>Ga0209321_10002132_pt1 | contig 13327 bp, 10 predicted proteins | sample Rifsed16ft4_FD_184012 | JGI IMG/M metagenome (GOLD analysis project Ga0209321, IMG submission 184012) | Soil microbial communities from Rifle, Colorado, USA - sediment 16ft 4 - CSP-I_5_4 (version 2) | ecosystem: Environmental > Terrestrial > Deep subsurface > Rock core/Sediment | place: Rifle... | reverse complement strand
TCAGAATCGTGGATCGCTCGGAGCTGGTGGATTTGATGATGGAACAGTCTGACGCCGTCATGGGCACATTCTGACGAGCTTTGCCGGGATATCACAATGGGGAAACGGCTCGTTGATCTCTCGATTGCGCGTCCCAAGCTCATCATCGCGCTAACGCTCCTGCTCACCGCACTCTTCGCGATTCAGCTCCCCAAGATCACGACGGACACCGACCCCAAAAATATGCTCCCGATCACCTCACCGGTTCGGCAATACAACGACCAGGTGGAGAGGTGGTTTGGACTCCACGCGGACGTCCTGGTTCTGGGCATCCAGCACGAGGTAGGCCTCTTCAATCCGGAGAGCCTGGGCAAGATCGCGCGGATCACAGAGGAGATCCTCAAGATCCGGGGCGTCATCGCCAGAGACGTCATCAGTCTGCCCACGGTGGACGATGTGACGGTCGCAGGTGATCTGCTCCTGGCTCAGCCGCTTCTGGCGGATGTGCCGGGAACGGCATTGGAGGCGGAGACCTTCAGGAAGCGGGTCATGACGAACCGTCTCCTGCTCGATCGGCTGGTCTCAAGGGACGGGAAGACGGCCGCGATCTACATTCCCATCGACAAGGGGGTCAGCGGCAAGGCGATCGCCGACCAACTCCGGGGGATCCTCGACAGGGCAGGGGGGCCCGAGAAGTTCTATCTCGCAGGTGATCCGATGGTTCGGGACACGTTTGGCGTCGCGATGTTTCAGCAGATGGGCCTCTTCTCTCCGATTGCCGGGATGGTGATGCTCGTCGTCCTGTTCCTCATGTTCAGGAACTGGATCCTGGTCTTTGCCAACATGGCGGTGGCGATGCTGAGCATCATCTGGAGTATGGGGCTTTTCATCGGCCTTGGCGTGCCGATCCACATCATGGCGTCGATGAGCCCGCTCTTCCTCATGGCTATCAGCACCGATACGGTCCACATCTTCAACGAATTCGCTTTCCGCTTCAAAGAGCTGGGGACCAAGGAAGAGGCCATCCGAGAGACGATGCGGACCGTCTCGACTCCCGTCTTCTACTCTGACCTGACCACGACCGCCGGCTTCGCCTCCCTGGCGATCGGCCCCATTATTCCGGTGAGGATCTTTGGCCTCCTGGTGGCCTTCGGGACACTCGTCATCCTCCTCATGAGCTTCACCGTCGTCCCGGCCATGATGGCCCTGATGCGGGAGGAGAGGCTGGCGACACTCTCTGTGAAGAACGACCTGCAGGAGGACAGGGTTTCAGGGTGGCTGCTGAAGCTCGGGAGGCTTAGCCTCCACCGGCGAAAGGCTATCGTCCTGGCTGGGCTCGTCCTCGTCCTTATCTCTCTATGGGGGCTTCAGCGCATCCGGGTCAACAACAACATGGTCCACTGGTTTAAGCCTGACAGCGCGATTCGCCGGGCGGACCGCATCCTGAACGAACGGCTCGGGGGGACGGCCACGCTCTATCTTGTAGCCACCGCCCAGGCTGAGGGCGCGATGACCGACCCACAGGTGCTCCGGCACATCGAGGGGGTACAGCGATACCTCGAGGGACATGGGCTGGTGGGCAATACGCTCTCGGTGGCAGACTATGTGAGGCGGGTCAATCGGGTTCTGCACCGGGACGATCCGAATTTCGAAGTCATCCCGGACTCCCGCGAGAGCATCGCGCAATACCTGCTTCTCCTCAGCATGGCGGCGAGGCCTCGGGACCTGAACAGCGTGGTAGACTACCCGTATCAGAAGGCCAACATCTTCGTCCACCTCAGGTCCTGGGATGCCGTGGATGCCCGTCGCCTCCTCACCGACGCGCAGAAGTATATCGCCTCTCACCCTCTCAGTGGCGTGGAGTACAAACCGGCCGGGATCGCCTATTTCAACATGGTGTGGAACGACGAGGTTCTGGTGGGGATGCTCTCCGGCTTCATCCTCTCGTCTATCATGGTCTTCTTCCTCATCGCCCTCAGCTTCCGGTCGCTCAGGTGGGGCGTGGTCAGCTTCCTCCCACTGCTCTTCACGATCCTGCTCATCTACGGTGTGGTGGGGTTCGTCGGGAAGGATTTCGACATGCCGATCTCGGTCCTCTCGACCCTCTCGCTGGGCATGGCCATCGACTTCGCCATCCATTTTGTGAGCCGGTTCCGCCAGAGGTTCCGCGAGACCCCGGACCTCGATGCTGTCCTCCTCTGGACCGTCACCCGCCCTGGGAAGGGGATCCTACGGAATGCCCTGCTCTTTGGTCTCGGGTTCTCCCCGATGATCTTCTCCGCCCTGACTCCGTATATCACCGTCGGGGTCTTCATGATGGCCATCATGTTCCTGTCGGCAGGCGTGACGATCATCTATCTTCCTGCGCTAATCTCGATGTGGCAAGGATGGCTCATCAAGGGGACCCGGGAGGGATTGCCATGAGGACGCGGAACACAAATGGGCTCGGCCTTCTCTGGCTTTTCGCGCTGCTGTCTCTCGCGATCCCGTCGGCCGAGGGGGCCGAGAAGATCGGAGCAGAAGAGGTGATGAAGAGAGCGTATCTGGCGGAGTACTACCCTGGCGACGACATGAAGGCGAAGGTCCTGATGCGGCTCGTCAGTGGCGACGGAAAAGAGCGGATCCGCGAGATGACCATGCTGCGAAAGGATCTCCAGGAGGGCGGGGAGCAACGCTACTTCATCTACTTCCACAGGCCCCCAGACGTTCGGGAGATGACCTTCATGGTCTGGAAATACCCCCGAAGGAACGCCGATCGCTGGCTCTTCATCCCCGCCCTGAAGCTGGTCCGCCGCATCGCCGCCGACGACAAGCGGTCAAGCTTCGTCGGCTCCGACTTCAGTTACGAGGATATCTCCGGGCGGGGCGTGGAGGAAGATGTTCACCAACTTGTCAGAGAGGAGCGGCTCGACGGCCGGGAGGTGTATGTCGTCGAGAGCCGTCCGAGGGAGGCCAGGGGGACGGAGTTCAGCCGGAAGCTCTCTTGGATCGACAAGACAACCTTTCTGCCATTGAAGGAGGAGTACTACGACACGCGGGGCGATCTATACAAGGTGTTCTCCGCCGATGAGCTTAAGGAGATCCAGGGCTTTTGGACCATCACGAGGCGGACGATGAAGAACGCTCAAACCGGCCACCGAACCGAGGCGACCTTTCAGGAGGTCCGGTATAACCTGAAACTCTCGGACACCCTCTTTACGGAACGGTACCTGCGAGCCCCCCCTGCCGAGGCAGTCAGGTGAGCGGAGCGTGAAGCTTGAGGCGCGTCGCCCTCTTGAAGCTCTGGACGCCGATCCTCTTAAGCGGCCTCGTCGTGCCGTCGCACGTCCAGGGCTTCTCGCTTCACGGGTTCGTGGAAGTGGCCAGTGGGCTGAGAGTGGTCGAGGATTCGACACAGCCGAAAGACCTCGTCCTGGGAGAGGGGCGGGTGCAACTGGAGGTCTCCCAGGAGTGGAAGGCGGGACCCAGGCTGTTCCTGAAAACCGACTTTCTCGGCGATGTAGCGGACGAGGCGGTAACAGTGGATCTCCGGGAAGGGTACGTCGATTACTCCCCTTTGCCCAACCTCGACCTGAGAGTCGGTCGGCAGATCATCACCTGGGGGACGGGTGATTTCCTCTTCATCAACGACGTCTTCCCGAAGGATTACATTTCCTTCTTCATCGGTCGCCAGCCCCAGTACCTGAAGCTCGCATCGGATGCATTGAAGGCCAGCCTATTTGTCGGCGCCGTGTCCGTCGATCTCGTGGCGATCCCGTTCTTTACGGCTGATACGGTCCTGACGGGGGAGCGACTGTCCTTCTACGACGGGCTCACCAACCAGATTGTCGGAAAGGATGCATCCATTGTTCTCACGAAGCCGGCCAGAACCCCGGCGAACACGGAGTGGGCGCTGCGGCTTCTTCGCCAGTTCGGCAGCTACGAGGTGGCGCTGTATGGGTTCAAAGGGTTCTTTCACTCGCCCCTTGGCGTGAGGGATTCGCCGAGGCGGGAGCTTTTCTACCCCGAGCTGGCGGTCTACGGCGGGAGCGTCCGTGGCCCCGTCCTGGAAGGGATCGCGTACCTCGAGCTCGGGTATTACGACTCGCTGGAGGACCGGGCTGGGGGGAATCCATTCGTGGAGAATTCGTCCATGAAGTACCTCGTTGGGTACGAGCGCCAGGCTTGGAGCGATTTCACCCTGGGCTTTCAGTATTTCGTCGAGCAGATGCTCCACTTCGACCGCTTCAAAACCTCCCAGCCTCCCGGCGCGCCTTCCCGCGATGAATTTCGCCACCTGCTCACCCTGCGGCTCACCCAGCTCCTGCGCTACCAGACCGTTGAGCTGTCGCTCTTCGTCTTCTTCAGCCCTTCAGATCAGGACTATTATCTCCGGCCGACGGTCGCCTACAAGATCACCGACCAACTGACCGGTGTTCTTGGCGCGAACCTCTTCGGCGGAGCGAAGCAAAGCACGGCATTCGGCCAGTTGGAGGCGAACGATAACGTGTACCTGCGTCTCACGTATGGTTTTTGAGGCAGGAGGAGGCAGACCATGGCAGGGAAGACCATTCTCATCCTCGGCGGCGGGGTCGGCGGCCTCGTCGCCGCCAACGAGCTACGCAGGAGGCTGGACAGGGAGCATCGGATCGTGCTGGTGGACAAGGCGGCGAAGCACGCTTTCGCCCCGTCCTTTCTGTGGCTCATGCTGGGGTGGCGGCAGCCCTGGCAGCTCTGCCGGGACCTGAATATCCTGAAACGCAAAGGGATCGAGGTTGTGCAGGCCGAGGTGACGCGGATCGATGTTGCCGGCAGAGGCGTGAGGACAGCCGCAGGGGAGATCTCATACGACCACGTAGTCATCGCCCTTGGCGCCGAGCTGGCGCCCCAGATGATCCCGGGTTTCTCGGAGGGGGCCCATAGCGTTTACGATCTGAAGTCGGCGGAGCGGTTCAGGGATGCGCTGGCCGGCTTCCGGGGCGGGACCGTGGCGGTCGTTATCTCAAGCCTCCCCTTCAAGTGCCCCGCCGCCCCGTACGAGGCCGCCCTCCTGATGGAGTACGCCTTCAGGCGGAGGGGGCTCCGACAGCAGGTCGATCTGCACGTCTTCACGCCGGAAGCCCTGCCCATGCCCGTGGCCGGGCCTGCCGTCGGCGCCGCGCTGAAGGAGATGATCGAGGCGCGGGGGATCACCTTCGTCCCTAAGGTCAAGCTGGCCTCAGTCAACCCAGAGACAAAGGAACTAGCCTTCGAGGATGGGCGCACGGCGCGCTATGACCTGCTGTGTGGAGTTCCGCCCCACAGAAGCCCTGCCGTGGTGGCTGAGGCGGGGCTGACGGATGCGACGGGCTGGATCCCTGTGAACGGGAAGACCCTGGAGACCCGGCACGAGAGAGTGTACGCGTTAGGCGACGTAACGGCCATCAAACTACCGGGGGGCCTCATGCTGCCCAAGGCGGGGGTCTTCGCCCATCATCAGGCTGAAGTCGTGGTCCGCAATATCGGCAACGAGATCCTGGGGAGGGGGCCGAAAGCGGCGTTCGACGGAAGTGGCTACTGAATCCTTGAGGTCGGCCACGGGATGGCCGCGTATGGCGGGGGCAACTTCTACGCTGAGCCACAGCCGATGATTACGCTTCGGAAACCCAGCAGGGCATGGCATTGGGGCAAGGTGCTGTTTGAAAAGTGGTGGTTGTGGCGTTGGTTCTAGGTCGAGGGGAGTGCGGGCAGTGACGGCGAAAGAGATCAAGCTTGGCCTCCGAGAGAACCTCGGGCAGTTCTCCCTCCTTGTCCTGATCAACGCCTTCGTCGGCGCCATGGTGGGACTTGAGCGGACCGTGGTCCCGCTCATTGGCGAGCAGGAGTTCGGACTGACCTCAAAGACCGCCATCGTGTCGTTCATCGTGAGCTTCGGGGTCGTCAAGGCGCTCTGCAACCTCTTCGCCGCTCGCATCTCCGAAACGTGGGGCCGCAAGCGCGTGTTGGTTCTGGGCTGGCTAATCGGCCTCCCGGTCCCGTTCATCATTATCTGGGCCGATCGTTGGTTTTGGTTCGACGTGGCGAACGTCCTGCTCGGGGCCAATCAAGCCCTCGCCTGGTCGATGACGGTGATCATGAAGGTGGACCTGGTCGGCCCGAAGCGGCGCGGCTTTGCCCTGGGTCTGAATGAGTTCGCCGGCTACCTCTCCGTCGGCATCATGGCGTGGGTCACGGGCTACATTGGGGCGGTCTACGGACTGCGCCCGTACCCATTCTACCTGGGGATCGGGATCGCCGTGGCCGGCCTCGCCACATCGATCCTGTTTATCCGGGACACACTTGAATATGCGCATTACGAAGCTCGACGCATCGTCGCACAATCCATGGTGAGGCTGCGTGCCAGCGAGTCACGGCGAGGCGCAGAGGAAGGTGAGGCGGGCGCACCTGATCGACCTCCATCGCTGTGGGAGATCTTCCGTCTGACAACCTGGAAGGAGCGGGCCTTATCGGCCTGCAGCCAAGCGGGTCTTGTGAACAACCTGAACGACGGGATGTCGTGGGGAATCTATCCGCTATTCTTTGCGTCCTACGGGCTAGGGGTGGCATCCATTGGCGTCATCAAGGCGGTCTATCCGGCCTCGTGGGGAATTTTGCAGCTCATCACTGGTCCCCTCAGCGACCGTCTCGGGCGGAAGTGGTTGATCGCAGGAGGGATGGCGGTGCAGGCGGTCGGCATCTGGCTCACTGTCCTGCTGCCCACCTACGGCTGGTGGATCATCGGAGCCCTTTTGCAGGGGCTCGGCACCGCCATGGTCTACCCGGTCCTGCTTGCGGCTATCGGCGACGTGACGAATCCCGTCTGGCGTGCTAGCTCCATGGGAGTCTATCGCTTCTGGCGAGACCTTGGCTATGCCGTCGGGGCGCTCCTCGCCGGGGTCATCGCCGATCTCGTGGGCATGGCTATGGCGATCCACGTGATCGCGGCATTGACCCTCCTCTCGGGCATCGTGGTCGCGCTCCGCAGAGACCCATCGCCCGACCCCCTGAGTGTAGTCCTCAGGCTCTGCATCGCCAGATGGAACCCAGGTGTGCTCGTTGGCTGTTTCAGTTTCGGCTTGACGCTCGGGCCGGCTGCAAAGTAGCCTGGGGTCACAACGGAGTCCCCGATCGTACCGGGTCGAGGAGGCGGCACGGTAGGGCCAGTAGTTCCTGACGCCTATCCCACGTCAGACCTTAGGTCAGAAGACCGCAAAGGAAGGAGGTGATGCGACATGGCCAAGACATCAGGTTCGAAGGCGAAGAAGACAGCGCCTAAGAAGTCGGCATCAGCAAAGAAGTCGTCGTCCTCTTGTGGGCCGATGAAATCGCCCCGCTGTAACTAATCAATCAAGCGTTTCGGTCGGGTGGGCCCTCATAGGTCTACCCGACCGCTTTATCTGACCGGATAGGGATCCCGATCAACCTCACCACGTTTCAATCGGGTTGGTACTTCCTACTCATTGCCCCTCCAGCGAGGACCTTTTCGGGGTTTTGTAGACTCCGCGTTCAACGAGCCGACCTTCACTTGAGACTTGACCTCTGTGCCCGCCAGTCGTATACTTGTCTTGCATGTATTACAAATGAGGTAAGCAATGCCGGTGTCTATCTCACTACGACTTCCTGAAGCCATTGCGAAGGCTCTCGACGAGCTGGCGAGCGCCACCGAGCGGTCGAGGACCTACCTTATTCGGAAGGCGCTGGAAGCCTACATGGCCGAGTACGCTGACTACCAGGTGGCCTTGGACCGATTGAGGGACAAGGACGACCCTGTGATCTCCGCGGCTGAGTTACGGAAGCGCCTTGGCCGCAAGAATTGAGTATAAGGCATCCGTCGCGAGGGATCTGCGGAGGCTGGGCCAAGGGGTAGCGGTGCGAGTTCTGCGGGCAGTCGAGCGGATGCTGGCCTCAGAGGGCCACAAGGGGGAAGCCCTCTCCGGAGAATTCGCAGGACTGTACAAACTCCGCGTAGGGAACTCTCGCGTCATTTACGCCCGAACGGAGGAAGGATTCCTCGTGCTCCGGATCGGCCACCGCGAAGAAGCCTACGGCAAAGGACGAGCTGAGCTTGGTTAACGATCCGTTCCAGGTTCCCCCTCACGGATCGAGCCTCTCAGGATGGAATCACTCTATGTCTTCGAAGCGCTTTCGTCAATTTGATCCGAACCAACGGTGTTACACTGTGTTGCATAGGGGCAAAATGAGTGAGTATCGCCCAAATCATTGAAGCGATTCGGGAAAATAGAGTTCGAATTACAGATCATGCAGACGAGGAAGCTGAGGCTGACGGGCTCACTTTTGACGAAATCTACCTCTCCGTTCTTCACGGTGAAATCATCGAGGACTATCCGGGGGACAAGCCATACCCAAGCTATCTGATATACGGTCAAACGTTCGGCGGAGATCCCGTGCATAGTGTTTGGGCATACAATAAGAGAAATCGATGGGCTGTCCTGATCACGGTGTATCGCCCTGATCCGGATCGATGGATCAATTGGCGAGAGAGGAAAAAGCAACCATGATGCCATTTGAGAGATGCCCGGTGTGCGGTGGCGAACTGGTCGAGAAAGAAGTGGAAAAGCTCCTGCGAGGAGGGCTTCATACTGCCGTCCTGAGGGTACAGGCTGAGGTCTGCCTTCATTGCGGAGAGCGCCTGTACTCACAGGAAACGGTCAGGCGCTTTGAAGAGATCAGGGCCAAACTGGAGCGGCAAGAGACGGCAGGCTTTGAACCCCTGGGACAATCGTTCCAGGTGGCTTGACCCGTCACAGGGTTCGCACCGCCGTTAGGTGCTTACGTCCGTCACCTCGATCACAATCGGCTCGCCACGGCTTCGGGCTGTGCCTGTGCCCTCGACCTTCGGCGGTGCAGCCTATTGCAGCTCCGTCCACGGGCCTTGCGCCTGCGGACTTCGAACTCTCTCAACGGCATTGCGCGACTTGCTTCCTGCCTGCTTTTGAGTTTTTCATTCTCCTTGGGCGTTCGTCGGCGTCACGGACATTGCTTTGGGTTGGCGAAGCTGAGCCACCACGCTCCCTCACCGTCGCTCCCGCGCTCGGGGTCTCCGAGTTGGGTTGTGGTGTCTCTCTGCTGGCCTCGATTCATTTTCGGCTTGATGCTTCGGCCGACGGCGTAGTAGCCTCGGGCCACTTCGACGACATCCCTTCTGTTGCAGCGATGGGACAGGACGGTGAGGACCGGTGGGAACGAGCAAACGGACGATCCCAGCACCTCCGACTGGGCGAGCTGGTGGTGACAGCCCTTTGGGGCAGCTTGAGCCCTGAAGGGCTGTCTTGCTTTCTGAGGCCTGTAGCCGGCTTCCCCTATCCCGCCATGAAAAATTTCCCAGCATACCGAAGGTAAACCAAGATGATCGTCTTTCACGCCGGATTCGGAGAAGGGCAACTCTGGTTGTGGGGTGAAACGCCTGCGGGGGTGGTGACGAGGTCAGAGACACCACGCAGACGGAAGCCGGCGGCTTCACGCTCAATATCAACTTCAGCAGAACGACTGCCCTATGACGCGGGCGGCGACGCATTGTTGGCAGTGTTGGGTGAGGTCGCGCCTGGCTTGATGAGGAATCAGAGCCAGACGGAAGTGATGACGGCCTGGTTGCCAACGGTGAATGGACACGCGCTTGCCTCTAGCCCGTTGGTCGCTGAGCCGCCATCGTCGAGCGCTAAAGCCGGCCTCGCGCCCTGGGCGATGACGGCAAGCCCGTTAACGATGGCGGAGGCGATTGACCTGCTATGCGCGTGCGTGGGGCGTGAGACATTGGGGCCGGGTGTCATCATTGGCCGCGACCTGGGCTTCTGGGTGACGGCGATGCGCTTCGGTGGCACGCTGGTGGCACGCCAGCAGTGTTTGCCCAGCGTGGAGGCGATGGAAGAGATGTATCGCGCGCGCTGGAAACCAGTCATTGTCGGGGCCGATGCCCAACGATTGGCGCGGCTCGCTCAAGCCATGCCTCATGCTTGCCGCGCGCTCACGCAAGCGGACGCGGTTGCGCCGCCTGACACGCCTGCGCTCACCCTGCTCAACTCTTTTCTCGACGGGGCGGTTGATTACCTCATGCGCTCCGGCATTGCGATGGCTGATTCATCCGGTCTGCCTGCGGTCTCCGGGCCACCATCGAAGAGGATGAAGACCTCAGCCTTCGAGAGCGTTCACGATGAATGGCTGCACGCGCTGCGCACGATGGATGGAGATCTGAATGGCGCAGCATCAGAGCTGGCCTTGCTGGCTAAGCAAGTGCGCGAGTGGCGGCGCCCAATTTCTGTCTCTGCGGCAACCCCGTTCCGCCTTTGCTTCCGCCTCGAAGAACCCAGTGACTCCGACACGGCGACACGGCGACCATCGCCCCATCGCCCTGTCGCCGCATCTCACGCAGACTGGCACGTTCGCTACTTGCTGCAAGCGGCTGATGATCCCAGTCTGCTCATTCCGGTCGCCGATGCCTGGAACGCGACGCGGCGCGCGGCAGTGGCGCTCAAACGCGGCGCGTTCAATCCGCGCGAGTATCTGCTGTCGGCGCTCGGCCAGGCAGCCAGTTTCAGCCCGCGTATTGAGCAGAGCCTGAAGGCGGCCACGCCCAGCGGCTACGATCTTGACGCCACCGGCGCACACGAATTCCTCACCGAGAAATCCTGGCTGTTGGAGCAAGCAGGCTTCGGCGTCTTTCTACCGGCGTGGTGGACCCGCAAAGGCACGAAGCTGCGCTTGAGCATCCGGGCCACCAACGTCACAAGCCCGCAGATGCAAGGCGGCAGCGGATTGTCGCTTGGTCAGGTTGTTCAGTTCAATTGGGAAGTCGCGCTCGGCGATCAGACACTCACACTCAAAGAATTGGAGGCGCTCGCCAAGCTCAAAGCTCCGCTGGTCAAAGTGCGCGGCCAGTGGGTGCAGCTTAAGGCTGATGAGATTCACACGGCGCTCGATTTCTGGAAGAGGAAAGGGGCGGGGCGGGCAACGGTACGAGAAGTGGCGCAGATGGCGCTGGGCAAGGCCAACACGCCGGGCGGCATCGCCTTCGAGGGGGTCACGGCTTCAGGCTGGATTGGCGATTTCCTCGCACAGTTGGAAGGGCGCAGCGCGTTTGCAGAGATGGTGGTGCCGGAACAATTTCACGGCACGTTGCGGCCTTATCAGGTGCGCGGTTATTCGTGGCTGGGTTTCTTGCGACAGTGGGGGTTGGGCGCGTGTCTGGCGGATGATATGGGACTGGGCAAAACCATTCAGGCGCTGGCGCTGATCGAGCGTGAATGGCACGCCAACGGGCGGCGTCCTGTGTTGCTCGTCTGCCCGACCTCGGTGATCGGCAACTGGCAAAAGGAGGCTGCGCGCTTCACGCCTGACTTACCCGTGCTGGCGCATCACGGCGTCACCCGCGCGAAGGGCGCGGCGTTCAAGGAAGAAGCTGCCAGGCATGCCATCGTCATTTCCAGTTATTCGCTTTTGCAACGCGATTGTGAGATTCTCAAAGAGGTGGACTGGTCGGGTGTGATTGTGGATGAAGCGCAGAACATCAAGAATCCGAACACCAAGCAGGCGCGGGCTGCGCGCTCACTCCCCGCTGATTACCGCGTTGCGCTCACGGGCACGCCGGTCGAAAACAACGTCGGCGATCTGTGGGCGATCATGGAATTTCTCAATCCAGGCCTCCTCGGCACGCAGGCCGAATTCAAACGCACCTTCTTTGTGCCGATTCAGGCGCAGCGCGATGCTGATGCAGCTCAGCGGTTCAAACGACTGACCGGCCCCTTCATCCTGCGCCGCCTCAAGACCGACAAGAAGATCATCGCTGATCTGCCGGAGAAGATGGAGATGAAGGTCTTCTGTACACTGACCAAAGAGCAGGGGTCACTCTACGCGGCGGTTGTCGAGGATGCCAGGAAGTCGCTCGATGACACTACCGGCATTCAGCGCAAGGGCGTCGTGCTAGCGACGCTCTCAAAGCTCAAACAGGTCTGCAATCATCCAGCGCAGTTTCTCGGCGACAATTCAGCGATTCCCGGACGTTCGGGCAAGCTGGCGCGTTTGATCGAAATGCTCGAAGAAGTCCTGGCCGCAGGTGATCGCGCGCTCGTCTTCTCGCAGTTCGCTGAAATGGGCGGAATCATTCAGCGCCACGCGCAAGAGACCTTCGGGCGCGAAGTGCTCTTCCTGCACGGCGCGGTGCCCAGGAAGCAGCGCGACCGCATGGTCGAAAGATTTCAGGTGGCCGAGGGCGATGGCCCGCGGATCTTTGTGCTCTCGCTCAAAGCGGGTGGCACAGGACTAAATTTGACCGCAGCTAATCACGTCTTCCATTTTGATCGCTGGTGGAATCCGGCGGTTGAAAATCAAGCGACCGACCGCGCCTTCCGCATCGGCCAGTTGCGCAATGTGCAAGTCCACAAATTCCTCTGCGCAGGCACGCTTGAAGAGAAGATTGACGAGATGATCGAACGCAAGCAGGAGATTGCGGCAGCCATCGTGGGTGCGGGCGAAAGCTGGTTGACGGAACTTTCGACGGCGCAACTCAAAGAACTCTTCGCATTGCGGCAAGACGCCGTGGGCGAGTAGGATCATCAACTCATGATCAGGAGCATCGCAATACCTCATGGGCCTACGGCGCGCCCTTCGACCCTTCGATGGACTCAGGGCTCAGCGCAGGCCCATGGGCATGAAAGTCTGCGTTGTAGCCCACTTACACCCCCTCTCCCCACCGCGGGAGAGGGTGCGGGTGAGGGGGACTTTCGGGGCAATGACAACATGAAGCTATTGAGTGCGTTCCATTCAACACATCCGCATCGACCAAATCGCCTCAGCCACCAACTCAAGATAGGGCCCGAGAGTCACCTTGCAAAGATATTTGATCGGTTCGCAAAGATGATTTGCCTTGACTCGGTTGTGGCCGGGGGGTATCCAGGGATAACATCATTCGGGGCTACCCAATGCCACCCCCTGGCACGCGTCGCGCATTCGTCTTATCTGAGCTTATCGCCCTTCTCCCGCTCATCAGACCGCCCGCCGCCCGCCCCCGCGACCATCCAACTCATGCCATGGCACAGTCGGCGAGACGTGCGCTCGCCGCTCTTTTTGCGCTACTGCTCCTCGGAGGCTTCCCGCAATCGGCGTGGCCGCAGCAGCCACGGATTCACTACGTCTACGACGGCCTGGGGCGGCTCGTGGGTGTCGTCGATCAGGACGGGAACGCGGCAACCTACACCTATGATGCGGTCGGGAACATTCTGGCCATCGGTCGCAACAATGTCGCCGACGCGCCGGGACCCGTCGCCATCACGCTAGTCGCTCCCAGCAAGGGGAAGGTCGGGACCGTGGTGTCGATCTTCGGACGAGGCTTTAACGCCGA
>Ga0209321_10002127_pt1 | contig 13341 bp, 9 predicted proteins | sample Rifsed16ft4_FD_184012 | JGI IMG/M metagenome (GOLD analysis project Ga0209321, IMG submission 184012) | Soil microbial communities from Rifle, Colorado, USA - sediment 16ft 4 - CSP-I_5_4 (version 2) | ecosystem: Environmental > Terrestrial > Deep subsurface > Rock core/Sediment | place: Rifle... | reverse complement strand
CAAGGCCTCCAGCCCTCTCAGCAACGACTGCAAACTTCCGAAGGGGAAAGCACCGAGGAGCCGATGGAGTTTTGTCTCCGTCGTGTGGAGGTTCACGTACTGTCGAAATCGGTTCATGAGCCGCCCCGGCACCCAAGGCTGCGTGGGGTCGAGCTCCCACGGATGCACATAGACGATCGCAGGCTTCTGTTCGGCCTCGTTGAGGTGCTGAATAGACCACCGCATCACGGCGTAGGGAAACAGGCGAAGATACCCGCCCCCTCCCACCGGCACGTTGACCCCACACACACGGAGGGTGGAAATAGGAAACTGCACCAATCCCTTTCCATTGTTGCTTCGCCACTGGTGTGGGAACCGCTCGGCATCCGGGATCCCATAGCGGTTTCGCCGTATAGGGAAAATGCTCGAGTCGTACTGAAATCCCTCCTCGGCCAAAATGTCCAGTGCCCACAGCGAACTGCGGACAATCGAAAAGCTTGGGGCTCGATAACCGACCACCTCGGTTCCTGCCAGATCTTCCAGGAGTTTCTTGGCGTGCCTGACGTCCGTACGGAACTCCTGAGGAGTGGACTGGTAGACGAGCTTGTGGGAGTGACCGTGACAGGCCACCTCGTGCCCGGCCCGCCGGATCGCCTGGACCAGACGGGGATGCCGTTCGGCCACCCAGCCGAGAACAAAAAAGGTTGCCATCACTTCATGGGCTGAAAAGATGTCCAGCAACTTGTGCGTGTTGGCCTCCACGCGACTTTCACAATTCGGCCAATCCTCCGGGCGGATTACATCGGCGAAGCCGGAGACGTGAAAATGCTCTTCAACGTCGACGGTCATAGCATTGATGACACGGTGGCGGGGTGTCACATTCACCTCAGCCCGTCCCTGAACCAGTCCCAGGTCTCCTTCAGACCTCCCTCCAGCGGCACCAAAGGTTCCCATCCGAGCATCCGCTTCGCGCGAGATGGATCCAGGGCGCTCCGGCGTTGCTCACCTGGTTTGGGAGGCGCGTAGATCGCTTCGGGCACACTCGAGCGTAACTTCTTGAGCAGGCAAGAAAGCTCGTTTACGGATAACTCCTGCCCCGTCCCGACATTGACCACAAGCGGATCTGAATCGCCCGAGTTTTCGTTGAGATAGTCGAGGGCCAGGAGGTTTGCACGCACGATATCCCCGACAAAGACAAAGTCTCTCGTCTGGCAGCCATCCCCGAAAATGGTCGGCCGTTCCCCATGCAAAAGCCGGTGGATGAAAATGGCCACGACCCCAGCCTCACCGCGAGGATCCTGCCGTGGGCCATAGACATTGGCGTACCGGAGAGTGACGGCACGCAGTTGATGAACTGTCTGGTAGTAATGGAGATAATGCTCCCCCGCGAGTTTTGCGACGCCATAGGGACTCACGGGACGCGCGGGACATGACTCGGGGGTCGGGTAGGGTCCCTGGTCTCCGTATATTGCCCCACCCGTCGAGGCGAAGATCACGCGCTTGATCCCGTATCGGCATGCACACTCGAGGAGATTGAGGGTTCCAAGGATGTTGACCTCGGCATCGTGCCAGGGGTTGGTGACAGAATGCCGTAGGTCGATATGGGCGGCATGATGATTGATGACGTCGAAGCGGAACTGGCGAACGATGGTGTCAAGGGTGGCGCTCCGAATGTCTTCCTGGAAAAATTGCGCCCGTTTGTTCAGGTTGGACACCTTTCCTGTAGAGAGGTTGTCCACGACGGTCACGCGATGTCCGGCTCGGAGGTACGCGTCGGCGACATGGGATCCAATAAAACCCCCACCGCCAGTCAGCAGAATATTCAGAGGTCCTGATCTGGTCTTCATGTTTGAGACTCCGGCCGGCACGGCACTTTCCCGGCAGGCAACCCTCGCGCCTCTATTCGGTCGCCGGGCGACCGAAATCATCCTCCAGACGTATGATGTCAGTCTCGCGGAGGTCCTTGCCAGTCTGCACCTCGATCACCATTAGTGGCGCGGAATCGGCATTTTCCAGCCGATGGACAGCTCCCACTGGAATAAAGGTTCCTCCATTCGTTTCGAGCAGAAACACGCTGTCGCCATTGGTCACACGCGCCGTCCCTTTCACCACAACCCAATGTTCACTGCGACAATCATGCTTCTGGAGGCTGAGGCGTCTTCCAGGAAGAACCTCGAGCCGTTTCACCTTATACCCGGACCCCGCCTCAACGAGGGTCCAGGCCCCCCAAGGCCGTTCCATGCGCTCTCCAATCTGATCTTCACCACTTCCCATCTGATGATCCCACAGGGCTCTCCTGCGCCTGGCAATCCAATAGCCGCTCCACATAGGCCTGGTACCGTTCAAGCACTTCTGGCCTCTCCGCTTCGAAACGGAGGATAAGTGCCGGTTCGGTGTTGCTGGCCCGGACGAGTCCCCAGCCGTGAGCAAAGGTGATCCGGACGCCATCCACAAACGAGCAGTCTTGGATTTGGTCAGTCGGGAGCAAACCGTCAAGTGTCGCTCGACCCCGATCCGAGGAAAAATATGCTTTGAGCGCCTCCACCACCCGGAACTTCTGGTCATCGGGACAGGGCCGGCGGATTTCGGGCGTGCTGGCGGTCAGCGGGAGATCCTTGAGCAGATCAGAAAACTGGAGTCCCGGTGTCGACGCCCTCGCTCTCCGCAGGATCTCCAACAGCCGGGCGGTCGCATAGATGGCGTCGTCATAGCCGAAGTACCGGTCTGCAAAAAAGAAGTGTCCACTCATCTCCCCGGCAAGAGCCGCTTGCGTCTCGCGCATCTTCTCCTTTATCAATGAATGCCCGGTCTTCCACATGACTGGCGCCCCGCCCCGCTGCTCCACGTCCCGGAAAAAGAGGTGAGAACATTTCACGTCTCCGATACAAACCGCTCCCGGGTTTTCCTGGAGCAGGTGCCGGGCAAACAGGATCAGTACCCGATCCCCCCAGACCACCTCTCCACGTTCGTCAATGACCCCCAGGCGATCGCCGTCGCCGTCGTAGGCCACGCCGAGATCTGCGACCCCTTCCAGGACAGTTTTCCGGAGGTCTTCCAGATTTTCGAGCACGGTTGGGTCAGGATGATGGTGCGGGAAGCGCCCATCCACCTCACAATGGAGCGGCATGACATGGTAACCCAGCCGCCGGAGGAGATCAGGGCCCACAACCCCGACGGTGCCATTACCGGCATCAACTGCCACCTTCAGATCGCCTTGCGAGTTGAGAGGCGCATCCGCTGGAGTAAAGTGGGCGACCATCCACTCCAGGTATTCCGGAATAATCCGGTGGCGGCGCAGACGCCGCGCTACACCCGTCGGCGTGGCCCGTGCCTTCAGTTGTGCTGCCGCCTCTCCGAGCCGGCGGAGGTCCTCGCCCCACATGGGGCGCCGACCCCTGCAGATCTTGAAGCCATTAAAGGCCGGGGGGTTATGGCTTCCAGTGACGACGATTCCCCCTGCAAGCGGCAGGCGGAATAGGGCAAAATAGAGGAGAGGGGTGGGACACATCCCGAGGTCCACCACGTCAACCCCCCCTGCTTGGAGTCCAGAGATCAGTGCGTCAGCCAGCAGGTCGGAGCTCTGGCGGCAATCTCGCGCAACCGCGACCTGGGAATTCCCTAGCGTGCGCAGAGATGCCTCTCTTGTGACGGCCTGCGCATACGCGCAGCCGATTCGCCAGGCGACGTCGCCGTCCAAGTTCTCGCCGAAGACCCCGCGGATGTCATATTGTCGGAAAATGCTGAGGTCCATACCGTTCCTATAGATATGGTGCCAGTTGCCGCCTCTCCAGTTCCTCCGCCGCCCGACGCACCTCTTGGGTCCGCTCCCGTGCACAGACCAAGAGAGCATCATCTGCCTCCACGATGATGACCCCGGGCACGCCTATGACGACCACCACTCGCTTCTTGGCCCGGACCCACGTTTCCTCGGCGTCTATCAAGATCACGTTTTCGGGTGGAGCGTTCGTGGCCTTAAGGGCGTCGGTGCACAGGTGCGACACCGCATCCCAGGTACCCACGTCGCTCCAACCGATCTCGACGGGCAGCACGATGGCATGGGCGGTTTTCTCCAGGACCCCGTAATCGATCGAGCAGGGCTCGACCGACCGGAAGAACTCCGCCGGGGCATGCCCTTCTGAGTTTCCACCTTTCTCGATGTGCACACAGAGGGCTTCGTAGAGCTGTGGCAGATGCTCTCTGAGCGCCGCCAGGATGCCGTTGACCCGCCACAGGAATATCCCGGAGTTCCACAAGTACCCCTCGGCAACATAGGCCTCGGCCCGTCGCCGGTCCGGCTTCTCGACGAAGGCCTCGATCCAGAACGCATCTCCCTCTGCCATCGCAACAGGAGCACCCCGACGGATGTAGCCATAGCCGGTCTCTGGCCGCACGACCGGGCAACCCAGGGTAATGAGGGCCTGGGGGTATTGGTCGAGCAACCGGGCGCCGAATTCCAGTGCTCGTCGTAATCCCTCGGCGTCTTGGATGTAATGGTCAGCAGGCAGCACCGCCATCACCCCGTCGCCATGCCGCTGCTTTAAAAGCATCGCGGCAAATCCGATCGCCGGTGCGGTATTCTTGCTCGCCGGCTCGCCAAGAATGTTGGCTACGGGGATCTCGGGCACGAGGGACGCCGCTTGGGCGGCGAACTGTTGTCCAATGGAGATGTAGAGACGTTCCGGAGGAATCAGCGGTAGCACCCGGTCTGCCGTTTGCCGGAGGAGGGCTCGCCCATCCCCGACTGACAAGAAGGGCTTGGGCGATCGCCTCCGACTCAACGGCCACAGTCGCGTCCCGTGCCCCCCCGCCAGGATTACTCCATAGAGCATAGATCGGGCTTTCCCGCTCATAGCTTCACGACCTTGTGGCGCCCGCGCCGAACTCCCTGCGTGGCGTTGCGCGTATCCACGACCAGTTCGGCGTGCCGCACGAGCCAGCCGTAATCGATAGACCGGTGATCCGTTACAATCAGCACGATGTCCTGGCCTTGAACCAGTTTGGCGGTCAACGGAAGTGACTTCAGGGCGGGGTCCACCTCAGACAACTCTGGCACCCACGGGTCATGATAGGTCACCGTGGCGCCAGCGCCCCGTAGGCGACGGATGATCTCTACGGCCGGTGATTCCCGCGTGTCACCGACGTTCGCCTTGTACGCGACCCCCATGACCAGGATCCTCGAACCGTTGAGGCTCTTCCGTTGCCGGTTGAGGGATTCAGCAATCAGGGCAGTGACGTGCCCCGGCATAGCGGCGTTTACAGCGGTCGCCAGATCGATAAAGCGAGGCTCGAAACCGTTCGCCCGGGCCTTCCAGGAGAGATACACGGGATCGACAGGAATGCAGTGACCCCCCAGGCCAGGCCCCGGATAGAAGGGCATGAAACCGAACGGCTTTGTGCCGGCAGCGTCCACGATTTCCCAGACATCGAGGTCGAAGTTCCGGCACATCAGGGCCAGCTCATTGACCAAACCGATATTGACGCTCCGGAAGCTGTTTTCGAGGAGCTTTACCATCTCGGCGGCCCGCGCGGACGAGACTGGGATCACCCGATCCACCACCTGCCGGAAAAATGTCATCGCCATCTCGCGGCAGCGGGGGGTAATTCCCCCGATGACCCGGGGGATGGATGCCGGGGAGTATCTGCTATCGCCCGGATTGATACGCTCTGGCGAGAATGCCAGGTAAAAGTCGTGCCCAACCTTGAGCCCCGTCGACCCCAAAACGGGTAGCGCCGCCTCCTCTGTTGACCCGGGATAGGTGGTGCTCTCGAGGATGATCAGTTGTTCCCGGTGCAAGGATGCCCTGATTGCCTCGACCGCTGCCAGCACGTGCGAGATATCCGGGTCTCCAGTCTTTCTCAGCGGCGTGGGCACGCAGATACAGATGCAGTCCGCTTCCCGGAGGACATCGAAATCTCGGGTCGCCGATAAGCGGCCCGCCCGCACGAGAGAGGCCAGTGGGGCCGCCTCTACGTCAGGGATGTACGAGGACCCGGCATTCACCTGGTTCACGCGTTCCGAGTTGATATCCACCCCGATCACCCGATAGCCGGCCCGGGCGAAGCTGACGGCCTCAGGCAATCCGACGTATCCAAGCCCCATCACACAGGTGACGGCGACCTTTTGCTCGATCTTCTTTGCCAGCTGCGATTGATGCATCACTTCTTGACCCCTACCGTTTTTTCCGGGTCACGCCGCGCAAGCGGATCATAGTAGCTGCGATACCGGTGGTAGTAGTACGGAAGCTGCCCTTGAGGCATCTGATTGAGGATGACCCCCAAGACGCGTGCTCCCCCCTCCTCCAGCAGCCCCTTAGCCCGCAGCAGATCTCGCGCTGTGGTCTGCCCGGCCTTGGCCACGAGGATGACTCCATCAAGCGATGTGGCGAAGAGGACGTTATCACTCACCAAGAGCAACGGGGGCGAATCGAAGAGCACATAGTCCCAATGCTCCTTCAACCACCCGACAAGTTCCTTCGCACGCGCAGAACTGAGGATGGCCGCCGGATCCTCGAGGGGATCGCCACTTGGAATGAAGGCGAACTCGGATCCCCGTTTCGCCCCCATGCCGTCCAGCGAAATGGTCATCGATGGAGCGACGGTGTCGAACCTCTGGCTCCCCTGCAGCAGCTGGGCAAGCCCCCGTTGTGACCCCGATGGGAGGATCCGGCTCAGGCTGGGCTGTCTCAAGTCCGCATCAACCAGGGCTACACGGTAGCCGAGTTCTCTGAGGGTTGCGGCCAAGTTGATCGCCGTCGTACTCTTTCCTTCCCCAGGACAAGGACTCGTGATCATAATGGTCTTGAAAGGCGTTCGGAGCTTGGCCGCCTCAAGGTTTGTCCGAATCGTCCTGTACAGCTCTCGGGGTATCGCGGCTTTCCGCGCTTCATTGAACACGAGGAGCGGGCGCGGACGCATCCCTCCCTTCGGCCTGGACAACGGGACCTCCAGTGCCGAACCAAGGAAAGGGAGTTCCACCCGCCGTCGAATCGTCTCCTCGGACTCTACGGGCTCATAGATGTACTCGATAAGAAATCCCAGGCCCCCGGCACCGCCCAGGGCGAAGGCCAGAAGGAACGCAAGCTTCCGCAGGCTGATGGGTTCGACGGGTGCGAAGGGAACGTTCGGAGGGTCAATGACCTTGACGATGCTCCCGTCCGTCTGTCCTCGGATTCGTAGTGCAAGCAGCTTGTCCGAGAAGAAGGATACGAGGGCGCGGCTGCTTTCCACGGATCCACGAAGTCGGATAATCTCGGATTCCCCCCCGCTCAGCTTCGGGAATTTGGCGAGCTGGCTCCGAAGGCTTTGTATCTCTCGTCGCACTGCGACGAGCGACGGATGGTCCTCCGTGTATTTCGCTCGCATCTCAAGAAGGACTTGCTCCAATTGCGCGAGCCTCGCGCTTATCTTTTGGGAGGTCTCACCCGTGATGTGGCTATCGGAGACCACAGGATTGTCCGAAGACTTTTCGAGGGCCTTTAGCAGCGCGGTCTCTGCCTCCGCCAGGTAGGCTCGCGCTTGCTTCAGCTGGGACTCCAGGAATTTCTGCGCCGCGGCGGCATCCTCCTGCTCCGAGCGCCTCGACCAACCGACCAGGACTTGGATATACGCACTGGCCAGGTCCTTCGCCACTCGCCGATTGAAGGCCGTTGCTGAAATCTCCACCAACCCGCTGCCGCCACGGCTGTCCTCTGGATTCAGTGGATTCACAGCACGAAATGTCATTCGAACCTCCTGCAGCTCAGCCAGGGCCCGTTCGCGAGGGCTGACCGTGATCGGTGGCTTTCCCTGGAGCCAGCGGGCGGCGTTCGAGAACGTCTGGAAGTAGTCCCACTCCAGATTCTCCTTCGTCAGCTCGTCCACGGTTTCCTGGGGCACGGATCCCAGGACCTCCTTGGCGAGGGACCGACTCCGGAGCACTGCCATATGGACGGGCATATCCGAGCGGACCGGTAGGTCTCGTGCCCCGGGGAAGATGTCCGCGATCGATGGCCTAATCTGCACCGTGGCAGTCGACCGAAATCGAGGGCGCTGCCCGTAGATGCTCCATCCCAGCAGGGGGATTGCGATGAGTCCAAAGGCCGCGATAACCACTTTCTTTCGCCGCCTGAGGACCCCCCGAAGTATTTGGATGTAATCGAGGTCGGACTCGGCGTCGGTCCGTGACGCACGTGATGACTGGGGCATGGATACGTTCCTCCAGTGGCGCTATCGAGCTCCTCGTCCGAAGAGCACAACCTGCACCGTGGTGAGTAGAATGAGGACATCCAAAAAGATCGACATGTTCTTCACGTAATACAGGTCGAATTCAAGTTTTTGAATTGCGTCATCAACTGTCGCCCCGTAGGGATACCGGATCTGCGCCCAGCCGGTGATCCCGGGCTTCACGCTGAGTCGCTGAGGGTAATAGGGAATCCCTTTCTGGAGCATGGCGACGAAGTGGGGGCGTTCCGGACGTGGCCCAACGAAGCTCATGTCACCTTTGAGCACGTTCACAATCTGCGGGAACTCATCGAGCCGCGCCCGTCGAAGCAAGCGACCGGTCCCTGTGACCCGTGGATCATTTGCTGTCGCCCAGATGGGACCACTCCCCTCTTCGGCCCTCTCGTACATGGTCCGAAACTTCAGGAGACGAAAGATCTTTCCCGCTTCTCCCACCCGCTCCTGCCGATAAAAGATGGATCCTCGCGACTCGAGCTTGATGGCGAGGGCAATAAGGGCGAAGAGCGGGAAACCCACAGCCAGGAAAAGGAGAGCGGCGACGATGTCTACGGCTCGCTTTACACTACGAGTGATGGAGGTTCTCCGAAATCCATCAGAGAAGACTAACCAGCTCGGCCTGAGATTCTCGATCCCGATCCTCCTGGTGAGGCGCTCGTAAAAGGAGGGCCAATCTTCGACTCGGATCCCACTCAGTTTGCAGTCGAGCACGGGATTCAGGGGGAGGGCCCCCCGGCGCTCATCCAATGTCACGACAATCGTTCCCACCCGGTGCTCCGCGGCGACGCGCCCGAGCTCCGACACTCTTCCCAGGACTCTCAATCCATTATTGAGGACTACATCCGCCTCTGACCGATCGTCCACGTACCCCAAAACCTCATAGCCCCGCTGGCCCGTGCTGAAAATCGTCTCAATGAGGTGATCCGCCACGGGTGTAGCGCCGAGGAGCAGGAGCCGCTCCCGGAACCGAGGATTCTCCCACAATTTCATACTCATCAGCCGGATCGCGGTGACCGCGCCGAATCCGAAGACCAGCCCCACCAAGAGGGACAGGCGCCCCCAGCGAAGAACCGGAAAGGCAAACCCGATCGTGCTCAACAGGATTATCACAGCGGCAAAGCATCCCATCAGGCGGACCACGATCTCCTTACGCTCCTGCTGCGGGGAGATATCATAGGCGCCGCCGACAAAAAGGACGGCCCAACCGCATCCAACAAAGGCCAGCACCTTCGGCAGGATCGGGTCAAATCCCATCCAAAGGGATGGCAGGCCCATCAGACTCGGGAACCGCCCGGCGTATCCTGCCCCCAAGAGGATGATCAGGTCGGCGAAGACCAGGACGAGAACCTGCCACGGTAGATAATGTCGGAAGATCCGCACCACGAAGTCACTCCACAGTTACGCTCTTTGCCAGATTGCGGGGTTGATCCACATCGCATCCACGGAGGACGGCCATGTGATAGGCCAATAACTGGAGTGGCAATGCCACCAGCAGCGGCTGCAGCCAGTACAGGGCGGGCGGAAGCGGGAGCACGACGTCCGCCTGGACCCCGATCTCGCTATCTCCCGCGGTCGCCACGGCGATGACGATCCCATCCCGGGCCTTGACCTCTTCGATGTTGGCGGCCATCTTCTCGTACGTGGGACCGCGCGGGGCGATGGCGACGACCGGCATGCGCTCATCGATCAGGGCAATCGGTCCATGCTTCATTTCGCCTGCCGAGTAGCCTTCCGCGTGAATGTAGGCAATCTCTTTCAGCTTGAGGGCCCCTTCTAGAGCCAGGGGATAGTGGAGGCCGCGCCCGATATAGAGACAGTCCCGGCTGGCGGCGAACCGCGCCGCGACCGCCCGGATCGTCTCGTTCTGCGCGAGCACGCCGGCCATGAGATCGGGCATATCCCCTAAGCCCTTGAGGACGGTCCGGACCAGCGCCCGGTCGGCAAACCCGCGGGCCAGCCCGAGCTTCAGGGCCAGGAGAATGAGCGCGGTGAGCTGGGCGGTGAAGGCCTTGGTTGAGGCGACCCCGATCTCAATACCGGCTCGGGTATAGAGGACCCCATCAGCCTCGCGGGCCACGGAGCTCCCTACCACGTTGCAGATGGCGACACTCCGCGCCCCCCGCTCCCGGGCCTCGCGGAGGGCAGCCAGCGTGTCCGCCGTCTCCCCCGACTGAGAAATCGGGACGGTCAGGACCCGGCCATCGAGGACGGGCTGGCGATAGCGGAACTCCGAGGCCACATCCACCTCGACCGGGAGCCGGGCAAAGGCCTCCACCAGGTACTTGCCGACCAGGGCGGCGTGCAATGACGTGCCGCAGGCCACGAAGCACAGCCGATTGAGCCCCACGAGCTCCCGCTCTGGGAGCCCCAGTTCAGGGATGCGGATCTCGCCGGCCTCGAGGTCCACCCGGTCCCGCATCGTGTTCCGGACCGCCTCGGGCTGCTCGAAGATCTCTTTGAGCATGAAGTGGGGATACCCCCCCTTCTCGGCGGCCTCCCGATCCCAAGGGATGGTCGTGGCGGACCGCTGCACCGGCCCCCCCGCCAGGGTGCAAAGGGTGATGTTGTCTGCCCTGAGGATCGCCTGCTCGCCCTCGCCCAGGACCAAGATCTCGCGCGTCTCCCCCAAGAGCGCCGGGATATCCGAAGCGAGGAAGGTCTCGCCATCGCCGACCCCGATGATCAGAGGGGAACTGCCACAGCGGACGGCGACCAGCATCCCCGGGGCCTCTTTGGCGACGCAGGCGATAGCGTACGCCCCCTGGAGCTCGCGGGCGGCCCGCCGCATCGCCTCGGGCAGCCCGTTTTCCCGGTGCCGCTCGATGAGATGGGCGATGACCTCGGTGTCGGTCTGGGAATGGAACCGATGGCCCTCGCGGGCGAGGGCTTGGCGCAGCTCCCGATAGTTTTCGATGATGCCGTTGTGCACAATGGCCAGGCTGGCCGTACAGTCGGTGTGAGGGTGCGCGTTGGCGTCGGAGGGGCGCCCATGGGTCGCCCAGCGGGTATGGGCAATGCCCACGGCCCCCCGGGGGGGATCTTTGTGGAGGACCGCCTCGAGCCTGGCGATCTTCCCCACGGCTTTCCGCACCTCTAGGGTGCCTCCGTGGACCGTCGCGACGCCGGCCGAATCGTAGCCCCGGTACTCCAGGCGTCGGAGAGCGGGGAGGAGAACGGTCAGGGCCTCGCGTGGCCCGACGTAGCCGACTATGCCGCACATACTCCCCTCTGACTCCTCGAAGACCTCGGGCGTTAGCTACTGGGGCCGATATGTAGTATGTAGAAGGGAGAGAGTGCGAGTTGTATGCCACAGAAGGGGATAGGAGGCTGCTCCAACCGTTTACGATCCTATACGAGGGAAAATCAATGGGTTATCTCTCGGCGGGCAACGGGAATCGGCGCGAGATGTCCCTTTGATGTCGGCAGTCTTTCCACTAGAACCGTGCAGAATGTGCACGATATCTACGAATGTCAGGAGAAGATGGGGACGAGATGATTTGAAGTCAATGAGATCCAGGCGGGATAGATGGAGTGAAACACTTGCACACCGTCGGCAAGCGGGTCGCGATGTTGGTCGCTGAGACTGGCTGGTTAGAGCGGGAGACGGGTTGACAACGCCATGGAAAGGCCGATGAATACTCGGTGATCGGTCAGATCTTCATCCGCGACATTAGAGTTCCGATCAAAGAAGTTGTATCCGGCGGTCAGAAAAAGACTTTGCCAGAGCTGAAACCGGACATCAATCGTCGCCCTGCCGACCAGATCGGTCTGGTCCTGCTCCTGAAATTCTACCCGGCCGTACGACCCGCTGACCGACACCTACAACTACAAGTGGAAGACGGACAAGGCTTGGGCAGGCACCTGCCGCCAACTCATCGTCAGGTTGAATGACGGCACAGATCACATCGCGAATTTCATGTTCAAGTGATCCTCTGTCCCTCTACTAAAAGTGACGGTCATCTTGAAAATGACCGTCACTTCTTATTTATCGCAACATTTCCAGCAAACCATCGGGGCGTTTTGTTTTCTAACTTCCGCGAAAAATCAGGGAGTTTATGAGGAGAAGGCTGATCAGCACGGCGACGACCAGGACAGCGATGGAGGGAAGCCATGACCCCATGAAACTGAGGGGATTGGATTCTAGTGTCTGCAAGGGAACATACGATCGATGAAAAAACAAAGTTGCTTCCAAATTTTCCAGTTCTCTCGCCTGTCTTTGCGTCAAAACAATATTTTCACACCGCTTATCCTTCGCTACTTTTTCATAAGGGCGAACGTCAGCGACCCAAACGAAAGCGCTGCAGCGATCATAAAGATTCCCACAGGCAAGAACTCGCCAATGAAAAAAGGAAACAAAGCGGCGATCAAACTCGCAATGCCCGTAAATATGCAGCCGATGTATGCCGCTCCGACAAGAGTTTTTGTTTTTTGGTCCATGGTTTTGTATTCTCCGTTCCAATGAAATTTGGAATCTTCTTCACGTTATTGCACGATCACTGTGATCGTAAACATAATCGAAGGCGCAAGACAGGGCGGAGTGAGACTGTAGCATTTCGGATCGCCAAATGCGGTCAAAGATGAGGTACCGGAAGCGTAAGCGTGATACAAACCCTGTGAGCTGACAATCACGGTTGGGTTGTCCACCGACACGGACCAGTTATAAAACGAATCGAGATTAAGCCGGAGGCTGTCCCCGACTTTCATATTGAAGGTCCTGCCATTGTCCGCCATCGTCACTTCATAAGTAATCGAAGACGGCGCCGTAAATTGAATCGACTTCAGTATGGCTTGGACAACACTGTCGTTCGGTCTGTCAGTTGCGATCGCGATTATTTGATTCTCATACGGGACAAAATACTCGTTGCGTCCGCCTGGGAAGTTGTATTTGACTGCCGTATAGCCATTGAAGATCGTATCTTCCCTGACTGCGTCCGGATAATATTGGGCGTAAGAGTTGGCAAGTTGATCGAGGGTGCGAAACTCCAAAAAGATGCTCAGGTAAGCGATGAAGGGCTCGGCGTTTGGAGGGTAGAAAATTACTTCCTTATTTGTGCCGTTGGTCATCCCGTTTTCGTCAATACGCCAATCCCCTGGCAAGCTAAGTTTGTATCCAACTACAGAATTTGAATACAGCACGATGGGAGG
>Ga0209321_10002125_pt1 | contig 13351 bp, 13 predicted proteins | sample Rifsed16ft4_FD_184012 | JGI IMG/M metagenome (GOLD analysis project Ga0209321, IMG submission 184012) | Soil microbial communities from Rifle, Colorado, USA - sediment 16ft 4 - CSP-I_5_4 (version 2) | ecosystem: Environmental > Terrestrial > Deep subsurface > Rock core/Sediment | place: Rifle... | reverse complement strand
ATCTTCTGGACGTGGGGAAGCCTCTCTGTCTCGAAGAACATGTGCTCGGTGCGGCACAGTCCGATCCCCTGCGCGCCGAAGCGGCGGGCCCTCTCGGCGTCGCGTGGGTAGTCGGCATTCGCCCAGACCTCGAGACGGCGGAACTTATCGGCCCAGGAGAGCAGCTTGATGAGGTAGGGATCGCTCACGTCGGGCTGAATGGTCGGCACCTGACCGGCGAAGACCTCGCCCGTCGTGCCGTCAATCGAAATCCATTCCCCTTCCTGGAGAGCGCGCCCGTTCACCTGCATCTTGCGTGCCTCGAGATCGATATCCAGCGCCGCCACGCCGACGACGGCCGGCTTACCGAATTGGCGTGCGACAAGCGCGGCGTGGGAAGTGCGTCCGCCCTTGCTCGTCAGGATTCCGTTGGCGGCCAGCATGCCGTGAACGTCGTCGGGCTTCGTCTCGGGCCGCACCATGATCACCTGGCGCTTCTGCTCCTTGGCCCATTTCTCCGCCGTATCCGCGTCGAAAGCGATCATCCCCACGGCCGCGCCGGGGGAGACATTCAGGCCGGCGGCGATCTTCTCGGCCCGCTTGCGCGCCAGAGGGTCGAACTGAGGATGCAGGTAGAAATCCACCTGCTCCGGCTTCACCCGGATGACGGCCTCGCGCTTGGTGATCATACCTTCCTCGGCCATGTCGACAGCGATGCGCACCTCGGCCTGGGCGGTGCGCTTCCCATCGCGTGTCTGAAGCATCCAGAGCTTACCCCGCTCGATGGTGAACTCCACGTCCTGCATGTTGCGGTAGTGCTTCTCCAGGCGGCGAGCCACCCGCTCGAATTGGCCGTAGGCCTTGGGCAATTCCTTGCCCAGGTCTTCGATCGGCCGGGTGGTGCGGATCCCTGCGACCACGTCTTCGCCCTGGGCGTTGGTGAGGAAATCCCCTTCGATCTCTTTCTCACCCGTGGTGGCGTTGCGCGTCATCGCCACCCCGGTGGCCGAATCCTTGCCCATGTTGCCGAAGACCATCGTAACGATGTTGACGGCGGTGCCGAGATCGTGAGCGATGCCGGCAGCGTTGCGGTAGTCGATTGCCCTCTTCCCGTTCCACGACTTGAAGACGGCCTCGATGGCCAGTGAGAGCTGCTCCATCGGGTCGGTCGGGAAATTCCGCTTCGCCTGCTGGCGCACGATCTTCTGGAACTCGGCGGTGATGGCCTTGAAGTCGTCGGCCGTCAGATCGGAATCGGAGGAGACGCCGGCGCGCCGCCTGTAGCCGGCCAGAACCTCTTCGAAGGCCTCATCGGCGACGCCCATCACCACCGAGCCGAACATCTGCACCAGACGCCGGTAGGCATCGAAGACGAAGCGCGGATCGGAGGTGAGCCGGATCATGCCCTCGGCGGTCGTGTCGTTCAGCCCGATGTTGAGGACCGTATCCATCATCCCCGGCATGGAGAACTTCGCTCCCGAGCGGCATGAGACGAGCAGCGGGTTCTTCGGATCTCCGAAGCGTTTACCCGCCTTCTCTTCCACCGCCCGGAGAGCCTTGAGCGTCTGCGTCCACATTCCCTCGGGAAACTTGCCCCCGCCTGCCAGGTAGGCGTTACAGGCTTCGGTGGTGATGGTGAAACCCGGCGGCACCGGGACGCCAATCCGGGTCATCTCGGCCAGGTTGGCCCCCTTGCCCCCCAGGAGCGCCCGAACCCCTTCCCAATTCTTGGCTCTCTTCTCAGCCAGGTCGACTTCGTCAAACAGATACACCCACTTCTTCGGCATCGGAACGTTCCTCCCGCTCGGACGAGCGCGCAATTCAGGAATAGCGCCGTGACCGCAACCCGCGCGGGCCGGCGCTAAGCGAGCCAATGATACATCAATTCCGGCGGGGCGGGAGGTCTCGCCTCCGGCCGCGCAGGTGGCTGTTTGGCTCGTGACATCACGACAAATGAACGGAAGGATGGGTCGTCGCCGCTGCCTCGTGCAGAGCGCCCGCGGGCATGCCGGCTCGAGTTCGCCTCTAGCGTGTCCCTGCCTCCGGAGTGAGCCCGCCGCCCCGCACCGTGGCGCCGATGACGATGCCGGCGCTGATGAGCACGATGTTCTTGATGATGTACTGACCCTCGAGTGACGGCGCAAAGGGGAAGCGCGAAAAGGCCTCGGCGGGGAATAGGAAGAGGGGTGTGATCGTGCCGAGCATCTGAAGCCACAGCAGGAATAGGGTTCCTCTCAAGAAGACCCCGAGGGTGAGGCCCAGTCCGACCAGCACCTCCCAGATCGCCAAGACCATGATGGCGCTTTCTGGCGACAGCAATCCGAAAGTGAGCGCCTGGATGGTCTTCGCGGCGAGGCCTTCAGCCGGGCTCAGACCGGGGAAGAACTTGAGAACGCCAAACCAGAGGAAGACCACCCCCAGGCTAACCCGCAGAAGCAGGATCCCATTCCTGGCCATCCAGCCCGTAAGTGCCCGGTCCACTCGTTCGAATACGGAAGGGAGTCCTCTCATGCCATCTCCTTCACGCCCACGCGGACGCCGGGAGGCAGATCGACGCGCGGGCAGCGACGCAAGTTGTCGGCCTGCTCCGAGAGGCCGTGAGCGAGCCCTCGGCATCAAGGCCAACCGCCATTCAGCCCTCGAGGATGCGATGGATGTGCGAGGCCAGGAACCCGGCCACCTCCTGCGCGGCGAACGGCCACGCGTAGGTGAACCTCACCTGAGGATTGCGCACTCGGGCCCTCTCCAACCGAGCCGGGACCTCCGGCCGGCCGGTTTTGCCTCCGGAAGCTGCCTTACGGGCGGCCGCGTTCACCTCGAGGCGAGGCCCGGCCAGCGCTGCTCGCAGCTCGAGCGATGAGCAGGGCGCCCTCGGCGACGCAGGCCGCACCTTCGGAGGAGTGCCCAGGGAGGGCGGTTCACACCAGTTAGCGAATGAAATGCGCAACAACCCAGGAGAGGAGGACGCACAAGAACAGGAGCCGCAGGACGTGGGTCGTCCGGAGCCGGCGCTGCGGCCGCGAAGTGCATGTTCTCCGCCGCGATCTTGTATTCATCCAGTGGATGACCGTCGCCCATGGCGGCGACCTCCGCGGCGCTCAGCGTTTTGACGAGGGGTGAGCGCGCTTCTCGATGGAGACGTCCCGCTCGGCTCACTCGACCGGCAGGCCGATCTGGATCTCGTCTCCCTCCACGCGCACCGGATAGGCCGGAATGTCGACGACGGCCGGGAGACTCAACACCTTGCCCGTTCGCAGTTCGAAGCGAGCCCCATGTCGCGGGCACTCAATCTGCATCCCCTCGACCTCGCCTTCTCCGACGGGACCGCTATCGTGCGAGCATACGTCGGCGATGGCGAAGTACTCACCGGCGATGTTGAAGACGACAATGGGCATGCCGTCCACGTCGATCAGCTTGCGCTCCCCGCTGGGCAGCTCATCCACCTGGGCGACGGTGAGGAACTCGAGGCGGTCGGCCTCTACGGTCCGGTAGTTGAACACAGCGGATCCCCAAGAAGGTCCCCCGGAGGGCCCGGAACTCGCCGGCGGTTCAGCGCAGCTCTTCTTCGACCTCTTCGACCCCGTAGACGCCGGCCTTGAGCACCTTCAGTGAGAGAAGGGCACACTTGAGCCGGACCGGGCCGAGCTCGATCCCGAGCATCTCGAGGACGTCGTCTTTGGACAGCGCCTTCACCTCGTCGAGGGTCTTGCCGACGATCGACTCCACGAGAAGATCCGCCGAAGCCTGCGATATAGCGCATCCGACTCCGGAGAAAGAGGCGTCGGCCACATGCCCGTCGGGCCCCATCCGAACGTCGATTCGGATGCGATCGCCGCAGAGCGGGTTGTCATCCTCATAGGTGAAATCGTGCGGGTCCAGCATCCCCCGCTTCTGGGGGTGCTTGTAACGATCGACGATGAGCTCGCGATAGAGATCGTCCATACACGACCCTAGGAGAAGATCTCCTTGACGTGGTAGAGGGCTTCGACCAGACGATCGACCTCGGATGGATCGTTGTAGAGGTAGAAGGAGGCGCGGGTGGTGGCGGGAATTCCATACTTCTCATGGATCGGCATGGCGCAATGGTGGCCGGCGCGCACCGCGATCCCCCGGTCGTCCAGCAGCTGGGCCACATCGTGCGGGTGGGCCACGTCCAACGTGAAGGAGGCCAGACCGCCCCGCTGGGAAGCCCCCGGCCCGTAGACTCTCACCCCCGGCACCTCTGCCAGGCGCTCCAGCGTGTAGCCGATGATCTCCCGCTCGTGCCTCTGCACCGTCGTCATGCCCACTTCGCCGAGGAAGTCGACGGCGGCTCCGAAGCCGATGACCTCGGCGATCGCCGGCGTGCCGGCCTCGAACTTGTAGGGGAGTTCGTTCGGCTGAAACTCCCCCAGGCGCACACGCTTGATCATATCTCCCCCGCCCAGGAACGGCGGCATGGCCTCCAACAACGCCTCCCGGCCATAGAGGACGCCGATCCCGGTGGGGCCGCACATCTTGTGGGCCGAGAACACAAGGAAATCGACATCCAGCGAGGCGACGTTCACCGGCATGTGGGGCACCGATTGAGCGCCGTCGACCAGAACCACGGCTCCCGCCTGGTGGGCGAGCTCCGTCATTTCGCGGACGGGGTTGATTGTCCCCAGCATGTTGGACATCTGCGTGAAGCCGACGAGGCGGGGCCCATGCCCCAGGAGCTGCCGGAAGGCCTCCTGGTCGAGCGTGCCCTCGTCGGTGACGGGGACGAACTCGAGCCTCACGCCGCGTTCGGCGGCGAGCATCTGCCAGGGGACGATGTTCGAGTGGTGCTCCATCTCCGTGAGGAGCACGATGTCGCCCGGCTTGAGGTTGGCCCGCGCCCAGCTGTGGGCGACGAGGTTGATTGCCTCGGTGGCGTTGCGAGTGAAGATGATCTCGCGCGGCAAGGCGGCCCCGATAAACTCGGCGATCCTACGCCGGGCGCCTTCGAACGCACCCGTCGATTCCTCCGCCAGACGATGGACGCCGCGGTGGATATTGGCGTTGTGCTGTTCGTAGAACGAGTTCATCGCCTCGATCACGCGGCGTGGCTTCTGCGACGTGGCGGCCGAGTCGAGGTAGATCAGACGGACGCCGGGCTTTGTCTCCCGTTCCAGGATTGGGAACTCAGCGCGAACCCTTTCCAGATCCAGAGATATTGCCATGGAGGCTCCCAACGTCCTATCCTCCGCGGCGCTAACGCCGCAGCCCGCCCCGGCCTGCCCGGCGGCGGGTGGCCCGCCGGATCACTTCTCCCCCCTCTCGGCACCAGAGCACGCGGTCGGGGACCATCCAGCCATCGGTCAGGTAGACGTCTTCCACGAACTGGACCGCCGTCATCTTCTCGTCGGCCTGCACCACCACGCCCTGAAGCCAGTCCCGGACGCGCTCCCCCTCTTCGTTGTGGTCGCAAAAGACTTCCACCAAGTCGCCGACCGCGAAGCGCGTCTTCGCAGCCCCCGGGGTTCCCGTCGGGCGGGGCGCCTTCTTCATGGATACCCCTCGTCGCATCGACAGAGCGGACATTAGTATACACGAACCCTTTCTAGGACGAAGCCATCTTTGCTCGGATCATCTGTTGAAACCGTTCCCGTACGCCCTCGAACGGAATGCGCTGCATGATTGGATCAAAGAAACCATCCACAACCATCCGCTCGGCCTCGCGCCGTGGCAGGCCGCGCGACATCAGGTAGAAAACTGGCTCCTCCTCCAGCTGCCCGACCGTGGCGCCATGCGTGCAGCGGACGTCATCGGCCAGGATTTCCAGGCCGGGGATCGAATCCGCCCTGGCCTGCTTGGAGAGCACCAGATTTCGATTGGCCTGATAGCCATCCGTTTTCTGGGAGCCAGGCGCAACATAAATCATCCCCTGCCAGACGGATCGGCTCTTCCCCAGCAGAGCGCCCTTGTAGAGGAGATCGCTCGTCGTGTGCTCGGCCAAATGGTTCTGCTGCGTATCGTGATCGAGATGCTGGGCCCCGTCGGCAAAATAGAACCCCGACATCCGGCCCTGCGCGCCGGGGCCGACCAGATCGAGCGTGCTGAAGTTCTTGGTGAGCCGGCTGCCGACGGCGCCGAAGATCCAGTCGATCGATCCATCCCGTTCGACCCGGGCCCTTTCGTGCGTAAAGTTCCAGACGTGCTTCCCCCAGCTTTGCAGCTCGACGAAGGTGAGGCGCGCCCCGGGCCGGATCAGGATTTCGACGCTGCCGACGTGCGCCGCGGCCCCGTCGGATCGGCCGGGCGAGGCCGTTTCGTGCACGTAGGTGAGCGCGGCATCCTCCCCCACAATCACCAATACCCGGCTGGCGAAGAGAGCCCCCGTTCCGGGTGCCCATAGGACGGAATGCAGCGGCGCCTCGAGCTTCACCCCGGGAGGGACGATCACCACAGCGCCGTCGGCGGCGAAGGAGGCCGCCAGAGCGGAAAACTTGCCCTCCGAATCGGGGACGAGGGATCCGAGCGTATCCCGGAGGGCGCCGCCGTGGTCACGCAGCGCTCCGGCGAGGTCCTGGAAGACGACGCCTTGAGAGGCAAGAGAGGCGTTGTCGCTTAGTTGGCCGGGGACGCCCGGCCGAAGCACCAGCAAGGCGCCGTGGGCTTCGCCCGCTAGGGGGCGGAGGAGGGCCGGATCGACAGGGGCATCCTCAGCCGCCTTCAGCCGAAGCTCGCCGAAGGGGAGCGCCCGGATGTCGGTGCGGCGCCAGGCCTCGTCCGTGGGGCCGGGCATGGGAATGCCCTGATAGGTCTTCCATGCGCTCAGTCGGCGTTCCGCGTTCCAGGCCGGTTCGCCGGTCTGGCGAGAGAGCGCCGGGAGACCTCCCTCCGCCAACGGGATATCGGAGCCGGCCGGGGTTCTCCCGTCGCGTTTGCGAGAGATTACGGTTCGGGTCGCCATGCGCGAATGTCCTCGCGCCGGGAGCGCGCGGCGAACGCCCTTCCCGCGCCCGGCGTGACTTGGGTCTCAGCCGATCGAGCCTTCCATCTGGAGCTGGATGAGCCGGTTCATCTCGATGGCGTATTCCATGGGCAATTCCTTGACAAGAGGCTCGATGAAGCCCGAGACGACCATCGTGGTGGCCTCTTCCGCAGATAGGCCGCGGCTCATCAGGTAGAAAAGCTGCTCCTCCCCCACCTTGCTCACCGACGCCTCGTGACCGATCGTCACGTTGTCTTCGTCGATCTCGATATAGGGGTAGGTGTCGGAGCGCGACTGCGGGTCGAGTAGCAGGGCGTCACAAACGACGCTCGACTTGGCCCCCTCGGCGCCCTTGTGCACCTTGAGCAGCCCGCGATAGGAGGTCCGCCCACCGCCCTTGCTGATCGATTTCGAGGTCACCTTGCTCGTGGTGTGTGGGGCGACGTGGATGACCTTGCCGCCGGCGTCCTGATGCTGCCCTGGCCCGGCGAACGCCATGGAGAGGATCTCCCCATGAGCGCCGCGCCCCAGGAGATAGCACGAGGGATACTTCATCGTCAGCTTGGAGCCCAGGTTGGCATCGACCCATTCGTGGCTGGCATCTTCGTAGACGAGGGCCCGCTGGGTGACCAGGTTGTAGACGTTCGTCGACCAGTTTTGGATCGTCGTATAGCGGGAGCGAGCGCCCTTCTTCACGACGATCTCGATCACGCCGCTGTGGAATGAGTCGGTCGTGTAGGTCGGCGCGGTGCAGCCTTCGACGTAGTGCACCTGGGCGCCCTCGTCGACGATGATCAGTGTCCGCTCGAACTGGCCGATGTTCGGCGAGTTCAGCCGGAAGTAGGCCTGGAGGGGGAGATCCACTTTCACTCCCGGCGGAACATAGATGAACGACCCGCCGCTCCAGACGGCGCTGTTGAGCGCGGCGAACTTGTTGTCGGTGTGCGGGATCACCGTCCCGAAGTATTCCCGGAAGAGATCGGGGTGTTTGCGCAGCCCGTCCTCGATACTCAGGAAGATGACGCCTTTGTCTTCAAGATGTTTCTGGATGTTGTGGTAGACCATTTCCGACTCGTACTGGGCGCCGACGCCGGCCAGGAATTTCTGCTCGGCCTCGGGGATACCCAGACGGTCGAAGGTCCGCTTGATGGTATCGGGCACGTCGTCCCAGGATTTGCGCTCGGACTCAGAGGGCCGGACGTAGAAGTAGATTTCGTCCAGGTTGAATTTGGAGAGATCGCCGCCCCAGGTGGGCATCGGCCGGGCAAGGAAATGCTCCAGAGCCTTCAGCCGGAACTCGAGCATCCAGGACGGTTCGCCCTTCATCTCGGAGATCTGTTCGACCACTCGCCGGCTCAGGCCCTTCTCCGACCGGAAGACGGCCTCGTCGGGATCGCTGAAGCCATACTTGTAGCGATCGATCCCTTCGAGGATCTGAGAGTCTGTACGCTCTGCCATTACGAAGCCTCCGCCACCGCCTCACCGTGCTTCTCTCGCACCCAGTCATACCCATGCTCTTCGAGGTGCTTTGCCAGATCGGCTCCCCCCGATTCCACCACCCGGCCGCCCAGCATGACGTGCACGTGATGCGGCTCGATATAGTTGAGGATCCTTTGGTAGTGGGTGATGATCAAGACGCCCAGGTCGGGCCCGGCGAGATCGTTGACGCCAGAGGCGACCACACGCAGGGCGTCGATGTCGAGCCCCGAATCGGTTTCGTCCAGGATCGCGATCTCCGGCTCGAGCGTCGCCAGCTGGAGAATCTCGGCGCGCTTCTTCTCGCCACCGGAGAAACCTTCGTTCAAATAGCGCCCGGCGAATTCGTGCGGCATCTTCAACAGATCCATCTTGGCCTTGAGCGATTTGCGGAACTCGGGGACCGAGATGCCCTTGTCGTCGGGATCGGCGGCCCTCCGGCGGGCGTTGAGCGCCGTGCGCAGGAAATTCGCCACCGAGACGCCGGGTATCGCAACGGGGTACTGGAAGGCCAGAAAGAGCCCGAGCCTCGAGCGCTCATCGGGCTCGAGATCCGCCAGGCTCCGACCCTTGAAGGTGATCTCGCCCTGCGTCACCTTGTACTGCGGGTGGCCCATCAGGGTGTAGGCCAGCGTTGATTTACCCGTGCCGTTCGGGCCCATCAGAGCGTGGATCTCCCCCTGCCGCACGGTCAGATCGACGCCCTTCAGGATGGGCTTGCCGGCCACAGAGACGTGGAGATCCCGAATTTCGAGCGCAGACGTCATCAACGATCCTCCGAGCTCCGGGGCCACTCCATGGGGACCTGGGCAGGCCGCATTATAGCAGGCGCGACCATCCCTGTCAATATTTCTGAGAAATATCTGAAATATCCCGTCCGGAGGTCGATTTACAAGATAAAGCTCAGAAATATTGACGGCATCGGGGTCCCGTGCTATACTGCCGCCCTCATGAACCACCCTACTCGGGAAGTGATCCTGCGCACGCTCCGGGTGCAGGGGAAGTGCACGGTGAAGGAGCTGGCCAATGCCGCCGACATCTCCCCGGTGTCGGTCCGCCACCACCTGAGCAACCTGCTGGCGGAAGGCCTGGTAGAGATCGAGGAGATCCGCCACGGCGTGGGCCGGCCCCGTCAGTTGTTCTCGCTCACCGACCGGGCGATGGACCTCTTCCCCAGCCGCTACTTCCGCCTCACCCACCGCCTTCTGGGAGAGATCAAGGAGACGCTTCCCCCGCGCACCGTGGACGCGATCTTCAGCGGCGTAGCCTCCACGATGGCGAAGGACTACGCCGAGAGCCTGGCCGGGCTTCCGCTGGAGAAGCGCCTGGAGCGGCTGATCGAGTCCCTCACCCTGGAGGGTTTCGACGCGGAGGTGGAGCGAAGGGAAGACCGGATCATCATCCGCGAGCTTTCCTGCCCCTATTTCCGCATTGGCCGTGAACACCCCGAGATCTGCATGGTCGACCAGAGCTTCATCGCCACCGCCCTAGCGCTGCCCGTCGAAAGGGTCACCTGCCTCTTGAATGGCCACTCTCATTGCACATTCTCCATTCCGCGAGAGAACGCACTCCCGGAGGCCGCCGCCCATGGCTGACGAGCCCGCCACTCCAAACCCGATCTGGGAAGTGGATTCCACCAACCCACAGCTCGCGGAGAAGATCCGAGGGGCGTTGCGCGAAGTGGTGGATCCGGAGATTGGATTGAGCGTCGTCGCACTTGGCCTCATTCGCGAGGTGTCGATCTCCGAGGCTGACGCCCGGGTGAGGATGATCCTCACGACTCCCTTCTGCCCCTACGGGCCGGCGCTGATTGAAATGGCTCGAGCGAAGGCCGAACAGGCGGCTGACCTCCCGACGAAAATCGAGCTGGCGGCAGAGATGTGGGAGCCGAGCATGATGGAAGAGGGCGCCGCTGCCGACTGGGGCTTCTGAGCGCCGAGCCAACGCGGCCTTGCCCTCCTGCCCCAGAATCTTCGCGGCGCCCAAACGGGCGCCGCGTGGCTTTCCTCTTCGGCCTTGCTACCCGCGCACCTGAGAGCGCTCGCGGGAAATCTACTCCTCGATCACCAACCCCCCATCGCCATCCGCCGATCACCGATCACGGTTCACGATCACCGATCACTCGCCAGCAGTCACCGGTCGCCGACCTGACTCAATCTCGGCCGGGCTCCGACCCTTGCCTGTCGACGCCGGGCGAGCAGGTGGATGCCCCCGAGAATCGCGATCGCCAGCCGTAGGGCGAGGGAGGAAATGGCAACCAGGAGCAAGAGAGACGTCCCGACCACGGCGAGAACCATCCAGATCGAAGCCAACCGATCGCCCCGGTAGCTCACGAGCCGGGCGCGCAGCCTGCGTGTGAAGACCGAGCTCGGCTCCACCGGGACGAGCACCTCTCCCAGCCAAGCCTCGAGCTGCCTCCCCCCTGCCGCCCTCGATCGGACCGCCAAAAACATCCCTGCGTCTCCCTCGCTTCGATCCTCGTTCGCCCGCCGCTGCAAGAGGCCGGCCTCCGCACCGAACGTCAGCTACCCGGCTCCCCCTCGCTCGGTGGCCTCGGAGGATGGGTCACATTCGAGCCTTCACGCCGCTTTTCTTCCAGGTGATCCAGCTCCTCCCGCAGTGAGTTGAGAGTCCGGTGATACAGACTCTTGACGGCGCCCTCCGTCCGACCCATGACCCCCCCGACCTCGCTATTCGACAATCGTTCGACAAACTTCAAGATCAGGAGCTGCTGCCGATCAGCCGGCAGACGTCGGACAGCCTCGAGCAGGAGCGACTTTTCTTCCGAAGCCAGCGCCTGAGCCTCCGGATGCTCGCCGGCTACGCCGGATGCTGCCCGGTCATCCAGCGACACGGTCGGCCGGCGGCTTCGATCCCGGTGCCAGTTCGCCACGAGGTTGTGCGCGATCCGGTAGAGCCAGGCCGAGAACGGCACCCCTCGATCCGTAAACTCCGAGATGTGCCCGTAGGCCCTCTGGAATACGCGTGCCGTTAGATCTTCCGCGTCGTGATGATTCCCCGTCCGGTAGTAGATATAGGAGTAGATCCTGCGGACATGCCTCTCATAGAGGATCCCGAAGGCCTCCCGGTCTGCCGCGCTGCGCCGCGCCAGGGCGAGATCGTCGGTCGGTTCAGCGGCCACGGCTGCCGCCTTCCTCCCGCCGAAGTTCACTCACATTAACCCCGCACGCAGCCCGTCGATGCCCAGGGAGCGCAGGTTCGTTCCACCTCTCGGGTGCCAACTCCGCCTCTCCCCACGATCGAGGCTGCCCCCGGTTCGCGGCGCACCCCTCACCTGACCACGCCACCGCGGGCCTCCTCCAACACGGCCGACCAGGCCGCCCGCACACGGGCGACGGCCTCCTCCGCCTCGGGGTACTCACCATAGCGAATCCTAAGATACTCTTCCGTGATGATTTCCACTTCATGGCGATGGTTTGGGAACAAGGCCCAGAGCTGGGGCATGAACTCCCTCGGAGTTTCCGCCGCCGCCCTCGCTCTCCCTCGAGCCTCCGCCAACGCGAGAAGACGCGCGTAGATCCTACGAACGGCCGCCGCCGCCAGAGACCGGCGCCCAAGATGCCGCGCCTGCTCCAGGGCCGTCTTTGCTTTGGCGAGGATACCACGAAGAGGTGGGAGGCGAGGGGGCGGGGCCGAAAGCGCCTCGGCACGGTCGTCCTCGAGCGAAAGGGCCGGCCGGGCAAGTCGCCGGGAGAGCCGCACAGCGATCAGCGCCAAGAACACGACGAGCATCGTGGTCCCGATGATCTGAAGCGGCGCCGCGTATGGGTCGAGCCAGCTCGCCGGCGCGCTCGGCTCGGGCGTTGGCGTGGGAGCCCGGGGAAGCCCCTCTTGGAGCCGGATGAGGGTCGGCTGGAAGGCGGTCACGTCGATGAGCCAGTCGATCAGGCGCTCGAGGATTGTGGCGATTCCCAAGATCAGCGGCTTCGCCAGCTGCAGGAGAATCTCAACACCGTCCAGAGCTCGCTCGCCGATCCATACCGCGATCCAAGTCGCTGGGGGGCTGGCCAGAGCACCGGCGACTCCCAGCCCTAGGCCGACGGTCCCCACGACGACGCCAAGGATCCCGGTCAGCCACTCCCAGGCGAACGGCGACTTCCCCGCCCCGCGGAGCACGAGGCCATCGGCGCGGCTCATCGCCACACCCGTAAGGCCGGCACCGAAGTAGAGCGGCAAGATCTCCAGCAGTCTCGCCCCGCCGGAGGACCGGAAGATCAGCGCGAAGGCGATGAGCGCCAGAATCCCGACCCGCATCCTATGGGCCGTCCAACCGGCGTCGAGCACATCCTTGGAGGCCACAACGACGCCGCGTCGCCAGGCATAAAGCACCGCCAACACCACGACGAGCTCCGAAGGCACGAGCGTGAGGACCGACTCGAAGGACCTGAATGAGTCGATGATCAGCTGCAAGACGCCCACCGGGACCCCTCGGTAGACCACAACCCGGATGGCAACCGTAACGTAGACGGCGAGGCCCCCAAGCAGGATCGCGCGCCGGATCCCTTCAGTCCGTCCCACGGACTGGCCTGCGCGCACCAGGGCCATGGCAAGCACGGCCGCACCCAGGAGCAGCGCCAGCGCCCCGAGCGTGGTCAGTGCCTGGGTGTGGGCGGTGAGGGAGCGAAACCAGGGTAGGATCAGGGTGATCTCCATCACCAGGACGGCGAACACCCCGATCTCATGGACGGCTGACCCCCCGCGCCCCGTTCGGGCTGCGCCCCCCCGCACCCACCTGCACCGCACCTGCGTGCTGCCTGCACAGTGCCGCACACCGTCCCGGTGTCCTATCGGGAGGCACATGTGTGCAAGTGCGGTGGGCGCGCACATCGTCCCGACCCAGCACCCACCTGCACCGCACCTGCAGCGGGCTGCAGGTGCAGGTGTGCGGTCTGGGCACTCAGTGCCCGTGCCCGTAGGGCAGGTGTGTCCTTCGGGAGC
>Ga0209321_10002121_pt1 | contig 13365 bp, 11 predicted proteins | sample Rifsed16ft4_FD_184012 | JGI IMG/M metagenome (GOLD analysis project Ga0209321, IMG submission 184012) | Soil microbial communities from Rifle, Colorado, USA - sediment 16ft 4 - CSP-I_5_4 (version 2) | ecosystem: Environmental > Terrestrial > Deep subsurface > Rock core/Sediment | place: Rifle... | reverse complement strand
TGGGACCAGCGCCTATTGGATGAGGCCAAAATAGCCGTAGTGGGTGATGACGACCTCTTGGCATCACTGTATGTAATGTCGTCATCAGCTCTTGGGCTAAACAATTTGGTTGTCATAGCACCCAGATTAGACGAGACACTGCTTGAAACAGCGCAGAAGGTTAATCCAGCACTCAATATGATTTTTGTAGAAGGGTTCTACACACACCCGGTCATGGATGACATCTTTGCCGGCTGCAGCGCCATTGTTGACCTGAGCCGGTATGGGCTAGCGAACAAGTTGTTGCTGGAGAAGGGGTTCAAAGAAAACATTCCCATTGTCAGAGGCTTTTGCTACGAACAAGACAACCAGGAAGGTTTCAAGGCATTTACCTATGTGAAGGGACGAGAGTGGCAGGAACTTGAGCAGATAGTCTCACCACAGAATCTGCCAAGTGACCATTTTGACGATAGTGTGCTGGACATCATTGCTTCAGGCGTAGTCTTAGAGGAGACCAAAAATATCCTGATGGGGCAGAAAGTATCGGAGGATGTGATAGCCTACAAAAGAAAAACATTGACGGCAGCACGATACGATCCACACATATGCGTTGTGGGCGCTGGAGGGCTTGGCAACTTCGTGGGATTGGGGCTCGCATACTCAGGATTTCGGACTATCACATTCATAGACCCTGATGTGGTCGAAACGACAAATCTCAACAGGCAGGTGTTTCTCTATGATGCAATCGGGTTGAGCAAGGCAGAAATACTGTCCGAAAGACTCAATAAATTGTTCGGGATAGACGCCAAGCCACTTGTGACGTATTTCAGCATAGATACCGACATCTCACCGTACGATGTGATCTTCGATTGCGTGGATAATTTTGAAACGAGAATAGTGCTGAGCGAAAAAAGCAAGGACCAAAACACAGTGCTCATCAGCGGTGGAGCTAACGTAGATGCAGGCCAGGTGGTAGTGTATGATCCTCGTCAGGGAAGTGAAACACCGGCAGAGTTACTAGGGTTGTATGATATCGTTGATAAGCGGGAGATCGAAACGTACCAACGGGCAGGAGTATCGTGCGTGTACCAGGCCAATCCGGCGGTCATCATGACAAATCAAATCATTGCCGGGCTCATGGTCGATTCCTACAGAATGGTATTAGATGGCCAGCAAACAACACCCATTTTCTACGATTCAACCCGTGATAGGAAGATCTAGGGGTGATAGTCAAAAGTGTTCTTAGCTTCAAACATCCTCTACGGTGGACTGAAGATGAAGGACGAGTCCTCTGTCCCCGCCCGCGCAATGCGGAGCGATAGAGCGTGAGCAGCGAACGGAGACTGTCAGCGGGACTGCCCCTCATCGACAAAGGGGGGGCTTTTGTCGTTTCGAGGGAGGTGAGGCAGGTTGGAGGCGCTCTTCTATTCCCAGCCGGGAGTGGCTTCGTGGGTACAGCCGATTCTGGTCCTCGCGGTAGCGCTCGCCATTCTTGTGTACACGTGGCGGCGAGCTGATCCGTGACATCGAGCCGCTTGGCTCCTTGGGCCAGGCCGACAGTGTGATGCGGCGCGGAGATCGGCGACGGCGGCTGTTGAGCGGAAGGCAGGGAGAGGGAGGGTGTTGCTGCCCTCCTCAGCCGAGCGAGAAATCCGTTCGAGGAGTGGCTTGCCCATAGGCCGAAGGCCTGGACGCCCTTCTTCTGCCGGAGGTCCTTGCGAAAGAGTTCTGGCCGGAGATCGGGCTGGAGGATCTGATATGAATCTGAAGGCAGAACTTGTTGAGAAAACCGCGTATCCCGGGTACGTCTATGCGAAGGCTCCACGGAACGTTTATTGGGAGATGACCATCGCCTGTGATCTGGCCTGTCAACACTGTCGGGCCGATGCCATTCCCCACCGGGATCCCCTGGAGCTCACGACCGAAGCGGGAAAGGCCCTGATGCGGGATGTCAAGGAGATGGGCAGCATGTTGATCCTCACGGGCGGCGATCCGATGAAGCGGCAGGATCTCTTCGAGCTGATCGCGTACGCCCGCGAGATCGGACTGCCTCGCGGAATCACGCCAAGCGTCACGCCTACCCTGACCCGGGACGTCGTCCGACGATTCGCTGACCTTGGAGTGGCCACTATGGGGGTCAGCTTGGAAGGACCCGGCCCGGAGGTCCACGATACCTTCCGGGGAGTACCCGGCACGTTTGAGCGCTCGATGAAAGCGCTGCAGTGGGCCGGGGAGTTTCACATCCCAGTGCAGGTCAATACCACCGTGACTCGGACCACGCTTCCTCACCTGCCTGCCCTGCATCACTTGTTGCGGGAAGAGGCCTCATCTGTCGTTCGCCGGTGGAGTCTCTTTCTCCTTGTCCCCGTGGGTCGAGGAACCGGGATGGAACTCCCCTCGGCGGATGAGGTGGAGGAGCTGTTCTCCTGGGTGTACTCCATTTCCCAGGAAGCCCCGTTCCATGTGGGCACCGTCGAGGCGCCCCACTACCGAAGGTACTGGATTCAGCGCAAGCTCCGTGAGGGGATGTCGCCGGATGAGATCCAGAAACTGGGTATGAGAATGGGTTTCGGAATCCGGGATGGAAATGGGGTCATCTTCGTCTCTCACAAGGGGGAGGTCTATCCGGCAGGATTTCTCCCCTACCCACTTCTCGGAAACCTGAGAACGCAGCCTCTCTCTGACATCTACCGTAACTCGCCCTTGTTGCTGGAACTGCGGGATATGGACCGGTTGAAGGGAAAATGCGGGCGGTGCGAATTCCGATGGGTCTGCGGGGGATCTCGAGCCCGGGCCTACGGGCTCACGGCGGACCCGATGGAGTCCGATCCCTTCTGCGCCTACGAACCCCCTTCTTGAGGTTGTACGTCAGGTCTTCTTCATCACACAGCAGCTCTTCGCCTCAGTCTGCCAGGTCGTGTAGTCCCGCCACCCAGAGTCGCAACTATCGGGTCCCCTTGAACACGCCATGCGACCCAATATTTTTCGAATTTTTTTCTTGACAGCGCCCCGATGATAGGATAGATAGGAGCCAATAGACCAATTCGATCCTTTTACTCCTTTAAAGGCCACCTCTGATGAAGCTGAGTCGCGAAAGCGAATACGGGATCCAGGGGCTGATCCACCTGGCCCAGCAGCCGTCAGGCACGGTGATGCAGCTCGCCGCGATCGCGGAAGCGCAAGGGCTCCCTCAGAGTTTCCTGGCCAAGATCTTCCAGAAGTTCACGCAGTACGGCCTGCTCCGTTCGTTCCGCGGCACCACTCGCGGCTACACCCTGGGCAGACCAGCAGCGGAGATTACCCTGAAGGAGGTGCTCGAGGCCATCGAGGGCCCGGGCATCTTCGAGCGCTGCATCTTCTGGAGTCACCGCTGCGCCGAGGACAATCCCTGTGTCCTCCACGAAGGCTGGAAGCAGATCAAGCCCAAGCTGACCGCGATGGTGGAGGTGACCACCCTACAGGACCTCGTGCGGCGGGCGGTGCATGGGCGGAGACAAAAGCGGATTCGCTAATTGTTTTTGCTTTATTAACGGAGTCATTTTGTCGATTAACTCGTATGATGCCGATCGTTCTGGAATCTCTCGGGGCAGCGAAGTTCAAACACCTTGACGCTTGGTGGTGCGCGGTTCTTAGCCACGCTTGGCCGGCTCGAAGGAGTGCGGTCTGGAATGTTCGAACGCGGTGGTCGAGGGCTCAACCTCTCGACCCATCAGAAATCATTGCACGGACTCGCGTAAGTATGACCTGCGTCATAGGCCCACAGAGGTATGAAGCGCTAGGTTGTAGGTGTTAGCGAGAGGACCTCATCCGTTTCAAGAGGAGGATACGCGATGGCAGACAAGGAAGAACCGAAGGAGGAAGGTTCCCAGGAGAGGATCCCGCTGGCCCAGGCATTCTTCGACAACATCTTCCTCCTGCTGGTGCTGGGGCTCGCGGTCCCTGTCGTCTTCTACACGATCTGGGGGCTCCTCGAGATCGCCAGCATCCCGCTTGCCAAATAGGAGGTCATCGTGAGCATTCAACCCCTCAAGGGAGTGTGGTGGAAGAAGGTTGACGCGAGCGAGAAGCTCTGGCTTGGGATCGCCCTCGTCTGGTGTCTGATCCTCTTCGCGATGATGCCGCTCTGGCACCTGAAGGGCGGGCAAAATCCTTCCTTCGAGACCTACCGCACCACCGCCGAGCAATACATGAAGAAGGTGGACGCCCTCGTCGCGAAGCGGAAGGTGGGCGAGGAAAAGGGCATGCCGGTCGTCGCCCCCGACCCCAAGGAAGACGTCTATATGTTGGGGCGGCTATGGCAATGGTCCCCCGTGCTCAAGCTCAAGAAGGGGGAGACCTATCGCCTCCACCTCTCCTCCCTCGACCTTGTCCACGGCTTTTCGATCTTCCCCCTCAACCTGAATTTCATGGTGCTGCCCGGATATGACTACGTGTTGACCGTGACGCCCACCACCACTGGGGAGTTCTACGTGGTCTGCAACGAATTCTGCGGGATCGGCCACCACCAGATGGTCGGCAAGATCCTGGTCGAGTAGGGGGAGGTACCCATGGCAGCGATCTTTCGCACTTGCGCTCACACGGGGCTCAAGGTCCACAACCAGGCCGAGCGACTCATCAAGGTACACGCCGTGGCAGGAGTCCTGTCGATCCTTTTCGGCGGCATTGCGGCGGTCTTGGTCCTCCTGACCCGGTGGCCCGCCGTGCACCTGCTGGACCCGGTCAACTACTACCGGGCGCTCACGTTCCACGGCATGAACATGCTGATCTTCTGGATCATCTTCTTCGAGATCGCGATCCTGTACTTCGCCGCCCCGATCATCCTGGGAAGCCGGGTGGCGTGGCCGCGTGTCGGGTGGGTGGGCTTCGGGCTGATGGTCGCCGGATCCCTGCTCATCGATGTCGCGATCCTTCAAGGGCGCGCCGACGTGATGTTCACCTCGTACGTCCCGCTCCGAGCGGCCTCCCACTTCTACCTGGGGTGGATCCTCTTTGCTGTTGGCGCGCTGATCGGCGTCTGTAACTTTTTGGCGACTCTTGTCGTGGCAAAGACTGAGCGGACCTACGAGGGCTCCATTCCACTCGTGACCTTCGGGGCGGCCAGTGCGGCGATCATCGCGGTAGTCACCCTGGCCCACGGCGCCATCATCTACATCCCCACCTGGCTCTGGTCGCTGGGGATCGTCCAGAACATCGACCCGGGCATGTATCGGCTTGTGTGGTGGGGCCTCGGGCACTCCTCTCAGCAGATTAACGTGACCGCCATGGTGGCGGTCTGGTACCTGCTGGCGACGCTGACGGTGGGCGCCATCCCGGTCAATGAGAAGGTCTGCCGCACCGCCTTCCTCCTCTATATCCTGTTCATCAATCTGGCCTCCGCCCACCATCTGCTGGTGGACCCGCAGCTCTCGCCGGCCTGGAAGATCTGGAATACGAGCTACGGGATGTACCTGGCGGTCCTCGCCAGCATGATCCATGGCATGACGGTGCCGGCCTCGGTGGAGGTCGCCCAGCGGCGGAAGGGGCTCAGCAAGGGCCTTTTCGAGTGGCTCGCCAAGGCCCCCTGGGGCAACCCCGGGTTCGCGGCCCTCGTCCTCTCGCTCACGCTCTTTGGCTTCATGGGGGGAATCACCGGGGTAACCTTCGGCGCCGAGCAGGTCAACATCATCTCGCACAACACGCTTCGGATCCCCGGCCACTTCCACTCGACTGTCGTGGCCGGGACGACGCTGGCCTTCATGGGGCTGACCTACTTCGTGGTCCCATTGATCTGGCGGCGCGCCATCGTGTGGCCCAGGCTCGCCACCTTCCAGGTCTACGCCTTCGGGCTGGGGATCATGATCTTCGCGGCCGGGATGACGACGGCCGGATCCTACGCGGTGCCGCGCCGCCACTGGGACGTGCAGTTCACCTCCTCCATCTTCCAGCCGCCCATCGAGCCCGCCGCGCACTTCTTCCTGGGCATCATGGGGATTGGCGGCCTGCTGGCGGCCCTGGGTGGCGCCCTCTACGTGGGCCTCACCGTGGTCTCGGTCTTCTTCGGCAAGCGAATTCCGGACGTGGCGGGCGCCGTGCCGCTGGCGGCCGTCCCTCAGGACACCGGCAGGCACACGCCCATCTCCGGGACCCTGGTGCTGGTCTTCGTCTTCCTCGGTGCCTTTGTCATCTACTACTTCCTCAACTGGAAATGGCTGTCGAACATCTGGCTTATCAAATGAGGTAGGTATGGTCCCGCTCGAGAGCGCCGGAGTGAGTGACGTGGCACCGCGAGTGGTGTCGCACCGCGGGGTGGAGGAAGCCTGCGTGACGGAGGGATGGCGGGCCGAGCGGGCGCCTGTGCCTGATGGAACCCGGCGGCTCCTCGCGGGATGGCTGGCGCTGGCCATTGGCTCGCTGGTGCTGGCGGGTATCTTCGCGATGCTGGTCGCGTTCACCAGGACGCCCGCCGTCCAGTTGCTGCGATCGCCCAACGCCTTCCACCTTTCGCTCGTCGCCCACGTCACGTTCGGGTTCACCGTCTGGTTCGTGACATTCGCCGGCGCCCTCTGGATCTATGCAGCCTGGCGGGCCAATTACAGCCTGAACTCTCATCTGTCGTGGGCCGGCCTCGCCCTGGCCACCACCGGGTCGATCGCCATGGCGGTGCCCGCGTTCACCCTCCAAGGTCGCCCGTACCTGAACGACTACGTGCCCGTCATCGATCACCCGCTGTTCTGGGTTGGCCTTGCCGCCACGGGAGCCGGCGTGACCCTGCAAGCGCTCGCGTACCTCGCGGCGCGGTGGGTGGCGCGGCGCGGATCACTGGCAGACGGAGGGCCTGCGCCGCGGGAGCTCCCTGAATCGCTCGGCATGGCCATCGCCGCCGTGGCCATGCTGCTGACCCTCACGACGGTCCTCGTCACCGCCGCCCGACTCGAGCCGGCCGTCCCGTTCGGCTATCGACTCCGCGTCCTCTTTTGGGGGGGCGGCCACCTGCTTCAGTACCTGCACGTGGCCGCCATGGCCTCGGTCTGGTTCGTCTGCAGCGCTCTGGCCGTGGTGGGGGCCCGGGTGCCAGCGCCGCGGGCACAACGGCTTCTTCTCTCATCGATGGTGCCTTTCATGATCGCTGTGGCCGGGGCTTACCTTGTCTGGCGACCAGAGGAGTTACTTGTCACCCACCTCGTCACGATCCTGACGTTCGGCGGTCTGGGGGCGATCAGCGTCCCGATCGCCATGAACGCGGCCGCCGGCATGGGCAAGGCTGGCGTTCGTCCCTGGGGAAATCCCCTCTTTTCCAGCACCATGCTGTCTTTCGCCCTCTTCGCCATCGGCGGGGTCATGGGGCTGATCGGGTTCCACCAGGATACGCGCGTTCCCGCGCACTACCATGGGATGGTGGGCGCAGTCACGCTTGCCTACATGGGCATCGCGCCGGTGCTCCTGAACCTGACCGGGCGTCAGCAGTGGAGCGAGCGACTCGCGCGGTGGCAGCCGTCGCTGTATGCCCTCGGCCTGCTCGGCCTCATGGTGGGGATGCATTGGGCCGGCGGTCACGGCGCGCCGCGCAAGACCTTCGGGTTCACCTGGGCGAATGCCCAGGCCCTGGTTGCGCTGAACCTGATGGGTATCGGGTCCCTGCTGGCCATCGCGGGGGGCATCGCATTTATCGTGAACATGGGGCTTCCCTTCCTTCATCGGACCTCGACAGTGGGCGGCAGATCGTGGTCATCCGAGCATATCTTGAGTCACTGAAGCTCCGAGTGGGCACCTTCATCGGGATGGCTGCGGTGCTCGGCTATCTGGCCACCATCCCGGGGGTCCCGTCACTTTCGGCGCTAGGACTCCTTTTCGTCACGACGGTGCTTGCAGCCGGAGGCGCGGGGGCGCTCAACCATTATCTCGACCGCGGCCTAGACGCCCTGATGCCGCGCACCGCAGGCCGCCCGCTCCCCTCCGGCCGAATCCGCCATGGTTGGCACGTGGTGGCGCTGGGGCTGGGGCTTGTCGGTCTCGCGCTGAGCGTTGCCCTCTGGCAGTTCCATCCACTCGTTGGCCTTCATGTCTTCCTGGGCGCCTTCACCTACGTCGTGGTGTACACGATCTGGCTCAAGCGCCGCACCTGGCTCAACGTCGTGATCGGCGGATTGGCGGGTTCCTTCGCCGTCATGGCCGGGGGCTCTTTGGCCCGGCCCGAGCTCTGCCTGCCCCCCCTCCTCTTTGGCGCGGTCCTCTTCTTCTGGAGTCCGTCCCACTTCTGGTCGCTGGCGATCGCATACAAGAGTGAGTACGTCGGAGCGCGGATTCCGATGCTGCCCGCCGTCAAGGGGGAGGCGGAAACCGCCAGGATGATCTTGCTCAATACGTTGGGCCTCCTTGGGGCAAGCCTGCTCCCGTTTCTCCTGGGCCTGTTGGGGCTCGCGTACCTGCTGATCGGTGTTCTTCCCGGAGGAAGCTTTATCGTTCAAAAAAATCTCATGTTGCTCCGGTACCCGTCCGACCGCCGCCTGGCGATGGCGAACTTTCATGCCTCGAACCTGTTCCTCCTGTTGCTCTTCCTCGGCGTGGTGGCCGACGTGATCCTGAGGCGGCTGTGACGCGACTCTTCTCCCATCCACACTTTGCGCCGATCCTGGCGCTGATCGTCTTCCTTTGGGGGACGACGCTGGCCGCCTTCCTTTTGGTGGCCCCCGCTCTCAAAGCCACCTGGGCCGACACGCTTCTCGTCTCCTGCTTCGGGTTCAATCCGGCCACCCGCGCGTACCGGCTCGACACGCTGATGCTCTACCTGTTGCAACCGCCACTGTTCGTGACGGTCATCGGGTTCTTCTACGCGGCGGAGTTCCGGGAGTTCGTGAAGAGCCTGGGCGGAAAGGTAGCAGCCGTGGGGGGCCCGTTCCTCTTTCTCACCGCCAGCGCCTTCGTGGTGGCCACCTCGGTGGTTTCCGCCTCCGGGACGCCGGTCCGACCAGAGAACGCCCAGACACCCGCGCGTCAAGGGAGTCAGGCGCCCGAGTTCAGCCTCACGGATCATCATGGCTGGCGCTTCACGCTGGCCGACCAGCGGGGTCAGGTGGTTGTCCTCACGTTTTTTTACGCAAACTGCCACGCCACCTGCCCCACACTGATCAGCCGACTGCGCTACCTTGAGGACCGGTTTCCCGGCGAGGACCTTCTGCTGATCGCCGTCACCCTTGACCCGTCTCGCGACGACGTAGCGAGGCTGGCGGCCCACGCCGAGCGCTGGTCGCTCGGCCCGCGGTGGCGCCTCCTCACCGGAGAGATGCCGGCGGTGACCGCCGCGCTCAAGGCCTATGGCGTCCAAACTGTCCCGCTCCCGAACGGGGAGATCGGTCATGAAAATCTCATCCTTCTGGTTGACCGCCGGGGCAGGCTGGCCTATGTGTACCGAGGGCTCGGTCACCCGGAGGAGCGGCTGGCCGAAGGGCTGCGCGCACTGATCCAGGAACGGGGATAGGCCGGTGTTCGATCGCAAGATTGCGGACACGGAGCGGCGCGAGGCCCTTCGACTGCCGTCGAAGCCACCGGCCATCGCCCTCCTCCCTCGTCGCGCCCTTATCCGGGAGCCGCTCCCACGCAGAGTCCTCCGCAGACTGGGCGCCTGGTACCAGTGGGGCGAGGTGCTCATCAATCGCCTGGTCTCTTTCCCGCTGAACCCTCTCTATTACACGGGAACCATTGCGGTCTTCTCGCTGGCCGTAGCGACGGTTACGGGCATCTATCTCTTCCTGTTCTACCGAGTGGGAAGCGACGCCGCCCACGCGTCGATCGAGGGAATCATGGCGCATCCTTTCGGGATCGGCGCCCTCATGCGCTCGCTCCACCGCTACGCCTCCGACGCCGCCATTCTGGCCGCGGTGTTGCACGGCGCCAAGATGCTGCTCAACGATCGCTTCTGGGGGGCGCGCTGGATCGGATGGGTGACCGGGATCGTGCTGCTCGGACTTGTCTGGATCACCGGCGCCACCGGCTACTGGCTTGTCTGGGACGTGGAGGCCCAGTGGCTCTCGATTTCCACCGCCAGATTCCTCGATGTCTTGCCCATCTTCGGCGAACCGTTGTCGCGAACCTTCCTGCCGGGGACCCAGATCCAGAACTTCCTCTTCTTCATCGTGCTCTTTATCCACATCACGATCCCGCTGCTGCTGGGGCTCGCCTACTGGCTTCACGTGATGCGGCTGGCCCGGGCGCGCTTCTTTCCGCCTCGGCTGGTCCTCTGGGTGACCGGCGCGGCGCTCCTGGCTGCGAGCGTCCTTCGTCCCGCCGTCTCCGGTTCTCCCGCAGACCTCTCCACCGTCCCGGGGGTCGTCCCCGTTGATCTCTTTTACTTCCTCTACGCCCCGCTCACCAGGCTCGCACCATGGACGGGATGGGCAATGGTCCTGGGGATTGGCCTTGTGGCCTTCTCCCTGCCCTGGACGCTCAAAGGCTCCGCGCCGGCACCGGCCAGAGTCGAGAGCTCCGCGTGCGCCGCGTGCACCCGCTGCTGGAAAGATTGCCCTTACGGGGCTATCGTCATGCGTCCCCGCGACGACGGCACCCGAGACAAGCTGCAGGCCGTGGTCAACCCGGCCAAGTGCGTGAGCTGCGGGATCTGCTTGGGAGCGTGCGATTCGGGAGGGATCGTCTTCGGCGACCAGCCTCTCACCCCCTTCAGCGAGGCCGTGGCCGAGCGGCTGCGTCAAGTGAGGGAGGGGGCCTCGCGCCACACAGTGGGGCCGAGTCCCAACGGGAAGACGCCGCCCCCCGTCCTGCTGGTCTATGCCTGCCGGCTCATGACGCATCTTGAGGGACGCCTCCGAGACAATGGGACGCTGGATGGGGCGCCGGCGACGACAGTGATGGGGCTCCCGTGCGTGGGGATGCTCCACCCCGAGATGATCAACAAGTCGCTGGCCTTCGGCGCAGCGGGGATCTTCATCGCCGGATGCATTCCCGATGACTGCGCGTACCGCGAGGGAAGCCTCTGCCTCGAGGAGCGCCTCACCGGCAAGAGGCTGCCGACGCTCAAGACTTCCCTGGAGGGGCGCCTTCGCGTCCGATGGTACTCTCCTGTCGAAGTGAGGCGATTCCTGACTGACGTGCGGGCGTTCGCCGAGGAGCTTCGAGGATGACGGCACCGGTCGTCGAGAGTCGCCGCCCATCCGTGGGGCGCCTGATCGGGTTCCTGATCCTCCTGGTCGGTGTCTCCTGGGCGCTTGGGGCGTTTGCCGCCTTCCCGCTGATGCTGTCGGCCCCGCATGAGGCGGTGCTCAAGGTCGCCTTCAAGCACGTCACGACGTTTCAGCGGGAAGGACGCGCGCTTTCCCACGAGGAACTCGAGAAGCTCCCTCTCCACATGCGCCCGCAGAACCAGGAGCGCTCGCGGACCGGGACACGAGTTGACACCGTCCTGCTTGTGGAGCTGGACGGCCAGAGCCTCCTCCAGAAAACCTATCGCCCGAGCGGGCTCCGCCATGATGGGCCGACCTTCGCTTACGAGGAGGTCAGTGTCCCGACGGGCCGTCATCGCCTGAAGGCGATCCTAACCGAAGCTGCGAAGGGGACAGGGGATGACCAGCAACGACGATCGTGGCGGCTCGAGGATGAGGTGGACATCCGACCACGACAAGTGCTCCTGATCGACTTCTCTGAGGAGGCCGGGCTCAGCGTTCGGTAGCCCGGAATATCGTGCAACGTCTGATTGATAAGGAGGTCGCCATGAAACGCGTAGTGCTGGCACTTACAGGGTTCCTGTTGATCTTCGGATCCGGCGGGGATGCCCTCGCCCAGACCGCCGCGCCTCCCGCCATGGGCAAAGAAGAGTTCGAGCAGGCCAAGCGGGTCTATTTCGACCGGTGCGCCGGTTGTCACGGCGTTCTCCGCAAGGGCGCCACCGGCCCCAAGCTGCTGCCGGGGGACATGCAGAAGACCGGGACGGCGGAGCTGGTCAAGACCATCACGGAAGGCACGGTGAAGGGCATGCCGGACTGGGGTCGTCAGGGGATCCTATCCCCGGCGGAAGTGGACCTGATGGCCCGCTACGTCCAGCAAGAGCCCCCGATTCCGCCGGAGATGTCGCTCAAGCAGATGAAGGAGTCGTGGAAGGTGTTTGTCGAGCCGGACAAGCGCCCGAAGAAGCCGGAGCATAACCGGGACTGGGAGAATTTCTTCTCGGTGACCCTCCGCGACGCGGGGCAGGTGGCGATCATCGATGGCACCACCAAGGAGATCCTCAACACCGTCAAGACCGGCTTCGCGGTCCATATCTCACGGTTGTCCGCGTCCGGTCGGTACGTCTACACGATCGGCCGCGACGGCAAGGCCACGATGATTGACCTCTGGATGAAGGTGCCGGACAAGGTGGCCGAGGTCCAGACCTGCAGCGACGCCCGCTCCATAGATACATCCAAGTACAAGGGCAAGCTCGGGAACTTCTACGACAAGTACGCCATCATCGGCTGCTACTGGCCACCCCATTTCGTCATCTTGCAGGGGGACACGCTGGAGCCGTTGAAGGTCGTCTCGACGCGCAGCTATAGCTACGACACCAACGAGTACCACCCGGAGCCGCGGGTGGCCACCATCGTGGCCTCCCACCACAAGCCCCAGTGGATTGTGGCAGTCAAGGAGACCGGGCTCGTCTGGCTGGTGGATTACGCTGACCTGAAGAACCTCAAGATCACCCAGATCGAAACTGAGGCGTTCCTGCACGATGGCGGGTGGGACGCGAGCAAGCGGTACTTCACCGTGGCTGCGAATCAGCGGAACAAGCTCGTGGTCGTGGACGCCGAGAAGGAGAAGCTCGAAGCGATCATCAAGGTGGGCAAGATTCCCCATCCGGGACGCGGCGCGAACTGGGTTGACCCGCAGTACGGTCCAGTCGGCGCCACGGTGCACCTTGGCGAGGGGAAGCTCGTCGTCTATGGGACCGACCCGGTCAAGCATAAAAAGCACGCGTGGCAGGTGGTGCGCGAGATCGACCTGCTGGGCGGCGGAAGCCTCTTCCTCAAGACGCATCCCAAGAGCCCGTGGATCTGGAACGACCATACGCTCAATGCTGATCCGCCGATCCAGCGGAGTATCTGCGTCACCGAAAAGAAGAAGCCCGACAAGGTGGCGAAATGCTGGGAGGTCGCAGCGGAAGGACGGGCCGTTCATCTGGAATACAACAAGGCGGGCGACGAGGTCTGGGTGAGCGTTTGGAACAGGAAGGACAAGCAGAGTGAGATCGTCGTTTACGACGACAAGACGCTCAAGGAGAAAACGCGCATCCGCGACCCGCGGATCGTGACGCCCACGGGCAAGTTCAACGTCTACAACACGACGAAGGACATCTACTAGTCCGGATTATTCACGAACGGGCTTGACGCCCTCACCCGAAGCTTTCTCCTCCCCTTTGTAAGGGGA
>Ga0209321_10002120_pt1 | contig 13366 bp, 20 predicted proteins | sample Rifsed16ft4_FD_184012 | JGI IMG/M metagenome (GOLD analysis project Ga0209321, IMG submission 184012) | Soil microbial communities from Rifle, Colorado, USA - sediment 16ft 4 - CSP-I_5_4 (version 2) | ecosystem: Environmental > Terrestrial > Deep subsurface > Rock core/Sediment | place: Rifle... | reverse complement strand
CATGAAGTCTCCTTGGAAGAGATAAACAAAGTATGCTTTCGTTCTCCTCATGGTCAAAAGCCCAGTAACTTTGGCTGCGCTTATTTTTCTGCTGGACAACCTTGCACCATCTATGTGCCTAAGAAGAGTGAATATGCAGAAATGCGTAGAATCAATCCAAAGATTGCACACATAGATGATCTTACAATAGAGCTTTATCTACTCGGCCACGAAACTAAGCATTGTTTTGATGGTCACTGGCATTAAATAACTTAACAACTTAACAGGAGACTCAAATGAAGCCTCAAACCCCGAAGCAGAAACTCGCACTTGAATACGGCAGCAACCTGCGAGTGATTAAAGGCTGCTGCACACAACTGCGGAATGCTATCAGCAAATTACTTCCGGCGGAGGATAGCTACCATCCTCTTGTTCTTAAGCACATTGAACAAGCACTGACAGACGCAAACAAAGTTCGCTTTGAAGTTAAGAGAGAGGAACTAGCCGAATCCGCGGCCTTGACAACGCCTTCGGCCTGATGTAGAATGTCCGTTAGCATCAACGAACGAAAGAACCCTTCCAAACATCTTTCTATCGTTGCTGTGGAGTTTAATTCCTAACCCTGAAGGAGAGTAGCAATGGGAGAAAATCCCGCACAAGCAGTAGCAAGTCCTATCCCTGGAACGCTTCTCAAGTCCGAGAAGTTTCACTTCAAGAAAGATGAACTGGGAGTGAAACGTCCCACTGTGGAACTTGCGTTGCCAGTTCCTACCGAAGATGGCATCCAGTTGATGCTGAAAGACGAGAAACAGAAGGCTTTTCTTCTGGAAGTTCTTGCCGAAGTTGTCAAGGACTATGCTCGTCTGCAAGTTGGTGACGAGAACTCTCCTGTGAATAAGCAGGAAGAACTCGACATCAGCAAGTTGACGATGGAGTTCATCGCCAACATTCCACCCTCCGAACGGCGTGGTGGTGGTATCAGCAAGGAAACCTGGGCAGAGTTCTTCAAGGATTACCTTGATGTTATGCCTTCGGTTACCGGGAAGAAGAAAGAACAGGTCGAGAACGCTGCGAAGTTGTTCGTTGCACGTTTGCAGCCTGTCAAGACTCAGAAGAAGATTCTGAGCTTCCTGAAGGATCAGCTTGGCATGTGGTTTACCAACACGCAGGCAGCAGAAGAATACTCGGAAGTCTACGAGTTTCTCGCTGGCAAGATCGAAGATCTGCTGAAGCGCGACGAAGCAGAACTGCTCGCCAATCTGTAAGCTGGTGCATTAGAGGAAAAGAAGGCAGCCGGTAGAAATACTTGGCTGCTTTCTTCTTTTTCCATGAAACGAGCAGAATTTTCTTTTCAGCAAATATACAACCAATTGCTTGCTGGACAGCAGCTGGTTTTATATTTTCCTGATCCAGATGTTGCTGAAAACTTCCGCACTAGACTCCATCATCACAAAGCAAAGCAGGAGAAAGTGATGGAAGGATTAGGTTTCAGTAGCGAAGAAGATAGAACACAAGTTCGTTTCAAAGTGCAGGAGAATGTAAACGAAGCGGCAGAGAAGGACGGAACGGTAGCCTATATCAGTTTCGTTCGCAAGTCTCCGCTTCGTAAGTATCCAGTTTTAATCTTGGAACCTGACGATTTGAAAGATGCGGAAATATCAGCAAATTTGGGAGAAGCTAAAGGATAGGTATATCTGCAATGTAGAAGTTCATAAGTTAATAGCTGCTCGTGTAGTCAAAGCAGTTATTAAAGAGAAAAATAATGATGTAGCTTTTAAGCTGGCCAATTCCCACGATAAACTTTACCTTGCCATTCAGCGTTTGCGGCTTGCTGATGGCAAACATATTCGTATTGAGTTTCGTCTTAAACAGCGTTACGGTCTGGAAGATGTGCAAAAGGAGATAGATTTGTGACTGATATGCTCAAACTCAAGAATCCTGAAGCTTGGTTAAAGAGAAAAACTGAGCGACTAGCGAGAAGGAAGCGTCCAATTACCAAGCCACAGCATTACGCTATAAAGAAAGATGTTCTGCTGAAAGATGGCTCGAAAGCTAACATTCCTATTGGTGATATATTACGTGTTATCAACAGGCAGAAGATGCAGCAACAGATTGATAAGTATCCGAAAGCATTTACAAAACGTGGACAACAGAGAGGACGCGGATGAAAACTCTATGCATCTATCATGGTAACTGTGCTGATGGTTTTAGAGTTGATTACGATAAACTGGAGCAATTTCAGCCATGAATGAACAACCTACTCCCGGTGCTGGAGCATCAATAGAATATCCAGGACTTGCTGAATTGCAGGAAAAAATCTTGCAGCTCGATAATGCCCTCAAGCAGAACCATCCAGGTATGGAGAGTATGCTGCAAACAATTCATAGAAACTTGGACAAAGATCCTGAGCTTGTGCATCTATTGAAGGAAGAAGATATTGCCACTATAGTTGCTGGACTGGAAAAGAAAACACAAACGAAAATTATTGATGACACGGTTAAGAGTGCTGCAAGTGGAAGAAACAAAGGTCTCAAGAATATTGGAATGGAAGATTTATGACAGCCAATATTACTTTCTTAGATCAGGAACCAGATGGATGCACAAGACAGTGCAGGAAATTGTATGAATACCATCGACCTGCTATATCTTTAGCTCTGTATTCTCCTCACGTTGAAGATATGACTCTTCCGCATAAAATTTGTATCAGAGGATTTAGCTGTGGGAATGAAATATATTCTCATCTTATAATTGAACCTACTGAGACGCTTCAACAAACTATGACAAGAGCAATATTTGATATACTTCCAAAATTTGTTAATGATGCTGAAGCAGAAAAAAAAACACTGGAAGCTGCAAGGATAAATTAATGACGCATGAAACAGCCTGCTTCATCGTCACTGTATTGTTTCATCGTTTTCGTCACCGAATGTATATAAACTATTTCCATGAAACGAAGCTTATCTTTAATTGGCTCTGCTCTGAAGAAGAATTTGAATCTGGAATGGCAACTGTCTGGCCTAACATTCAGGGTGCTGATATATGCAGCCATTGTCTGCATCTTTTTGGAATAACCATAGGGGGAAGATTACGGCCAGGATGTTGTTATTGCGAAAACGTAAGAGATGCTATCGACACAGGATACACATTAACGGAGCTGTCGAAACATTTAAGAATAAGTCGTGCGTTGTGCGAACTGCTACTATGCCACGCACTCCTTTCAGATAAAGCTTTCCAGGAGAAATGGTTTGCTACATCCAGCATTACTAAGGCTGAGCCACAGCAGCATAGCGTTACTGAGACGTTGCCCTCGTAAGTATCAGTTAACTAAGCTGCTTGGTCGAGCGGAGGAAGAAAGTGAGGATCTTAGTTTTGGTAAAGCCGTTGGCTACGGAATACAGATGTTACTACTCGGCGTGCCAAGATCTAAGATCCTTTTCGACATCTTCCTTATGTGGAAGCGTGACATCATTAATGTTAGTGACGCTGAGGAGAGGAAGAAGAAAACGCTGTGGCATGTATATCACGCTCTTGAATTGTTTAAGAGGAAGTTTAAAGATCTTATCCTTGCTGAATACGATGTTGCTGTATTCAATAATGTTCCAGCTTGCGAACTTGGGTTTCGAATTAAGATCGGCAGCGGTTTCTATTATCGAGGATTTGTGGACGTTGTTCTTCTGCACAAAAGAACACGAGAGCTGCTTGTTTTGGAGGTTAAAACAACAGCTGATAAGTGGGTGCTTCCAGCGAAATATCAAAACTCCGATCAAGACTTAGGTTATAGTTTAGTATGTGATTTCATAGCACAGAAGGATGCACAGATTCAAGGTAGTAGTTTTAAGACTTTGTATTTAGTTTACAAATCAATAGCAAAAGAGTATGAGCAGTTTACCTTTTCCAAATCTCATAGTATGCGGGCTAGATGGATTAAGCAAATGCTTATAGAAGTTGATACTGTTAGTATTTATGACAAAGAACAAATGTGGCCGATGCATGGAGATGCTTGTATGAGCTTCGGTCGTGCTTGTGAGTTTCTTAACATTTGCACTCTCAGTGATGATGTTATTATCACTGGAGCTAATCCAAGGATTAAAGAAGAAGGAGATGCTGATTTCCACTTCAACATCTCACTTCTTGACTTGATCGAAGTTCAACTGCAACGACATACTCAGGAGCTTAAACCATGAAGCTGTCAGAAATGCAGAATGACGGTATATGGGTTCCCCAACATATTTGTGTGTTCGGAGAATCCAAAGCGGGTAAGACACAGCTCGCAGGCCAACTCGCAGAACGCTTCAATCTCTACTGGTTCGATCTTGAAAATGGATGGAGAACGCTGCTGAAGATGCCGAAGGAATGGCAGGAACGAGTTACATTATTTCGAATACCAGATAGTAGAAGCTATCCTGTTGGGATAGAAACTATGCGCAAGGTAGTTACTGGCGCACCGATGAATCTTTGTGTTCACCATGGAAGACATAACTGTGGCCTCTGCGAAAAAAGTAAAGCCAGTTTTCATCCTCGATTCTGCCTACATGAACTCGGACAGAACGATATTTTCATTGTCGATTCGGGAACTCAGCTCGGAAACTCTGCTATTAACCATATTATTAGAAATCAAGACGAAGAATATAAACCTGGATGGGAAGATTATAGAAAGCAAGGCACGCTCCTTGATGGATTTTATAGCAACATTCAGCAAGGCGCTTATAATGTAGTCGTCCTTTGCTTAGTTACTACAGCGAGAATGGAAGATAACGATAAGACAAGACTGGTTCCTGTTAGTGGCACTGATAACTTTAGTCGCGGTATTGCTAAGTATTTCGATCATATAGTTTACTGTGAAGCTGGTCTAGGACAGCATAATTTCGCATCCTCAACAACCTTCAAACAGCAGATACTTATTGGGAGCAGAACAGATCAAGCCATTGAAAAGTTTCAAACTCCGAAGCTACTTCCGTTCTTCACTGGAGAGATTCCTCCGCTAAAGAAAGATCCTGTTGCTGATGTTATGGCGTCGCTGAAAGGATCAGCGGCGAAGGCTGTTGGATTAAGTCAACAAGAGGAGAAACTGTGAAGATTATAGGCTTAATGGGTAAAGCCGGGGCAGGAAAGACAACTATTTCTGATTACCTCTGCTTCAAATACGGATATTACAGCCGCAACTTTTCCGCTCCTATCAAGGAAATGCTTAGTCAACTTCCTGGAATGGAAGATATAACTATTTGGGAACAACGAGATAGGAAGGAACGAGAACTGTATCTATTTCAGAAGTCTCCTCGCTACTTTGCTCAGACGTTAGGAACAGAATGGGGTAGACAACTTATTCATGAAGATATTTGGATTAAATGCATGGAAGTGCATCTGTGGACTGCAAGATATGAATACTTCGTTATTCCTGATGTTCGATTTCAAAATGAAGCAGACTGGATTAGACGAAAGGATGGTATTCTTGTTACTGTTGCTCGTAATGTTGATTATGCTGTTCGTCCTCATTCCTCTGAAGTATTAGATGTTAACTTTCCAAATGAGAAACATTTTCGAATCTATAATGATAAAACAGTGGCTGATCTATACTTTGCAGCAAATGAACTTCATGGCTTCGCTCTGCGGTATTGGGAGCAAAGGCAGCAGCAACAGGTAGTTGAATAGCTGCTGTAGCACAAAGCTACATTCATTCACTCAACGCTTCATTCACTCGGAAGGTGTCTCATGAGCACACAAGCTCAGCAACAAGCTGCAAACCTCGACTTCTCTATTCTCGACGGTTCACTGGATGATATTGAAGACTTGCCAGGTTTCCTGGTATTCCCCAGTGGTGCATATCTTGTTGAGTTGCATCAAGGACTCAACAAGAAAGCCATTGCCAACCATCCTGCGATTGAAATGGCGATGAAGTGCATCGAGGTGAAGGAACTGGCAGATCCGAACGACGCAGAGAAACAGCCGAAGGTCGGAGATGTCTGCACTATTGCCTTTATGCTCGACAACGAGTTCGGTCGTGGGAATCTGAAGAAGGTTCTCGAACCGATTGGTGAAAGGCTCGGTATCAAGAGCAATCAGCAAATCGTTGATGCCAGCAAAGGTATCAAAGCTCTCGTTGTAATCAAGAAAACAGAGAACAAAGAGAAGCAGAAGGAATACGCGAATCTTCTCAGGTTCGTTCCAGTCTAACAGCCACAAGTTGTTAGACGACAGTAGGAGCGAAGCCATAAGCCTAGCTCCTGCTGTTTTTTCCTTTTTCTTAGGAGATTAAACATGAACAAAGTAGATGAAGCTATAGAAAATCATCTAGCTAGTCTAAAGGCAGCAGTTATTCTTAAGATGTATAAAGAGTTTGTTGCACTCCGCGCAAAGCCGATGGGTTCAGAAGTATTAGACTTGTTACATTCAGCTGTGGGCGCAAGTGGAGAAGCCGGCGAGTATTTGGACAGCATGAAGAAAGCGTGGATATATAATAAGCCTGTTGATCGAGACAATGTGAGGGAAGAATGTGGCGACATGCTTTTCTATATTCAGATGATGTGCAATACACTCGGAACTGATATTATTACTCTTATCGAAGGTAATATGGTTAAACTGAAGGTGCGTTATCCACAAGGTTACAGCGACCAACATGCGCAGGCGAGAGCTGATAAAGCCTAATGCGGCTCTTTCTTCAACTTCATCCGGAAGATGTTAAATTTCTTTCGTTTCTGAAGCCGCTGCTTAGTGGACATAGTGTTAGATTTAACGCTGGTCCAGTCGGAACTGTCACAGAGGTATTATTACGCGCACAGGAACATGGTGCGAAGCATATTATTACTACCCATCGTTGGCTCTTGACCAAACTACTGCGGAGAGAAGATGATAGACGACAGCCTGCTCTTGATGATTACGCAGGTAGCATATTCGATAATGGTGGGTATGAGTTTCTTATTTGTAACCCACTTGAACACTTGGCATCAACCAATACAGGTAAGTTTTTGTTTTCTCGTTATATTTCTAAATTCACTCAGCCTGATAGCTGGTTCCCTGTCCCGGCATTTTCTTGGGAACTGGCAACTCCTGCAAGACTTGACGATTTATATGCTGACTTTAGCCGTGCTAATCTTATTGCTCAGGACATTGAAACTATCGAAGATGACTTGGCTATTACCTGCTCTGGGTATTGTGGTGTTTGGTTTGATGCTGTTACAAAGCGTATTCGATTTCATTCAATCGTAATACCATTAAAGGATGAGTATGATCTGGCATGGATACGTAAATTCAATCAGTTGCCTGCTCCCAAAATATTCCAGAATGGTAAATACGACAACACCTATTTTCTCCGGTGGCGTGCACCGGTCCGGAATTGGAAATTTGATACTTTATCACTATTTCATGCCTTTTATTCCGAACTCCCAAAGAGGTTGGATTTTATTGCTAGCTTTGCAATTCGAAAATGGATATTTTGGAAAGACGAATCTGAAAATCCCTTGCATTCTCAAGCATATTACCGTTACAACGCTAAAGATAGTTTTTCAACCGCCTTATCTTTTCTGTCTCTTATTTCCGACCTTCCTAAGTGGGCTGTGCAGAATTATCTTATGGAGTTTCCTCTTATATTCCCCTGTCTCCAAGCAGAATTAACAGGAGCAAAAAGAAATGAACGAAGCTTCAATACTTTACGCGACCAAGTGGAAAGCACGATTGATATTAAGGTCACAAAATTGCGAAAGGCACTTGGAGAACCTGGCTTCAATCCTAACAGCCCACAACAATGTGTACGACTTTGGAAGGTTCTTGGATCTGGCGATATTGTTAGTAGCGACGTTGCCGCAAAGGACAGAGTTAAGAATCGACATCCACTCAATGCTTATCTCGTCAGTCTCATTGAAGATATACGAAAAGATCGCAAACTCATTAGCAGTTACTTTAAGGATAGAGTTACTCTCAACGACAGATTTCTATATCAACTTAATCCGCATGGAACAGATACAGGAAGATTAGCGAGTCAAGAACATCACTTCTGGGTAGGACTTCAGATACATAACATTCCAGTAAAAAGAACAGACATTGTTTACAAGGAAGTGTTCGAATCAGATCCCGGCTTTTACTTTGGAGAAGCTGACTATGCTCAGGCGGAATCTCATGATACGGGCTATCTCAGTGGGGACACGAACCTCCTCACAACTCTCGCCAGTGGTAAAGACTTTCACGCTATCAATGCAAGTACCTTTTTTGGCTTACCATACGAGAAGATTGTGGATGCCAACGGCAATGTTATTGATAAAGAGCTTCGGGACTTATCTAAGCGAACAAATCACGGGGCCAATTACAATATGGGGGAAAGAATACTCCTCGATACGATGGGAATTAAGAATGTCCTGCGAGCGAGAGAGTTACTTAGTTTACCGAAAAGCTGGACTCTTCTCCAAGTTACGAAACATCTTCTGAAGTGCTTTGATATCGCATATCCAACTGTTAGAAATAGATGGTATGACTATATTAAATATCAGGTACTGACGCACAAAATGCTTGTTGGTCCTACTGGATGGACTAGATACTGCTTTGGTAATCCAACGAAAAGCAGGCAGGATCTTAACTCTTACGTTGCCCATCCTCCACAGTCGTTAAATGCGATGACACTCAACAAGGCTTGGTTAAAGGTATTCTATGAAGTTGCTCTTCCAAATCCAGCGGACTTCAAGCTCTGCGCACAGATTCATGACAGTATTCTATTTCAGTATAGAATTGGAAGACTCGATCTTGTTAGGCGTGTGTATGAATGTATGCTTTTTGATATTCCTGTTACTGACTGCACTGGGATTTCTCGCGTATTACGTGTTCCAGTTGACATGAAAGGTGAAAGCAACATATGGGCACGAATAAAGAAGTTGAAAGTAGATTAAGCCGCAAGCAGTATGATAAGGAATATTACATCAGAAATAAACTGAAGCGTCAACAGCAGATGGAGACTTGGCTTGCTGCACATCCTGGATGGAAGCAGCGGCATAATCGTGAGTATTATCTTAGAAGAATCGGGAGGGCTAAGTGAATGAACCCGATTTCATTAGTTTATATCTCGAATACACCGAAAAAACTGAGCCACCTTATATCTATCATCGCTGGTGTGCTCTGTCCATCATTGCAGCCATACTTGGTAGAAATTTTCATATACAACATGGACACTTCAAAGTGTTTCCAAACATCTATTGTATCCTCGTTGGAGAGCCAGGTGCTAGAAAGTCAACTGCGATTCGTATTGGGAAGAGACTCATCACTTCCACGGGCTATTCTACTATCGCAGCAGATAGAACAACGAAAGAGAAGCTTCTGCTTGATCTACAAGGAGAGACGCAAGAGCTTTCTACAGATAGATCTTCATATGGACAACGACGCAGTTATGACAAGACGACTTCAGATAATCTGTGGGGCAGCAGGGAAGTTGATGATCTATCTCCCAGAGAAATCTACATCACCGCTGACGAGTTTAACGAATTTGTCGGTACCAACAATGTTGACTTCTGTCGAATGTTAGGACAGTTGTGGGATTATGATGATATTTACAGGAGTAGAATTAAGAATGGTGTCAGTGTTGCGATACCATTTCCAACACTTAATATCTTAGGTGGCATTACTCCTCAAGATTATGCTGATACATTCCCAGCGAACTTGATTGGACAAGGTTTTGTTAGTAGGTTAATCCACATTCATGGAGAAATCAGTGGACGAAAATTTACATTTCCAGACCCTCCCGACGAGGAAAAGAAATTGCAACTCGTTACTCTACTTAAGACCATTCAATCGAAAGTCCGAGGCAGCGCGACGATTACGTCTGCGGCTCATGAGATGCTCGACGAGATTTATAAAGGATGGGAGGATATACCTGATGTTCGATTCAGGCACTATTCAAACCGCAGATTTACTCAACTCCTTAAAGGATGTCTCAGCTGTGCAGCAAGTCACGTCTCGACAACCGTTGACACAGCCGAAGTCTTACGAGCAAACACATTTCTTAGTGCTGCTGAAAGGAATATGCCAAAGGCTTTGGGTGAATTTGGAAAGGGAAAACATTCCGCAATCGCGGACAAATTGCTCAGAATTATTGCTATTACTGCAAAACCGGTGGGACTCAAAGACCTCTGGAAAGAAGTTCACAAAGATTTAGATAAACCAACAGATTTAGCAATACTGATACAGAGCCTTGAGCAAGCTGATAAGATACATCATGTGAAAGCTATTACGGGACAAGGCTGGCTACCCAAAGCCGAAAGACAGAAAGATTTGAAGTTTGTAGACTGGAAACTTTTGAGCGAAGAGGAAAGGAGAGCACTATGAACGAGGGAGCGATGGAACTGCTGCGGGAATGCCGGTTACTGATTATCCGGCTGAGAAATGAAGCCAGAACTGGAACCGGTCGAGACACTATTTCTCGCATCGACGCCCTCCTCGCCCAATCGAAAGCCGCGCCGGAATCTAAATGCGTTTGGTTAATAGAACGTGGGCAGCAGGAGAATCACAGTCCGACTATATGGTGGAGAGCAGCCGCTTGGGAATCTCTTCCTTATGCCGGTCAATGGACAGAAGATGCTAATCAAGCGCGGCATTTTCTTACGGCAGACGAAGCACATCATTGTGCCTTAGTGCATGTTAAGCATTCCTTCAGGATTGTAGAACACGTCTTTTTGAAAGCCGCGCCGCAGATTACGGAGTCCGCGAGGGCCGGAGTAGCCGAGGCTACAAGAACGTCTGCGAGCGAGGCCCCCGACAGCGGGGAAGGGATGCCGGAGGAACCGTATGTTATTGGCGATACTGCGTGTCCTGCGCCGACTCTGCCCGAAGCTGTGTTAGCCATTGCCGCACACATAGAGTTGGATGCCACGGAGGAAGCGCAACAAGAGGCGGCGGTGTTGCGTCAAGCTGCTACTGCCCTCTCCCTGCGCGAGAAGCGAGAGCCGATTACGGCCAAGTTCCTTGAAGAATGCGGATACGTGAGAGGAGGTGGAACGCAACTTATTTTCCAAGGCGGCGATAACATCGCACCTACTGCGGTTGAACTCTACAACCCGGAAACCGGGCACGCCGTCCTTGCGTTTGTCGGTGTGCAAGAGGCCCTATTGGAGAAGGGAAAAGAACATCAATATGTAAAACGCTATCTTTATTGGGCTGCGCTCGCCGCCGCCCCATCAGCGGGAGGGGAGGAGAGATGAGTCTCTGCCCTTATCCGACGATTCGCTTCATCGCCTATGGCGCTCGTGATCCGCATAAGATTTTCGTGCCTGATCCAACTATGCGCGGGCGCTATGTATATACCGATCCCTGTGTTGCGAAGGTTGCTTGCCCCGTTTGCAAGTCGATTCCCGGCGAGCCATGCAAACGCCACTACGGGCCGAGCATTAGCTATCACTCAGGAACACACGCAGATCGTCGCGGCTTAATGAAAAGAAATTACGGAATTCGGCTAGCTGAAGATGTGATCAAACCTCATATAAAACTCAAGGTGATACCATGACCAACCACTCCGGGGGCAGGACGCCTCAATACATTCTGGATTTCATAAAACAGATTTGCCCCGAGTATCCGAATTTGTATTTGGCGTCATTCAACGAAGAACTATGTTTGCGGGATGCGACAGAGTTAATTCTGAGCCTACAACGCCAACTCTCCGCCGCCCAGTCCGCGCTGGCCGTAGCCAATAGCCGCAACCAGGAGGAGATCGAGGCCGACCGCGCCATGACACGGGCGCTGGCAGTAGCCGAGACTGCCGGAGTGGGTGGTCAATGCGCGACTTGCAGCTTTCGCTATTGGGAGCACAAAGGCCACATCATCCCATGCCCGCTTTGTCGTGCCGAAGCTGCAGAAGCCCGCGCAGGGGAGGCGGAGAAGGATGCGAGGAGGTATCGTCACATGCGTAACAACGCAGTTGTTCAGGATAGAAATGGCCCCGGACTTTACTGGTATCTGCCGCGCTGGAACCGTGATCTACCAGCGGGAGAGCGTCTCGACGCCGCCATCGACGCCGCCCTCGGAAAAGAAACTTAAGGCAACGACAGGCCGGTAGTTGACTTACCGCTCGCCTCGCAAGTAACCGTGCGCTCAACCTTAAGCTCAATCGTGCACGGCCCCTCAATCTGCTGCGCGGCGCAGGCGTTAAGAAGCAGGCAGCTGAGGAATAGTAGGAAAGGTTTCAAATGGAAGCCTTAGCTGGTTAGCTTTCACCATCTCGTTCCTGAAGCTCTCAATCGCCGCACCGGCTTGCCGCGTCTGCTGCGCGCCCTCGATCAGGAGAATAGGGATGAAGGCCATCGCGCAGTCGAACTTGTCGATGCCCTTGCCGGTCTGCGGGTCATTCCCGAGCAGGTGGACGTAGAACTTGCACTGGTGCTCGATGCAGGGCTTCTTCAACAGCGGGCAGTAGCTTCCGCTCATGGTTAGTCCTTCGTCGCGATGATAACGTCCGCGAACTTGAGGTTGAAGTTGCTAAACGTATGGAAGTGCGCAGGCGTAGTATGCGCGTGGGAGCCACCACCGCCCGTTCCCAGTGTTGTCTGGGCCGTCGTATTGGCGCCAGAACTATCTGAGGCATTTGCTCCGTTCCCAGAAGCACCAGTGCGATTTGCTCCAAATTGATTTCCACTAATCGACACCGTTTGCTGGTGCGTATGCGCGGGTATCTCAGCCTCTGTCAGCGTGAACCCCCCGCTATTTCCACTACCGTCTGTCGCCGTTGTTTTTCCAACGCCGAACACTACGCTAAAGTTGTCAGCCCCACCCGTTGTCGCCGTGCCGGTCTGGAAACGCAGCGCGGCGTCGTTGTAGAGGGCGTTAACCTCCTTTGTCCAACCCACAGGAGCGGTGGTCTGCTGCCACAGCGTCCGATCACCAGTGACCGCCTGAGCATAACGTGCGTCGGCCTGCCCCTGGGTAAGGGTAGATGCCGTTGGAAGCCACCCCGTGCCGTTCCACTGGTAGGTGACACCAGCAACTGGGGTAAAGAGTTGCCCGACGGTAGGTGATGGCGGGAACTGGAAGGCCATAAAGTTCCTTTAGGTCTAAAAATCAGGTCTAAAAATCAGGTCTAAAAATCAGGTCTTGATGATCTTGGTCACTACGGCAGAGGGCTGCATGACGTTAAAGGGGGTAGCTGTGATGATATTTGTGCGATCTACCAAAGTTCCAGCACCTACGGAATAAACCCCTCCACTGCCCCTATAATACAACCATCCTTCACCAGAAAGAGTAGCAGGCATTTCTGAATCCAGTAAGGTATGCGTCTCTTCCCCGCCTACACTTCCCACCGTATTGCCGAGCGTCGCCGTGCCAGTGCCGCCTGAACCTACCGCCGTTCGGCGGGCGAAGTTTGGCACGTTGAAGTTCGCCCCCGAACCTCCCCACGTGTAGCCTATCGCGGCGAACAACGTCGGCT
>Ga0209321_10002108_pt1 | contig 13399 bp, 12 predicted proteins | sample Rifsed16ft4_FD_184012 | JGI IMG/M metagenome (GOLD analysis project Ga0209321, IMG submission 184012) | Soil microbial communities from Rifle, Colorado, USA - sediment 16ft 4 - CSP-I_5_4 (version 2) | ecosystem: Environmental > Terrestrial > Deep subsurface > Rock core/Sediment | place: Rifle... | reverse complement strand
GAGGAGGCGCTGGCCCGCGCGTTCAAGCTGATCGAGCAGGCCTGGCGGAGCTTCGACCGGTTCCGCCCGGAGGAGCCGCCTCTCGACGAGCGGTCGTCCCTAGCCGGGTGCGCAAGTCGGAGTCAGCGGCGACTCTTGCCAGCGCCGCGTCCCACGCTTCGGAGTCGAGCGGCGCTCACTTCAGCGAGGCCAGGTCCCGCTCGATGGCGGCGACGTGACACAGCTTGGCGGAGACTCTGAATCCAAGCCGTGGGATGGCCCGGCGGTCATCGGTCGCTGATCCGATCGGGCTACACTCGCCCCATATGAGTGAGCGAGCGATCCTGGATGCCGACGAGCTGCGCCGCGCGCTGACCCGTATCGCCCACGAGATCATCGAGCGCCAGGGCGGAACCGATGACCTGGTCCTGGTCGGGGTGCGCAGCCGCGGAGTCCCGCTGGCGCGCCGGTTGGCCGCGCTGATCGAGCAGCACGAGGGAGTGAGCCTGCCCGTCGGGGCACTCGACATCACCTTCTACCGGGACGATCTGACCAAGGTGGCGCACGCGCCCATCGTCACCAAGACCCAGGCGATGCCGGACATCGCCGGCCGCACGGTGGTCCTGGTCGATGACGTGCTGTACACCGGCCGCACGGTTCGGGCCGCCCTGGACGCACTGACCGATCACGGCCGCCCACAGGCGGTGCGCCTGGCGGTGGTGATCGACCGTGGGCACCGCGAACTGCCGATCCGACCCGATCATGTAGGGAAGAACCTGCCGACCGCGCGCGACGAGATCGTGCACGTGCGACTGGTCGAGACCGATGGAGCCGACGAGGTCGTGCTGACGCGGCCCGACGAGGACTAGCCGACCTCTCCCCGCTCCAGCGCTTCCCAGTAAGCCCGCCAGCCGCCCCAGGAGGTGATCTCCCGATGGCCGGTGGTCATCTCCTCGGGGAAGAGAATGCCGTCCACCCAGCGGCCGTCCTCCAGCTCGACGGGGCCCTTGTACAGGCCGGGCGGCTCACCGGCCTCGACCGCGGCCCAGACCTCGTCCGGCAGGCGATAGAACTCGCCGGGCACGCTGATTCCGCCCTCCTCGACGCGGTACATCCCCGGATGCACGTCACCGATCGAGAAGATCCGGTAGTGCGGTGACGTGCGGAACTCGCCGAGGAAGTCGGCCCCGTCCAGGTTCGGATGCAACTTGAGGCCGCGCATGAGGGTTCCGTTGACGAACAGATCGACGGGCATGGGCCCTCCTCCTGGTGGGATGTGGAGTGGCCGGGCCTCGGAGAGCCCGGCCACTCGATTGCGGGGGCGGCCGACTCAGGCGGCGCGCTCCTCCTCGGTCGGCGGCGTGGTGACCGCCTTCCACAGGGCTGAGCCTCCGACACTGCCCTCGCGGTAGGCAACCACCCAGATCACCACGGCGGCGAACAGGTAGCCGAGGTAGACCTCATTGGGTGCCCGGAAGGCGATCCCGTCAGCGAAGCTGATGGTCAGCCCTGCCGGATCGTGGATCAGGCCAATGGCGGCCAGGCCCGCCGCCACCACGCAGTAGAAGATGGCGCGCGAATACTGCTTGTCGATCACGAAGACCGCGATCGCTCCCAGCATCAGGCCGGCCAGCACGGCGCCCGACCCGAGGATGCTCATCCCGTTGTACAGGACGCCATTCCCTGCGAGTTTCTCCAGCATGCCCGGAGCGGCCGCATTCGTCCCGGCGGCACCAAGCGCCCCGTCGACGTACGTCTGCGCCCACTGTGCGATGTTCGGTACCAGGGCCAACACGATCGCCGGCGCATGCCGAGCGACGGAGGTCTGGAACGCCTGGGCGCCGATCACCAGCCCGATGAAGAGCAGGATCGGGAAGAGTGCCGCGGCCGGGATGGTCGCCAGCAGGATGCCGACGGTGCCGGTCAGGCAGATCAGGGCGATGACCACGCCGGTGGCCAGCGAGTACCCGATGCGTCCGCCGACCGCCTTCCAGCCGGGGTGGCCGATATAGACGGCGGGCGGGAAGGGGCTGCCCAGGAAGGAGCCGACCACGGCCCCCAGACCGTCAGCAACCAGGATGGAGCGGAGGTTGTAGTCGTCTCCGCCTGCGGCGGCGCTCTCCACGTTGTTCATCCCCTCGGTGAAGTTGTAGACGCCGAGCGGGATGGCGGTGGCGAGCAGCGGGAGGGCATCGCTCAGATTGGCGAGCACCTCGGTCCCGAACTGGGGGAGGTGGATCCCGAAGTTCTTGAACGACGCATCGATGTTGGCCGGGTCAAGGCCGGTCCAGCCGAACCAGAAGTAGGAGGCCCAGCCCATCAAGGTGCCGACCACGATCGCCGCCAGCCCGCCGGGGATCCCGAACGGCAGACGAACGCCGGCCGTCCAGGAGAGCAGGATGATCGCGAAGGTCGCAAGTGCAATCCAGGCCGCCTCGAACATGCGGAAACCGGCGGCCATGCTGATGAATGCGATCGAGATGCCGGCCAGGGTGCCGAGCATCGCCGCCCGCGGCGTGTACTTGCGAATCGTGGGGCCCACGAAGGCGCCGATCAGGACCACGATGCCGATGAAGAAGGCCCACACCAGTCCGGTCGTGTAGGCCTTGATCACGTCGCCGGTCGAGATCAGCACCGGCAGCATGATCACGAAGGTCACGAAGAAGTAATGCGGCACGCTCGGCCCGTAGGGCATCGCCGCGACGTCGTCGCGTCCCTCCTTCTGGGAGAGTCGATACGCGAGGTACGCGTACCAGAGATTGCCCAGCGGCAGCGCAATCGCAAGTGCGGGCAGGATGCGGCCATAGACGGTGCCGGCATCCAGGCCGATGACGAAGAGCATCAGGCCCGAAAGCACCAGCACATTGAGCAGCACGTTGGTGCCAAGTCCGAAGAAGGCGTTCCAATCGCCTGGTACCCACAGTTTTGGCTTGTAGTTGTTCACGAGTTCTCCTCTACCTCCTCCCCCAATCGACGGTCGAACGCCACCCCCTATGGCGGGTGACTGACGGGCGGATCCAGCGTTGGTCCAGCCACGTCGTTAAGCGGACGTGCCGGCCATCGCCGGCTTGCCGATGGCCTCCAGGAAGGCCGCCGAGTCGCTGACCCAACCGAAGATGCCGCCCTGCGCCTTGATCATCTCCAGGGCGACACGCTGGAACTCGGGAAAGTAGGACGCCACCGCGTCGGAGAGCACGCACGCGTCGTAGCCGCGATCGTTCGCCTCCCGAACGCTGGTCTGCACGCAGACCTCGGTGGTGACGCCGCAGAAGATCAGCTTCTCGATGCCCGTCATCTTGAGGATGGCGTCCATATCGGTGGCGTAGAAGGCGCCCTTGCCGGGCTTGTCGACCACCGGCTCGCCATCGATCGGGTAGACCTCCTCGACGATGTCGTGCCCCAGCGACCCGCGAACCAGCAGCCTGCCCATCGGTCCCTCGTCACCGATGTGCAGGGACGGATTGCCGCGGCGGTACTTGGCCGGGGGCAGGTCGGACAGGTCGGGGCGATGCCCCTCGCGGGTGTGGATCACGAAGATGCCCGCCTCGCGGCAGGCCTTCAGCACGCGCTCCGCAGCGGGCAGGGCGTCAAGCAGGAGCGAGGTGTCGTTGCCGAGCGACTCACCGAAGCCGCCCGGGTACACGAAGTCGCGCTGGAAATCGATCATCACCAGCGCCGTCTTTTTCGGGTCGAACTCGAACTCGTACGGCTCGGCTCTCATGGTTGACATTGCGTCCGGAACCTCCTTCTACGTGACCGATGCGGGTGCCAGATCGGCGACGATCCGCGTCCCCGACTCGCCCGCGAATGCTCGTTCCAGGCTCGACGGCGAGGTGATCAGGACCTCTGATCCGCCGTGCTCCAGGAACGTGATGGCTGCCTCGACCTTCGGGCCCATGCTTCCTCGCGGGAATTCGCCCTCCTCCAGGTACCTGCTCGCTTCCGAGACCGTCAGCCGATCGAGGAAGCGTTCGTCCGGCTGCCGGAAGTGGATCGCCACACGCTCAACGCCGGTCGAGAGCACGAGGAGCGGGATTCCAAGGCTGGCGGCGAGCAGCGCCGATGCGAGATCCTTGTCGATCACCGCCTCCACTCCCCGGTAGCCGGCCGGGTCGGTCTCGACCACGGGGATCCCCCCGCCTCCGGCGGCGATCACGACGAAGCCGGCCTGCACCAGCGCCCTGATCTGTTCGGTCTCCACGATCCGCAGGGGATGCGGCGACGGGACGATCCGTCGGAAGCCTCGACCAGAGTCCTCGACCATCGACCATCCCTCGACGGTGCGCTTCGTCTCGGCCTCTTCGGCGGAGTAGGCAGGACCGATCGGCTTGGTCGGATCAGTGAATGCCGGGTCGCGCTCATCGACCACGACGTGGGTCAGCACGCAGGCCACCTGGTCACGAATGCCGCGGCTACCGAGCTCGTTGAGGAGCGCGTTGCCAAGGATGTGGCCGATACCGCCCTGTGAATCGGCGACCGACATGTCGAGCGAGAGGCGCGGTATCGGCGACGAGTCGCCGACCAGCTCGGAGCGGAGCAGGATGAAACCGACCTGTGGACCGTTACCGTGGGTGACCACCACCCGCCAGCCGTCGGCCACCAGGGAGGCGATATGGCCCGCCGTCTCCACCGCGTTCTCGAACTGCTCGGCGATGGTGCCGCGCTGGCCGTCGCGAATGAGCGCATTGCCTCCAATGGCGATCACCGCGCTGCGCTCCATCAGGCGGCCCCTGGCACGCCGAGGTCGGCGGCGAGCCCGCGCAGCGCGTCGGCGAAGCAGTCGAGCGGAGCGCGGGCGATCCCGGCGCCGATCTGGCCAACCCCCGGCAGCTTGTGGGCGATGCCGGTGTTGATGACCGGCTGCACGTCGCTCTCCACGACACGCCGCGCGTCGATGCCGGTCGGTGTGCCGGCGAAGCCGAGCGGTGGCAGGGCGAACGCGGGGTTGCGTTCGAGCGTGATGCGGTACATCTCGCGGGTGAAGTTGAGCGCGTCGGAGGCGGTGCCGCCCACGAAGCGCACGATCGCCGGCGCGGCGGCCATGGCGAATCCGCCGATGCCACAGGTCTCGGTGATGGCGCTGTCGCCGAGGTCGGGATTCGCGTCGTCCGGTCCGTAGCCGGGAAAGTAGAGGCCGTCGGGCACGCCGACCGGCGCCGTGAACCACGTGTCGCCGGTCCCCGACAGGCGCACCCCGAACTCGACCCCGTTGCGGCTCATGGCGGTGACCACCGTCGATCCGCGAATCCCATGTCCGGCATCGAGGGTCGTCTTGCAGGCGGCCATCGAGAGGTTCAGGAAGAAATGGTCGTTCCCCCGCAGGAACTCGAGCACGGCCTCCGCCTCGCTCGGAGCGACGCGTACGAGGGCCGGGGCCAGCGACCGCACCAACAGAGAGGTCGCAGCCACGTTTCGGTTGTGTCCTTCGTCGCCCATCTGCAGCGCCTGGGCGGTGATGCTCTTGAGATCCAGCGGTCCCGTCGCTGCCAGCGTCCGTCCCAGCACGGGACCGAGCTCATCGCGGAACCAGCGCAGCCGTGCGAGCACCGACTCGTCGTAGGCGCCGAAGCGCAGGACCTTGCCGAGTCCCTCGTTGAGGGTCGCGAAGGCGCGGTTGCCGCCAGCCCCGTTCTCGACCACGACGACCGGCATCGACGGCGACACGATTCCGGCCATCGGCCCGACCGCACCGTGGTGATGGCAGGAGTCGAATGCCACCTCCCCGTGCTCGGCCATCTTCTCGGCTGCCGCAGGATCCGCTGCCCATCCCTCGAACAGGATCGCGCCGATGATCGCGCCACGCATCGGTCCGCACATTCGCTCCCAGGCGATGGGTGGACCACTGTGCAGCAGGGTGCGGCCAGCGAGCCCCGGAATCACCGAGCCGGCCGGTTCCACGCCAACCAGCACGGGGCCGGCACCCAGGATGCGCTCGAGCGCCTGGCGGTTGCCTTCGGCGACGACGGCGCCGATCGGGTCGTCGACGTCGTCTTCGAGGCGCGCCAGGATCAGGCCGAGTTCACGATCGGCTCCGGCTGGCGGGCGCCAGTCCAGGTTGAGCACCGCACCCCCCGCCGCGGCGATCGGCTCCGCGAACCCGGCCAGTCCGATGTTGATGGCCCGCACGCCGCCCAGCAGGTCCGACACTCCTGCGGCCATCAGCGTGGCACCTCCGCAAGGGATGCCCGGCGCGCAATCTCGCCGGCAAGCTGCGCCGCACGTGCGTTGCTGGTGGCGACGAGTACGCCGGCGTCAGCCAACACGGATCGCTGACGCGCGAGGCCCTGGGGATCGGCTTCGGTGCCGCACACCGAGGCGACCACGGTCAGGCCGCGTCCAGCCTTTTCGGCGGCGGCACGCGCGGCTGCAATGGCCGGGAGCAGGGCGCCGGCGGGGTCCGAATGGGAAGCGTAGCCCAGGACGATGTCGAGCAGGATCACCGCCACGGTTGGATCTGCCCCCACCGCCTCGATCTTCTCGCTTCGCAGCCGCGGGTCGATCATCGGGTGGGGGCGTCCGACGGTGTACTCATCGTCGCCAAGGTCGATGATGGTGTGCGGACCCAATCCCGCATCCATCCCGCCCAGCACGACCTTGGCCTCGCCCGCAAGGGAGCCGCCGCTGAAGAGCCCGACGATCGATGTCTGCCCTGGCACCAACCCTGCGGCCGCGGCAGAAGCTGAGTTGCCTGCAGCGCCCTCCGCGGGCAGTGCCGCATCGATCCCGGCCAGGCGCGCCGCCAGCAGCGCAGCCTCCTCGAACGTTGCCGCCGAGTGGGAACCCGTGCTGCGGATGGCATCGGGGTCGCCGCCGAGGAAGTTGATGACCACCGGCTTGGGGGCTCGTGCGGCGGCATCCAGGATACGGGTGGCCACCTCGGCCGCAGGGGGCTTCGAGATGAGGACGACCACCGCGGTCCCCGGGTCGGCCACGAGCCGATCCAGCGCGGCAAGCATCATCGCGCCGCCCACCTCCTGGTGCAGGTCACGCCCACCGACGCCGATCGCCTGCGAAACGCCGGCACCCAGGGCATCGAGCAGGCAGGTGACCTGTTGCAGCCCGGTACCGCTGGCCCCGATAAGCCCGACGTTGCCGCGCCGTACGGCGTTGGCGAAGCCGAGCGGCACGCCGTCGAGGATGGCGGTGCCGCAGTCGGGCCCCATCACCAGGAGGCCCTTCCGCAGACCCAGGGCCTTCAGTTCGACCTCGTCCTCGATCGGCACGTTATCGCTGAAGAGGAAGACATGCATTCCGCGCTTCAGCGCCTTGAAGGCCTCGGCGCTGGCGTACGTTCCCGGCGTGGAGATCAGCGCGAGGTTCGGTTCGGAGAGCTCGCCAACCCCCTCGGCGATCGTCGCCGCAGCAACCCGATCCTCCGCTCCGGGAGCCTCGGCGGCCACGGAGCGCATCAGCTCGGCGGCGCGCTCCATGGCGGCTTGCGCGGCGTCCGGTTCGGCCGCAACGGCCACCACCAGGTCATTGGGGCCGGCACCGGGATCCAGGCCCTCGGCGAGTCCCGCCTCGATGAGGATCGCCAGGTTCGCCGGCGTGGCCATCACCAGTCCTGCGCGATGAACCCCCGGCAATTGCTCGATCTCCGACGCGATGCGCATCAGCTCTACTGAATCCCGGTAGGCGTTTCGGAAGATCCGTTGCCGAACCACGCTCACGCCGCCGCCTCGGAGCGGCGGCCAGCCGCATGGCGGACCCGCTCGGCGAGCCCGGTCCGGTCAACCTGCAGGCCGAGCAGCAGCCCGAGCAGCAGGTCGGCACCTGAGCTGGCGCCCCAGCGGAGGGCGCTGGAGACGGCAGCCTGGCGACGTGACTCCGCTGCGTCCAGCAGCCCGTGGGCGGCCGTGTGCACCCGTTCGGCGAACTCGCCTCGTCCGGCGTGCAGGAGGAACGCCTCCGCCACCGTGGTTGTTCGACCTCGAGCGAGAGCACCAACGCTGCGGCCGAAGGGGGCCGCAGTCGCGTGCCTGCTGGCCGTCAACCCGGCCAGCAGGCCGACCAGCAGGTCGTCACCGGACGGTGTAGCTCCGGGGCCGAGGCCGATGAGGGGCGCGGCAGCGAGCGTGGCACCGATCGCGTCGTCGCGATGGAGCGCTTCGAGGAGATCGGCAAGGTGCGTCGCGACGGTGCGCACCAACATGGAGTCTGCTGGCGGATGCGGGCACGACAGCGCGACGAGCAGGGGCCCGAGGCCCGCCTCGGGGGCAGTGTCGCGCGCCAGGTCGAGCGAGCTGTCGAGGCGGTATCGCTGCGTGGAGCGAGAGAGTTGCTGCAGGACAGGCATGACCGGCGACCAGCCTGCGGCCGCACTGAGGGGGATTGTCACGCCTGCCGACGGGATGGCCAACAGCTCGCCGTCCCCAATCACGCGCATCCCGGGTCGGACGCCGATTCGGTCGAGCGGCGTCTCGGTTGCCAGCATCACGCCGTTGGGAAGGCCGCCCGCGGTCGTGCCAGCCAGCGTGACCAGACGGCCACCGGACGAGATATTGACGACCGACCGATGGACGCTCAGCACGGTTCCTGAGAAGCCGCGGGTGCGGACGTCACAGCAGACCGCCTGGCTGATACGGGTGGCCGCCAGGACGAGCGCTACGCCGGTGCGCTCTTCGGTTGGGGCCGCGCTGGGAAGACCCGTCATCGCCGGCCATGCTAGGGTCGCTGGCCCGTGCCGGTCATTAGCAACTCTTGCCATTGCGGAGCGGGATACCTGTGCGAAGATGACAGGCCATGACCGACTCGATCTCACTGGCACGCGCGCTGCAGCTCCCGCCACTCCGTGACGCGCGGGTTGTCGCCGGGGGGGCCGGGATGGAGCGCCCGATCCGTCACGTGAACGTGATGGAGGTGCCGGACATCCTGCCATGGGTCCGACCCGATGAGCTGCTGCTCACGACCGCCTACCCTCTCCGGGACGATCGAGCGGCACTGGCAACGCTCGTTCCGGAGCTCGCGGCCAGGGGTCTGGCAGGGATCGCGGTCAAGCCGGACCGCTACCTTGGGCGCATACCCGAGTCGATGCTGGCCGCGGCCGACGCCTGCGACTTTCCGCTCATTGAGCTGCCCCCCGCCAGCTCGTTCAACGAGATCATCAGCTCGGTCCTCTCCGTGATCCTCAACGAGCAGAGCCTGCGGCTGCAGCGGGCTGCCGAGATCCACGATCGGCTGACCAACATCGTTCTCGGCGGTGGAGGGCTGCGCGAGATCGCGGTCACCGTCGCGGAACTGATGAACAGGGCGGTGGTGATCGTCGATCAGCACGGGGCGGTCGTGACCGGCTCCGGCGAGCTTCCGCACGAAGGCGTCCCGGACGGTGCGATCGCCCACGCGTCAGCGTCGGGCGGTGGCCGGGCGGTCTCGATCAATGTCGACGATAACGAGGCGACACTGCAGCCGATCCTGGTCGACGGCGAGCCCTACGGCGGCCTGGTCGTGCTTGCGGCCCTTGAGCAGCTCAACGAGGATGACCTCGAAGCGCTCCAGTTCGCCGCGACCGTGGCGGCCCTCCGCCAGGTGCAGGCGCGTGCCGTGGTCGAGGATGACCGGCGCTTCCAGGCGGTCTGGCTCGAAGAGCTCGTCGGCAGGCACCTGACCGATCGGGGCGTCCTCGCCGAGCGAGCCTCGGCCTTCGGGTGGGATCTATCCGCTCCGCGAGCCGTGCTGCTGGCACAGGTCGACGGTGCCGCTGGTGCCGAGGCGGCCACCGTGCGTGTCCTGGCGGACGCGGCGCGACGTACGCTCGGCTCGCAGGCCATCGTCTGGGAACGGAGTGCGCAGGCCGCGGCCCTGCTCGCCCCGCGGCGTCCCGACGCCCCCGGGCTCGAGGAGCGCGCACGTGCCCTGCGACGAGAGGTCGCCCGGCAACTGCCCGGCATGCCGCTCAGGGTCGGGATCGGCCGGCTGCGCTCCGATCCGCTGCTCCTCCCCGATAGCCACGTCGAGGCGAGGCGCGCGCTCGAGGTCGCCCGGTGGCATCACCGGGGCGAGGCGGTCATGTTCGAGCGGATGGGTCTCGACCGCCTGCTGGCGAGTTGCGGTGACGATGAGCTTGCGGCGTTCCGCGAAACGATGATCGGGTCGCTGCTGGCGTACGACCGGCGCCATCTCTCGGCCCTGGTCGAGACGCTGGAGGCGTACGCCGCGACCCGAAATGCGGCGGAGACCGCGCGGAAGCTGTACATCCACTACAACACCGTGCGCAGCCGGCTGGCCCGCATGGAGGAGCTCATCGGGCCGTTCCTCGGCGACCCGGACCGGATGATCGACCTCGCGGTCGCGATCCACATTCACCGCCGAGGACGCTGATACGCGGCGGCGCGGTATACTTCGCGAAACCTTTAAGGACGGTCCTGAGAGACCTCCAAGGAGTCAAATCGGATGCTCGATATCGCCGGTACCCCTTCCGTCAGCCATCGGCCCTCGGCCGGTGGCTCTGTTGTTTCCTGGCCGGGGGCAGGGACGAAGCCGGCGGCGAGCTGGCCGCATCGTCATCTGCTCGACGTGGACCAGCTGTCGCGGGATCAGTTGGTGGCGTGCCTGGATCTGGCAGTCGAGATGCGGGAGCGTCGAGCGCGCCGCGAAACCCTCGACCTGCTCCGCGGCGAGGTCGTCGGTCTTGCGTTCTGCGAGCCATCGACGCGGACTCGCGTGAGCTTCGAGCTCGCGGCAGAGGCGCTCGGCGCCCAGGTGGTCGAGCTGCCGATCGATGTGAGCAGCGTCACCAAGGGCGAGTCACTGATCGACACCCTGCGAACGCTCGAGCGCACGGGCGTATCGACGGTCATCCTGCGCCACGGCATGAGCGGCGCCCCCTACCTGGCGGCCCGTGCGGTCTCACTGCGCATCGTGAATGCCGGTGACGGCCTGCACGGCCATCCCACACAGGCGCTCCTCGACGCCATGACCCTGCGTGAGGCGCTCGGCACGCTCGAGGGGCGAAAGATCGCGATCGTCGGTGACATCGCGCACTCGCGAGTCGCCCGTTCCAACCTGCACGCCCTGACGGCGCTGGGCGCATCGGTCTGGCTGGCCGGGCCGCCCGCGTGGGTGCGCGGCTTCAGCGGCTGGCCGGGAGTACATGTCGCGGATAGGCTCGAGGACGCGCTGGAGGGTGCCGACGCGGTGATGGCGCTGCGCATCCAGCTCGAACGCGAGGCGGGTGGTGGCGTGCCGTCGCTGCGCGAATACACCGCGCGCTGGGGCCTCGACGCGGACCGCCTGCAGGCTGCTCGACCGGAGGCCCCGGTCCTGCATCCGGGGCCGACCAACGAAGGGATCGAGATCACCTCCGAGTTGGCGGCCAGCGAGCGGAGCCTCATCGGCACGCAGGTCGTCAACGGCGTGGCGATGCGCATGGCGGTGCTCGCACTCCTCGCTCAATGAGCCGCTTCGGGTCGCTGGCCGATCCGCCCACCGCGTTCCTGCTCCACGGCGTGCGAGTGGTCGATCCGGGCGACGGGACCGATACCATCGGCGACCTGGCGGTCCTCGATGGACGCATCGTCGAGGCCGCCGAGCTGCCGCCGGACGCGCCGCGCCTGGACGGCGCTGGCCTGGTCGCCGCGCCTGGCCTGTGCGATCTCCACGCTCACCTGCGCGAGCCGGGCATGGAGCGGGCCGAGACGATCGAGAGCGGCGCCCGCGCCGCCGCACACGGCGGCTACACCACGGTCTGCGCCATGCCGAATACCGATCCCCCGCTCGACGAGCCGGCGCGCGTCGGCATGGTGCTCGGCCACGCCCGCGGGTGCGCCTGCCGGGTGCGGGTGGTGGCCGCGGCCACTCGAGGCCGCGAGGGCGAGCGGATCACCGAGATCGGCGAGTTGGCCCAGATGGGCATCGTCGGCGTGAGTGATGACGGACAGGCGGTCGCTTCGGGACGCGTCGCCCGCGGCCTGCTCTCCTACCTGGGACCGCTGGGCCTTCCGCTCATCGAACACGCGGAGGACCCCAGCCTGGCCAGCGGGACGGTGATGCGCGCCGGCCCGCTCGCGACACGGTTGGGGCTGGCCGGCTGGCCGGCCAGCGCGGAGCTGGCGATCGTCGAGCGCGACATCGCGCTTGCCGAGGAGACCGGCGGATGGATCCACTTCACCCACCTGTCGACCGCTGTCGCGCTCGACGCGGTCCGCCGTGCGAAGGCACGTGGCACGCGGGTCACCTGCGATGTCACGCCGCACCACCTGGCATTCACCGACGCGTGGGTCGCCGGTGACCGCGGCTTTGCCTGGGACGAGCCGGCGGGCGTTGCGGCGGACCCATTCGGCACGGCGCTGGACCCGACCCTGGCGTACGACTCCGCGTGCCGGGTGAACCCGCCCCTTCCCTCGCGCGCCGATGCGCTGGCCCTCCTGGCTGGCCTGGCCGACGGGACGATTGACGCGATCGCCACCGACCACGCACCCCATCCGCGTGAGCGCAAGGCGGTCGAGTTCGCGGCCGCGGCGCCGGGGATGATCGGTCTGGAGACCGCCCTCTCGCTGGGGCTCGCCGCGGTGGCCGCCGGCTGCCTGACCCTGCCACGCCTCGTTGAGGCGATGGCCACGACACCGGCGAGGCTGATCGGCGAGGAACGCTCGCTGCGCTTGGGGGCCGCCGCCGACCTGGTCGTCTTTGACCCCGAAGCGACCTGGCGTGTCGAGACGGCGCGCCTGGCATCGGCCTCCACAAACACCCCGCTGCTGGGAATGGAGCTGCCGGGCGTGGTCCGGCTCACCGTGGCGAGCGGGCGGATCACCTACGCCGACGGGCTGGACCCTCTCAATTAGCCCGCCCGGGTCGACGCCGCGTCTGCGACCGGGCGCCGGATATGGGACCATGCGGACCGCCACCACGGACCCCGCACTGAGCGATGCATGTCGATTCGCACCAACGAGGAGCTCGACCCCAACGAGGGGCCGGGATTCGGCTGCTTTGTCTGGCAGGCGGTCCTGTTCGCAGGGATCCTGCTCCTCATCCCGGTGGGGCTCTTCACCTTCGGCTGGCCGGTCTGGCTGCTGGTTGTCCTGCTCTTCATCGATATGATCCTGCTCTTCTTCGTGAGCATGACCAGCGTCTTCCTGCTGCGGGTCTTCTTCGCCGACCGACGGCGCGGACGCGGCCGGACGGGGGGCGCCGCAACCCTGCCACCCCGCGTGGTCACAACCGATCCAGAGGAGACGACAGATGAGCAGTGAGCCGGAGCGGCCGCGCGGCAACGTCCTCGGGGGCCGGATCTGATGCCACTGATGGTCACCTTCTTCAACGTGCGCAAGGGTCGCGATGCGCTCTTCAAGCGCGGCATGCGCCACTTCTTCCCGCGCACCGCGCGCCGCTACGAGGAGGAGTACGGCATCCGCTTCGTCGGCTGGTACAACGTGACCGAGGGCTCGGAGTGGAACAACGTGCTGATCATGGATCTGCCCAACTA
>Ga0209321_10002096_pt1 | contig 13449 bp, 15 predicted proteins | sample Rifsed16ft4_FD_184012 | JGI IMG/M metagenome (GOLD analysis project Ga0209321, IMG submission 184012) | Soil microbial communities from Rifle, Colorado, USA - sediment 16ft 4 - CSP-I_5_4 (version 2) | ecosystem: Environmental > Terrestrial > Deep subsurface > Rock core/Sediment | place: Rifle... | reverse complement strand
GTGCAGCTGGAGACGCTGAGCATCGACGGCACAGCTGAGTCCCCCTTGCCGCTGGATCCTTTCGCCGAGACTCTTCCAGCCATCGACCACCGTCTGGACTGGCGCTACCTCGACATGCGCCGCCCGCAGGTGACCGCCATTTTCCAAATTCAGACCACCGCCGAGATGGCCTTCCGCGAATACTGGCACCAGCACCAATTTGTGGAAATCCACACCCCCAAGCTTCTGGGTGCACCCAGCGAGAGCGGCGCAGAGTTATTCACAGTGGATTACTTTGAGGGCAAAGCCTACCTGGCTCAGTCACCTCAGTTTTACAAGCAAATGGCAATGGCTGCCGGTTTTGAACGGGTCTTCGAAATTGGCCCGGTTTTCCGCGCCGACCCGTCCTATACTTCGCGCCACATGACCGAGTTTACCGGCATCGACATGGAAGTATCCTATGTCGAATCGCATGAGGACGTGATGGTGCAGCTGGAAAATATGCTGGCCTATGTTTACGGGCGCGTGAAGGAAGTGCACGGCGAGCAGATCAAAGCCATGTTCGACGTCGACCTGGTAGTGCCGACGGTGCCATTCCCGCGCATCCCCATGGCCCGTGCGGTTGAAATCCTCAAAGAAGAGGGTTACCAGCTGCCCCCTGAAAAGAAAGGCGATATCGACCCGGGCGGCGAGCGCACCTTATACAACTGGGTCAAGAAGACCTACAACCACGATTTCTTCTACCTGACCGATTGGCCGATCGCAGTGCGCCCCTTCTATCATATGCGCCACGCCGACCGTCCTGAGCTGACCAAGAGCTTCGATCTGATCGCCAATGGCACCGAAATTGTCACCGGCGCGCAGCGCGAACACCGCTACGAAATCTTGACCAAACAGGCGCAGGAAAAAGGGCTGGGGCTGGAAACGATCCAGTTCTATCTGGATTTCTTCCGTTACGGCTGCCCGCCGCACGGCGGTTTTGGCATGGGACTGTCGCGTCTGCTGATGGTAATGCTTAACCTGCAGAACATTCGCGAAGCGGTGTTCCTCTTCCGCGGACCCAACCGGCTGTCTCCTTAAGTCAGGCGATACTGCTGACCCGGGTTTGCGGTATTACCGGTAAAATTACATGGGTTCACCAACTGCCTTGGCACTTATTACCAAACCCTGAACACACTGTTTAAAGGAATAACAAATGCCTATTCACAATCATATGCGTCCAGATGGGATGAAATACGGTGAAATCAGGCTGTATGCGGGGACAGCCTGCCCAGACCTGGCGCAAAAGATTGCCACCTACCTGAGCTTGCCGCTGTGCGGACGCGATGTCATTCAGTTTCCCAACGACAATTTATTTGTAAAACTACACGGCAGCGTACGCGGACAGGATTGCTACGTCATTCAAACCACACCGGCGCCAGTGCATCGCAACTTGATGGAACTGCTGATCATGATCCAGACGCTGCGGTTGGACTCGGCAGCACGTATCACCGCGGTGGTACCCTACCTGTGCTATGCACGCTCCGACAAGAAAGACCAGCCCCGTGTGCCCATCACCGCCCGCCTGGTGGCGGATATGATCGAAGTCGCGGGCGCGGACCGCTATGTCACCATGGACCTGCACGCCGGGCAGATTCAGGGCTTTTTCTCCATCCCCGGCGATGTTCTGACGGCCTTCTACATTTTGACCGATTACTTCAAGGCGCTGCAGCCGCACCTGCATTCGCCGGTGGTCGTCACCGCCGACCTTGGCTTTGCCAAAAAAGCGCGCAATTACGCCGCAACAATGCAATTGCCCCTGGCCTTTATTGAGAAGCGGCGCCTTTCGAACAATGCCAAGGCTGAAGCCCTGACGCTGATTGGCGACATCTACGACCGCGATGTGATCCTGGTGGACGATGAGATCGACACCGGCGGCTCGATGATCAATGCGGTTAACCTGTTGAAGCAGAGCGGCGCGCGTAATATTTATATGTCGTTCGTGCATCCGGTGTTGTCTGCCGAAGCCGCTCCCCGCCTGGCGGAACTGCCGGTCACTCAATTCGTCACCACCGACACCATCCCGATACCGGCGGATAAATTGGCATTATTCGGCGACCGCCTTAAATTGCTGACTATTTCACCGCTGCTGGGTGAAGTTATTCACCGCGCCAACGAAGGCCGCAGCGTTGGAGAATTGTTCAACGAGTAATCCACATCCCCAGTAAACGGTTCGGCCATGCCTGAACTTCCTGAAGTCGAGACCATTGTCCGCGCATTAAAAACCGGAGGACGGGAAGGTCCACCGGCGGTCGGGCGTGTGCTGACTGGCGGCGAGGTATTGTGGCAAGGGTCGCTGGTGCCCCCGGCAGCCGATCAATTTTCAGATCGTTTGAGCGGGCAAACGCTGACGGACGCAGCCCGGCGCGGCAAATTTATTTGGCTGTCCCTCAGCCGGGATGTTTTATTGATTCACCTGCGCATGAGCGGCGACATCCGGGTCGAGTCGACGCTGGATGAAACCGGCATTTATCGGCCTTTGGCAACGCATGACCGCCTGACTTTGCTTTTTGAGGACGGTCTGCGGCTGGTGCTGAACGACCCGCGCAAGTTTGGCCGCGCCTGGCTGGTGAGCGACTCCAGTGAAGTCTTATCCGGCTTGGGTCCGGAACCGCTCGATTCCGACTTCACCGTCAACGATTTGGCTGCCCGTCTGAAGGGACGTCAGCGCAGTCTTAAACCGCTGCTGCTGGACCAGTCGATTGTGGCCGGGCTGGGCAACATCTATACCGACGAAGCGCTGCACCTGGCCAAAATTCACCCGTTGACACCGGCTGCTGCGTTGACGAACCTTCAAATCGAACATTTATGGTTAGCCATCCGCAGCGTGCTGCAGGAAGGCATCCGCCGCAACGGCGCCAGCTTCGACTGGGTGTACCGCGGCGGTGATTTTCAAAATCATTTTCGGGCTTACGGCCGCGGCGGTCAACCCTGCCCGGTCTGCGGCACGCCGATCGTAAAAATTGTAGTCGGGCAGCGCGGCACGCATTTTTGTCCGTTCTGCCAACCGTCCCCACCTGGAGAGCGAGGTTAATATGTTCACATCTACCAATTTACTCGTCCCCGCACTAATTTTTGCCGCTGTCGGTTTTTTGGCAGGCGTCTTGATTATGACTTTGGTGGGCGACCAACGCCGGCGCAGAGAAGAAGCTGAAAAGCACAGCCCGGTCATGGACGACTTGATCGTCCCGGAAATGCCGGTCCTGCCCGAAACCCGCTTCGAGAGCATTGCCAATTTGTACCGCGAATCACGCAGCGGAAAACTGGTCACCGATGTTAAAGGCAAGGTTTACCTGAACCGCGGTTCCATCCCGGAAGACCAGCTGCGCAACTTGCAGGATGCTGCGCGCAACTGGCAAACCTGGCTTGGGGTTCCTGTCGTTGAGCCGCCGCCTTCCGCTGCCCCGGTAGAACCCGTTGCCGAACCACCCCTGACAGCGACAGCTCCTCCGTTTGAAGCCGCCGCCGAGACACCGGTTCGTGATGAAACCCCGGAAGTACCGGAAATTGAGGCTGAGAGCTTGCTTGCCGATGCTGAGATGCCCGCAGCCGAGGAACCGGCTGCCTCCGAAGCACCTTCGGAAGAACTTGCTCCCGCCGCCGTTGCACCAACGCCTGCACCCGGGCTGCCGCCCATCCCGGTCATCCCGGTTGTACGACCGGCGCCGATTGAAAAACCGCGTTCCAAGACCATGGTCGGCCAGATCGACGATGTGCTGCAGGAAATGCTGCCAGAGACCGTTTACGCTACCCACAATATCCACCTTGGCGAGGAATACACCAACGGTGTGGTGGTGTGGGTTGGCGCCAACAAATACATTGGCATCGAAGCCGTGCCCGACCCGGAAATCAAAGCCCTGATTCAGAGCGCGGTTCGCAAATGGGAAGCCAGCGAGGGAAAGGTCTAAGACTCCTGCTCGAAGGTATCGCTGGCCTTGCCGCGCATGGTCAAGATGGGGCAGTCCACCGAGGCTGATACCAGGGCGGTGACATCAGGCCGGTATAAACCGCGCAGCGAACGCGAGCTATAAGCCGAGCCAAGACCGATCATATCGTAAGCACCGGTCTTGGCTTCCTGAATGATTTCCTGTACCACCTGTCCATGCCTCACCAATAAACGGGCTTCCACGCCGGCTTCTTTTGCGATGGCAATGGATTGAATGAAATGCCGCGCCTGGGGGGTGTGCGTTTCGATCAGTTCTGACCAATGATCATGCATTTCGCGCGCCAGCGAATAATCCAGCGTGACCGGCTCGACAATATGCAGCAGGGTCAGGCGCGCGCCGGATGCTTTCGCCAGACGGATCGCCATTTTTTCCAATCGAATGGTATACGCCATACCGCCGCTGCACACCATAATCTCTTTGAGCGGCCAGCAGGTATCGCGCAGACGCAGCAGCGGACTGCTCACGTCCGCCATAAGGTGGCGGAAGCGTCCAAGCCGCAGCATGCGCCGCCACATCGGCCGGTTGCGATCGCTAAAGACCGCCAGCGCCTGTGGGTGATCCCGCACAGCAATTTCGATGGCTTCGGGCACCGAACCTTTGGCCCATTCCACCTCAAAGGACAACCCGGCTGCCAGAAGTTTCTCTGTTCCCTGTGCTACCGCCTGCTCCAGTGAGGATGTGCCAGCCTTGCCGCGCATACAAAGAAATTTCATAGGCGCTTGCAGCAGGATCGCGATATTTACGCCGTATTCGACATCCGGATATTCGGGCAATCCCGCTTGAAGACAAAGGACGACTTCTGGATTGGTACTCATCGCAGGACTACAATCCCAAGCAAACCTGCGCCAAGCAGCACAAACGGCGCCGGTACTTTGAGCAGCAGAGCCGCCAGACTGCCCAGCGCGACCAAAATTGTGAAGAGCCCAATCGGGGTGCCGCTTTCACCGCGGAAAATTTTGACCGCCACAATCACCATCAGCACTGCCACCGCCGGAGTAAGACCGCGTACGAAATTTCCCACCCAGACTTCACCGCTGACGAATTTAAGCGCGGTAACGATCAGCAGCATGATCAGCGTGGGCGGCAGGATCGACCCGGCCAGCGCCACCAATGCTCCGGGAATGCCGCGGGCTGAATATCCGACAAACATAGCCAGCTGGAGCGCATCGCTGCCGGGAAGAACGCTGGAAAAACCGACCGCTTCGACAAACTGCGATTCATCCATCAACCTCCCGACAGCTTCTTTATATAACAGCCCCACCGAAGCCGGGCCGGAGGTGGTCAACAGGTTCACCTTCACAAACATCAAAAATAGCTGCCACAGGTCGTGCATTCCAGACCTCCTGTTTGTTCAGACGGGCAAGCTGGTCAAACCGGTGCGGCGTGCCCGATCTCTTTGATGATTTTTACAAGTACAATAAAGATACAAGAATTCAAGCCAAGAATCAAGGAAGGCCCGCAGAGTGGTCACATCCGAAGAAAGGTTGAAGATCCTCAACCTGGTGCAACAGGGGAAAATTACCGCGCAGGAAGGGATTCGCCTGCTGGAGGCGCTGGATAAGAGCCGCCCGCCCCAGCCTGCCTTTCCTTCTCCGCAGCCGCCCCCGCCTCCTGCTATCACTTCTGGCGGTCCGCGCTGGCTGAGGGTGCGCATTACGGATGTCGCCAGCGGAAAAACCCGGGTCAACGTGCGCCTGCCAGTGACCGTGTTGAATGCCGGAGTCAAAATGGGTGCGCGTTTTTCGCCCGAGATCAAACAGGAACAGATGGGGGAAATATTGGATGCCATCCGCGCCGGCGAGATAGGTCAGGTGGTGGATGTTTACAACGATGAGGACGGCGAACACATCGAGGTGCTGCTGGAGTGACGACGAATGTCATGCCGTGTCACATAAAATGATACATTTTGCCTGAATAAATCAAAAATTAATAACTAATCAATTTCATCTAAATAACAATTTAGTACCATAAAGCCAGTTTCCACAGAAACTGGTCTTTTTTATCCCATTCAGGCAGGTGGTTCATGACAATTGCAAAATACTGGAATAAATTTACCCGGCGGCGAATCTGGGTGCGCAATCTGGTGCAGATCTTCTTTTTTGCCCTGATCGCCCTGATCTCGGTCAACCATACGCTGGCGGAGAGCGGCAAGGGGATCCCATTCCTCTCAAGCGCATCGCTCCACGCGCTCTGTCCATTCGGCGGTGTGGTGACAATTTATCAATATGCCGTCAGCGGCACCTTCGTCCAAAAAATCCACGAGTCAGCTTTCATCCTCATGATTGTCGGATTCATCCTCGCCATCCTTTTCGGACCAGTCTTCTGCGGCTGGATCTGCCCATTTGGCTCGATCCAGGAATGGTTTGGCCGGCTGGGCAAAAAGATTTTCAAGCGCCGCTACAACCGCTTCATTCCCGCCAAATTTGACCGCTGGCTGCGCTATCTGCGTTACCTGGTTTTGGCATGGATCGTCTATATGACCGCCGCCAGCGGCAGCCTTGTCTTCGCGGAATTCGATCCATACTTTACCCTGTTCAACTTGTGGAGCAGTGAAATTGCCATCGGCGGATTGATTATTCTGGTGGTCACATTGGCTGGATCGTTATTTGTCGAACGTCCGTGGTGCAAATACGCCTGCCCGTACGGCGCGGTGTTGGGGGTTTCCAACCTTTTCAGAATTTTCCGCATCCGCCGGGTAGCTGGGACCTGCAAATTGGATGGCGCCTGCGATATCTACTGCCCGATGAATATCAAAGTCAGCGACAAAACCATCGTCCGCGATCACCAGTGCATCAGTTGTCTGGAATGCACATCAGAAGCCCGCTGCCCTGCGGCTGGCACAGTTGATTTTGTGGCAGGAGCAAAATAAGATGAAACTCACCGCAAAACCTCTGGCTGTAATCCTGTTCGTCATATTGTTTGGCAGCATCATTTTTACCACCGCAATGAATTGGTGGCAGACTGAATCGCAAAAAGTGCCCGCCACGTTCACCGAGGGTGAAGCTGCCGGCGAATATAATCCGGCCGATATCCGCGGCTCGTATACCTTCCAGGATATCGAAAACTCCTTCAAGGTCCCGGTTGAGGACCTGGCAAAAGCCTTTGCCATCCCCGCTGATCGTGATGCAGCTGCTTACGCCATTAAGGATCTGGAAACTTTATATGCAGTCCAGGCGGAAGCTGGAACGGAAATCGGTACTGGATCGGTAAGATATTTCACCGCCCTGTATACCGGGCTGCCGTACGAACTGGTTGAAGAGACCTTCCTTCCTGCACCAGCCGTCGAATTACTGAAGAGCAAGGCAACCTTGACCGTGGAGCAACTGGCTTATTTGGAAGCGCATTCGATCGCGCTGGAAGTGCCCATGACCACTCTCACCCAGGTCCCCACCGAAGAGGTTAAGCTGGAAGAAGAGAACACTGACACAATCTTGAAGGGTAAAACCACCTTCCAGGAACTACTGGATTGGGGTGTAAGCCCGGAATTTATTGTATCAACCATCGGCGCCGCCATTCCCGCGCCGGGTGTCAAGGTAAAGGATTACTGCACAGAAGCCAATTTGAATTTCGAAGAGATTAAAGTTGTCTTGCAAGCAGAAATCGACCGGTTGAACCCATAGAAAATCCAACAAAAAAGGCCGGAGTCAGCTCCGGCCTTTTAGATTCATAAAAACGTTATTCGACGGTCTGAACGCTTTCCACTTCCGGGAAAAACTGCCTGACGGTACCCTCAACCCAGCCTTTGACGGTGACCGGCGAGAGTGGGCAGCCAAGGCAGGCGCCGCCAAGTTTCACTTTGACCACCTTGCCGTCAAAATCGATAAATTCGACTTCGCCGCCATGGTAAGTCTCGATATACGCGCTCAACTGTTCAACCAGGCCGCGCAACTGATCATTGATGCTGTATTTGGGGGTTTCATCGGCCATTTGTTGCGCTCCTGTGGATGAACTCCCCTGCGGGAATCACACCATCTTTAAGAATTCTGAGGATTTCGCCGTGAGCTGGATCCGACTGGTGGTTAACCACGCTTGCCAGCCGCTTCAAAAGCGCTGCACTGGTGTCCGGACTTTCAGCGCACAACTCGACCAGGCGATCCTTACGAATACGGTAAACCTGACTATCCTCCACCACCAAGGCCCCGGAAGAGTACACCGAGCGCCCCAGAGCGGCAGACCAACCAAATACCCCGCCCGGGTTGATGGTTGCCACGGTCAAAGGCGGACCATCATAAGGCTTATAACGGATTATAACCTTACCGGAGGTCAAAATGTATAAATAATCGGATAACTGCCCTTGCTCAAAGACGTGGGTATCCCGCGGCAAAAGGCAAGCTTCAAACGCCGAGTCCAGCAGTTCAAGCTGGTGCTCGCTGAAGCCCTGAAAAATATCCATGTCCGCGGAATCTTGCCCTAACATTGCATTTATATTACTTTCACCTGGTTTCCATTTGTAGTGGCAAATATCATTATTTATGTGCACTTCTTTGTCCATTTTTTTAGTAAATATTAATCCTGCAATGTGACATATTAAGCTGCTATTTATGACAGGACGAGGTGGTCAACCATCAACGGGTCATTTACAATGAAGCGAATCTTTTCAACAACTCCGAACACTGCAAAACGAATAATCGTATCCTCGCCGAAAGACCATTCGAAATCTATGCGCCAATTCCCGCGGGTCCAAAAAGCCCTTTCCATTTACGCCGAACGAATCAGCGCTTTCCATCCCAATGCCCGCCTCTATCTGTTGAGCGTGGTGGCTACCGGCGCCGCGCTGGGTGTGTACCGGCTGCTGTTCAACTTTTATGTCCTCAGTCTGGGATACAACGAAGCACTTCTTGGCACGTTGATCACCACCAGCAGCCTTACCGCGCTGATCGCGGCGCTGCCCATGGGTTACCTGGTGGACATAATCGGGCAAAAACGCGCCATGATTTACGGCGGCGCTTTGGTGATCGTGGCGATTGCCTTTATGGTCATTTTCCCGACTTCTGGCGTGTTCATCGCCATGAGCGTGGTGCTCGGCCTGGGGCAAAGCCTGAACGGCGTAGCCATGGGCCCGTTTTTGATGGAAAACAGCGGCGAAAAAGAACGCACCTACCTGTTCAGCTTCGCCTCGGGTTTGCAAATGGCATCGGGCTTCATCGGCAACTGGATTGGCGGCTATCTGCCAACCTGGATGTCCGGGCTGCAGGGGGGCACACCCACCAGTCCGCTGGCATACGGCTGGTCGCTGGCGGTAATTGCGGCAGCAGCCTCGGCGGGTATTGTGCCGCTGCTTTTCCTGCAGCCGACTCAGCTAACCCGCGAGCAGCGCTCGATGTTTGCGCCCATCAGCTTTTTTACCAAAAACACCCGGCTGCTCAGCCGCCTGATCCTGCCCATGCTGGTGGTCTCGCTGGGCGCCGGCCTGATCATGCCTTTCATGAATGTCTTCTACCGGCAGGTGTATCACCAACCCGATCCGGTGATCGGCTCCATGTTCGCCTGGGGATCGCTGGCGATGGGCATAGGTCTGCTGCTGGCGCCGCCGCTGGCAGACCGTTTTGGCAAAATTCAAGTGGTGGTGGTGACCCAGGCGCTGTCGATCCCCTTCCTGTTTATGATGGGCTTCTCGCCGGTCTATTTCTTTAGCGCCGCAGCCTATTATGTGCGCCTGACGCTGATGAACATGAGCGGACCGGTTTACCAAACCTTTGTGATGGAAAAGGTCGCTCCGTCAGCGCGCGCCACCGTTGCCAGCCTGGTCAGCATGGCGAACAACGTCGGTTGGGCTTTCAGTCCGCAGATCAGCGGCTGGATACAGATCAACTATGGATTCAAGCCGGCGTTCGCTGCCACCATTCTTCTCTATGGGATCGCTATCTACCTGTACTGGCGCTATTTTTGGTATAAACGGCCGGCCAGCAGCCCGGCGCCCCTGCCAAAAGAAAGTGCAACCTTTTAAGCGGATTGCCATCAAAGAATATGTAAATATCTTTTCAGTGGAGTGAATGTCGATATGGAAATGATCGTAGATTTCCCGGGCGGGGCCAGAGTGGATGCCCATTTCAACGGATTTACGGTGAAAACCGATCAGCCGGCAAACGGCGGGGGAGACGGATCTGCACCAACTCCGTTTTTGACCTTTTTGGCATCTTTGGGCACCTGCGCCGGGATTTACGTGCTGGGTTTTTGCCGCAGCCGCGGGCTGCCGACCGATGGGATTCGCATCATCCAGCGCATGCACACCAACAGTCTGAACGGTGCTTTGGAAAAGGTTGAACTGGAAATCCAGGTGCCGCCAACCTTCCCGGAAAAATATTACCCGGCGCTGATTCGCTCAGCCGACCAATGCGCGGTTAAAAAAGCCATTGAGCAGCCGCCAGCCTTCGACGTTCATACGACCGTCGTCTAGCTTAATTTTATCCGCCGGCGACCGGCGGTAGAAAATCCAGCACATCTTCCGGTTGGAGCAGCGTCTCCCAACCCTGTTGCATGGTCGGGATCTCTTGCCCGTTAATAAAGCCGTGGACGTGGGCATGAAGTTCCCCCTCAACATTAACCCAGTGCGCGCGTAAATCCGGAACAGCCAGCAGTACAGCTGCCACCGCCTGCCGGGCGGTCGAACCGGGCGGCAAATTAATCTCCAGGCTGCGTTGCCCGGCAATCAAACGGAAGGTGGCGTAAAGATTGACCTGCATGCTGCGGAAGTATATACGATTCCTGCATGAAAGAGTAAGCGCGGTTTAGCGCGCCACCACCAGCGGGTGCGCTCCAATTGGATTCGGCACCACATCCAGGGCAATACCAAAAGCTTCACTCAGCAGCTCAGGCTGCAGCACTTCAGTCACCGTCCCCAATGCGCGCACCTCGCCCTGCACCAGCAGCAGCACCCGGTCCGCAAAACGCGCCACCAGATTCAGGTCGTGCAGCACCACCAGCGCGCCGGGCGCCCCGTGACCATTGGCCAGCGACCAATAAGCCGGCTGGTGAATCAGGTCCTGCACCTGTTTGAGCAGGCTGATCTGGTACTGCAGATCAAGATGCGTGGTTGGCTCGTCCAATAGCAGGATCGGGGTGGTTTGCACCAGCGCCCGCGCCAACAGTACGCGCTGTAGTTCGCCCCCGGACAACTCGCTCACCAGCCGCTGCGCCAGCTCCAGCGTGCGGGTGCGTTCCATGGCCAACTGCACCAGCTTATCATCCTGTGGCGAGGTTTGGCCAAACCAGTTCAGGTAAGGTGTGCGCCCCAGCATCACCACCTGCCAGGCGGTATACGCCGGCGGTATGCTGCGCGCCTGCGGCACCACCGCGATCAATCGGGCGCGCTCATGCGGGGGCAGTTTTGCCAGGTCCTGGCCTCTAAAAAAGACCTGCCCGCTGTGCGGCGGCAAAATACCGCTCAATACCCGCACCAGAGTGGACTTCCCCGCACCATTTGGGCCGATCACAGCCAGCATCTCGCCGGGTTGCAGATCGAAGTTGACCTGTTTCAAAACGTGTTCGCCGCTATATGCTGCGCTCAGACCGTGAATTTCCAGCATGTCAACTCCAGAAGTTGGCCTGGCGGCTGCGGCGCAGCACCCATAGAAAAAACGGCGCCCCGGCCAGGGCCGTCACGATGCCGACCGGCAGCTCCTGCGGCGCCAGCAACACCCGCGCCAGCACGTCAGCCCCCAGCAGCAGTGCCGCTCCGCCTATCAACGAGAGCGGCAGCAGGCGGCGGTAATCCGGCCCAATTAGCAACCGCAGAATGTGCGGGATGATCAGGCCGACGAAACCGATGATCCCGGCAAAGGAGACGGCAGCCGCCGTGGTGAGCGAAGCCGCTACAATGATCCAGCGCCGCACCCGGTTCACCGGCAGGCCAAGCTGCTGCGCCTGTTCGTCGCCGAACTGCAGCACATTGAGGGCGTGGCCAAAGGTCAACAAGATGCCCAGGCCAACCACCCAGTACGGCAGCAGCGCCAGTACCGGCTGCCAGCCGCTCATGGTGGCGCCGCCCAGCAGCCAGGCCAACGCGCGGCGCAGTTCGCCGCTGGCGCGCAGCATCAGGAAGGATGTCAGGGCAGTGGCAAACGAACTGACAGCCACCCCGGCCAAAATCAGGTTGGAGGCTGGCAGCGCCTGCCCGACCCTCGCCAGAGCATATACGATCGCTACAGTTGCCAGCCCGCTGATAAAGGCAGCCAGCGGTACCGCCAGTAGTCCCAGTGTGGTATACGACCAGTGGATGCTCATGGCAGCCACAGCTCCCAGCCCGGCGCCGGAAGCGACACCAATCAGATAGGGGTCAGCCAGCGGGTTGCGGAACAAACCCTGATAGGCTGTACCGGAGCCTGCCAGGGCGGCGCCGACCATGGCGATCAGAATGGTGCGCGGCAGCCGCAGCGAGAATAGAATGGTTCCGGCTGTGTTTTCTACCTCTGAGCCAAGCGAACTCAGCCCATCCAACAGATCCTTAAAAGAAAGCGGCACACTGCCCACCAGGATACTAAGCAGCCCGGCAGCGCTCAGCGCCAGCAGGGCAAGTCCGTAAGGGCGGGCAGTGCGTTTTAATTCCATGTATGCTACTTAAGCTCCGGGTGGAGGATGCGCACCAGCTCTTCCAGGGCATCCACCAGGCGCGGACCAGGCCGGCTGACGGTATCATCGTTGAACGGCACAATCTGCCCGGTTTTGACAGCCTGAATGGCGTCCCAGCCGGGGCGGGCGCTGACCTGCTCGGCGGTGGTACCGTAAGCGGCATCGCCAAGCAGGATGATGTCTGGATTGGCGACCAGCAGCGCTTCCTGACTGAGTTGTCCCCAGGAGCCGTCGAGGGAGGCAGCCACGTTCTCGCCGCCAGCCATGCTGATCAACTGGTCGATAAAGGTGCCGGCGCCGGCTGTCCATGGTTTGGCTGGATCGGTGCCGTCCAGTTCATAGAAAACCCTGGGTGTGACAGTCACATTGGCTACTTTGGCCTCAACACCGGTCACGCGCTGGCGCAGGCTGTCCACCAATGCTGTAACTTCGTCCGTGTGCCCGGTCAGCTGACCGACGATCTCCAGGTTGGCAAACATACCCGGGATATTGGTGGGATTTTTCAGGTAGTACACCGTCACGCCCAAATCTTCCAGGGCTTTGACCTGTTCAGGCGTATTGATTTCCGCCGCCAGCACCAGGTCTGGCTTCAGGCTGACGATCTGCTCGAAGTTGTAATCGCCCATTGAGCCGCCCACGCTCTGAATGGCAGCGGCGGCTTCCGGGTAGTTACTGAACTCGTCCCGGCCGACAACCTGGTCGCCCGCTCCGACGGCATACAGGATTTCGGTGTTGGATGGCGCCAGGGATACGATAAGCTGCGCCGGGGCTGCCAGCGTGACCTCTCGTCCCAGGCCGTCGGTCAGTGTAATGGGGCTGGCGCTCGGCGGCTGAGCGCCGGAAGTACAGGCAACCAGTACGGTCGCCAGCAGGGTAAGGACGAGCAAAAGTTGCGAAAGACGTTTCAAGATAAACC
>Ga0209321_10002089_pt1 | contig 13486 bp, 10 predicted proteins | sample Rifsed16ft4_FD_184012 | JGI IMG/M metagenome (GOLD analysis project Ga0209321, IMG submission 184012) | Soil microbial communities from Rifle, Colorado, USA - sediment 16ft 4 - CSP-I_5_4 (version 2) | ecosystem: Environmental > Terrestrial > Deep subsurface > Rock core/Sediment | place: Rifle... | reverse complement strand
CGCCTCACCCGCCAGGATCAGCGACTCGGCGGGATCGGGATACTGCTCCAGCATGTAGTCGATGATGATCTGGTTCATCCGGTTCCACACATGCTTCACGTTCTCTGCAACCTGTGTGCGCCGCACCGGACGCCCCAGCGGGTTGAGTATCGTCTTGGACGTGTTGTAGATGATCGAGCAATCGAATTCGTTGCTGTGCCCCAGCGCCTTGCGGTACAGCAACAGGTTTTCCGAGTTCGTCAGCAAGCCGTTGTTGTGCATCAGATCGTTCAGGTTTTCGGTGCTGTTGAAAAACTCGTTGTGTTTCATCCCCTCCGGCACTTCCAGCGGGATCGCCCTGAATGGCGTGACGATCTCGCGCGGGCCGGTTTGTGTTGAATCGGTTTTCATTGGTGTCCTCGTTTGATTTGCGGCATAAGAGAAATCGTGTTCCTGCCCCTTTAGTCCGGCTGTTCCGCCACAAGGGCAACCGCAGTTTCTGCCGTTGCCTTGTCGATATCCAGCTGCACCTCGCAGTACTCGGTGTTTTCGCTGGCAGTAGTGGGGTCGCCCTCGCAACTGCAACCGCCTGTCACCCCCTTGTAAAAGATGCCCGCCTTTACGCGGATCACCTTTTCCATCTCGGCGACACTGTTGATCATGACCGTTATCGGGGCATCGGCAACATAGTTGCTGGATGACAGCCCCTGCTGCAAAGGCAGTTGCTCCGCCCCCAGTTGCGCGATCTCCTGTTTGAGGACGGCCTCGAAACCGGGCGTTCCCCAGGCGCTCAATGCATTGCCAAGTCGTATCATGAAATCGTACCGGGTGGTTTGGAATCGGGCCGCCTGACAAACCGTGGTCCCGGCGGAATTATACGAACCTGTTTTCAATTCTAATCCATTCTTTTGCATCCGCCCCTGAGGACAGATGCAACTGGCAGGGAAAGCACGGCGCTCCGACACCCTCTGCTATCATCGCGCCCATGCTCAATATCCAGAACCTGACTTACCTGCAAGGCGGCACCCCGCTGCTCCAGAATGTGAATCTACAGGCCTTTGCCGACCAGCGCATCGGGCTGGTCGGCAAGAACGGCTGCGGAAAATCCACGCTGTTCCGCCTGATACGCGGCGAGATCAAACCTGACGGCGGCGAAGTCTCCATGCAGTCCGGCAAGACCATCGCCTTCGTCGAGCAGGAGATCGCCAACTCGGACCAACCCGCGCTGGAATTCGTGCTCGACGGCGACGTGGAACTGCGTCTGCTGGAGAGGACACTGGCGCGGGAGAGCCACGACACCGCATGGTTCGACGCGCAGCACCGCTACGAGGCCATCGACGGCTACGGCGCCAAGGCGCGCGCCGCGCAACTGCTCAACGGGCTGGGCTTCGCCAACGACACGCTGGAACGCCCCGTCGCCAGCTTCTCCGGCGGCTGGCGCATGCGATTGAATCTGGCGCGCGCGCTGATGCACCGCGCCGACCTGCTGCTGCTGGACGAACCCACCAACCACCTCGACCTCGAAGCCATCCTTTGGCTCGAACAATACCTGGCACGCTATCCCGGCAGCATCCTGCTGGTCTCGCACGACCGCGAGTTCCTCAACGCCTGCGTCAACCGCATCGCGCACGTGCACGACTGCACCATCGACTGCTACAGCGGCGACTACGACGACTTCGAGCGCGCCCGCGCCGAACGCATCGCGCAGCAGAACCAGGCCTTCGAACGCCAGCAGGAAAAGATCGCGCACATGGAAGATTTCGTGCGCCGCTTCCGCGCCCAGGCCACCAAGGCCAAGCAGGCGCAAAGCCGCATCAAGGCACTGGACCGCATCCAGCGTATCGCCGCCGTGCATGTCACCGACGGCCATTTCGAACTCGAGATCGAGGCACCGGAGCGCAGTCCCGACCTGCTGCTGCGCGCGGAGAAGATGGGCTTTGCCTACGGCGACAAGACCCTGTTCAGCAACATCGACCTGGTGCTGCGCGCCGGTGCGCGCATCGCCCTGCTCGGCCCCAATGGCGCGGGCAAATCCACACTCATCAAATTGCTGGTGGGCGAATTGCAGCCGACGACAGGCAAGCTCGAGTTCACCCCCGACATCCGCATCGGCTACTTCGCCCAACACCAACTGGAGAATCTGGACAGCGCCGCCACGCCCCTGCAACACATGGAGCGGCTGGCACCCAAGGAAACCACGCTGACGTTGCGCAGCTTCCTCGGCCGCTTCGGCCTGGCCGGCGACAGCGAAGACCGTCCGGTCGCCACCTTCTCCGGCGGCGAAAAAAGCCGACTGGCACTCGCACTGCTGGCCTGGCAGAAGCCGCACCTGCTGCTGCTCGACGAACCCACCAACCACCTCGACCTCGACATGCGCGACGCGCTCACCATCGCGCTGGAGGAATACACCGGCGCCGTGGTGCTGGTATCGCACGACCGTAGCCTCATTCGCGCCGTGGCCGACGAACTATGGCTGGTGGCCGATGGCGAAGCGAAATTGTTCGATGGTGATCTGGAAGACTACAAGAGATGGATCGAGACCCGCCGCCCGCGCGAAGCCGCCGCGCAGCCCCAGCCGGAAAAGCCGCGATCACAGAACGCGCCCAGGCCCAACCGCAAAGCGCTGCAGTCCAAACAGAACAAGCTCGAAACCGCGCTGGCCGCGGCACAAACCGAACTCGCCGCCGTCAACCAGCAACTCGCCGATCCCGCCACCTACGCGAACCCCGACCGCGCGAAAATCAGCGGGCTGAATGCCGAGCACGCGCGGCTACAGGCGAAAGTGGCGGAACTGGAAGAAAGCTGGCTGGAACTGGAGATGGCGAAGGAAGAGGCGGGCTGAACAAGAGCTGCGACCGGTCCCGACCAATAGGTCGTCGATCTGTGGGGCGGCGTGCGCAATAAGGCGGCCGGCGAGCAGAGGTCGCTAGTCACCTTGGTCGGATGAGCCGCGCTACATGCTCCTCGCTACAGACATCAACTCAAAGCCAGAACCCCGGCAACCGCGAAAGACAATGCCAGCGTGAATGCGAACCGGGCAAAGCCCCGGTCTAGCCACAGGCGGCGCAGCAGTCCGGGCGCCTTGTGTGTGCGCCCCAGGCGCTTCAGGTCGCGCGGGTCGGGCGATTGCAGGCGATTGAATGCCGCTGCCGAATCGAAACGGGGCGACAGGGGCATGCGGTTGCTGGTCTCTGTATCCGTGGATACGCGGCGCACGCTGACCGTACCGTCAAATTTCGGCTTGAGCGCGATGGTCTTGTCTGTCGCCTCTCCGGTCGCCTCCTTCTTCGCGGTGGCCTCGGCACCACCCCGAGCTGCCAGCACAGCTGGCGAGAGTTCCAGCAGGCAGTTGCGCAGGTCATCCACCATCTCCCATGCACTGCCGTAGCGGTCCTGTGGTTTCTTTGCCAGGGCGCGCATCACCACCAGGTCGAGCAATGAGGTGACTTCCGGTTTGAGCCGGCTTGGCGGCGGCGGCTCGAACGTCGCCACGTTGTGCAGCACATGGGTCAGGCTTTCGCCCCTGAACAGCTTGCCGCCGGTCAGCATCTCATACAGCACGATGCCGAGCGAGAAGATGTCGGTGCGATGGTCTATGGCGCCGCCGCTGCTTTGCTCGGGCGACATGTATTTGGGCGTGCCCAGGCGCGTGCCGAGCTGGGTCTTCAGCTCGGAACTCTTCAGTCGCGCAATGCCGAAGTCCATGATCTTCACCCGTCCGCGCGGCAGCAAGGTGATGTTACCGGGCTTGATGTCGCGGTGGATCACGCCGTTGTCGTGCGCAAACGCCAGGCCTTCCGCCACCTGCTCCGCGATCGAAACGGCTTCGTGCAACGGAATGGTCCCCTGCTTCATGCGCTCGGAAAGCTCGATGCCGTTGAGCAGCTCCATCGCCATGTAGGCCAGCGAGCCCTCTTCGCCGAAATCGTATATGGTGATGAGCGCGGGGTGGTTCAGGCGCGCAGCGGCCTTGGCTTCCTGGAAGAAGCGCAGATGGTATTCCTCCCGCTCCTGCGCGTCCTCGTCCAGCACGATGGTCTTGAGCGCCACCGTGCGGTCGAGTACCGGGTCATGGGCTTTGTACACCACGCCCATCGCGCCGTGACCGAGCTCGCTCTTGATGCGATAGCGCCCCAACTGTTTGAGTTTAGCGGCCATGGAAGTACCTCGTCAGGCTTTGAACGACAGGGGTGGAGAATTTGCCGAGCTCAGCCGCCAGCGGCCGCGGACGATCCGGCATCCACAAGCGCAGCGACATCGCGACGGCCAGCAAGACGCCGGCCGCGACGCCAGCGATCAGCATCAAGTTGCGCCCGCGGCGAACCGTGGCGGCGCGGTCCAGGGTATATGCCTCATAAGTGCGCAGCCCGGCATCGCTCAGATTGACGGCCGGCACCAGCGCACTTTCCGCGCCGGGAGACATGAACGCGAGCGCGGTGCGGAAGTTTTCCGTCACCAGCAGACCGGTATCCGCGGCGGAGGCAGCCAGCACCGAAGCCGTCGCCACGCCGTCTCCGGCAAGTTCTTCGTTGGTATCGCTGTTCAACACCTCGACCGGCCCGTGGTCGATGCCGATGCACAGATCAAGGCCGGCGTCATAGGCATGCAGCGCCCGCTCGGCAAAAGCCAGCGCAGCGGGTGCGTCGTCCAGCACAGCCACCGCAGCACTACCATTGCCCGACAGCACCAGGCGCGAGCGTTCCGGAATCTCCGGCAACAACAGGGCTAGCACGGTATCCAGTTGCGCGCTCAGGCGCGCCTGCTCTGCCACAGGGCGGCGCGCATAGTCGCGTATGCGCAACAGCACTACGCTGCTTTGAACCGGAGGTTGTTCAGTATTGGTCATATTGGCGGGGCTGGAAATCGTAATTTTTATCGGCACAAATTCTAGATGCTTAAGGCGGCAAATAATAGTTGAATATTGCCAACCACGAGGACTTCCGTTGGTGGTCCGTATTCGGCGCCCGTATCCCGCTACCTGTGATCGGTATGCAATAATTCCACAATCAGACCAAACATGCGACAAGAACTGCCCCACGCAGATATATCAACGACATTGAAAGAATGAGATGAATAGTGCAGACAAGCCGAACGGCATCCCGAACCCGAAAGAGCAGATCATCCCGTCTGGCTCCAACCTGTTCAAATCGTTCTTCCTGGTATTCATGTTGCTGGGCGCCTTCTATGCGACCCAGCACATCGCCGGGCAAATGGACGACTCCTGGATCAAGTGGTCCTTCATTGCATCGGTGTCGATCTGGAATGCCATGCTCCTGATCGGCATGGGAGTGCTGTCGCATGAGGCCGTACACCGGGTCCTGTTCCGCTCCCGGTTCTGGAACGAACTCTGGGGTGGCTTGCTGGCCGGCCTCGTGCTCATCCCGCTGGAAGCGAACCGCCAATTCCACATGGAGCATCACCGCTATTCGCACCAGCCCGGCCTTGACCCGGAGAACCCCATGCATCAAACCTCGTTCTTGTTCGCCGTGACAGTCGGGCCTTTCGTCGCGCTGCTCGCCCAATATCAAGTGTTGGTGAGGATCGCAATGAGCGGCGATCTGCAGCGCGTGCTGCGAGACATCTGCTACCTCGGCGTTGCGCTCTGCTTCTATCTACTGCTGCTGCCCGCGCTCGGCATATCGCTTGCGCTCACCTGGGGCGCCACCATGCTAGCCCTGCCCTTGGTGTTCAGCGTGCGCGCGCTCGCCGACCACTATGGCATCCCGCCCGTGGTGCGCGCTGCTGACAAGAACGCGGAATCCGAAGAGACGAAAAACGATGCATGGATGCGCCAGCAGGTCAGCGGCTGGGTCGTGCTCACCCCACAGTGGCTGCAGTGGCTGTGGAGTCACGTCAACTATCACGAGGTGCACCACAAGTATCCCTACCTTTCGCACAAATACCTGCCGCAGGCATTCGAAGCCTCGCGTCATCAGTACCTGTACCTCGTCGTGGATGGCTACTGGAGGTCGCTGTTCAATGTGATGAAGCTGGATTACTACGGCACGCAAGAAGCGGTGCGGTCGTTCATGGCAACGCAAAAGTCCTGATCGGGATCAGCGGAGGCCGCGGCTGGCCTTCCCCTGTTGTCCCATGTCGTTCAAAGCTCCCACGGATAGCCGATGAAGATGGCGGTCGCGATGCCGTCATGCCCATCCGCGACATCCCCGCGGAACACAACCCCCGACGCCGTGACCATCCTGAATCCGACCCCATAGGATTCCCGCCATGTATCGCCCAGTTCCGCCCGCAGGTCGGCAGTGCTGCCCATTTCGTAGAAGGCCGCGAGCTGCAGCGAAGTGCGGATGTCCTTCATGACGAAAAGGTCGAACGGCCTGGCCTCGTCGGTGAGATTCCAGCGGAATTCGCTGCCGTAGAACAGGGTGTGGGCTCCGCGGAACCGCCCCTGGGAATAGGCGCGCAGACGGTCGAATCCGCCGAGCGACGTCGCCGTGCCGTAGGTGTTGTTCGCGATAGTCAGGTTCACCGCGTCGATGCAGTATTGCTGTTGCTGTGGCGTGAGCGCAGGATCGCGGCAATTAACGCCCATCTGATCCTGGATCCTGGCCGGATCGGTCTCGCCCATACGGCTGACGATTGCGTCCGAGCGCAGGTAATTGAAAGCCCAGGTGTTGCGCCTGCCGACGGGAAGGTAGGCGGTCATGTTGTAGTCCATCACGGCAAGGTCCGGCCCGGAATTGCCGGGCGGCGACGCTGACCGCGTCACGGCGAAACGGAACCCGCGCCGGGGATCGTCATAGTCGTCGGTCAGATCGATGCGTGCCCCGAATATGGTGGTGTGCGAGCGCTGGCGGGAAGCGTCCGTCGCCTGGACGACCACGTTGCCGTCTTTGTCGCGGATGCTGCTCAGCTTCGAGGCGCCGCCGTACCATGCGCCGTACATCTCGAAGCGGCGCTCGAAGAAGGTGGCCGTCAGCCTGCCGCCGAAATATTCCGCATTGTCGACATCCATCAGCAGGTAATTGTCCTTGCCCGCGTTCATGCCCCGCTCCCTGAAGTTCTGGATCGAGGCCTTGCTCAGCGCACCCGCGCCAACATCAAGGATGAGCGTGCGCGGAACGATGTGGAAATCGCCCACGCCAAGTGCCGCCCCCTCGACATCGCCGCCGTACACGATGCCGTATACATCGGTGTACGTATCCCTGATGTTCATTGCGCCGCCGACCACGGAGAGACCGCTGCCGATACCGGGAAGAGAGTATGGAAAGGGGAAGAGCGCGTAGGCGAAGCTGGTTTCGAATTGCTCCTTGCGGCGGTCGACGACAAACGAATCCACGACGCCGGCGGATTCAGCCTTTTCGTCCACGGCTCTCGCGGGCGGAACCAGCGCGATCGACAGGCACAGCGTTATGAAAAATCGCTTCATGAGTCGAGTTGAACCGGTAGCACCGCGCTAGTCAATTTTCGCCAGCAGCACGACATAGTTCTTGCCGTATTTTCTGGCGCACTTGGGGCAGGTCGTGTAGTAGAAATACAGCTTGCTGTAGCGCTTGCCCTCGCTCTTCAGCCACGCCTTCATCTCCTCCACCCAATGTCCGACCTGGCTGAACGGCCCTTCGAACACCTTGCTCATGAACGTTCCGGAGATGGCGACCATCCTGGCACCGGGAACATCCTTGCCGGCTTCGACGAACACGTCCGCACCCCACAACGAATTCTCGTCGGTCAGCATGACAGGCGCTTCCAGTTTGGCTCCGGCAGCGCGGATGGCGGCATCCACCCGCGTCATCACGGCGCCGTAGTTGAGGGGAAGGTGGAACAGGCTGGTCACGCGGTCCTGCACGAAGTGCTTGCCTTGCCAAGTGACGGTCTTGCCATCCCAGGGTTCGGGATTGAAACGAGGACAACAGATTTCGTCATCGGTGCTCATGAGGCGCTCCTTTCATTCACAGGATGTGCTTCGGATTATCTCACTAGCGCTTCTGCTTCAACACCGACTTCACCATCTTCCCGAACGCCTTGTCCTTCTTGCGCTTGTCCACATACGACATCTCGTTGAATTCGGATTCCGCCCTGAGCTTCAGGTAACTCTGGTAATGCTCCGGGTTCAGCTCGCCGCTTTCGATCGCCTTGCGGATCGCGCAACCCGGCTCGTTGTTGTGGCTGCAATCGGCGAAACGGCAACTGGCGGAAAGCGCCTTGATATCGGCGAAGCTGTCGTCCAGCCCTTCGCCCGCACTCAGGATGCCCAGCTCGCGCATCCCCGGCATATCGATCAGCAGGCCGCCATTATCGAGTGTAACCAAGTGGCGGCGCGTCGTGGTGTGCCTGCCCTCGCCAGTGCCGCTGACTGTCCCGGTTTCCAGCGCGTCATGGCCCAACAGATGATTGATCAGCGTCGTCTTGCCCACACCCGAAGACCCGAGCAGGCAATAAGTCTTGCCCGGCGCCATGAGCTGCTTCACCCGCTCGACGCCCTCTCCCGTCACGTTGCTGAGCGTGACGATCCGGGCCGTGATGCCTGCCGCGCGGATATGGTCGAGCATGCGCTCCAACTCCTCTGCGCTCACCAGATCGGTCTTGGTCAGCAGCAGCACCGGTTCGATATGCCCCTCGCTGACCATCACTAGGTAGCGCTCCAGCCTGCGCACGTTGAAATCGAAATGGCACGACTGCACGATGAACGCCACATCGATGTTCGCCGCGATCATCTGGAAATCGATGTTCTTGCCGGGAGACTTGCGCCGCAGGAAAGACCTTCTGGGCACCACATCATGGATGCTCGCAAACGTATCCGCATCGTGATACTGCACACACACCCAATCACCCACGCAAGGCATATCCACCGAGGACATAGCGGTGTGAAGGAACCTGCCTGTCAGCTCGGCAGGCACTTCGCCATGCTCATCGCGCACGACATAGCGACCGCGGTCGACAGCAGTCACCCGCGCCAAACGCTGGCCTGATTTGCACAACCGGATCGCCTGCTCCGCAAGCCGGCCATCCAAACCTAGTTCGGTCAACTCCATGGTGAGCTTGTCCCTTTGATTCAGAAAAGAACAGCGCCTACCCTCCGCTCATGGTTCGACAAGCTCACCACGAACGGAGGATTAAATCAGCGTTCCCCTTAATGCGATGCAGAGTTGAAGCTCCCATCGCAATTAAGTTTTCAAGCTGAAAGCGTCTCCGCACGGCCAGCTTTGCTCGCTGCATCAACGCCATACCCGCTTGGGGTTCACATGCCGTCCTGCTGACCCCATTCACTTATGCCGCTATATCTCCCACGGGTACCCGATGAAGATAGCTGTCGCGATGCCATCATACCCATCCGCGACATCCCCGCGGAACACGACTCCCGAAGCCGTGACCATTCTGAACCCGATTCCATAGGAATCCCGCCATGTCTTGCCCACGTCGTCCCGCACGTCGGCAGTGCTGCCCATTTCGTAGAAGGCGGCGAACTGCAATGAAGTCCGGATATCCTTCATGATGAAAAGATCGAACGGCTTGGCCTCATCGGTGAGATTCCAGCGGAACTCGGTACCGTAGAACTGGGTGTGGGCTCCGCGGAATCTCCCCTGGGAATAGGATCGCAGACGGTCGAAACCGCCGAGCGACGTAGCTGAGCCGTAGGTATTGTTCGAGATCACCAGGTTCACCGCATCGGTACAGTACTGCTGTTGCTGTGGTGTGAGTGCGGGATCGCTGCAATTGATCCCCATCTGATCCTGGATTCTGGCCGGATCAGTCTCGCCCTGGCGGCTGACGACTGCATCGGAGCGCAGGTAATTGAAGACCCAGGTGTTGCGCCTGCCGATGGGAAGGTAGGCTGTCATGTTGTAGTCCATCACGGAAAAGTCCGGTCCCGAATTGCTGGGCGGGGACGATGACCGTGTCACGGCGAGACGAGCTCCGCGCCGCGGATCGTCATAGTCGTCGGTCAGGTCGATGCGTGTCCCGAATATGGTGGTGTGCGACCGCTGGCGGGAAGCGTCCTGCGTCTCGACGATCACGTTGCCGTCCTTGTCCCGGATGCTGCGCAGCTTCGAAGCGCCCCCGTACCATGCCCCATACATTTCAAAGCGGCGATCGAAGAACGTGGCCGTCAGCCTGCCGCCGAAATATTCGGCATTATCGACATCCATCAGCAGGTAATCGTCCTTGGCCGCGTTCATGCCCCGCTCCCTGAAATTCTGGATCGAGGCCTTGTTCAACGCGCCCGCGCCAACATCGAGGATGAGCGTGCGCGGAACGATGTGGAAATCGCCCATGCCAACCGCGGCACCCTCGACATCGCCGCCGTACACGATGCCGTATACGTCGGTGTAGGTGTCCTTGACGTTCATGGCGCCGCCGACCACGGAAAGGCCGCTGCCGATGCCGGGAAGAGAGTACGGGAAGGGAAAGAGCGCGTAGGCGAAGCTGGTCTCGAACTGCTCCTTGCGGCGGTCGCCGAGAAATGAATGCACAGTCTTCCCGGAATCGGCCGGTTCATCCTCGGCTCTCGCGGTCGGAACCAGCACGACCAACATGCACAGCGTTAGGAAAAATCGCTTCATGAGTTGAGTCCTCGATCCTCGCAGCATGTCCCCGGCTGTCTTTCAAATCACGACAACGACTTTCCCGCCCGCATGCCCCTGCTGCACGTAACGCACCGCATCGGCCGCCTGCTCCAGCGAATAGCGCTTGTCGATGACCGCCTTTAGCTTGCCAGCCTCGACCAGCTCTTTCAGCAAACGCAGGTCCTGCAGGTTCGCTTTCGCAGTCACAGCCGCCATCTTGCGCCCTCCCAGTGAAAGCAGCGGACCGAACAGCAACGCCTGGAACAACTGTTTGCTGCCTCCGCCGACCATCGCATATCGTCCTTGTGGTGCCAATGCGCGCCGGTAATCGAGGATGGAACGGACACCATTCACCGCCAGGATCAGATCGTATCGCTCGCTACTCCGGGTGAAATCCTGCTGCGCGTAATCGATGACATGGTCGGCACCCAACGTACGCGCCTGCTCCATCTTCTTTGCGCTGCACACCGCAGTCACCTCCGCGCCGAAATGCTTGGCGAGTTGCACCGCAAACGTCCCCACACCACCGGAGGCGCCATTGATCAGCACCCTCTGCCCAGCCTGTATCCGCCCCACATCGCGCAGCCCCTGCAATGCCGTCATCCCGGCCAGGGGAAGCGCTGCGGCTTCTTCAAAGGAGACATTGGCTGATTTCAACTCAAGCTCGCTCTCGAAAGCGCACTTGTATTCCGCAAAACTGCCGAAGCCGCTGGCGAACACTTCGCCGAACACCTCGTCGCCCGGTTTGAAACGCGTGACATCCTGCCCCACCGCCTCCACCACCCCGGCGACATCGCCACCAAGCGAGGTGACGCGCGTGGGCCTGAACAAACCGGAATAGAACCGCACCAGAAAAGGTGACGCACTCATCATGCGCCAGTCCGCTGCGTTCACTGACGCGGCGCGGACTTTGACAAGCACCTCATCCCCCTTGGCAACAGGCTTTGGCGCCTCCACGAGCCGGAGCACCTCGGCCGGGCCGTATTCAGAAAAGGTAATCGCTTTCATGGCAACCTCTCTTCAAAATTGAATGCGATGCCTGGCCCCATAACTTACTGCGAGGAAACCTCAAAGATGGATTCAACATTCATATAATCAGGGCCGCCGTCACGAGGGTAGCCACTTATCAGTTCCCCCGAAACATCCACTTTCTTCCCGACATACTGGTCGAGATTGAGACTATTGCTTTTCAGGGCGTACTGTTTATATCCGATATCAGGTTTCAAGACATACGTCCCATACCTGTATGACGTAGCGCCAGCCCTTTCTATAATTCCTACAGATCGAGCCGTGACTGGCGGTACGTTATAAATAGGTGTAGTCGGCGTCAGGGTAGGCTTCTGGAGTTCCTTGGAAGGCTCCAAGGCCTCTCCAACGGAAAGAAGAGATGCAAACAATAGGACACACAATGAAGATACGGAAAATATTCTTTTGGCACGTTGCATGAAAATCTCCCCTGCGTTAGCCGTCCCTTTAATTCAATTTAAAAAACTATTGCTCGATTTTGTTTCAACTTCCGCTCACAACTAAATTAATTGTGATGCTGCCCCCATTAGTTCGTGCTTTCCCTTTAGGTATCTTAATCCGTTTTCTGATCCGTCGCGGCAAGGCTGAACGATGGCACTTGCCTCTCAGCACATTCCGGTGCTCGCCAAGGCTTCACGAACGTAGCTTTCACGCGTCGTGAGATCATGAAATAGCTGCCCCAGATCGCCAGAGCCAGGGCCTGCCGGATCACCTGCGCCCACCCCGAGCCGCTTGCTGCATGCTCGAGGGCAGGGATCAGGCCGGCAGCCATCTGATCCAGTACACCAATGAACAGCGCGCCTCCCTGAAAGGCCAAGAACACGCGTGGCACACTGCTGCGCCGCTGAAAAAACAGGATCATGAGGAGAACTGAAAACACCAGCAAACCCAAATTTGCCGCCAGCTCGAACAACAAGATCGGCCCCCATAAGGCATGGTAGGCCGTCTGCCCAACCGTGGTCAGCAGCATCCAGTTGTCTGCGGCGTAAGTCGGCACCAGCTCGGCCACGTCCTTCAGGATTCTCAGGGGCTGCAACGCGATTCCCAGTGCGGGCAACAACAACCAGCCGGCAATCCCCTGCAGACCTGGATCAATAACCACACGTGGCAGCGGTGGATCATAGCGATATACCTTCAGCGCGAGCCAAACCAGAACGGCCAGCAGCGTTACCACCAGCATCGCAATGCTCCAGTTGAATCGATCCATCAGGCTGAGCGACGGGGTAGCAGGTTCTGGAGCCTCTACGCCAGCATCACGCTTGCTCAGCGTGATACCTAAAGCCTGTCGAGCTTTCTCGAGATTGGCGGCATAGCGCGGCGCGTCAGCACCGGCAACGAAATCTGCACGGCTGACGAAATGGTCCGTTTCGACGATCTTGCGCTTGTTGTCCTCAAGGCTCACGCGGCGTTCGAAATTGAAGACTGCGTCCTCGATGCGTTCGTTTTTAGTGCTCAAACTCCACTCTTCCGGCAGTAGCCAGACAGAGCTGACCGTGATATCGACCGGGTGCGGCAGCTTCAGGGGATCGGTACGCAGCGTGCTGCGCGGTTGCCGCAGAAAATCCTCCAGATCAGGCACATAACTGGTTGCCTCTAAACGCTTATTCTCTTCGCTGTGCTGCCAGAAATCCTTGATCCGGTAGTGCTCAATTACCGATACGCGATTAGCCTGCGGATCGTCCACCACCTCAAAGGGGGCGGCCATCTCGATTCCGGGGTAGTAGTACGCGTAGTAATTCAGGTACTGCTTCTGCATTTCCTCGTGATTACGTGAAGACAAGTCGTTGCGCAACGACTCGGCCGCCACGCCTTCGGTCAGCGTCGTCACGGTGAGGCCCACGGGCTTGGCCAGCCCGTCGCGGGCGTCGTACTCGGCCACAATCCGCTTGGTCAGCACGCGCGTCGCCAGCTTGGCTTCCATCGAACTCAGTTCACGCGTTGCCGCATTCACCAGCAGC
>Ga0209321_10002082_pt1 | contig 13499 bp, 9 predicted proteins | sample Rifsed16ft4_FD_184012 | JGI IMG/M metagenome (GOLD analysis project Ga0209321, IMG submission 184012) | Soil microbial communities from Rifle, Colorado, USA - sediment 16ft 4 - CSP-I_5_4 (version 2) | ecosystem: Environmental > Terrestrial > Deep subsurface > Rock core/Sediment | place: Rifle... | reverse complement strand
CGGCGGGGGAAAAGAGGAACTTCTGGATGACGAAGCTGCTTTCCGGACCGAGGGAGAGGGTGGAATTGTCCCGGAGGATGACGCCCAGCGACCCGTCGGAGCCGGTTCCCAAAGTGTCGCCGACGAGGAGCTTCGTCCCCTCTTCGGCCGGTATGACCTTCCCCCCGCGGGTGACGGTGGCTTTGCCCTCGGAGGTCCGCACGATACCGATGGTCTCCTGGGCAGCGGCGGATAGGCCTGTCGTCAAAACGGATAGCGTTACCAGAAGGATCGCGACGGACAGTGTGTGCTTCATGGCCCCACTCCTTTTCGAAGTCAAGGTGCCGTTCCTTACTTTTCTCATGCCTTCCCCCCCCATAGAGTTTCAGCATGAAAAATATATGCCAAAGACAAGGAGAAAAGAGTTCTCCTTAAATAACAATGGAATACTGGAGGCAAGAAGGAGACACGGGATACAAATTCAGAACAAAAAGCGGGAATATCCAATGGAATGTGCCTAAATACGTCACATCATGGGATGATCTCTCGCCCGGGGTTTGTCCATGACATTTTTGTATATCTTCCCCGAAGGTCTTACCCCCGGACGCCCGACCGGCCGCATAAGGATTTCGTTGCAATGGCGGCCCGCTTGATTCGGGAATGTTCATGATCGGATATAATCGGTAATGCAGTCCGGAAGACCGGACGGGAAGGGGGGAATTACGATCCATGGCGGAAAGCGGTGAATCGACCATCCAGGTGACCTGTCCCTGCTGCAACTCGACCCTCCTGGTCGATCCCCGGGCGGGCACGGTCAAGGAGTGGAAGGAGGCGAAGGATCCGCGGAAGACTGCGGATCTCAAGGACGCGATGAAGCTTCTCGCCGACGAGAAGGCGCGGGTCGACGCCCGCTACCAGGAGATCGTCAAGACCGACAAGGAAAAAGGCGCCACGATGGACAAGAAGTTCAAGGAGTTCCTCGAAAAGAGCCAGGACGTGCCGCCCACCAAGCCGTTGCGCGACGTCGATCTCGATTGACGGTCGTCCATCTCCCGAACCTTTTCGCGACCTCGGAAGCCTTGACCTGCATGGGGAGAGGATCAATCCTTCTCGCACCATTCCCTCGCATTCTGGAACATCTTGATCCACGGAGAGGCCTTGAGGTTTTTCCTCCACTCCTCGGGCATCCAGGCCCACTGCCACTTGAGGAACGTCCGTTCGGGGTGGGGCATGATCGCCAAGTGCCTGCCGTCGGTGGAGCATAGCGCCGCGATGCCGTTTGCCGACCCGTTCGGGTTGAACGGGTATTTCATCGTCGGTTCCCGTCTGTCGTCGACGTACCGGACCGGGGCGAGGGACAGGGACTCCACTTTCCGGAGGATTTCCTTCCTGGGGAAATAGGCCCTTCCTTCCCCGTGGGCGACCCAGATTCCCAGGGTGGAGCCTTGCATGCCCGCAAGCATGATGGAGGGGCTCGGGAAGATCCTGACGGTGGAAAACCGGGATTCGAACCGTCCCGAGAGGTTGTGGATGAATCTCGGCTGGTGCCTGTCCTCGATCCCGGTCCAGGGGATCCAGCCGAGCAGCGCCATCAGTTGGCATCCGTTGCATACGCCCAGGCTGAACGTGTCGGTACGGTCGTAGAACCGGCGGAACTGTTCGAAGATATCCCTGTTGAACCGGATCACCCCGGCCCAACCCTTGGCGGAGTCCAAGACATCCGCGTAGCTGAATCCCCCGACGAAGGCCATCCCCCGGAACCTGTTTAGGTCGACCTTCCCTCCGAGGAAGTCGGTCATCGTCACGTCCCAGACATCGAATCCCGCCTGGTAAAATGCAGACGACATCTCCCGGTCGCTGTTGCTTCCTTCTTCCCGGATGACCGCTACCGCGGGGTTCTTCCTTTTCCGTATGACAGCGGGGGAAGCGGCTTTGGGAGGAAAGGAGACCTTGTACGAAGGCCCCTGCCGATCGTGGATGTTTTTCTTTTCTTCCGTGATGCACTTCGGGTTCGCCTGGAGCCTCTCCAACCGATGGCTCGTCTCCTCCCAGGTCTCCCGCAAGCCCCTCATCTCCTCGTCCAGGACGATCCGGCCGTTGAACCTGACCCTGATCCGCTTTCCCGTCGTCGTCCTGCCGAGGATCCGGAAGGGGACCTTTGCTTTCCTGAGTCGAAAGGTGATGGTCGTTTCGTCTTTCGGAAGGTACTCGATGACCAGCCCGAGTTCCTCGGAAAAGAGGCAGGGGATGGCTCCCGCGCCTCCCACGGCGATGTCCAGCCCGCAGTTTCCGGAAAATGCCATCTCCAGAAGCGTTGTGGCGAGCCCACCGTCGCTGCGGTCGTGCCCGGAAAGGATGAGACCCTTCGAGATCAGCCCCTGGACGGCGTTGAAGGCCCGCTTCAGCAGACCCGGGTCGTCCACATCGGGGGATTCGACGCCAACCTGGTTGTACACCTGCGCGAGGGCCGATCCTCCGAGCCGGTCCCTGCCGTTCCCCAGATCGATGAACAGGAGCCGGCTTTTCCCCGGCATTTTGAGGTCGGGCGTCGCCACCTTCGTGATGTCCGGGCACGGCGCATAGGACGAGATCACCAGCGTCCCGGGAGATTTGACCATTTCGCTCGCCTCCCCGGAGACGACCTTCGCTGCCATCGACAGGCTGTCTTTCCCCCCGTCGATCGCGATGCCGAGTTCCAGCATGATGTCCCGCAGCGCGACCGCCGCTTCGTAAAGCCTCGTCCCTTCGCCGGGAAGCTTCGCGGCCCACATCCAGTTCCCGGAGCATTTCACGTCTTCCAGCCTGCTGATCTTCGCCCACACCAGGTTGGTCAGCGCCTCTCCCACGGAAAGCCTTGCCATCGCGGCCGGGTCGATGAGGGTCTTGATCGGCTGTTCACCGATCGAGATAGCAGCGCCCGTCAAGCCGAAGTGGCTCTGGGCAATCACCGCGACGTCGGAGACGGTCAGCTGCAGGGGGCCTGCGCACTGCTGCCTGGCGACAAGACCTGTGACGCTGCGGTCGACCTTGTTCGTCAGAAACCGCTTCGAACCGACGGAGACGAGCCGCAATACGCGGTCCAGCGCGCCCCCGACGCTCAAGTTCCCGGGGAGTTTCAGGGGCTCCCGTTCCGGCGCTATCCTGTCGAGGCGGAACGTCTTCTGCGGCATATCGCCCAGGATCTTTTCCAGATCGAGATCCACGGGCGTGCTCCCGTCGGTCTCGTCGACCAGGACGATCCGGCCGTCCCCCGAGATCCGCCCGATGAACGCGCAGGGTACCTTCTCCCTGCGGCACATCTTTTCGAACCTGCCTGCGTTTCCGGGCCGGAGAAGGAGGGCGTTCTGCTCCTGGTATTCGGCGCCCCACAACTCGAGGACGGACAGGGTGTCGTCCCCGCTCTGGATCTTGCGGATCTCGATCCTTGCTCCCGCGGGGTAGATGATTTCCTTGACGACGTTGCAGTTCCCTCCGGCGCCCTGGTCGTGGATGCTGACGATCGGATTGTTTTCCCCCATCTCGATGCAGGCGCGGATGACCCGGTTCACCTTCTGTTCCATCTCGGCGTCGCCGCGCTGGACAGCGTTGAAGTCGAGCTCCGCGATGTTCTCGCCCTGGATCATGCTCGACGCGGCACCGCCCCCCAGGCCGATCCGGTAGGCGGGGCCCCCGATCTTCGCGAGGAGCATCCCTTTTTCCGGAATCCCCTTTTCGACGTGCCGGGAATCCATCTGCCCGATCCCGCCCGTGAACATGATCGGCTTGATCCACTCCCTTCGCTCCCCGTCCGGCAATCGCAGGCCGAACGAGCGGGTGAACCCCTGGATGACGGGCTCGCCGAACTTGTTCCCGTAGTCGGAGGCGCCGTTGCTCGCCTGGATCTCGATCGAAAGGGGAGTGGCGAGATTGCCCGGATACCGGAAAGAAGGGTCTTCCCAGGGGAGCCGGTAGCCGGGGATCCGTAAATTCCCGACGCAGTAGGCGGCGGTCCCCGCCACGACGAGTCCTCCCCGTCCCGTGGCCTGGATGTCCCGGATCCTTCCCCCCGTGCCCGTCTCCGCCCCGGGAAACGGGGCGACACCGCTCGGGAAATTGTGGGTCTCCGCCGTGAAGATGAGGTGATAGGTCGGGTTCGCCTCTTCGAACCGGGAGCACCTTCCCGGATGTTCGGGGCGAATGGTTTTGATCCGGTACCCCTGGATCGCGCTCGAGTTGTCCCGGAAGGCGATCACGCTGTTGCCCGGGTTCGCCATCAAGGGGCTTTTGACGATCTGCATGAGTGTTTCCGGGACTTCCTTCCCTTCGACGACCAGTTTTCCCCGGAAGAACCAGTGGCGGGAATGTTCGCTGTTGGACTGGCTCAGGTCGAAACATTCCACGTCGGTCGGGTTGCGCTTGAGGTCCTTTGCGAAAAGGTCGTAGTAGTACTCGATGTCCCAGGCGTCCAACCCCAACCCGAGGGTCGCGTTGATGTTCTGGAGCGCCGGGATTCCTTCCTCGATCAGCGGGACGGTACGGACGGCTTCCGGCCGGATCCCCGTCTCGAACGTCGTCAGGGTCGCCGGATAGGGGCATTCGGTCATCCTGTCGTGGACTTCCGACAGGAGTCGTTCGATCTGATCCTTGCCAAGCTTCGCATCCGTTATCCACTTGTATCTTCGTGACCGCTCGATTCTCTTGATTTTGTCCAGGCCGCACGCCTGGCAGACAGAGACGGCATTCGTCGACCATGCCGTCGTGAAGTTCATCCGCGGGCCGACTTCGAGCACTTGGTCCCGGGCGAGAAAACTTACGGAAGAAAATTGCTCCGGCTCGAACGTCTCGGCCACCAGCCACCGGAGCGTTTCGATTTCCCGGCCGTTCAAGGGCGCCGACGTCTCGATGTTGAAGCAGAACTCCGTTTCCATCCCCTTGACGTGCGGGGATGCGTTCTTCCTGGCGAACGAGAGAAGTACGTTCTTCCTCGTTTCGGAAAGCGCCGGTTTTCGGAAGAAATGGAGCAGTTTCATCGGACGAACGTTCCGTTGCGCAGGTCTTCGAGCGCCTGCGCGATCTCCTCCTTGGTGTTCATCACGAAAGGCCCGTAGCGTGCGATCGGCTCGTTCAGCGGCTTCCCCGAAAGAAGCAGAAACCGGACGGGGACGTCCTCCGCGTGGACGATCACGCCATCTCCATCCCGGAACACCGCCAGACGCGGGGCGGGCACCTTCCTCCCCCCTCCATTGCCATCGTCACCGAAGACCCCCTCTCCTTCGAACACATAAGCAAAAGCGGCGTGCCCCTCGGGAACGTGTTGCGCGAATGAACGGCCGGCTGGTACGGACACATCCAGGTACTCGGGATCGGCGTATATCTCCGTGACCGCCCCCCGGACTCCGTCCACCTCGCCTGCGATCACCCGGACCCGGACGCCATCCTCCCGGGCGACCACGGGGATGCGCGCCGACGGCACGTCCTGGTAGCGCGGGCGGCTCATCTTGAGCTTCGCCGGGAGGTTGACCCAGAGCTGGAACCCGTACATCTTTCCCTCTTTCGGGCGGGGCATCTCCTCGTGCATGATGCCGCTTCCCGAGGTCATCCACTGGACGTCCCCCGCCCCGACCGTGCCGGAATTCCCCAGGCTGTCCTTGTGATCCACAAGCCCTGCCATCATGTAGGTGACCGTCTCGATCCCCCGATGAGGATGCATGGGGAACCCAGCCAGATAATCGTCGGGGTTGTCGGACCCGAAATGATCGAACAGAAGAAAGGGATCGAGGTAGTCGAGCCTCCGGGTCGCGATGCTCCTGCGAAGTCGGACCCCGGCTCCCTCCACGACGAACTGCGGCTCGATGACATCCTTCACTTGCCTGGGCTTCATGCGGTCTTCCCCCGATGGCTCCCTCGTGGATTCCTGCACGCCGAACCGGATGCCGCAATGACCAACGGAGTCGATCCCGGCCTGAAAGAGGGGCGTTCGAATATAATACTTCATGATTGCGCAGTGGACCATCCACACCGGAGAAAAGCGGCCGACCCGATGAAAAAAATCCTCGTTCTTCTTGGTATCCTGACAAGTCTCGCCATACTGGCCGTCCTCGCGATCCTTCTCTTCCTGGACATCAATGCCCACAAGCCCAAAATCGAGACCGCCGCCACGCAGGCTCTCGGGATGGAGGTAAAGATCCAGGGGAAAGCGTCGCTGCGTCTTTTCCCGTCTGTGGGCATCTCCCTTGCCGACGTGCGCTTGCGCAACCGGGGCACAGACCTTGCCCAGTTGGGGGTCCTGCAGGTGGGTCTGAAACTTTTTCCCCTCCTGCGCCGGGAGGCGGAGGTAACGGAGTTCGTCCTGGAGAAACCGGACGTGCAGATCGAGAAGGGAGCGGATGGCAAGTTCAACTACGAAACACCTGCCAGGGGTTCCAAACCCGCTCCATCCGCCCCGGAAAAAGCCGCCGGAACCCTCTTTGTCCGAAAAAGCGCGATCAAGGAAGGGCGGATCCGGTACCTGGACCGGAAAACCGGGAGCCGACTGGATCTTGACGGGGTCGACCTTGCGGTCACCGATCTGTCGCTTGGAAGCAAGCAAGGGGCGGATATCCTGCAAAATCTTTCCTTTTCCGGGAATCTGCGCGTCAAGGAGGTAAAAACCGGGGACGTCTCCCTGTCGGACATTCAGGCCGCCGTCAAGGCCGCGAACGGGATCTTCCATGTCCGCCCGTTCACGATGCGGATGTTCGGCGGCTCCGGCCAGGGAGAAATCGAGGCGGATCTCTCGAAGTCGGCGACCGCCGTGAAGGTCCGGTATACCCTGTCGAATTTCCGGGCGGAGGAGGCGTTGTCCGCCGTATCCCGGAAGAAATACGTAAGCGGCCCCATGACGATCTCGCCGAACCTCTCTTTCCGGGGGAAGGGGACCGAAGCGATGATGAGATCGATGAGCGGGACCGTCACCCTTCACGGCGAGAACCTGTCCGTCCAGGGGATGGACATCGACGAGGTTCTCTCGAAAGCCGAGGAGACCCGGAACCTCAATATCGCGGATGTCGGTGCGTTCCTCCTGGCCGGACCGCTCGGTACCGCTGTCACGAAGGGATACCAGTACGGGGGGACCTATGCGGCCTCGCGGGGGGAAAGCCGGATTACCAAGCTTGTATCCGAGTGGTCGGTGGCCAACGGGCTCGCAGAGGCCAGGGACGTGGCCTTCGCCACGAAAAAACACCGGATCGCGATCCTGGGGAAGCTGGACATCGCCGGGGAGCGGTTCGTCGACATCACGGTCGCGTCACTCGACGGGAAGGGGTGCGCAAAGATAAGCCAGAAGATCAGCGGGCCTTTCCGCAACCCGACCCTGGACAAGGTGAGCATGCTCCAGTCCGCAGCAGCGCCGTTGATGGGCCTCTTCGAGCAGACGAAGAAAATCCTGACTCCCGGGGAGTGCAAGCCGTTTTATACGGGGTCGGTGGCGCCACCCCAATAGCCGGGCACGTTCGTCCGGTCAGGAATGGGCTTGCAGTTTGGTCGGGGCATCAGCCTTCCGAAGGGAAAGGCATTTTCCATGATAAAAGATCAAATGGAAAAAATATACAAAAGCATTCCTCCTGAAAAGATTCCCTGGAATATGGAATCTCCTCCGGATATTTTGCGAGCACTCGTACAAACAAAGAAAATAAGTCCTTGTAAAGTTATCGAGTTGGGGTGCGGAACGGGAAATTACGTAATCTATCTGTCCGGTTTGCAAAGAAATAGAAAGGCGGGTGGGGCATAGCCGGATGGAGTCCGGCAGGAGCGGGTTATGCAAGGCAAGATTCGGATAACGCGATCGTGACGGGGAACGCGATGGGTTCTGCCGAGGTTTGCCGAAAGGCGGCGGATGCGATCGGGAGGGCAAAGGCCCTGGTCGTCACCTCCGGGGCGGGCATGGGGGTTGACTCCGGATTGCCGGACTTTCGCGGTGAGCGAGGATTCTGGAACGCGTATCCGATGTACGAGCGGCTGGGAATATCCTTCGTGGGGGCCGCCAACCCGACCCATTTTCTCCGCGACCCGGCGTTCGGCTGGGGATTCTACGGTCACCGGACCAACCTCTACCGCTCGACGGAGCCCCACGAGGGGTTCCATATCCTGCAACAATGGATCAGGCGTTTCGGTTTGGATCATTTCGTCGTTACATCGAACGTGGATGGCCAGTTCCAGAAGGCGGGTTTCGAGGAAGAAAAGGTGCTGGAAGTCCACGGTTCCATCCATCACCTGCAATGTTTGAGGCCCTGCTCCGATGCGATCTGGCCGAATCGGGAGGAAATTCCGGTTAACCACGAAACCATGCGGGCCATGCATATCCCCCTTTGCATCCGGTGTGGCGACGTGGCGAGGCCCAATATCCTGATGTTCGGTGATTTTTCCTGGATGAGCGTTCGCACCGACCGCCAGGAAAGCCAGTTCGGGATGTTCCTCGAGGAAAACAGGGGCCACGAGATGGTAATCGTGGAAATGGGGGCCGGTACCGCCATTCCGACCATTCGGGCCTTAAGTGAACGTCTCGGACGTCGTCGGGGGGTAACGGTCGTCCGGATCAATCCCCGGGAACCGTGGATTGATGCTCCGCACCTGTCGATTTCCGACGGTGCCCTGGCAGGGCTTACGGCAATCGGGGCGATGCTTGCCGGCGGACGAAAGGGATAGAACCGACGAGGACCGCGGAAAGGGAAAATGGGAGACGGCACGAAAGGGAGACAAAACCCGGACCGTTGTCCGGGCCGGGCAGCCGGAAACCGCATCAGGGGTGCATGCTCGGGGTCGATTCCGCGGGGGAACTTGTGAAAAAAGTTTTATTCGTCCTCCTGATTTTTCTGGCGGCAGGCAGTTTTCCCCTTTTGATGACACGGAAATCCTTCGCGGATTCCCTCGAGATCCTGGCCGCCTCCCTGTTGCGCCAGACGGGAGCCTGGACCGCACATGATCCGGACAGCACGTATGACGGGGAGACCATATTCGACTATATCGACGGTGCGGGAGAAGTCTACCGGGCCTATAACATGCGGGAGTGCCTTTCCCGGAGATACACCGCCACCGGTTTGCCCACCATCGTCCTGGATATCTTCGACATGGGTTCTTCGGAAGATGCCTTCGGTGTGTTCACTCACGACAGGGACGGAAAAACCGTGGACGTAGGACAGGAGGGTCTTTACCGGCAAGGGTGGCTCAGCTTCTGGAAAGGCCGTTTCTTCGTCTCGATCTACATGGAACGGGAGACGGTTGACGCAAAAGAGGCAGCCTATCATCTGGCCAGGGCCGTGGATTCGCTCATCGGGGACGAGGGCCCGAAGCCGCCGATCTTGCGCAAGCTTCCCCCGGAGGGGTTACAGGACCGGAGCGTCCGTTACCTTCATCACCCCCTCCTGCTCAATTATCACTACTACCTTTCGGATGAAAACATCCTGAACCTGGGGAAGGAAACGGATGCTCTCCTCGCGTCGTACAGCCGGGGCGGAAAGCGCGCACGGTTCCTCCTCGTCCACTACCCGAGCCCGGAGAGGGCAAGGGGAGCCCACGAAAAGTTTCTCGCCAGCTACCTGCCCGAAGGGGGGACAGGGGGGGCGGTCCTCCTGGAGAACGGGAAATGGTCCGCTTCCCTGCGGAAAGGCAGGCTCCTGGCGGTCGTCCTGGAAGCCGACAGCCGGCTTCTCGCCGAAAGTCTCTTGAGGGAAGTGAAAGCGGTTCCTTAAATCTCCGGAAGCGGAGGGAGGTGCGTCCCATGGGAACCCGGAAAACGGCCATTACCCGGCGCGATTTTCTCCGGGCAGGAACGTGCGTAACCCTGGGAAGCCTCGTGGGGCTGCCCCTCGCGGAGAGCACGCACGCAGATCGCACAAAAAAGAGCCGTGTCGTGCTGGTGCGGGATAAACACGTTCTCGATGGCAAGGAACAGATCCACCCCATCACCTTGGGCAGGATGCTGGACCGTGCGGTCACCGCTCTCCTGGATGCGTCCGATCCGTCATCGGCGTGGACGCGGCTGGTGAAACCCGATGATATCGTGGGGATCAAGACCAATGTCTGGCCCTATCTTCCCACGCCGGAGCCGCTTAACACCCTGATTCGGGAGCGCTTGATCGAGGCGGGGGTCAAGGGGGGGAACGTCTCCGCCGATGACCGGGAAGTGCTCCGAAACCCCGTCTTCCAAAAGTCCACAGCCCTTGTCAACGTGCGGCCCATGAGGACCCACCACTGGTCCGGCCTCGGAACGCTCATCAAGAATTACATCATGTTCGTCTCCCATCCCAGCAGATACCACGACAATGCCTGCGGGGGCCTGGGCGCCATATGGCACCTGCCCCACGTGAAAGGCAAAACACGGCTCAACATCCTCGTTATGATCACGCCCCTTTTTCACGGCATGGGCCCACACCATTTCAGCCGGGCGCACACGTGGCCTTACTGCGGCCTGATCGTGAGCGAGGACCCGGTAGCCGCCGACGCGACGGGGGCCCGGATCATACAGGCCAAACGGGACGCCTTCTTTGGCGGTGAGAACCCCATCAACCCGCCTCCCCGGCACATCGACGCGGCTGACACCCGATTCGGGCTGGGCACCAGCCGGTTGGAGAGGATAGAGCTCATCCGGTTGGGGTGGACCGAAGACATTCTCCTGTAATCCAGGCGAAGATACCGCAAATGGCATATTCGGGGTTTCCGGATGCCGGTCACCGAGCCGTGGTGCGGGGTACGACAGGACTCGCGGCGGGAAAAAACGCGCTCAGGAACCGGCAGGGGGCTCGGGAGCTACCCCGGTGCCGGAACCGCGGAAGCGGACGGCGATCCGCCGGAACTCTTCCTGGACTTCCAGAAAGGCGTCCAGCGCGTCGGGGTCGAAGTGCGTACCCCGCTCCTTGAGCATGATACGAACTGCCTCCTCGTGGGAGAACGCGACCTGGTATCCGCGGTCGTGGATGATGGCGTCGTAGACGTCGGCCACCGCCATGAGGCGCCCCGGGATGGGGATCTCCTCCTCCTTGAGGCCGCGCGGGTAGCCCGTGCCGTCCCATCGTTCGTGGTGGCTGAGGGCGATCTCGTCGGCCATCCGGAGGAAGGATTCCTCCCCCAGGAGGCTTTTCGCCAGCCGGATCGTCTCCGAGCCGTACAGGGTGTGCCGTTTCATCTCCTCGAATTCCTCCGGGGTCAACTGGCCCGGTTTGAGAAGGATCTGGTCAGGCACCCCCACCTTGCCGATGTCGTGGAGCGGGGCGAGGCGGAAGAGGAGGTCTATCGCGGCGTCTTCCAGATAGTGGCGAAAGCGGGGGTGGTCCTGCAGCCGCTTGGCAAGGACCCGCATGTAGTGCCGGGTCCGCTGGATGTGTCCGCCTGTTTCGTGGTGGCGGGTCTCTGCCAGGGCAGCCAGGCTCTGGATGATAGCGCCCTGCGTGAGGGCCAGCTTCCGGGTCCGCTCCCGGACCTCCCGGTCGGCCTGCAGGAAGCGCAGCGAGGTGAGCAGGAGGAAGACGAGCAAAAGCGTGGAGACCGGCAGGAGGGGTGGGAGGAAGACCTGGCGGTGGGCCAGGAGCCAGTAGGAGCCGAGCCAGATGCCGGCAATGGAGGGGAGGACCGCCGTCAGGCCCCAGATCGCCCGGGATCTGGCCAGGAGCGCCGTCAGCAGGAAGCCGGGAACGAGGACGAGGAGGATCTGGAGCCCCCGTGCCCACCTGGGCATCGCGATCGGGTCCCCCGCCAACAGGTTGTCCATGACGGTAGCCTGAATCTCGACCCCGGGCTGGGTGCTTTCCAGCGGGGTGGTCCGGATCTCCTTGAGTCCCGCGGCGGTGGTCCCCAGGATGACCATCTTCCCTTTCAGTGCGGCCGGATCCGCCGTACCCTCCAGGAGGGCCGCCGCGGATACGTGGGGGAAGGTATGGCGGCCGCCGCGGTAGTTCACCAGGAGGCTGCCGCGTCGGTCGAGGGGGATTCTCCTCCCTTCAAGGAGCAGCGTCTCGACTCCCTCCGGCCCCGTCTCCAGGCCGACATCCCCGCCGCGCGCCCGCAGGTAGACCGCCAGGGCGAGGTTCGGGTAGAGGATGCCTCCGTGACGGATCACCAGGGGGACACGCCGCAGCACCCCGTCGGGGTCGGGGGCAACGTTGAAAAAGCCGGAGTGGCCCGCGGCCTGAGCCAGGACCGGGAGGTTGCAGACGACGCCCGGGGCGTCGAAGAAGGTTGCGGCCCCGTCCGTACCGCCTCCCGAGCGTACCGCCGCCCGCAGCGGATGGAGGACGCACGACTCCCCGCGCGACCCGTCGAAGTCGAACTGGTAGCCGAGGACGAAGGGGCCTCCGGCGAGGGTCTCCGCCAGGGCCCGGTCGGTGTTGAGCGCCTCCGGGGGGAGTCCCGCCAGGCCGATGCTTGCCCCCAGGTCGCGGCGGATCTCCCCGGAGAGCAGGCCCAGCGACGTCCGGTCGGGCTCGGCGAAGACCATGTCGAGACCCACCGCGGCGGCGCCGCCCTCCCGGATCTTTTCCAGGAGACGGGCCACCCGGTAGCGGGGCCACGGCCACTGTCCCAGGCTCTCAAGACTTGCCTCGTCGAGGTCCACGACCGTTACGGAGCCGGCCACCGGGCGATGGGGGACGGAGCGCAGGAAGGAGTCGTAGATCTTCCCCTCCAGGGAGACGGACAGGGACGGAGGCCAAAGGCACATGGCTCCCGCGAGGAGGGTGAGCAGGGCGCCGGGGAGGAGGATGGGGAGGTTGGGAGGCCGGGGCGGGCGTCGCACCTTATCGCACCGTCACCTCCACGCGGCGGTTCCGTGGCTCGGGAACCTCGTTGCCGGTGGGGACGAGAGGGTTGTCTTCCCCGTGGGAGGTGATCGAGAGGATGGAGGGGGCCACTCCTCCCTCGGTGAGGAGGGCAGCCACCACCCGCGCGCGCTTGAGGGAGAGACGGAAGTTGTAGCGCCGGGTGCCCACGGTGTCGGTGTGCCCCACCACGCTGACGTCCACCGGCCCGCGTTCCCTGATGGCTCGAACCACCTCCTGCACCTTCGTGAGCGATTCGTTGGTCAGCTCGATGTCGTCGTGCTTGAAGTACAGGATGAACTGCATCGGAGGCTTGGGGAGGGCGGCAAGGGCGGGGCCGACCAGGGCGCGCACCTCCTCCCTGGGCATGACGAAGGGCTCGCCGGGGGCGGCACCGGGTGCGACAGTCACGGCCTGTCGGGGTTCCGAGAGGAGACGTTTGCCCCCTGCGCCCGATACGATGATCGAGCCGGTTTTCCCCTGTTCGTCGGGGAGGAGGATGAAGACGTCCTGGCCCGATGGGGGAGGAGCTTTCGGGGTTGTTGCGCATGCGGCGGTCAAAAGAAGGATGGCGATGCAGGCCGCGAGTCTGCGCGGCATACCCCGCGGGCAAGGCGCTGGGCTGAGGCTACTCATCCAACTTCATTGCGAAGCGAATTCCCCGGTCTTCACCGCGAAGTGGGTCCCCCGGACCCCGATCGAGGCCGTCGGAGTTTCGAACCGCACCGACTCGGGGGCCAGCTTGCCGATGAGACC
>Ga0209321_10002078_pt1 | contig 13507 bp, 11 predicted proteins | sample Rifsed16ft4_FD_184012 | JGI IMG/M metagenome (GOLD analysis project Ga0209321, IMG submission 184012) | Soil microbial communities from Rifle, Colorado, USA - sediment 16ft 4 - CSP-I_5_4 (version 2) | ecosystem: Environmental > Terrestrial > Deep subsurface > Rock core/Sediment | place: Rifle... | reverse complement strand
CCTCCGTTCCAGAAGCTGTCTCAGGCCGTCATAGGTAAGGCGTTCTCTATCTTTGGAAACAAACAGGGCAGGAGACTGATCGTGGCGCATGCGCAGATACGCACGCATGGCCCTTCTGGTTTTACGCCCCATGAACACCATCCGTGTTTTACCGCCTTTTCCATAGCGTATCATAACCGCACCTGTATTCAAGTCTATTTCTTTGATATTCATATTGCACAACTCCCGTGCTCTGGCTCCAGTGTCAAGTAGGGACAGGAAAATCGCCCGATCTCGTTCCCCTATAAAAGCTCCTCGTTGACAGGTATTGATAAGTGCCCGGACATCTTCGATGGAAATAGGTTCCAAGGGATCAAGCACCACTTTCGGTGCCTTGACCTTTCGCATCGGATTTTTCCAGTCAGGTGACATGACTTCTTCCTTCACAAGCCAGTGGAAGAATGCACGTAGGGTTCGGTACGCGCCATGGACACCGCCTGGATTATGTTTTTCTCCAAACGCGAGAAAGTAGCGCCGCAGTAAATCCGGGGTAATCTCCTGGATGAACCTCAACGAGTTTGCGTTGCAATATTCAATGAAAGTACGCAGGAACTCTCTATAGAACTTGAGTGTATGTCTGGATAGCTCTCTTGCTTGACGGTCAATCAAAAACGAATCGGCTGTCGTGCTGATATAATCCCCTTGCGAAAATTCAAGAATCGTCTGCTCATGGATTTTACTGGAAAACATAGTGGTTTTTCCTTCCTGAACAGCCTATTTACAGGGGAAAAACCACTATTTTTATTGAGCCACCGATGGGATTTGAACCCATGACCTGACGATTACGAATCGTCTGCTCTACCAGCTGAGCCACGGTGGCAAATTATTCAGCGGCGGGGATTATAAAGGATTACACATAATCTCGCAAGTTTTTGACAGTACAGCACGTCTATGAAAGCGGAAAATACTATGTTACGCATTGCAATGATTTCCTATCATACCTGCCCTCTGGCAACATTGGGCGGGAAAGACACGGGCGGAATGAACGTTTATGTCCGTGATCTCACGCGCCAGCTCGGGCAAATGGGCATCCATGTGGATGTGTTCACGCGCTCGCAGGACGATCACGTGCCGCATGTTCTGCATGAATTGGGTTATGGCAACCGCGTTGTGCACGTACCGGCGGGGCCTGAGATCCCGGTCGCGAGGCAGGAGCTGGCAGATTACATCCCGGAGTTTGTGGAGGGGGTCAAGAAGTTCGCCGCGGAAAAGGATATCAGGTACGACATCATCCACAGCCACTACTGGATGTCTGGCGTCGCTGCCGAATCCCTCTCCGAAGCCTGGGGCGGGACTCCGATCCTGCACATGTTCCACACCCTGGGCGAGATGAAGAACCGCGTCGCGCGCTCGGAGGCGGAACGCGAAGGCCAGTATCGCATCAATGGTGAGAAGCAGGTCCTCCGTCGCGCGGACCGGGTCGTCGTCGCCACACTGGCGGAACTGACCCAGTTGCGTTTTCTCTATAAGGCCAATGACCGCAAGCTTGTGGTCATCCCGCCCGGTGTGGATGTGTGTCACTTTTATCCAATCCCTGCGGATGAAGCGAAGATGTATGTGGGCTTGAAGCCCGAAGACCGCATGGTGTTGTTTGTCGGGCGCATCGAACCGCTCAAAGGTGTGGACACGCTCATCCAGGCCATGTCGTGCCTGCAATGGAAAGAAGAACGACCTGTGCACCTCGCGATCATCGGTGGTGATCCCGCCGCAAGCCCGGAAGAAATGAGCGCGGAGATGGCGCGCCTGCAAAAGTTATGCGATGACCTTGCAGTGGGGCAGACCGTTGTGTTTTTGGGAAAACGCGATCAGGATAAATTGCCCTATTATTATTCCGCCGCCGAGTTGGTGGTGATGCCTTCGCATTATGAGTCGTTCGGGATGGTCGCGCTCGAAGCGATGGCTTGCGGGACGCCCGTGATTGCGTCGGAAGTGGGCGGGCTGGCTTATTTGGTTCGCGATGGTGAGACGGGTTTTACGATTCCTGATCAGGAACCTGAGACGCTGTGCGAAAAAATATCCTGGTTGTTGAATGATCATCATCTTCATGAGACGATGAGCCGGCGCGCAGTTCAATATGCACAGGACTATGCCTGGGAGAAGATCGCGAAACAGATTGTAGATGTGTATAAGAGTCTTTTGGAAGAGAAAGAAAAAGTTCTCAATTGATTAACTACCGTCCCGCAGGTTCTGTTGTGAAAAACAGCTTCAGCGCTGGGACCTGCACGTCTTCTCATTCACAACTCCTTGAAAGGGTCTGCGTGAGCAGTAGATTTTTGACAATCTCCTGCAGGCAAGGCAAAATCCTACTGGGAATTGCTGATTACACTTGAGATGTATTGCGGATTTCGAATTGAGCTTACGCCAGACTCGTACATTCGCTGATTCAAGCCAAAAAATCTCCTCTTGACGCATTCTCATCACTGGCATAGAATTGCGTCCAATATGCTTAAGTCGTTCTGCTGGTTTGCGTTCTACTTTTATTACGGCCTCCGAAACAGGATTGCCGTTGGTGGCGCTTAAGCAGACAGAACGAATCTGTTCACGTAAAGAGCGAGACCATACGGTCTCGCTCTTTCTATTTCCTTCTCCTCACCCTTCTCCCTCGCCACCTCCTCTAAGGATGGGAGAGGGGACAGGGGTGAGGGCTCAGGAGCAACCTATGCCAATCCGTGGAATTCGCGGCGCGACAACAGTCGCCTCAGACCAACCTGACCTCATCTTGCAGGCCACGCGTGAACTGCTCGAAGCAATCCTGGAGGCAAACTTTGAAATGAAACCCGAAGATGTTGCCAGTGTCCTGTTCACCGTGACGGACGATCTCGATTCGACCTTCCCCGCGCAGGGCGCCCGTCAAATGGGCTGGGGACTTGTACCAATGTTGTGTGCGCGTGAGATCCCTGTGCCAGACAGCCTGCCGCGCGTCATCCGTGTTCTCCTCCATTGGAATACAGATTGCAGGCAATCTGGAATCACTCATGTCTATCTGCGCGATGCTGTGAAACTAAGACCGGACCTGGTTGCCGCGCAATAAATTCCCAAATCAATGAGCACAAAGGAAGAAGAGACTATGTTGATCGTCATGAAACCCAATTGCACCCCCCAACAAATTGAAAATGTTATCGAACAGATCAAGGAAGCGGGACTCGCAGCGCATCTATCCCAGGGAGTTGAAGCCACCGTGATTGGCGCCATCGGTGAAACGCATGATATCCCTACTGACCGCTTCGAAGTCCTGGATGGAGTTGATATGGTCAAGCGAATCACACAGCCGTTCAAACTTGCCTCGAGACAGTTTCATCCTGAAAACTCCATCTTTCCAATTGATGGTTTTCAAGTCGGCGGCAGTGATATTGTCCTCATCGCGGGTCCCTGCGCGGTCGAATCTCGTTCGCAAATTCTTGAAACCGCACATGCCGTGCGCGAAGCGGGAGCCAATGCCTTGCGGGGCGGAGTCTTCAAACCGCGCACATCACCCTATTCCTTCCAGGGCCTTGGCGAAGAGGGGCTTGAATATCTTGCCGAAGCCCGCGAACAAACAGGCATGCCGATTGTGGTTGAGATCATGTCACAAACTCAGCTGGAACTTATGCTGAAATATGTTGATGTTCTGCAAGTCGGCGCGCGCAATATGCAGAATTTCAACCTGCTGCGCGCCATCGGTGAAACGCGCAAAAGCGTTTTGCTCAAGCGCGGCCTTTCAGCCACCATCGAGGAATTACTCATGTCTGCCGAATACATTCTCGCGGGCGGCAACAAACAAGTGATGTTGTGCGAGCGTGGCATCCGCACATTTGAAACATCCACGCGCAACACGACGGATATCAACGCAATCCCCGTCCTCAAGAATCTCACTCACCTGCCTGTAATTCTTGATCCTTCGCATGCCACAGGTCATTCCGACTATGTCCCTGCAATTGCGCGTGCTGCGATTGCCGCAGGTGCAGATGGTCTCATGGTTGAGGTGCATCCTGATCCTGCGCACGCTGCCTCTGATGGCAAGCAATCCCTCAAGCCAGAAAAATTCGCCGAGATGGTCAAACAGGTCAAATCCATTGCAGAAGTGATGGATCGCCGCATTGCGCCCATCAAAAAACCTATCGTTGCTGGATGGTAAACAAAATGGAGGACGGCTTTCGATTACAGGACTCAAAGATTGCAATCATCGGATTGGGATTGATGGGCGGCTCACTCGCGCTGGGATTGAAAGGGAAATGCGCCGCGCTGTATGGGATCGACTCGCATCCCGCGACTCTTGAACTTGCCCTCGATAAAGAAATCGTCGACTCTGCTGACACCGATCCTGCCCGCTTAAGCGTCCTGCCGCAAGCTGACATCGTTGTTTTAGCCACGCCCGTTCCAACAATCATAAGCCTTATCCAAAAATTGCCTTCGCTGATAAATCACTCCTGTATTGTCCTCGACCTAGGTTCCACCAAGTCAAGAATCATGTCCGCCATGGATGCTTTGCCTTCGCGGTTTGATGTCGTTGGCGGACATCCCATCTGCGGAAAAGAAAGACTTGGCCTTGAAAATGCAGATGCTGTTCTATATCAAAATGCTCCATTTGTTATCACGCCACTGAAACGGACAACCCTGCGGGCTCGGACCGCCATAGAACACATGATCTCAGCGATCGGCGCACGTTCGATCGAAATGAATGCCGAAGACCACGACCGGGCGCTCGCTTTCACCAGCCATCTGCCATTTCTGATTTCTTCCGCTCTCGCATTAACCGTTCCTCACGAAAATGCCAGGTTGATCGGATCAGGCTTTCGTTCCACAGCGCGCCTTGCCGAGACGCCAGGTTCGATGATGTTGGGTGTCCTCCAATCCAACCGCGAAAATATCCTGAATGCTCTGCATCATTATCAAGGTCAGCTTTCCATCCTTGAGTCAGCATTAATATCAAATGATGAGTCTGCGATTGAATCCATGCTCAACTCCGCCCGATCCCGCTATCAAGGCACGGTCCATTAAGTCTTTTGTCTCTTATGGAAATCATCCCTATTCATCATCCGCTCCACGCCACTGTCCGCGTACCTGGCTCCAAATCACTGACTAATCGCGCTTTGCTTATTTCGGCTTTGGCAAACGGCAGGACGCGTCTCACGAATGCTCTGTTCTCTGATGATTCACGATATTTTGCGAAAGCACTTCAGGCACTCGGCTTCGATGTTCAGCTTGACGAACCCAATCTCGAAGTGACCGTCATGGGCTTGGGCGGAGAAATTCCCACACAGAAGGCCGAACTCTTCGTCGGCAACGCAGGCACTGCCGCACGCTTTCTCTCTGCTTTTTTAACTTTAGGTCATGGTGAATACATTCTAGATGGCGAACGGCGTATGCGAGAACGTCCGATTGGTGACCTGGTCTCCGCACTTACACAATTAGGAGCAGAGCTGGAATCACCGAATAATTGCCCACCTATAAAAATTATTGCCTCGGGCTTGAAGGGTGGAAAAACATCCATAGCAGCTGATATTTCATCCCAGTTTCTTTCGGCTTTATTGATGGTTGCTCCTTATGCAAAATCACCAGTCGAAGTAGAAGTCATTACCGAACTCAACTCCAAGCCTTACGTCGATATGACCCTTGCCGTCATGCGCGACTTTGGTGTGGAAGTCAAGCGAAATGCCTATCAATCCTTCTCCATCCCTCTCACGAATTACCGATTACCAATCACAAATCACCGATCTCCAGGCCTTCGAGAGGCTCAGGGCAATGCCTCCAATCTCCCATCACCATTCACTTACGACATCGAATCCGATGCCTCCGCCGCCTCGTACTTTTTTGCCGCACCGGCGATTTGCGGTGGGACTGTCTGCGTAGAAAACATATCGCGTCAATCCAAACAGGGTGATATTGCCTTCCTTGATGTTTTAGAACAGATGGGTTGCATAATAAGGGAAAATGAGAATAACATTGAAGTCACAGGTTCGCAATCATTATTCGGTGTCGATGTGAACATGCGCGACATTCCTGACACCGCCCAAACCCTCGCGGCGATCGCGCCATTCGCATCCACACCCACACGGATTCGCGGTATCGCCTCCGCCCGCCTCAAAGAAACCGACCGTATCCACGCCACATGTATGGAACTCGCGCGGCTCGCTGTGCGGGTGGAAGAACATTCGGACGGCATGACCATCTATCCTTGTGAAACGATATGTCCCGCGACGATCCAAACCTATAATGACCATCGCATGGCAATGGCATTTTCATTGATCGGCTTGCGAGTTCCCGGTGTGAGGATCGAAAATCCGTCCTGCGTTGCCAAGACTTTCCCTAACTTCTTTAATGTTTTAGAGACGTTGAGATGATACACCTTGGTTTGATTGGATATCCGCTTGGACACAGTCTCTCACCCAAACTCCACAACGCCGCGCTAAGTTATTGTGATTTGCAGGGTGACTACTCACTATTCCCGATTGAGCCTGATGACGTGCAAAGTCTGAAAGGTTTACTTGGCCGCGTCCGCTCCGGTGAAATCACAGGCCTCAACGTTACAATTCCCCACAAGCAACATGTCATTCCATTGTTGGATGAAATCACCGAGACTGCCCAAGCCATCGGTGCGGTCAATACGATTTATCTTCGTAATAAAAAACTCATTGGTGACAATACGGACGCCCCAGGTTTTCTCGCTGACTTGAAGAGATTTTTACGTCAAGCACAATCGTCAACACTTGCACCCCGTTCGGGCCGGGAGCCCGCCGGGGCGAGACGGCCTGGTGCACACCTGCCCTGGCGGGCGATGCCAGGGAGTGCAGGTGTCGGAAATCGTAAATCTGCAATTGTATTAGGGGCTGGCGGCTCGGCGCGTGCAGTTGTCTATGCTTTACTCAAAGATGGCTGGAATGTTGTCCTTGCGGCACGCAGAATCGAACAAGCCGGACAACTTGCCGACTCGTTTAATAATTGCGAAATACATGTCACGGACAGCACTCTCTCGAACATCGAATTATCGCCCATCACTCTTATTGTAAATGCAACCCCTGTTGGCATGTCACCCAACATGGATCAATCCCCCTGGCCTGGAAATATCCCGTTTCCCCAACATGCTTTAATTTATGATTTGGTCTACAATCCATCCCAGACGAAATTAGTGAAAGATGCACGTACTCAAGGATTAAGTGCTATAACAGGACGAGGTATGTTGATCGAACAGGCTGCACTTGCATTTCAACTTTGGACAGGAAAACAGGTGTCTCAAGAGATTATGTTGTCCGCTATGGAGGAATCATGACTGTACGATTCCTGACCGCAGGCGAATCCCATGGTCCGTCTTTGACCGCGATCCTCGATGGAATACCCGCTGGACTTCCCCTCAGCGCTTCCATCATCGACCTTGAACTTGCTCGCCGCCAAAAAGGCTATGGCTCAGGCGGGCGCATGAAGATCGAAAAGGATATGGTGCGGATTCTTGGCGGAGTCATGGCGGGGGAAACCACGGGCGCACCGATCGCTTTGCTTGTACAAAACATGGATCATTCCAAGTGGAAGGGCAAAGCCATCGAGCCGATGACCGCGCCGCGTCCGGGTCATGGGGACTTAACCGGCGCGGTAAAGTATGGATATAAAGATCTCCGACCCGCGTTGGAGCGCGCCTCCGCGCGTGAAACGACAATGCGCGTCGCGGCGGGGGCAGTCTGCAAACATTTTTTGTCACAGTTTGGCATCATTGTTGGCGGTTACGTTTCATCCATCGCGGCAGTACAAACTGATTTCGGTGATATGCCGTATCAAGAACGATTTGCCCACGCCGAGGAGTCGGATGTAAGATGCCCTGTTGAGTCGTCTGCTGCGAAAATGCGGGATGAGATCGAAAAGACAATTCATGGAAAGAATACTCTGGGCGGCGTACTTGAGATCATTGCTTTGAATGTTCCTGTTGGCTTGGGAAGTTTTGCGCAGTGGGATAAACGTCTCGAAGCAAGACTTGCAATGGCTGTTCTGTCCGTGCAAGCTATCAAAGGTGTGGAAGTGGGTGATGCATTCGCAAATACAAGACTGCCCGGCACGCAAGCGCAAGATGCAATGAGACTGGACAGGAATTCGTCTCTTGTTACCCGTCATTCCAACCGCGCCGGTGGCACGGAAGCCGGGATCAGCAATGGACAGCCAATTGTCATCCGTGCCGCGCTGAAACCCATTGCCACTACACTGACTCCACAACAAACCGTTGATCTGGCCTCAGGAACAGAATCTCCCACCAAATATGAACGCTCCGATTTCTGCCCCGTTCCGCGGGCGGTGCCCATCCTGGAGGCGATGGTGGCATTCGTGCTTGCCGATGCATTGATCGAGAAGCTTGGTGGCGATTCGATGGATGAAATGAAACCGCGCTTTGAAGTATTGCGGAAGGCGAGTCTTGATGATTTGCAAATGGATAATATTCCGCATGTGTTTTGGGAATAACTGATGCCACACATCTTCCTTTATGGCCCGCCCGGGACAGGTAAATCCACAGTCGGCAAGATACTTGCACGCAATCTCAAATTGCCGTTTGTAGACTTGGATCGGATTATTGAAAAGAACGCGGGCATGCCTATTTCGCTCATTGTTGAACAGCAAGGCGAGTTAATGTTTCGTAATTTTGAAACTTCTACGTTAAAAGCTCTTGCGGATGAAACGGAAAGTGTAGTCGCGCTGGGTGGTGGTGCGCTCCTGCGTGGTGAAAATCGCAGCTTTGCAGAGAGTCATGGCGAGGTGATTTTGCTTATCGCAAAGTTGGAAACGTTGCTGGAACGCCTGAATGAGGATTCCATGAAACGACCCTTATTGTCAGGTGACCTGGGTGAAAAACTTTCATCTTTGCTCGCAAAACGCTACGAGCATTATGCGTCGTTTACCAATCAAGTATATGTGGATCGCAAGACTTCGGATCAAAATGCCCTGCAAATCCAAACTGCACTTGGGCGTTTTCATCTTAGTGCGATGGGAGAGTACGATGCCATTGTGCAGAATCATGGCATGGAACAAACCGGCGAATTATGCACGTCTCGCGGATTGCGCAATCCAATAATCGTCACAGATGAAAACGTCGCCAGATTCTACGCAGAGAAAATAATGCTGTCACTTCGCAACGCAGGCATGGATTCAGATCTATTTACAATACCTGCGGGGGAAGGCCACAAAACACTAAATACGGTCAATCAAATATGGAACGCCTTTCTCAAGGCAGGGTTGGATCGTAAGAGTACGGTCATTGCATTCGGCGGTGGAGTGGTCTGCGACCTGGCAGGCTTTGCCGCATCTACATTTATGCGTGGGGTCTGCTGGGTTGCCGTTCCAACGACGTTGCTTGCCATGGTGGACGCCTCACTCGGCGGCAAGACAGGAATTGATTTGCCTGAAGGAAAAAACCTGGTTGGTTCATTTTATCCACCGAAATTGGTCCTGGCCGATCCGCAAGCCTTGAAGAGTCTGCCCGGACCAGAATTGATATCTGGTTTGGCAGAAGTGGTGAAGCATGGAATCATCTCCGACCCTCAATTATTCAATTTATGTGGGCGCGGACTGGACTGGGTTAGAAATAACCTTGATGAGGTTCTAAGACGTGCGATGGCGGTGAAGATAAAAGTCATTGAGGAAGATCCGTATGAAAAGGGGTTCCGCGCGGTGCTGAATTTCGGGCACACAGTGGGGCATGCAGTTGAACTTGTCAGTGGGTTCCGTTTGCGGCATGGGGAGGCGGTGTCCATTGGGATGGTGGCTGAAGCGAAGCTGGCGGAACGTTTAACGGTGGCAGGCCAAGGCTTGTCTGACGCGATCAGTGAGTCGTTATCTGAGCTGGGACTGCCCATCCATATCCCAAAAGATTTGCCGCGCGCAGAACTTATCCGTGCCATGAGGGTGGATAAGAAAAAATCAAACGGTGTTATCCGCTTTGCTTTGCCTGTTGAGATCGGCAAAGTTGTTCTGGTCGATGTAGCTGATCTTGAAATGGCGCTGGAGGGATCATGAAAATCCTGGTATTGCATGGGCCGAATTTGAACCTGCTTGGCACGCGTGAGCCGGAAATTTATGGTTCGATGATGCTGGCTGATATCAATACGAAGTTAATCGAACTGGGAAAGGAATTCGGCGCGGATCTGAAATGTTTTCAGTCGAATCATGAAGGTGCGTTAATTGATGCTTTGCAGGATGCGCGCGGGTGGGCGAATGGGGTAGTGTTCAACCCTGGTGGATATACACATTCTTCGATCGCGTTGCGTGATGCCGTTATTGCTAGCGGTATTCCCGTCGTGGAAGTGCATCTCTCGAATGTGTATGCACGTGAGAAGTTTCGTCAATCTTCAATGATATCGGCAGTATGTGTGGGAAAAATCGTTGGTTTTGGCTGGCGCTCTTATGAATTGGGGTTGAGGGCGCTTATTGCTGTGATTCAAGATAGGGGCGCTGCGTGATTCAATGACGCTATCTTATCTCTCCCATCTGGAATGCCCTGGTTGTGGAAAAGCGTATTCTCATCATGAGCTCCACACCTTTTGCCCGTCATGTCAGTCAACTCTTTTGCCCTTTTACGATCTGAAGAAAGTGCGCCAGCAAGTTGACCGGGACGAAATCTCGCGGCGTAAAAAAGGTATGTGGCGCTGGCAGGAACTGCTTCCTGTTTTACATAACGAGAATCAAATCTTTCTGGGCGAAGGAGATACGCCTTTGCTTTCCCTGCCCCACTTGCAAATGAAATTAGGGCTTTCCAATCTTTATGTGAAGGACGAAAGTAGTAATCCAACTGCTTCGTTCAAAGCACGCGGGTTGGCCGCCGCAATCTCGAAAGCTAAAGAGCTTGGCGTGGAAAAAGTAATAATTCCAACTGCGGGCAACGCGGGCGGAGCCATGGCCGCCTATGCCGCGCGCGCAGGACTACGGGCTCATATCTTCATGCCCAAAGACACGCCTTTCGCTAACATCGAAGAGAGTCGCATCATGGGTGCGGAAGTGGTTCTGGTGGATGGTCTGATCAGTGATGCCGCCCGCATGGCAGGCGAAAAAGCACGCGCTGAAGGTTGGTTCGATGTTTCCACATTCAAGGAACCGTATCGTGTTGAAGGGAAAAAAGTGATGGGATATGAATTAGCCGAATCCTTCAACTGGCATCTGCCTGACGTGATCATCTATCCCACTGGCGGCGGCACCGGGTTGGTTGGCATGTGGAAAGCCTTTGCGGAACTTGAGTTACTGGGCTGGTTGGAAAACACAAAACGACCGCGCATGGTCGCCGTGCAAGCCGACGGATGCGCGCCGGTTGTCAAAGCCTTCCAGGCAAGAGCAGCATCCTGTGATTTTTGGACAAATGCTCATACGTTGGCTTCCGGCCTGCGTGTACCAAAAAGCTTTGCTGATCGCCTAATTCTTCAAGATATTTATGAGAGTACAGGTACAGCCGTTGCAGTGAGCGATGAAGCCATTCTTGAAGCTCAGCGCCAGCTGGCATCCCTGGAAGGTATTTTCGCCGCTCCTGAGGGGGCGGCCACGCTGGCCGCGCTTGAAAAATTGCTTGAGCAAAAGTGGATCCATCCAGATCAACGCGTGGTGCTTTTCAATACAGGTTCAGGCCTGAAATATTTGGACCGGTTAGGGGGATGAATTTCTTGTGAAGTCTTTTGAGATGATTCCTTGCTCAGGTCACTATTTAGAAAATACAATCTCGCCCTTAACAACTGTCAAATTGACATTGAAAGATTCATCCAGCAGGACCAGGTCGGCGTCCTTTCCAACTTCCAAACTGCCTTTATGAGATGAAACACCAATGGCACGCGCCGCGTTGAGGCTCGACATGATCCACACCTCTGCAAGAGCGCGACCCGTAGCAGAGCACACGTTTTGCAGGGCGCGTTCCATTGTCAAAACAGAACCGGCGAGCGTACCATCCGGTAAACGCACTGCCCCATTTTGAATGTGAATGGATCGGTCATCCAGCATATAATCTCCAGCGGGCAAGCCTGTGGCGCGAATGGCATCTGTCACCAGAATGACACCTGACGGGTTTTTCACAGCCACAAGAATTTTCTGCGCGGCTGGATGAACATGGATGTTATCGGCAATCAACTCACATGAAATCTGCGGCAGAGTCATCGCCGCTCCTACGGTTCCGAGTTCGCGATGACCCAGTCCCTGCATGGCATTGAAGCAATGAGTCAAATGAGAAATGCCGTGCTTGGCAGCCCTTTGCATTTGTTCATAATTTGCAGTAGTATGTGCGGCCGACACTGTGATTCCGCGCCGTACGCATTCTTCTATGAGCCAGAGGTTCTCATCAAATTCGGGTGCCAGCGCAAGCAGACGGATGACGCCGGTTTCGAGAAACTCCAATGCCTCCTCTTTTTCAGCCCTGCGAATGAGATTCACATCCTGCGCGCCACAACGAGTCGGATTGAGATAGGGTCCCTCAAGGTGCGCCCCCAACAGCGTTGCCCCGCCTCGAATCTGACCCTGCATCTGTTTCACCAATCCGAGCGCTTTCATGATGGACGGACGACCGGCCGTCCAGGTTGTGGCGAGGAATGAAGTCACGCCGTGAGAGGCATAGAAACGCGCCATCTCTTCCAAACCGGAAGAGGACGCATCCATCACTTCATAGCCCATCGCTCCATGAACATGCAAATCTATAAAGCCGGGCAACAGCATGTTTCCTTGAGCATCCAGAGAGTGTAGAGAAGTCTCATGCGAAAAGTCCGGTGTGTTACCAAATCCTATCGCGCGAATCAGCCCACTCTCAGCCAAAAGCCAGCCTGTCAACTCAGCCTGATCAGGAGTGAACAGGCGCGCATTTTCAATGAGCAATTGCTGTGTAGGGATATTCATGAGTTCTTGAGATGAACCGTCTGACCCGTGCGGTCAGATTCATAGGCAGCCAACGCAGCCTCCACTGCCCGTAAACCATCCATGCCGGTAACACGAGGCGGTCGGTTTTCACGAATGGCTGCGGCGAAGTCACTGACCATCGCCTGATTCATATCAGAGCCCCAATACGCCCAGTTGGAACGCTGCCAGTCATCGCGATAAACATTCAGGTTCTGACGAAAAGCATCCACGATCACAGTGCCGCGCTGGGTGACCATTTCAAAGGTCAACCCGCCCCATGTGGGCCAGTATTGTGGGCGGGACCAACTTGCATCTATGGTTGCAAACACACCATTTTGGAAAGTCAACATCTCCAGCGCGCCAGTTTCCACTGCAACATCATCTGCATGGAAAATCCTGTTGCTGCGCGCGTACATGGTCTCAACTTCAGAGGCGGTAAACCAGCGCATAATATCCACAAGATGTACTGTGTGATCCATGATTGCGCCGCCGCCCGCCAGTTCGGGATCCACGAACCAGGCACGATATTTGGTTGGCAACTCGCCTTGATTTGTAGCATTGAAACAATAGATATCACCAAAGTCGCCATACTCGAGGCGCGTTTTAATTTCCAACAAAGGTGCGCTGAAACGCATAGGAAAAGCCGTCATCAGAAGGA
>Ga0209321_10002072_pt1 | contig 13527 bp, 13 predicted proteins | sample Rifsed16ft4_FD_184012 | JGI IMG/M metagenome (GOLD analysis project Ga0209321, IMG submission 184012) | Soil microbial communities from Rifle, Colorado, USA - sediment 16ft 4 - CSP-I_5_4 (version 2) | ecosystem: Environmental > Terrestrial > Deep subsurface > Rock core/Sediment | place: Rifle... | reverse complement strand
CCAGTCCTTTTCGATTTCGGACAGGCCGTCCCTACAGAACATCCAGAAGCACAGACATTCCTAAAACGAGACATTGCCAACCTGAATAGGTATTTCAGAAACCTCAACGTTAGAACCCTGTCATATAGGACCATTATCGGAGAGAAAGAGTAGTGGCGACACCGAGAGCCGCAGCAATAATACCTAGAGACAGGATTGGGGTCCTCGTAGGACCAAAGGGCTCAGTGAAATCCGTAATTGAGGGGAAACTGTACGTCGATTTGCTAATTGACAGCGAATCCGGCTCAGTCGATATCGGCCTAAGGCCGGACGCGCCTGACCCATCTAACACCCTTCGCGCCAAAGACCTAGTAACAGCGATCGGGAGAGGTTTCTCGCCACAACGCGCCTTCGCGCTGTTCAACGAAGACAGTACTCTGGAAATAATCGACCTGCATGAATTTTTCGGGAAGAACGAGTCGGAGATTCGAAGAGTCGACGGGCGGGTCATAGGCAGCGAAGGAAAAACCCGGAGAATCATAGAGGAAATGACTGGAACACTCATCTCAGTAAGCGGACATACAATCTCCATCATTGGCACTTTCGAGGGAGTCTCCAACGCAAAGGACGCCCTTGAGAAACTGATCAGCGGTAGACAGCATGACACCGTTTATAAATTCCTCAGAAGGAGAAGAGCGCAGGCTAAGAAGGAGAAGGCTTTAGGACTGTGGGAAGGCTCACCTGGCGCAGCAGGAAAGCGATGACCAAAGCCGACCTCTCGGGCTGTCGTCCATGACAGTCGCCGAGGTCTTCCAAGAGATTAGCGCGGCCGACTTCTTCTACCGCAACAGAGACATTGCGGGATTCACAAGCCCCTCAAGGTCCATCTACTCCACCGTCAGAGAACTAGTGGAAAACTCACTTGACGCATGCGAGACCATAGGCGTGCCACCTGACATCTACATTCGAATCTCTCACGAATCAGGCCCAATCGATGAACCAGGAACATACGCGGTCAGGATCGAAGACAACGGAATAGGAATACCCGGACAAGTAATTCCCTCGGCCTTCGGCCAGGTACTCTACGGCTCCAAGTACAAGCTTCGACAGACGAGGGGCACCTTCGGGCTAGGGGGAAAGATGGCTCTCCTCTACGGCCAGATCACCACACACTCCGAAGCCAGAATCCTGTCTAGCACGGGAACAAAGAGCAAGATAACAGAGGTTGTTCTGACAATAGATATTCAACAGAACAAGCCTGCTGTCTTGAAGACCAAGACCCACTCAAACAAGCACCACTGGAGAGGCACGATAATTGAGTTCAGGACAGAAGCGGACTACTCGCGTGCTATGTCCAAGATTATCGACTATCTGAAACAGACCGCGATAATCGTGCCATACGCAAACATCACATTTGTTGATCCTCGTGGGAGATTGTACAGATTCGTAAGAGGAACTACGACTGTCCCTCCGGCTCCAACAGAAACCTCTCCCCACCCTCACGGGGTAGACGTTGAAACCGTTCAGAGGATGATCAAGCTAACAGAATCAAAAAGCCTCCACCACTTCCTCCGAAAACACTTCCAACGAGTCGGCGACAGGATAGCGCAGAAGTTTCTCGAGCACCTCAAACTGGCCCCGAACAAGAAACCCGAGAAACTTACCTCGGACGAGATCGTCAGACTTGTCAACGGAATGAAGAGCTACGACGGGTTCCTCTCTCCCGATCCGACCTGTCTCTCTCCGCTTGGTGAAGATCTACTCGCGACTGGGATAAAGAAGGAGCTTGGAATATCAGAAGAGGAGATACAAGCCGGCAACGCCTTTGTCAGTACGCTCCAGAGAAAACCAGTCACGTACGGCGGATTCCCCTTCATAGTAGAAGTGGGATTAGCCTCCTCAAAACAAATCCCAACTGAGGGGCGCATTCTCCTCTTCAGGTTCGCGAACAAGATTCCATTGCTCTTCGACGAGGCCAGTGACGTATCATGGAAGGTTGTGAATACGCTGATTGACTGGCGGAACTACAGGGTTCTCCCCGGTGAAACCCCTCTCGCGGTTTTCATTCATGTGTGCAGCACAAAAATCCCCTACAAGACAGTCGGCAAGGAGTTCATAGCCGACCGGCCTGAAGTGGAACATGAGATTCTCAACGCGATCAGAGAAGCTGGAAGAAACCTCAAACTGTACCTCTCAAGACGCGAACACCTCGAACATGAGAAGAGAAAACTGGACGTTTTCGGGAAATATCTGCCGAAGGTGGCGGATTTCTCGACCAGGCTCTCAAAGGAAAAGAAGGTGCCAAGCGTCACCGGTCTGATACAGAAGGTGAAGAAGTATGGCGCGGAAGAAGAGTAAGGGCCGGATTAAGGAGAGGAAAGAGAAGGTTCTCGCTTCTCTTGAGGAACTAGGGCAGCAAACCTACCGTCAACTGCTCAAGGAAGAATTCCCCGCCTTCAAGATGCCGAGCAGGTCCGTTTCCAACATCGAATATGACGAGAAGACCAGGCAATACATCCTAGGAAAAAGCATGGTAAAGCGTAGCGCCAGGAACGTACGCCACATACGGCCCTTCACACAGCTGCTCTGGACGGCCATGTTTGCCGATGAGCTAACGCGCCAGAACAAGACCAGCACTCTGAGAGACGTATTCTATTCTGCTCAGGCGTACGAAATGGACTTCCAAGACCAACAGGAGAGTGACAACTTGATCACAGATTTAGAAACTGTGACCGCGTTCTCACGTGAAGACTTCAACATATACCCCGAAGAGAGAAGCGCCATATTCGGCGACCTCACGATCGAATACACGATACCAGGGTACGAAGGCAGACAGCTCAACCTGAGCTCGCACCCGGACGGCGTATTGATTGGTCCTGCCTTAACCACAGCCGAGTTCGTCCGGCCCGACCGAAGGAAAGTAGACAAGATCATCGCGATAGAGAAGGGAGGCCTGTTCACCAGGTTCATCGAAGAACGCGTCCACGAGCGATTCAAAGCGGTCCTAGTCCACACTGCCGGCCAGGCACCTCGCGCCACCCGCTTCCTGCTCCGTCGCCTGAACCAGGAACTTGACGTGCCAGTTTTCATCTTCACCGACGGAGACCCGTGGGGGATGCACATCGCCATGGTGATAATTTCCGGGTCAGCTAATGCCGCGCACCTCCGCGACCTCAATACTCCAGACGCGATCTGGGGCGGCGTATGGGCCACGGATATCGTAGACTACAAGCTCCCAAGTGACCCTCTGACGGACTTGGATAAGAGACGTCTCGTGGAGCTGGAAAAGGACAAACGCTATGCCGGTGACCTGTGGCAGAGAGAAATAGAGACCTTCAAAAAAATCCAGAAGAAATCCGAGCAGGAAGCTTTCAGCAGGTACGGGCTCACCTACATAGTAGACAAGTATCTCCCAAAGAAGCTGAAGCTCAAGGCCAACTAGACAAACTGTTCCAAGCCCACGGAACTCGGAGCACGTTTGACGGGCCGGTTCTTGGCTAAGTCGATTCTTCCATACACTCCGTCATACCCTGGTTCCACGAAAACCTCATCCCCGCGAACCTTTAGGATAGACTGCGAGAGTTCAGCTCCGGCCGCTTTAACAAGCTGGGCCTCCGGCACGTCCAGCATAACCGAGTATTCAGAACCAAACTTCCCTATTAGAGCATTGTACGTCTCCCAGACCTTAGACGAACCCGGATTCTGCTCCCCAATACACACTCCAATAATCTCTGACAGCGGAAGCAGATGACGGTAGTCAATATGCTCCCTCGGCTCGAAGCCAGCAGGACGGTCGGCGAGTTCGTCGACCCTCTCCTCGACTCCTCTCGTCATAGTCTTTCCACACTTCGGGCATCTATCCCCCGTTTTTCTCGCGTCTTCAGCAGACATAGAAACTTGGCAAGCCCGATGTCCAGTCCAGTGATACTTCCCATATTCTGGCGAGGTCTCTATTGTGAACAGGAATCGTTTCGGGTCTTTGTCACGTATTGCGCCGATTACGCTGTTGTACGTCGGCTGTTCCAGTTCGAAGACGTTGGCCTCTCGGCCGAGCCTCCAAGGCCAGGCCGAATGGGCGTCGGAGTTTGACACCAAGCAGAACCTGTCTAGTTGGGAGAGCCTCCAGTTCATTGGGGGGTCGGAAGACATGCCTGTCTCTAGCGCGAAGATTCTGTCCAACCGGTCCTGATAGCAGTTTGCGATCTTGTCAATCTCGTTGTTGGACCCAAATACGCTGAACCACGGGGTCCAAGCGTGAGCCGGGAAGATTACGCACCCCGAATCGGCCTCAAATGTCTCATCCACCAGCTCCGGGGAAGACATCCGGAGGGTTGGCCTTCCATCACTGGAAAGGTTTCCGAACCGGGAAAGCCTGTCACTGACAGCTTCCGCTGACTCGGTGGATGGAGCTAGAATGCAATGGTGGATTCGCCTAGACTTGTCCTGGAAGTCGTAGGTAGTGTTGACCTCCCCTGTTACCATGAAGAAGACGGATAGTGTTCCCTTGAGACGGTACAGTCCCGAGTCTGCGACTTCTTCCAGACTTCTGGACAGTTCTCTTCGCCAGTCTGGATGAGTGAAGTCGCCCGTTCCCACTATTCCGAGTCCTTTGACCTTCGAAAATCGATCCAGATCCCGCAGGTTCATGTTCTGGCTGGTCGCGCGGCTGTATGGGCTGTGGACCTGTAGGTCAGCGATTACCCGCATTATTGCGACGCCTCACCTGTTCAGATTAACGAATTCTGACTCGCAGCAATAAAGATGTGAGAGGTCAAAACAGGCCTCTGTTTCTACGGAAGGGGCCAGGAGTCTGCCGCGCAGCCTGAACCCGTGAAGTTCGTCCACATGCATGTGGGCAGATTTGCGGGTTAAATAAGAGAGTCGAACGCGCCGGCCATCAAGCAGAAGCATGGGTCCAGGATGAAGGAAGAAGAACAGTCCCTGAAGAGGGACATTGGATGGTACGGCTCCTTCTCCATGGGCTACGCCGATGTCGGCGCAAACGTGTTCATAGCCCTGGGCCTAGTAGCACTGTACGCAGGCGGCCGCGCCCCCATAGCTTTCCTCATCGCCTCAATAACGTACGTTGCGACAGGGCTCGCCTATGCAGAGCTAGCGACGACCTATCCCTACGCGGGCGGTGCGCAAGTCTACTCGATGAAAGCGTTCAATGACCTAGCCGGCTTCATAGCAGGATGGGCGGTAATGCTGGACTATACAGTTGACATAGCCCTCTTCTCCCTTGCCGCCGCAGGATACCTGAGCTACTTCCTACCAGCCGACCTCAGGACCATCTCTATCAGCTTTACCAGCCCCTTAGGGGTCCTTGCCGTTACTCTCGTACTATTCCTACTTTTGCTGAATATCATAGGCATAAAACAATCGTCTATTTTCAACGAGCTTCTCGTTGCGCTCGGAATCACTGTCCAATCTCTAGTCCTCGTCGTGACGCTCGGATTAAGCTTCAACTGGAGCCAGTTTGTCCAGGAGATTTCTACCCATGGGGTTGCCGCGATGATACCTGGGACGGACTATTTTCTCAACACCTCCATCCCCCTCCAAAACTTCGTCTTCGCAGTCACTCTCGCAATGTCGTCGTTCATCGGAATAGAATCCATAGCTCAGGCAGCGGAGGAGACGAAGAAGCCCTACAGGTGGATACCACGCGCCAACAAGCTCTCGATACTTTTCGTCCTGGTTTTCACGATTGGACTCTCAGCTGGAGGCATAGGGGGAATCGGGGCCGACGGGCTGACCGCGAACATAACCAACCCTGTTACGGCCATGGCGCAGGCCATTCCAAACATCGGGATATTCCTAGCCCCTATAGTCGCGGCGACAGGGTTCCTCCTCTGCTACGTTTCAACAAACACCGGCGTCATCGGCGTTTCAAGAGTAGTCTTCTCCATGAGCCGATACAGGCTCCTGCCCCGCTGGTTCTACAGGGTTCACAGAATCTTCCGCACACCAGTAAGGGCCATCCTGATATTCGGAATACTGGGCGCAGTGCTCGCACTTCCCGGTGAGCTGGAGCTCGTTGCGAACCTGTACAACTTCGGCGCACTGCTGTCCTACATCATGGTGAACGTGAGCCTAATCATTCTAAGAAACGCCGAACCTGATACTTACAGGGCCTGGAAGGTCCCGGGGGAGATTCGGCTACCCTGGAAAGGCCGCAGGCTCGTACTCCCGTGGGTCAGCGTCATCGGCACCGTCTTTTGCGTATCAATATGGCTCCTCATCATAGCCTTTCACCAAGAAGGAAGAATCCTCGGGGCAATCTGGCTACTAGTCGGCATAACAGGATTCTTCATCTACCGGAGATGGTCACGGCTCCCCGTTCTCTCCAAAGAAGGCGGAAGAGAGATCAAGCCTAGCGGGTACGTCATGAACGCACTCGTCCTCGTGCGAACCCCCGAGGATCCCCGCTCAGTACTAGAGGCGCTGCGCAGGGCCCTGGACCCCCGGTTCAACCTCACACTCTTCAACGTCATCGACCCCTCCGTAGCCAGGCCCGGCCCTGGAGAAATGGGACACTATGACTACGTAAGAAAACTGGAGGAAGCCGAGAGGGAGGATTTGGAAGACATTGCGAAGATGCTGAGGAATGCTGGCTTTAGGTGTCAGGTCCGGGTCGCCGTCGGACCTCTCATCGAGGTCTTGCGCGAAGAGGCCGAGTCCGAAGTAAACGATTCGGTCATTCTGATAAAGCGCAAGACTGTAAAAGGCGATTTGGAGAAAGAGAGAATTGACTCCGCGTACGCGATCTTGTCAAAGTATCCCGGGAAACTCATGGTAGTAAGAAGGCTAGAGGTTCGAGGCAAACGCCAGTAGTACCCGACCAGCCACCTGATCAGAAACCGTTCCAACGCTGACTGTCTTACAGACGAGTCTCAGTCGGGCTTATCTATCAGAGCCATTCCCGAAAACGGAGGACTATGCCAAGGGATGTTAGAGTATTTCTGAACTTGTTCGTGGAGTCGAGAGAACTCGAGAGGGTAACCGAAAACCTCGTCAAGCTTCCAGAGGTCACAGATGTCTTCGAAGTCACAGGCGAATACGACATAGTTTGCATGTTAACGGTTGAGAACATGCTGGAATTTCGAGAACTCCTCAAGAACAAGGTCCTGAAAATCAGCGGCGTCAAGAGCACCGTATCGTCAGTCGTCCTCTACAGTCATAAGAGGGAAGGAAAGCAGATAGCCGAATGAGCCCCGACACGACCCAAAGCCCCACAAAAATACTCGTCCCAGTCGCCACCTTCACCGACAAGAGAAGGCTCTTCCAGGCACTTCAACTCATAGCCGCAATAAGGGACCCGCTTGTTGTCCTCTTCCGCGTTGTAGAAGTCCCACATAGAACCAACCCGCTGGACCCCAGCCTGTGGAAGGACGACATCGCAGAAGCCGAGAACTTCCTGGGAAAAGAGGAGGCGTGGCTGAAGAGCGAGGGATACAGAGTCGAGTCCAAGGTCGTTACAGCAAGAGACACGGCCGAGGGGATAATCGACGAAGCAAACAACGGGGGATATGCTGTCGTACTGATGATGAAGCGGAGGATTAGAAAGGGGTGGGGAAAAATCTTCCACCGAAGCACAAGCGAAGAGGTAATCCGCTACGCCAACCCTCTGGTTCTCACATTCCTGGCTGATCAGGGGCCGGGAGAAAGAAAGCCTAAATAGCGTTGTCAAGTTCCGTCCTTACAAGGAATGATCCCAATGGGTGAACTCCTTCCAGAACGAATTTCTGCCGCCTAGCTACTCCAGAAACCGCACGCTGAGGTTCCGCAATTGAGTTCAAAGGAACTAGGGATTACTGTAAAGAAAGACGAAGACCTCTCAGAATGGTATACGCAAGTCGTCACTAAGGCTCAGCTCGCAGACTACTCCAGTGCCAAGGGCTTCATGGTGCTTATGCCCTACGGCTTCTCTATCTGGGAAAACATCAAGCAGCACTTTGACAGGAAGATCAAGGAGATCGGACACAAGAACGCGTACTTTCCCCTACTCATACCCGAACGGCTGCTGAAGGCCGAAGAGGAACACTTCGCAGGCTTCACCCCCGAAGTATTCTGGGTAACCCATTCTGGAAACAATGAACTCGCAGAACGCCTAGCTATACGGCCCACCTCTGAGACGATAATCTACGAGTCTTACAGCAAGTGGGTGAAGAGCTGGCGAGACCTACCGCTACTAATCAATGTCTGGAATTCTGTCGTTAGAGCAGAGATTACGTCCACAAGGCCGTTCCTCCGGACCACCGAGTTTCTCTGGCAGGAGGGCCACACTGTGCACAGCACGGAGGAAGAGGCCGAGAGAGAGGTCATGACGATTCTCGACATTTACACACGACTCGCAGAGGAACAGCTCGCCGTCCCGGTTCTCGCGGGTAAGAAGACTGAACGGGAGAAGTTCAAGGGCGCCGTGTACACCACAACGCTGGAGGCGATGATGCCTGATGGAAAAGCGCTCCAAATGGGAACATCGCACCATCTCGGGCAGAAATTCTCGAAACCGTTCGGCATCAAGTACCTCGGAACCGACGAGAAGGAACACTACGCCTGGACGACATCTTGGGGAATATCATGGCGTCTCATAGGGGCCATGATTCTTACGCATGGAGATGACATGGGACTTATCGTTCCTCCGAGAATGGCTCCGATACAAGTGGTCCTTGTGCCCATTCTCTACAAGGAAGCGGACAGCGAAAATATTCTGCGCGAAACACGAGCCCTCGCCACCCGCCTGGAGAGTGCGGCGATACGGACATACGTGGATGACAGGGCCCAGTATACACCGGGATGGAAATACAACGAATGGGAAATGAAGGGAGTTCCACTGCGAGTCGAAATAGGCCCCAGAGATATCAAGAATCAGCAGGTAACAATCGTACGGAGAGATACTGGAGAGAAGTCGACTGGTCCCAGCTCGTCCGCAGTAACCAGGCTAACTCAGCTTCTTGAAGAGATCCAGCAGAATCTGTTTGACCGAGCAAGGAAGGCAGCGCAGGTGCTCACAAGCAAGGCCAGAGATATGAAATCATTGGCGCGAATTCTGCAGGAGAAGGGAGGGTTCGTCGAAGCGTACCTCTGCGACGACGTGACATGCGAGGACAAGATAAAGGAGGAGACCGGGGCCACCGTAAGATTGGTTCCCTTCGAAGCCAAAGATAAGGGAAATTGCGTGTACTGCGGAGACGGAGATTCGAAAACCGTCTTCCTAGCCCGGTCTTACTAGCCCGAGTTACAGCCACATCACTGTCGTCTAACGTTTCTGTAGACCCACGACGAACGCCGAAAGAGCTCCTGCCTTGACAATCGAAACTTCCCAATACCGTGACGCCTGAGCATCAGAGAAGCAAGAGCCGCACCCACGCTAGAGGCCCAAACGGGGTCCCAGGTCGATAACATGGTAGAGAGCCACGCCCCCACAAAACCGTCTCCCGCCCCAGTTGGGTCCACGAGTTTCTCCGGATAAGCTGGGATTCTGAAACGGCCTTCCCCCTTTACTGCAAGAACCGCGCCCTCTCCGGCGAGGGTTACAATTGCATATTTTGGTCCGTTGGCTAGCAACGCCTCGGCCGAATGGAACGGGTTTCTCTTTCCAGTCTGGACCATAGCTTCTTCAAGTGAAGCCTTGATCGCATGAGGAACGCGAAGGATCGGCGCAACGGTGCTTCGAACAAGCCGAACCGACCCGTCTCTTCGTGAGCGCCGGACAAAGCCATGAAGGTCAAGAGAGAGAAACTGGCTGTGATGACGCAGCTGGAGGACTGCTGAACGGTCTAGCTCACCAAAGACGGGCCCAAGGTGGGCCGCGTGCCATGTGCCCTTGACCCTCTCAGCCGATATGCGCTCCCCAGCGTGAAGAACTCTCATTCTACGGGAGGAGTCGCGATAGGTTAGCTCAAACTTTGTTGTAGAGGCACCCGAGTGCCGAATCAAGCCGACATTTATTCCTGTTTTTTTGAGCTGGCTAAGAGCCGCTGTAGGATAGTCGCTCCCAACGGTTCCGACAAGGTCGACTCTCGCCCCAAGGTAGGCAGAGGCCGCCGAGACGTAGACGGAGGAACCTCCAGGAACAACGAGAACCTTTCCATCATGCCGTATTTCGTCTATGGTAGGATTGCCGAAGACGGCAATTCTCACAGCGTCCCACCTCCTTCGACCCGCTCCGGCCCGTCTGCACAGGAAGAGATTAGTAGTAACGCTTCACATTGGCGATAGCAGGATCTTAGGATTGACGAAGAAGCGTAGGTCCCGAGGCCGTAGCAAGGGTGGAAAAGGCCGGAGTGAGCTGGTCCAGTGCACAAACTGTGGGATGCTTACACCCAGGGACAAGGTAAAAAGAGTATCCAGCTGGGTCTCGCTTGTGGACGCGTCCTTGGCCAGAGAGTTGAGGGCGAAGGGGACCTTCATCTCCCGCCAGCGAGTGATGAAGAACCTCTGCGTCTCCTGCGCAGTCCACTTTGGCGTCACAAAGGTCCGCTCCAGAGACGAGCGGCGCCCTCTAACCAACCTTCCCCGATAGGCTGGATCGAACCTTGTATGTTCGCTCAAGCAGCGTGAGCGACGCTAGTAGCGCGATGAGAAGCGTCCCCCATGAAAGCGACCCCGGATACACCGGCTGGAAGAGGGTGGAGACGATAAGAATCAGAAGCCTTTCAGGACGCTCTGCTATTCCGACCCCTTTCATGACTATTCCACTGGCTTCAGCGCGAGCACGAACATAGCTCACCATGAAAGACGCTGACAGTGCCCATAGGGCCAGGCGGAAGTCCACGAGATTCCCTATCGCGAGTCCAGAATACAGGAATAGTTCTCCCAGCCTGTCCAGGACACTGTCAAGAATGCCTCCGAACTTTGACACCAGACGGTACCGGCGGGCCAGCGCTCCATCAAGCGCATCGAAGTAACCAGCCAGCAGCAGGGTCGAGAAGGCCCCGGCCTGTTCCCATGCAAACCGGAGCCCGCGTGCATAGAATAGAGACGCGGCCAAGGTGAAAACGAAGCCGAGGACTGTTACTGAGTTCGGAGAGAGACCGGCTTTCTTGAAAAGACCGGCTGAAGACTCAAAAAACCCTTCAACAATGTGCTGTACTCTGGAAAGCATACGGGCCGCCCGCTCATTCAGGCCCGGGTGTTTTGAGCGTTGTGATAAACCCGCGAAACTTTCTTCTATATACCATGCTGGCCCGCAGGGTTAGTGTCATTGTCATGGGAAAGGTTGCCAAGGGCATAAAGTGCGTCGTTAGCGGGTGCTCCGAGAACGCGGTTCGGTCAATCCCTTCAGAGGATGTTTCCAGGGCAGGTTTGAAAGTGACGACTACGGGGCGAGGTTACCTTTGCAAGAACCATTACAAGGAGCTCAAGAAGAAACTGCGCAAGGACAAGAAGGTCGAGAGGTGGAGGATGATGCCATGAGGCTGCTTCTGATTCACGCAGAGAAGTTCGAGTACGAGGCCCGAGAGAAGGCTGTGAAGGAACCCGAGCCACTGGAGGGCCCGATAAGGAAGGGCTCTCTCGAAGATGGGCTAGTCGCATTCTGTACAGTTGAAAAACAGGATGAAGAAGCACCGGAGCGAATCGCGGAAAACGCGGCCAACTCTATTGTGGAAGTTCTTGGTTGGGTAAAGGCAAAACGAGTGATGGTATACCCGTATGCCCATCTCTCCACAAGCCTCGCCTCCCGAGAGCCTGCCATCAAGATACTCAGGGCGCTTGGGGAAAACCTGGCGGGTAAGGGATACGAGGTCAGCAGAAGCCCGTTCGGCTGGTACAAGAGCTTCACCATAACTTGCAAAGGACACCCGCTCTCCGAACTGTCCAGAACCATCACCGCACAGACTCAGACGAAACAGACAGTTACAACTCTGAAGACGGAATACATGGTAATGGACCAGGATGGCGTTCTTCACGACCCGGAAATGTACCGGTACAAGCCAGGCCAAGACGAGTTTCGTTCTCTTGTCGAGAAGGAGGCTTTGAAGAAGGGACTTGCCGGTGGAGAGCCTCATTTCCTCGATTATGCCCGAAGGTTTGGAATAGAGTGGGAACCCTATGCGGACGTGGGCCAGATGAGGTTTGGCCCCGAGGCGACTTTGATGATGGACATCCTGGGAGAATACGCAAACCAGGTAATCAGGCGGATTGGAATACCCATTCTGAACGTCAAAGGCACGAACATGTTCGACGTGGCGGTGAAGCCGATCAAGGAACACCTCCAGCTCTTCGGGTCTAGAGCCTACGAGGTGAATGTTGATGAGAGAAAATTCGTCCTACGGTACGCTGCCTGTTTCCAGCAGTTCTCCATGGTCAAGGACTGGACCCTTAGCTATCGCAGCCTGCCCTTTGGGACGTTCGAAATAGCTGACAGCTACAGAATGGAGCAAAGCGGGGAACTCCTCCTCTCCTTCCGTCTCCGCAAGTTCCTGATGCCTGACCTTCACGTCTACCTGAAGAACCTGAAAGAAGCCATAGAGGTCGGCGGTACAACTCACAGGGTGATTTACGAGGAGATTCGGAAACTCGGCAGAGAGTATGTCTCCCTGTACAACACTACCCGTTCCTTCTTCGAATCCCACAGGGGTTTCTTTCTAGACCTTATCAAGGTTGAAGGAAAACCTATACTGATCAACTTTGTTCCCGAGAACGTCTACTACTGGGTTCTCAACGTAGAGTACAACATTATCGACGACCTTGACCGGCCGCGCGAAATCGCGACATTTCAGATAGACGTCGGAAACGCAGAGCGTTTCGGCATCAGCTACGCCAACGACAAGGGTGAAGACGTATTTCCCGTAATCATCCACACAGCCGTCCTTGGAGGGCTAGAGCGCTTTCTATTCACATTGCTAGACTCGGCAGTGCGACTCGAACGTAGTGGAAAGAAGCCCATGCTACCCAGTTGGGTTTCGCCAGTCCAGGCGAGAATTATTCCGGTGTCCAGGCAGTTCGTGGAGCCCGCGCAAAGGCTGCTCGTAGCGCTGGAAGATGCGGGAATACGTGCAGACCTTGATGACAGAGATGACACCCTGCAAAGCCGGGTAAGAGAGGCGGAACTGAGCTGGGTCCCATATGTTCTCACTTATGGTGCAAGAGAAATCAAGACAGGGGAGCTTTCGGTCCGTTCTAGAGCTAGGACAGAATCAAAGATGACCGTCGCAGACTTTCTGAGTCAGCTAAAAGAAGAGACTGAAGGATACGCTAAGAGGACATTGACCTTTCCCGCGCTTTTGAGCAAGCGTCCAGGCTACAAGAGACTGTAAGCGCGCCCGCGGAGTAACTCATTTATATGCAGACCATTGATACGCGCGCTGAATTCGCTTGAACAAAGACCAGTCCTACGGCGGGCTCATCTTCGTGGTTTCCGTACTCATATCGCTCGGCTACCTCTTCGGTCTGACCAGAGCCGATTGGCGAGAATGGTTAGTGGGGGTTCCAGTGGTCCTCGCGGTCCTGGCCATCCTTGGCATAACCGCATGGATTGGCTGGACTATGCTCACAACACCGCCTCCTGCTCCCATGGAGCCGGAAATGCCCTCCATCCCA
>Ga0209321_10002070_pt1 | contig 13551 bp, 8 predicted proteins | sample Rifsed16ft4_FD_184012 | JGI IMG/M metagenome (GOLD analysis project Ga0209321, IMG submission 184012) | Soil microbial communities from Rifle, Colorado, USA - sediment 16ft 4 - CSP-I_5_4 (version 2) | ecosystem: Environmental > Terrestrial > Deep subsurface > Rock core/Sediment | place: Rifle... | reverse complement strand
GCCGCATAGGCCAGGACGACGCCGAGCAGGACGCCAAACGCCGCGGCGATCAGGCTCGCCCCACCGACGAGTGCGCCGTCGATTTCGGGCTGGCTAAAGAATTCGGATGCGTTGGATGCAGTCACCGACCCGCCATACAGGATTCTTATGGATTGCGCGGTCTCCGCTCCGAACAGATCGCTCAACGCGGGACGAATAACCTGCGCGAGCACCTCATTGGCGTTCTCTCCGCTGGAGGCTTTTCCCGTCCCTATCGCCCAGACAGGCTCATACGCAACGACGATGCGCGCGCCGAAAGCGAAATCAACGTCAGCGAGGCCCAGGCTGATTTGACGGCGGACCACTTCGGACGTCAGCCCTGATTCGTATTGATCCAGCGTCTCACCCACACAGACGATGGGGGTCAGATCAAATTCGAACGCGGCACGCAGCTTCCGATTCACATTCTCATCCGTTTCACCAAAATAGGCGCGGCGCTCCGAGTGGCCGATGATGATGTAACTGCAAAATTCCTTCACCATGCCTGGCGCAACTTCGCCGGTGAACGCGCCATTCTCCTCCCAGTGCATGTTCTGCGCGCCGAGACCGATATCGGAGCCTTCGAGCATGGCCGATAATGCAGGCAGAGAAGTGAACGGAGGGCAGAGCACTTTTTCCACGGTTGCGACTTCGCCCAATGGCGCGCTCAGCTTGAGGACCAGGTCGCGGGCTTCCGCGACAGTCCTGTTCATTTTCCAGTTTCCGGCAACGAATGGCATTCGGGACATATCAGGATAACCTCTTCAGCAGTTCTTGGGCGTAAATTGTGAAATGCATTCTCATGATCCTGCACAACCACCTGACTCAATAATCTCAGGCATAATTATTTATCCATCAACGCAGCAACACCGGGTAATTCCTTCCCTTCCAAAAATTCCAGCGACGCGCCGCCGCCTGTTGAAACGTGAGTCATCTGCTTGGCCACTCCCGCCTTCTTGACCGCGCTCGCTGAATCACCGCCGCCGATCACGGTGGTCGCGCCGGAGCCAGCCAGCATCCTTGCGATGGCGAACGTCCCTTCTGCAAACTTCGGCATTTCGAAAACACCCATCGGCCCGTTCCAGACGATCAACTCCGCATCCCTTAGCGCGGCTTTGAAAGCCTCAATGGACTTCGGTCCGATATCCATCATGCGCCAGCCTGGGGGGATCTTGTCCACGTCAACAACTTGCGTGGTGGCTTCCGCCTCGAATTTATCGGCGATCAGCGCGTCGACAGGCAACAGCAACTTATCGCCCGATTTATCCATGATGGATTTTGCCGTTTCAATTGAAGCAGTTTCCACCAGACTATCCTGCATGTTGTGTCCCTTGGCCGCGAGGAACGTATTCGCCATGCCACCGCCGATGATCAACTTGTCGGCTTTGGAGAGCAGGGTCTCAACGACGGAGATCTTATCGCTGATCTTTGCTCCGCCCAGGATCGCAACATATGGATGTTCGGGATTCGAAACCGCGCGGCCGAGATATTCCAATTCCTGTTCCATCAGGAAGCCGGAGACCGCAGGAAGAAAACGCGCAACTCCTTCTGTGGATGAATGTGCGCGGTGCGCGGACCCAAACGCGTCATTCACATAGATGTCTGCCAGCGCGGCCATTTGCTTCGCCAGCTCCAGATCGTTTTTCTCCTCCCCCGCGTGGAAGCGCGTATTCTCGAGCATCAGTACCTCGCCCGGCTTCAGCTCTTTTGCCATCGCTTCGACTTCCGCGCCGACAGTATCAGCGGCCATCTTCACCGGGATCCCCAACTGGGAAGACAAAACCTCGGCGGCGGGACGCAGGCTGAAAGCAGGGTCCGGACCACCTTTCGGCCTCCCCAAATGACTCATCAAAATCAGCGACGCGCCCTGGTCCAGCACATATTTGATCGTCGGCAATGAAGCGCGGATGCGCTTGTCATCGGTTACCTTGCCCTCCTGCATCGGCACGTTGAAATCCACTCGCATCAGTACACGCTGGCCTCTGAGATCAATATCTCTTACAGTTTTCTTGTTCATGGTTACTCCAAATAGGTAAACCGGTACACAGGCATACAAGGAAACAGGTACACAAGTCAATCGTGTCTACTTGTGTACCTGTCCGCGTGCGTACTTTCTACAGGCTCTTCGCCATCATCGCCGCGAGGTCGGCAGTGCGGCATGAGTAGCCCCACTCATTGTCATACCAGGCGACTATTTTAGCGAAATTGTTCTTTTCCTTGCCGAGCACCTGGGTGAACGGCAGATCGATGGATGAGGAATGTGGATCGCCTTTGTAGTCAACACTGACCAGCGGCTCATCGACTGCCTGAAGGATGCCCTTGAAGCGCGGCTGCTGCGCGGCATCGCGGTAAGCCTGGCGCAGTTCTTCAGTGGTGGTGGCAACTTCGAATTCGACGGTCAGGTCAATGACGGAGACGGTGGATGTGGGGACGCGCAGTGCGTAGCCATCCAGTTTGCCGGCCATATCAGGGATGACCAGTTTCAAAGCCTTCGCGGCGCCCGTTGACGTGGGGATGATGTTTATGGCGGCCGCGCGCGCCCGGCGCAGATCGGAGTGCGGCAGGTCGAGGATCTTTTGATCGTTGGTATAGGCATGGATGGTGGTCATGAAGCCGCGCACGATCTTGTAATTATCGTGAGCAACTTTCACCGCCGGAGCAAGACCATTCGTAGTGCAGGAGGCGTTTGAAACAACGTGATGAGTCTTGGGGTCATACTGATCTTCGTTCACGCCGAGCACGATGGTCAGGTCTTCACCCTCAGCCGGGGACGAGATGATAACCTTCTTCGCGCCGCCTTTGATGTGATTGACCGCGCCTTTCACAGTCTTGCCTTTTTTGTTCACACCATCTTCCTTGATGGTGAATAAACCGGTCGACTCGACAACGATATCCACGCCCAGGTCCCCCCACGGGATCGCCGATGGATCGGTCTCTTTGAAGGCTTTGACTTTCCGGCCATCAATTACGAGTCCATCATCGGCGACTTCAACCTTTCCATCGAAGCGGCCGTAGTTCGAGTCATATTTAAGCAGGTGGGCCATGGTCTTCAGATCGCCAATATCGTTGAACGCTGCCACCTCCAGTTGGTCTGGATACATATCGCGGATTGCCTTGAGTACCTGGCGACCAATCCGCCCAAATCCGTTAATACCTACTTTTACTGTCATTTCAAACCTCCGAGATTTGTTTGTGATTAAGGATACAAAATGATTCTATCACAGAGCCTTGCGTGAATAAAATGATGAATGTAATGTTGCGCCCTCCCGAAAGGCATCAGCGGGCGCAGATTTACTCCAGCGGCCCTGTATATTCATCAAGGATCTCGATGAGTTTCTTTGCCAGTTTTGATGAATCATGCCGCCAGGGATGGTTTTCATCTGCCAGGTCTGCACAATGAATGCGCGAGTCAGACAGGGTCTTTTCATCGGCATAGACCCATTGAGAATCCTCGCTAAGCTTGCCTGCATAGTTGTCATTGCACAGAATGATATCGAACAAACTATCCCCGATGTGTTCCTCCAACGCGCGCACATGATCGTAAACCGAGTACATATCTGTTTCGCCTGTCTGCGTTGCGATATTGCATACATACAGCTTGATGGCGCGGCTGGCATTCATCGCGCCAAGCAGATCGTGCACAAGCAGGTTTGGTAAAAGGCTGGTATATAAGCTTCCCGGGCCAACGACGATCATGTCTGCACTCAAGATCGCTTTGAGAACGGGGGGAAATGCAGGCGCGTCATTGGGTTCAAGCCAGAGGCGGCGCACCCGCCCTGCCATTTTGGGGATGCTGCTCTCTCCCTGCACCCGGACCTGATTCGATATGGTAGGCAATTGCATATCTGCCACCAGTCGTACATCGTGCAATGTGGAGGGAAGTACACGCCCACTGACGGATAAAACCCTGCCAGATTCGGCAATGGCTCCTTCAAAACTTCCCGTGATGTCAGCCAGAGCGGTGATAAATAAATTACCGAAGGAGTGTCCATCCAATTCTCCCTGGCCACTAAAGCGATAGCGAAACAACTGCGTAAGCATCTGCTCATCATTCGACAGCGCGGCGAGACAGTTGCGTATGTCACCCGGCGGCAGGATCCCAAAACTTTCGCGCAAACGTCCTGATGACCCGCCGTCATCCGCGACGGTGACGACTGCGGTCAGATTGCGCGTATAAACTTTCAAGCCGCGCAAAAGCGTAGCAAGTCCGTGCCCGCCGCCGATCGCCACGATGCGCGGCCCGCGATCACGGCGACGATAATTGGCAAGTTCATCCACAACTGTATGCCCCGGGCGAATGAACGGCCGCAACAAGGAACGGTTGAGTCCCCAAATGCCATATGCGACGAGGCCAACGCCCAACCCGCCGAAGATCAACACCCGCAGAAAACGCGGCAGGAAGCTAAGCGATGCATAGGAAAGAATTGCCACCCATGTCTGGTTGTTGGATTCTGTATGGTATATGTCATAAAGAAAGATGGCTGTGCCCACTCCAAACAGGGTAATGCCTGCCAGAACAAGAAAGAACCAGCGTTTTATGCCCAGGCCCGGCGCAAGCCAGCGCCCAAGTTGTCTCAGACCTTGCTTAAATCGTTCGTTATCGGCCTTCCGCAATGCGTTCATAAGAGGAGTTTAGCAGGGACAAAGGTAAGAGTCAACCAGCTGTGGCCCTCCGTCCATTGGACAGGTTATCCTCATCTGCATGAATCCTTTTCATAATCATTGTGATTCTCCTTACAGATTTGGATGAGGCAAAGGAGGGCGTCTCAGTTATAATTGGCCCTATGAACCTCATTGTAGCCGTGGATATTGGCGGGACGCACATCCGCGTCGCCGTCTATGAACCGAACAGCATCCTCCCGCTTGACCACCACCGCACTCACTCAGAAGCAACTGAAGCCGGGGTATATGACCGCCTCGTGCAGGCCATTGAGACTGTATGGCCAAAAGAAAAAGTGGACGCAATTGGCATTGCGTCACCGGGGCCGCTTGATCCGCATACCGGTACGATCCTTGCCACGCCCAACATCCCCGATTGGAAGAACTTTCCCCTGGCCTCCAAGCTCTGCAAACATTTCGGTGTGCCCGTCCATCTTGACAATGACGCGAACATGGCAGGCCTTGCAGAGTGGCAGTATGGCGCGGGCAAAGGGCATCAGGACCTTGTATACCTTACCATCAGCACCGGCATCGGCGGCGGTGTAATCAGCAGCGGGCACTTGCTGCAGGGCTTTCACGGCATGGGCGCAGAACTGGGACACATGATCATCGACGCTGACGGTCCCTTGTGTGGCTGCGGGTATCACGGACACGTGGAATCATTTTCGTCAGGACCCTCGATCGCGCGTTACGTTAACGAGCAAATCGGCCTCGGACAAAAGTCAACGCTTCATGCGCACCCGGACCTGAATGCCCGCCAGGTGGCAGATGCCGCCCATCAAGGGGATCCGCTGGCGATCTCCGCATTCGAACGCGCGGGATATTACCTTGGCATCGGAGTCGCAAACTATCTTGCCATTTTCGATCCGTCGATTTTGATTTTTGGTGGGGGCGTATCACAAGTTGGTGACCTGTTATTCAGGCCATTCGAGGATAGCCTGCGGAAACATACATTTCATCCACATTATCTGGATAATCTCGTTATTGCAAAAGCCGCGTTGGGCGATGACGCGGGTCTGCTGGGCGCGCTGGCACTCGCTAGAATGCGCTCACAAGGATGAAGTCCGGATGAGCAGGAAGTACGCGGTGGTGTCCCCGCCGCCATCCTGGATGGCCACAAAGTGGTGGACTGCAGATAGGGCAGCGTCGAGCTGATCTACAACGGAATCAATTTCCGGCTTGGAAAGCCGCGTGGCGCCAGCGGCGCGACGAAACGTATCATTATCCACAGGAAAGCAACAAATCAAGGAGTTCGTATGAACAAATTAAATGTGCCGGGTCCCAAAGCCCAGGCACTTATTGAGCGCGATAAAAAGGTCGTCTCATCCTCATATCCGCGCGCGTATCCGTTCGTGATGGATCACGGCAAAGGCGTGGAAGTATGGGACCCGGACGGCAACCGCTTCATTGATTTTATGGCGGGCATTGCCGTGGTCTCAACAGGACACGCCCATCCAAGAGTCGTAAAAGCTGTACAGGACACGGCAGAAAAGTTCCTGCACATTTCATCGGATTTTTATCATGAAGGCTGGATCCGCCTGAGCGAAAAGCTGGATGAGATCGCGCCGTTCGAAGAGAACGCCAAAACCTTTCTGGCGAATTCAGGAACGGAGGCCGTTGAGACGGCCATCAAGCTGGCGAAGTTCCATACCAAGCGGCATAACTTCATTGGGTTCTTCGGCGCGTTCCACGGGCGCACGATGGGTTCGGTTGCATTCACTGCGAGTAAACCACATTATCATCGCGGTTTTTATCCGCTCATGCCGGGCGTGACACATGTGCCCTTCCCTGATCCGTACCGCCCGATTCTGCATCGCAAACTGGGTGAAGATTACGGCGAAACCGTGGTGCGTTTCATTGAAGAGCAGATATTCGATCACAACGTTCCCGGCGACGAGATTGCTGGGGTTTTGCTTGAACCGATCCAGGGTGAAGGCGGGTACGTGGTTCCGCCAGATGGCTTCTTCCCGGCGCTCCGCAAGCTGTGCGATAAATATGGCATCTTGTTGATCGCAGACGAAGTGCAGAGCGGCATGGGACGCACCGGCAAATGGTGGGCTATCGAACACTTTGGCGTTGAGCCTGATATCGTTACATCTGCCAAAGGCATTGCATCAGGTTTACCGCTTGGCGCATGTATCGCCCGCGAATCAGTGATGAAGTGGCCGAAAGGAACTCACGGCAACACGTTTGGCGGCAATCCCATCTCATGCGCGGCTTCCCTGGCAACCATAGAACTACTGGAAGAATCCTATCTTGCGAACGCAATCGAAGTAGGCGAGTATGCGCTTGATGCGCTCAAGGAAATCCAGGTCAGGCACACCTCCATGGGCGATGTACGCGGCAAGGGTCTTATGATCGGCATAGAGTTTGTGAAAGACAAAAGCACCAAGGAGCCGAACGAGGAGATCCGCAACACAATCGAAAAACTGGGTTTTGAACATGGCTTGTTACTGCTCGGCTGCGCCAAATCCGTGATCCGCCTGGCGCCACCACTCTGCATCACAAAAAAGGAAGTGGACGAAGGTTTGGAGATTTTCGAGAAGGTGATCACGATCGCCGAAAAAGAACAGGGATTGAGATAGGGTGCGCTGTGGTGTGCACCTTTTGCCATCGAACAGGAAGCGGAGCCAGGGAACCCTGGCTCCGCTTTTTCGCTAGCAGATCGCTCTCAGCATTCTTTGCCTAACCCACCCACCACATTTCTTCTCCTATTTATGAGATTCAGGGCAAGTCTTGTGTGTGGATCACATCTTATGGGCCGACGGAAAAGTTCATGGCGCTACTCCAGGGACCATAACCTCCACTGTTCCAGGTCTGGATCCAGAACGTGTGTGCTCCACCACCCAAAGTCGCGGCTGGTGTAGCTGAGCAAGTACTGGCACCACAGACTGCAGATGACTCATACCATTGCTTGATCACATTGCCGGAAGGACCATTGACCCACAGATAATACCAAGTGGCGTCATTCACCTTATTCCAGGTTTAGGTAGGGGTGCTATCAGTGGTGGCTCCAGAGGGCGAGACCAATGTCGCTGTGCCGGGAGGGCTGATGATCGTTACCGGGCATTCGATGGTGAAGAGCAGTACATCGAATCCGATGTTCGGGTCGTAACCTCCGCCGAAGTCCAGGACAACTCTCACGATCCCGCTTCCGGAGATGTTCCACGTCCAGTTGCCAGGCTGGCCCGGTATTGCTGATATGGCATCACCGCTGATCGACAGGTTGCCATAGACGGGCGAAATACCTCCAACTTTCCTCATTGGCGATCAGTACATGATAAGATCGGGTTTCCCGGCATATTTCGACCAGGAATCAACCTAACGGCCTAACAAAAATGCAAACTACTAAGCCATTATTATAAACAAATCCACTGGAAATACAACAATTTAACCTTCCAAAAGGTTACAGGTTATCGTGCCTCAGGATGGCATATGCAATGCAAGGAGTTTCAGTCAACCACAAAACCTGTTTACACGCATATGCCATCCGAAATGATAATAGACCTCTTGCGAAAGTCCTTTTTGCCACAGAGATCGCAGAGAAAAAGTGTTTTTTAAGGGCTGTTTCTCAAAGGTCTCTGTGTGCTCTGTGGCTGTATTGTGCCCACTTATGCAAGAGGTCAAATCTACTTATAGCAGTGATAAAATAGCACCAAAACCCCTTATGCTCCCAGATTTCCGTGTCCGCCAACGCGACTACCTGCTTGAAATATCCCGCGCCCTCACCCAGGAACTCGACCTCGAGAAACTCCTTGCGCGTATCTTGAAAATAGCCATCGAAATGCTCGCGGGGCAGGCGGGATTGATCGCGCTCAAAGAGCAGGAGGGCTGGCGGGTCGCGGCAGCGCACGGAATTGCCCCTGCTTTTCTGAGTTATCTCACCCCCTTGCTGGCTGAAGAGAACGTACGGGAACTGAACGTCAGCGAACTTAATCGCATGTTGGAGGAATTGACTTACACCGCCAGCATGGGACTGCTCAATGGTACGGCGCTTCAACTCGTCGCGCATGGATCTGTGATTGGCGTTATCTTTATCTTCCGCAACTACCCCGACCTTTTTACGCCAAACGATCGCGTACTGCTCCAATCCTTTGCTGACCAGGCCGCGATCGCGGTCTTTAATGCGCGCCTTTACGGGCAAGTCTCCTACGAAAAGCAGCGTCTCGATGCGCTCCTCGATTCTGCTGCGGATGGCATTTTGATCCTCAACGCAGACCACACCATTGAAAGATGCAATCTTGCCTACCAAAAACTTTACGGTGAAGCGCGCGAACAGATCGTCGGAAAAGATCACGCAGAGATTATTCGCTGGGTGCGGGGTCCGCAGGGAAAAACACTCGACGAAGCAGAAGCGGGCGGATGGCCGTTGACCCCCAACGCCACACTTTACGTTGAAGGCGACTTGGAAAGACCCCTCCCCCCACCCCTCCCGGTCGGCGTGACCTATGCGCCGTTGCTTTCTGATGATGGCAAACTTCGTAATATCATTGTTACAGTGCGCGACATCACACATTTCCGCACAGCAGATGAAATCAAATCAACTTTCATCTCGATTGTCAGTCATGAACTCCGCACACCTGTTGCATTGATCAAAGGGTACGCCTCCACACTGCGGCGCGATGACGCCAAATGGGACAAATCCACGATCAGCGATTCGCTGGCAGTCATCGAAGAGGAAGCGGATCGCTTGAGCAAAATGATCGATGACCTGCTGGATGCATCGCGCTTGCAGGCAGGTGGGTTGAGTCTCAATAGAGCAGATGTTTCAGTTCCCAGCGTTGCAAGCCGGGTTGCCGAACGATTTTCCATGCAATCAGATAAGCATACCGTTGTCGCAGACTTCCCTGAGAAATTCCCGATCATTCTCGCAGATGAAACGCGCCTCGAGCAGGTGATTGTCAACCTCGTTTCCAATGCGCTCAAGTATGCACCAAAAGGCGAAATAAAAATGAGCGGCCAGGCGCGGCCCGAGCAGGTCATTATCTGTGTGAGTGATGAAGGCCCCGGCATCGAAGCCAAGGATCTGCCGCATATCTTCGATCGTTTTTATCGCTCGTCAAAGGCCCTCAAGCAGACAAAAGGTGCGGGACTGGGCCTTTACCTGGCGCGGGCGATCGTCGAGGCCCATGGCGGCCGCATCTGGGCGGACCCCAAGCCTGATTCGGGTGCCAGGATCTGTTTCTCCCTGCCGCGTTAATGGGCAGACCTGACAGGTTTTATCCTCCCATAACCTTCTTCAACTCTTTCATGATAACGGTGATAAACGACCAACGTTTCGCGAAAACCTGTCGGGTCTTAACCCCCAGATGGTAAAATCAAATTGAACGGAAGCAAGCGACCGTGAGTCCGCAGCGTTAATTAATCCAGAACGATGGAAAGAGTTATGCCCAAGACAGTGCCCTCGCGAAGCAAGCTTGATAGGAAATTCACATGGAATGCCGAAAGCGTTTTCCCATCCAATGAAGCCTGGGAAAAGGAAGTCAATCAGATCCTTGAAGATATTTCAACGGTCAAAGGATATCAGGGTCGGCTCGCCGAAAGTCCATCAGTCTTGCTCGATGCATTGACTGCATATGACAAGTTGGTTTCACGCGCCCAGGTCGCGTTGATGTATGCAGGATTTTCCTATGCAGTGGATACAACAAACCAGCAAGCCGCGGGGATGAACAGCAAGGCGCAAGGGATGTACGGGCAGGTCGCATCTGCCGTCTCTTTTTTGCAGCCAGAGATTTTGCAGATTGGCAACACCAAACTTGATGAATGGATGAGTCAAAGCGAAAATCTGGCACTGTATAAACACAGTTTTAACGATCTCTTCCGCAGGCAGGCGCATGTGCGTTCCGCGGAAGTGGAGGAAATCCTCGGGCTCGCCAGCGACCCATTGAGCGGCCCGTACAATTCGACAAGCATGCTCACGAACGCGGATTTCAAATTTAAGCCCATCAAAGACAGCAAGGGTAGGGTCGTTGACGTAGTACAGGGAAACTATGACACACGGCTGATGCATCTCGCAGATCGCAAAGCGCGCAAAGCCGCATATCGAACTTACATGGATAAATATCTGAAACACAAGAACACACTTGCCAGCAACCTTGCCCATTCGATCAAAGCGAACGTGTTCTATATGCGCGCACGCAGGCACGAGTCCACACTTTCGGCGTCACTCTTTGACTGGAATATCCCGACGGATGTTTTTCATAACCTGATCAACACATTCAGGAAAAACCTTCCAGTCTGGCATCGTTATTTTGCGATCAGGCGCAAAGCGCTTGGATTAAAAAAGCTTGCCTATTACGATATGTGGGCTCCCGTTGCGAAGAAGAAAGTGAAGGTTCCTTTCGAAAAAGGCGTCGAGTTGATCTGCGAAAGTCTCGCGCCGATGGGCAGGGAGTATGTTGACACAGTCCGCAGGGGCTGTCTCGAAGATCGCTGGGTGGATATCTACCCGAATCAAGGCAAGGGACATGGCGCGTTCTCCTCGGGTTCGCAGGGAACACATCCATTCATCATGATGAGTTATACAGATGAAGTGACCAGCATGAGCACGCTCGCCCACGAATTGGGTCACTCGATGCACTCGTATCTCACCTGGAAGAATCAACCGTTCGCATACACCAACTATTCGTTGTTCGTCGCGGAAGTGGCTTCCAATTTCCATCAAGCCATGCTGCGCGGACATTTGCTCAAAACGGTAACTGATAAGAACTTTCAGATCGCGTTGATTGAAGAAGCCGTTGGTGGAAATTTCTTCCGCTATTTCTTTCAGATGCCCACACTGGCGCGCTTTGAGCTGGAAACACACGAGCGGGCAGAACGCGGCGAACCGCTCACCCCCGATTCAATGATCAGTCTGATGGCTGACCTGTTCGCTGAGGGGTTTGGACCCAGCTTCGACATGGACCGCGAACGCGTCGGCATGACCTGGGCGACCTTTCCGCATTTGTTCGCGGACTACTATGTCTACGCGTACGCAACGGGTATCTCCGGTGCGCACGCGCTCGCAGGGCGCATCCTGCGCGGCGAACCGAACACGGTGGAAAATTATTTGGGTTTCCTCAAATCCGGCTCGTCCGATTACTCGTTGAACGTGCTCAAGAAAGCAGGCGTGGACCTGGCCACACCTCAAGCCGTGGAGGAAACTTTCGCCGTCATGGAAAGTTATATCGATCGGTTGGAAAGATTGTTGAGTTAGTAAATGTCATTGCGAGTGAACAAAGTGAGCGAAGCATCTCCTGTTTTGCGAGGAGATTGCCACGCCACCTACAGTGGCTCGCACTGACACAAAATCCTAAGTTGGAAATAAACCAATGCCTCAAACACAAATTGCGTGTCCGCGCTGCCGTCAGATGATCGCGGCAAATGTAGAACAACTCTTTGACGTTACCCAGGATCCTCAAGCAAAGCAGAGATTACTGGGCGGCGTGTCGAATATGGCGCGCTGTCCGAATTGCGGTTATCAGGGACGTCTTGCAACCCCCATGGTATACCACGAAGCAGACAAGGAACTCCTGCTCACCTTCTTCCCATCAGAACTGGGAATGCCACTAAATGAGCAGGAGCGGCTGATTGGTTCCATGATCACGCAGATCACCAACCGGCTCCCGCCTGAGAAGCGCAAGGCTTACCTGCTCAAACCTGTGGCAAACCTGACGTACGAGTCCATGATCCAAACGATTCTCGGGAAGGATGGCATCACACCCGAGATGATCAAGGATCAGCAGGATCGCGTTATGCTGATCGAGCGGCTCTTGCAAGCCAGCGCGGCGGATGTGCGCAGTGAGATCATTAAACAGAACGCCAACCTGTTCGATGAGCAGTTCTTCGCGCTCTTCAGCCGTCTCGCACAAAGCGCCGCGGCAAGTGGGCAGGAACCTGTCGCGCGAGGAATGGTCGATCTACAGAAACAGCTTCTCGAAGAGACTGACTTCGGACGCGAGCTGAAAGAATCGGTCGGGGAACTGGAAGCAGCTACAAAGTCCCTGCAGGAGGCGGGGCAGGGTCTCACGCGGGAGAAACTATTGGAACTGGTTCTGGCAGCTCCTAATGACGCACGTTTGCGCGCGTATGTCAGCCTTGCGCGCGGCGGCATGGATTATCAGTTCTTCCAGTTGCTTACCGAGAAGATCGATAAAGCATCCGGTGATGAGAAAGCAAGGCTTGAGTCGATCCGTGAGAGACTGCTCGATTTCACCAGCGAAATCGATAAACAGCTCGAGGCACGTTATAAGCAGGCACAGGAGTTTGTGGAATCCCTGCTCGCGCAAGAGGATGTAGTCAAGGCCGTCCGCGATAACCTGGATGGGTTCACACAGGATGCCGTGGAAATCGTTAATCAAATGCTGCGGCAGGCTTCTGAAAAGAGCGATTACACACGCATGGGTAAGCTGCAAAAAATGGCTGAGGTTCTGCGTGAAGTCTCCACGCCGCCCGAAGTGGCTTTCATTGAGCAATTACTCGACGCGCCCGATGATTCAGCCGTTGAGAAAATGCTGGAGGACAATAAAGACCTGATCAACGATCAGTTCATGGAAGCATTAATTGGATTGGTTGGACAGGTGGATGCAGCTGCAGGACAGGGAAACGCCGAAGCCAAAGCCCTGGGTGAGAAGTTGAGCAAGGTCTATAGAACCGCGTTGAAATTCTCGATGAAAAAGAATATGAGATGATCAAAAAACGGGTTCCATGCGGAACCTATTTGCGAACCCCCTCAAACAAATCTGTTTCCACTTTTCTTCCACCATTCACAAGGCTATACGCGCGGTAGAACGTGCCTTGCATTGCAAGGACAGCGACCGCCGCGTCTTCGTGCATTTCGGCCAGCTTGCCCAGCGTCGCCAATTGACTTCGGTGGCATTGAATGGCGCGCCACGC
>Ga0209321_10002067_pt1 | contig 13555 bp, 10 predicted proteins | sample Rifsed16ft4_FD_184012 | JGI IMG/M metagenome (GOLD analysis project Ga0209321, IMG submission 184012) | Soil microbial communities from Rifle, Colorado, USA - sediment 16ft 4 - CSP-I_5_4 (version 2) | ecosystem: Environmental > Terrestrial > Deep subsurface > Rock core/Sediment | place: Rifle... | reverse complement strand
CCCGCCGCGAGCAGCACGGCGGATTCAATCATCGCAGACCATCGCTTGTCTCAACCAGATACACAGCCGAAGGCAGTTCAGGATGACGCGCCGAAAATTTTTCTGCAATCTCCATCGCCGCGCTTTCTGCCAGGTCGCGTTTTGCGAGCGCGATCACACATCCTCCATATCCGCCGCCACTGAAGCGACTTCCATAAATGCCACGCGCCTTGCTTGTGATCTCATGCAATTGGATCAGAATTTCACTGCCAGATTCATAGTGCCGAATGGATGATTCACAAGATCGATTCATTAACTTCCCAAATAATTCCGTATTTGAATCTTCCCAGGCCTGCGCGCCGCGCTGGACACGATCCACTTCACCGTAAAAGTGTTCTGCGCGGCGGCGCAGGTTTTCTGCCAGAGTCGTTTTCTTTTCTTCAAACAGTTCACGCGGCACATCGGACAATCTCCGTGCACCAGTTTTCAAGATCGACGCGGCGTCGCGACATTCGAGCACACGCGTGTTGAATCCGCTTTTGGTCAGCTCGCGCCGGACTCCCGAATACGCCACGATCCAGGCGGAGTCGTTGGAGGGGGAGTCGAAGATCGGCGTAACGGAAGCAGTGATCGTATCCATAAAAAGCAGCGCATTGCGTTTGCCGTGGACGATGGTCAACGGGTCGAGAAATCCGATTTGTAGACCCAATACGTTGTGTTCAAGTTGGAATTCCAATTGAACGAGTTGTTCATTCGGCAGGTCAATATCATTCACCTCAGCCAGTGCTTTGAGATACGCGAGGCTCACCGAAGCAGAGGAGCTCAGCCCGGCGCCGATGAGCGAACCGCTGACGTGAGCCTTGATGCCGCATTTGAGTTGACCGTCGAGCACGTGCGCTGCGGCTTGTGCATAGCGTGCCCAATGCGTTTGATCAATTTCATTACCGATAAAGAATTTTGTTTCACCAAATTGATCGCTCTCAATATAAATCTGCTTATCGTCCGAAGGTGTATACGCAAGCGTCGTGCCCATATTAATTGTTCGTCCCAGCACCGCGCCGCCCTGATGATCCACATGCGCACCCAGTGGACAAATACGGTAGGGCGAAAGGATTTGTTTCGTCACGCGCCGCGTTTCTTTCTAAGAGTTTCCTTTATGTCCTGCAAATATTTTCCATGCAATGGATAGAACCACAACAAAAAGATTGCCAGCAAGAAACCGATTGAAGTGGGAACGGTCAGGAAGATGCGGAAGCCCAAGTCAACGGAGGCAGGCTGAACGTCGAGGAGAGTATCGTAACCAAAGGCCGGCATCACGAGACCGAAGACAGAAGATACAAGCAATCCGCTTAGCGTGATGAGAAACCCGCTCATGCCAAAATACATGCCCGCGCGCTGGTGCCCCGTCTTCACTTCATCTTCATCCACCACTTCTGTCATGATGACATCGCCGATCAGCACAAGTCCGCCGAGACCAATGCCGAGAACAACCGCGGCGGCATAAGTGAAATTGATATTTGGCGAGAAACCCATTGGCACGATGCCCACGATCATGATCGCGTTGGCAAGCATCAGCGTGCGACGCGAATCGAGTTTGTTCGCGACCCAATTACGCCAGGGATACAGCGAAAGCATGGCGATCAAGAAAGCCATTCCAAGAATCACGGTTGCCAGACTCTCATCCACCTTGAGACTGTATTTGAGATAAAAGAGAATGCCTGTTTGCAGCGAACCCGTCGCGAAGAAGCGCATGGTCTGTGCGCCCGCGGCCGTGAGATAACTACGATTGACAAACGTGGACTTGAGCGCGGAGATGAAGGGGAAACCAGTATCGGTACGTAATTCCTTGCGCTCGAACATGGCTGGATAACCTGCATAAATTGCAATGACCGAAAGGCCCGCAAACAACGCCGCCATTCCACTCCAACCCAGGATGTTTGCCAGCATGGGTGGCAACGCTGCACCGATGAACAAACCAATGATCTGGAAAATGTTCATTTTGGCAGCAACATCTGTCCGTTCTTCATATGTACCGAACATTTCAGGCAGGAGTCCATAATAGCCCGTTGCAATGGCTGTATAAAGACCTTCCCAAACCACAATTGCACTGCCGAAGTACAGCAACAATCCAGCAGGATTGGATTTGCCATCAAACGGCGCGGTGAAGAGCAATGCAAACGCCAATGCGTATGGTAACCCGCCGAACAACACATAGGGAATGCGCCGCCCCCAGCGTGAGCGAGTTCGGTCAGAAAGATAACCCAGAGCAGGATTATTGAGAGCGTTGTAGACGGTATAGAAAAACCAGAAAGTGGAATACCAGGCTACTGGCAGATTTTTGATATCCACAATATAAAAAGCGATCACACCTGCAACGGCTTCGCCTGGTATCGTGATGCCCAGACTTGAAAGCGAATAGAGCAAACGGGTTTTGGTGCTGGTGGCAAATTGTGAGATCGCGGTTGTCATCTTAGCTTCTCATTGCATTTCGTATCTGACGATATCCGATCGACTTAATATCTTCACTCTCGATGAACTTCTTCAACTCATCGCTCATGAACGTGTTGTAATTGGCGACGCGGCTTTCCCAATCGAGGCAGATGGAACGCAACTCCACTGTGTCAATCGAAGGGTGCAAAATAAAATGTGTGATACCCACAGGTAAATCACCCAGCAAATCCTTTGCAGTTTCCATTTGCCCATCGGGATTCGGTTCATTAAGCGGCATGGAAACAAGACCCTCCAGCATTGGCACTCCCGTTTTTTCAAGCTGCTGCATGACCGGCTCATAAGCTTGTATTTCGTCAGCGCTGATTCCCATCATGTCGATTCCTTTCGCATCCGTCCGCGGCAACATACTCGGCAAAAGCCTGCTTGCTGCTGCCTGGATGTAAGATTGAATAAACAGCGGACTCATGATCGTGCCCATGTGCGAATCGACGTGCGTGACATCGATCCCTGCCGCGAGCGCGCGCTCGATCTGTGCATTGAATTCCATCTCGACCGCCTCAGGCTTCGCATTTTGATACACGGCATCCTGCCATTGATGGAAATAACCATCCGCATCCAGCAAACCCGACGTCTGATCCCGCGTCGACAGCGGACTCCAGCGATAGGCATCCCACTCCGCATTCAGCGTGGCGTGGACTCCCATATCGATTTCGGGATTCTCGCGGCACATCTGCGCGGTGGCAGGGAACCATGGACAAGGCACCATCACCGCGCCGGATGTGATCGTGCCAAATTTCCATAAATCCTTGAAGGCCTGCAGCGACGCGTGGCACATGCCAATATCATCGCTGTGGATGACGACAACACGGTCAGAGTCTGAAAAACCTAACTTTTTGAGAAACGGGTTTGGAGTCATTTTTGTTCTCCTAAAATCCACAATGCAGCGCACTCGTATGCAATATCTTGAGCGGTTCGCCGCGTGTAAACGATTCCCCCGCGGTAACCTGCTGTGACTTGGCGTCGAGCGCGAAGATCAATTGATCCATGCCTGGCTGGTCAAATTGCACTTCATAACATCGCACCGCCGCGATCTTCGTCTCCCATGTGGATGAAATATCCATGATCTGGTTTGGTTCGCGGGTGTAGTAAAAAACAATTCCCTTGATGTCATGCCCCGTGTAAGTGGCATCAATTGCCGGGTCGCTTGAAGCGATCTTCGTCAACCCTGCGAACATGACAGCCTCCGCCGCGGCGAGTCCCGTTTGGATATGATCGTGGTGCGCTTCATACGTCAGCCAGGGATCTGCAGTAAAGACAAAATCAGGCTGGATTATGCGGATGTATTTGAGGAAATCACGGCGCAAGGCAAAATAATCATATTCGCCGGCATCGGGATAGCCCAGCCAATATTGTTCTTTTACACCGATGATCTTTCCCGCGGCGAACTGGTCGCGCTTCAATTCCTGCGCGGCGTCTTCTTTTGAAAGAGAACCGTCAACGACGCCCATCAGATCATCTGTTGCGGTGAGATAGAACAACTCGGCGCCGTTCTGTTTGAGCAGTGCCAGAGTTCCTGCCGCGCCAATGTCATTATCATCGTAGTGCGGCTGGATACACAATATGCGTTTTGCGTCAAAGATGTTTGGCGTTGGCAGGATGGTTTCAATGGTCATTTGTTCTCCTTACTACACAGTCTTATTTCATAAATACTCCGTTGGTTGAGTAGGCGGCGATAGCTGCTGTATCGAAACCAACAAGCTTCAAAAATACTTTTGTTACAAGGAAATCCTTGGCTTAGTAGTGGTTTCGATACACCCTGCGGCGAGCACGCAGGGCTACTCAACCACCGAATTACTTCACTTCCACAACTTTTCCCGTTCTCGAGCTTTCATACGCCGCGTCCACGACTTTCATGTTCATCAAACCTTCCAATCCACCAGGGACCGGCGTTTGATGCTTCTCGATGCATTCCACAAAATACTTCAATTGATCATCATACAAGCTCTGCGGACAATGATCCTTGCGCGGGAATTCAAGACCAGAATCAATCACATCCAGTTTTTCTTCTTTGCGATTCGGCAACTCCAGCTTTGTCGGAAACAACTGGCCAAATCCCTGCGTGCCGTATAACTGCGTCGCGGCTTCGGGTCCATCCGCGTGTGGCTGCCACCAACCTGACTCGATGTATGACGTCACACCGTTATCCCAGTTGGCAATGATCAGGCCCGTATCATCGACATCGAAATTGCCATAATATGTTCCAAGCTTCGCGTACACGGAAATGGGTTTTGGGTCACCCAGCAAAAATCGCGCCGTATCCAACGCATGGATTCCCATATCGGCCATCGCACCACCGCCCGCCAACTGCTTTTGAGTGAACCACCCGCTTGGCCCCCAATGGGTATGCACGCCATAGCCCTTCGTGCGAACGATCCTTCCCAATTTCTTTGATTGTTCTTTTAGCCATAACACATCGGGATCAAAGCGCCAGCAATGAGCCACCATCAACAAAGCGCCAGATTTCTGCGCGGCTTCGCACATCTGCTCAGCCTCCGGCGCGTTCATTGACATTGGCTTTTCGACCGTCACATGCACGCCCGCGTGGAGCGCGGCAATTGTTTGCGGTGCGTGCAAATAATTCGGCGTGCTTATCACCAGAGCCTCCACATTTCCATCTTTGAGCATGGCTTCCACATTTTCATATTGCCGCGTGATGTTGAAGCGTTTGCCAAATTCGACCATCGAACCGGCTTTGTGATTCACGACGGCGACCAACTCTAGCCCCAAATTTTGCGCGGCTTGTGCATGGACTTTATTGATGTATCCCGTCCCTGCAAATGCAATCTTCATGCCTTCTCCTTCAATCGGATTGTCATAATTTGATAGGGTCTTAAATTCAATTGGATCGAATCGTTTTCCACGCTCAATTCTGATTCGTTTTCCTCCAGCAGATTCGTCTCCCAGGCAGATTGCACTGCGAATCCCAGCTTGACCCGAACCTGCCCCCGTTTTCTCTGGCTTTCATACAGGCGGACGATGATCCCGTTTCCGTCTTCGGCGCGTTTGATCGTCTCCACGATCACGTTTGGCTTGGATACAGAAATTAGAGAATGGAGATTAGAGATTGACTTCTCGGACCTTTGACCTTCGACGTTTGACTTGTAAACGATGATCGGGTCATTTAACAGGTATGCTTCGCGTTGCGTATCTTCATTCCACGAACCAGAGTGTGGATATAAACTGTACTTGAATTGATGTTCGCCGTAATCTGCCATTGGGTCGGGCATGGTCGGAGAACGCAAGAGCGTAATCCGCATGATGTTGTCGCGGATGTCATGGCCATATTTGCAGTCGTTTAATAGACTGACGCCATAATCGCCTTCGCTCAAATCCACCCATTTATGAGCGCAGGTTTCGAAACGTGCCCAGTCCCAACTGGTGTTGCGGTGGGTGGGACGCTGCACATTACCCCATTGGATCTCGTAGGTGGCATGGGGAGCGAGCACTTCGACAGGGAACGCAACTTTGAGCATGGTGTGACGTTCCTGCCAGTCGATCGAAGTGTCAAAGTCTAAACGCGGGCTATTATGGCTGAGTGAGATTCTTTGCGTAATTTCGCTATTTTGAATCTTGCGCTTGATTTCAATTGCCTGACGCAATATGCCATGCTCAATCTTTTTTATAGATGAAGAAGGTTCGGCCAGCCACATCTTGTCATCGTAGAAAATATCCACATCCCAGGCATCCCAGTCCTTCGGGCGGTCTTCGAAGGCTTGGAGTTGATTGGCAATTTCATTCGGGGGCATGACTTCACGATTGGCTTGCTTGTCGAAGATGTGGGTGATGTCACCGTTGTTGTTGAATTCAACCTTGAGACAATCGTTTTCCAGAAGTGGGGCGTGGAGCGAGCTGGCGTCAGGCGTGGAACTTGGAACTTGAGACATGGAACTTAATGCGACAACACTATAGGGAGGTATCTCACCCGGATCCACCCACAGACCAGAATCGGTTTCTTGAGAAGGAATAGATTCCCCGTCCCGCGTGAAGCGCTGGAATGAGTCGCCCGGGATAAAGACGACGCCCTGTTGTGTGAACGAAGTCGCGTTGACGAGCAAAACGTCTGCCTCCAATTTATCAGCAAGGGCCTCTAAGGCTTGATCGCGGAGTTGAGTTACGTTCCTTGCCAGTTCTGCATATTGTGCCTGCGACTCCTCATAGACAGGACCGATGCTCGAGCCAGGGATGATATCGTGAAATTGGTTGAGACAAACTGTGCGCCACGCGTCGTTGATCTGTTGCAACGGATACTTGTAATCCGTGTGAAGCGACGCAAGCGTTGCAATAAACTCAGTGTCATGCAGAAGAAATTCACTCTTGCGATTGGCGCGTTTGTTGCGCGCTTGTGTGGTATATGTGCCGCGATGATATTCAAGATAAAGTTCGCCGTTCCAAACAGGCATCCTGCGCGATTGCGTGAGCGGGTCAATGGATTCGAAAAATGCTTTCACGCTGGACTGCTTCACTTGCGGCAGTGCGGGGAAGTGATTCATCACTTCGATGTTCTCGAGCATCTCGCGCGTGGGGCCGCCACCCCCGTCGCCGAAACCGTACGCCATGAGCAAATCCTTGTGTAATTCCTTTTGCTGGAAGCCCTGCCACGTGCCAAGCGCTTCGCGGGGATTCGCCATCGAGTTGTATGTACTGGCATACGGACTACCGAACTCTTTGACTGTGCTGAAGTGCGTGAGGATTTGCGTGCCGTCAATACCCTGCCATATGAACGTGTCGTATGGCAAACGGTTGTATTGGCTCCAGCCGATCTTGATGGTCATGAAGTATTTCAAGCCTGCCTGCCGGATGAGTTGCGGCAATGCCCACGCGTAGCCGAACACGTCGGGCAGCCATAATACGGGACTCTCTGCATCTTTCCCAAAATGCTCACGGAAGAACGTGCGGCCTAATAGGAACTGCCGGGCAAGCGATTCTGCGCCGCTGAGGTTGCAATCTGCTTCGACCCACATGCCACCGATGGGCTCCCAACGTCCTTCCTGTATGCGCTGCTTGATGGACTCGAACAACGCGGGCTGGTCTTCCTTGATGAATTGATATAACTGCGGCTGGCTTTGCGTGAAGTGATAATCCGGGAACTGCTCCATCAAACGGATCACGTTGTGGAATGTGCGCTCCGCTTTGCGATGCGTTTGACCAAGAGTCCACAGCCAGGCGATATCGATGTGCGCGTGACCAGTGGCATGGATGACTGCGTCCATGGGCGCGCCTGCTTTTTCAATGCCTGCTTTGATGATCTGCATTGCAGGCTCAACGCTTTTATAGAATTCATCGCAATCGAGTGGGTCACGGGTATCCAGCGCCGCGAAGGCGTCATTCAGAGCATCATACAATTGATAACGCGCGGGGTTGTTCTCATCGATGTTATTCGCTGTTTCGAGCGCCACACGAGCGTGGACGATCAAGTCCCGCGTGGGTTGATGAATTTGCACAACCTTGCACTGCTTCATGTAAAGCTTGGTGAACAGTTCACTCTTCGCAAAACCACCCAGACCCGTCCAGCCATGAAGCGCAAGCAAATGTGATCCTCCATCTGCCCATTCGGGTTTCAACAAAAATTCCTGATGATGGCGGTCGCATGCGGCGTAGGGTTCGCCGTCAATGTATGCCAGCGCTTCCGGATGACTGAAATCGCCCGCCTCCCCCAACGGTAAGTACAGCGCGATGGGCTGTGCTTTATCCCACTCATCGGGAATAACAAAGGTTGTTCTCAAGATAAAGTCCTGCATCCAGGAGCCCCAATATTCGTGCGCATTGACTTCCTGCCAGCCGGAATCATCTACATTCATACCAATGGGTGCGGGCGCGAGCGGTCCGTCCAATTCACGATAACGAAAGGATGACAGCGCCTTGTGTTTGCGATATACCAATGGGGTGATCAGTTCAAGCCGTTGTTTGATCTTTTCGGGCGTCCAGCGAGTGCGGTGATACATCGTTTTGTTTATCCTTTGATTCCAGTGAAGACCACACCTTGTGTAAAGATACGCTGGCTGAAGAAGAACAGCAAAATGGGCGGGACGATCATAAGAACAGATACAGCCATTATGAGGTGAGTGTTGACTGTGTAGATCGCATCGAAGGTTTGAAGGCCGACCGCGAGAGTCCAGTTTTCGCGTGTATGCAGGAAAATGAGCGGTTCGTAGAAATCATTCCATGCGTAGAGGAAGTGGAAGATGCCAACAGATACGAGGGCAGGTCTTGCCTGCGGCAAAATGACATAAAGCAAAGTTTGCAGTGGATTCGCGCCATCTATCTTTGCGGCATCATCGAGTTCGAGCGGGATGGTCATAAAGAACTGCCTGAGCAGGAATACGTCATAGGCGTTCGCGAAGAATTGCGGCACGATCAGCGGCAATAATGTATTTATCCATCCGAGTTTTTGGAAGAGAATATATACAGGAATCAACCTTACCTGGCTCGGTAACATAATGGTCGAGAGCAGGAGCAGGAACAGTATATTCAACCAGCGCGCCCGGAAACGTGAAAACCCATAGGCCACCAGGGAACAGGAGAACAACATGCCAGCCATGCCAACAAAGGTAACAATGAGTGTATTGCCAAGATAACGCCAGAACGGCATGGCACCGATCGCTTCAGGATAATTCTCCCAGTGGACATCCCAGCGATAGAGCTGTTTCTGTTCATTGATTTTCAACTCGTGGATCACGTCGGTTCGCGCGGGATCGACAAACTGCCCCAGGCCATCAGGGATTTTCTTGACAAGAGCCATTTCGCGCGTTACGCCATCAAGTGTCACTTCATAAAGCGGCTCGAGATTGCCATTGACTTCCACCATTTTCGGTTTGCGCGGGATGAGCGATGACGAATCGGAGCGTATTTGAGCAGGGTCCTTCAGGGAGGTACTGATCATGTATAAAAACGGGATCAGAATGAGGACCGAGCCTGAAGCGAGTATCAGCGTGGTGATGCCCTTGAAGAGCAGTTCATGTCCGGAGGCGGATCTAAAGATCCAGAGGAGGAAATCCAATGCTTTTTTCACTCAGCCCCTTCCCTTCAGTTGACCCTCGTAATAAACCCACGTGTCAGAGGAGCGGAAGATCAGCGCGGTGAGGATCAAAACGATAATGAAGAGTATCCACGCCAGGGTGGAGGCGTAACCCATATCGAAATAGCGGAATGCGTTCTGATACAGATATACATTGTAGAAAAGTGTGGCGTGCTGCGGGCTTCCGAGACCGCCGAGCGAACTGCTGGTGGCAACATAGACCTGAGTGAAATATTGGAACGTGGCAATCATGCCCAGTACCAGGTTGTAGAAGATGACAGGTGTCATCATGGGAAAGGTCACATTCCAGAAACGTTGCCAGGCGTTGGCGCCATCCACTTTCGCCGCGTCGTATAAATCTGTCGGGACACCCTGCAAGCCAGCAAGATAAATGATCATCGAGCCGCCCACACTCCATAGACTCATGATGACGAGCGCCGGGATGGCCCATTCAGGGTCGGCCAGCCAGCCCGGGGGATTCTGAATGCCGATCACATCTTTGAGGAACGGGTTGAGAACCCCGACGCGGGGATTGAGGATGCGAACCCATAGCAAGGTAACCGCCACTCCCGCGATAATGGATGGCAGGAAATAAATCGTGCGCCAGATATTGATGCCGCGCACCTTTTGATTGAGCAAGACCGCCAGGAAAAATGAAAAAGCGAGATTGAGCGGAAGTGCGATGGAGGCGTAATAAATGGTGACTTGCAGTGCTTTCCAAAACAATGGGTCTTTGAATTGCCTTGGGTCGCCTGTGCGGATGACGTCCCAGATCCCGGAAAAGGCTTTCTGATAGTTTGCCAGTCCAATCCATTGCGGCGGGTCAATGATATTGTATTTCGTGAAGGAGAAATACAGCGAGGCCAGCATGGGGCCGATCGTAAAAATGAGGAAGCCGATGATCCACGGCACGACGAACGCGTACCCGGCCAGCGCTTCACGGCGGGCAAGACTCATCTTGCGGAATGATGGGAGGGACATGGCATCTCCAGAATAATTGCTTCAGAAATTCACCACGGAGGATGAAAATGATTTGGAGTCCAAAGTCTCCTGATTTTGGAAACGCCGAAGTCGGGCCCCCACAGGGGTGCTCCGCAAAGACTTCGGACTCCGTATGCAGAGAACACGGAGAAAAGATAAAGAAGAATCTCAGCGTCTCTGTGTCTGAGTGGCTAAGACCTTAGCTCATGGATTAATGACTCGCCCAGTATTCATCGAGGATCTTCTGCAAATCCTCATTACCTTGCTCCATCACAGCTTGCACATCGGCTTCCGGGTCTGTGTATAGAATCGTTAGAACATTGTTCAACGTATCATTTACTTTGCCCCATTCGGGCACCCAGCCTTCGTGATGTGGACTGTCAAGGTAATCGATGGCTTTGAAGATCACACCGTGGTCAATGTTGGGGTAACGTTCTTTCAGGAAATTCAAATACGCTTCTTCGGTGGATTTGCGCGCCGGCAGACAACCATAGATTTTGCACACATCCACAATCTGTTCGGGAGCCACGAGCCACTTCATCACCTCCCAGGCCGCGTCCTTGTTCTTGGCGTTCTTGGACATGGTGAACAAATCGGCATGGATGCGAGCGATGCGTTCACTGTCCTGGTTGTAGAACAACGGAGCAATGTCATATGCGAAGGGCAGTTCGTTCAATCCCTCCGACATAAACCAGGTATGGCTGTACCAGATCGCGATTTGCCCTGACCCGAACGGGTCGGCGCCAGTGGAGTCGATCGCGGCCTGCCCATTCGCATCAGGGATGAAATGGTCTTTCCAAATCCCATCGTGCAGCCATTGGAAGCCGAACACCCTTTCAGGCGCATTGAATGTGGCAGTCTTGTAATCATCGCTGGTCGGGCGTCCCTGGTCTGGCGCGCCGAACATCGTCAACTGGCCGCGCATGTCTGTCCACGTGTCGGCGTAGCCCCACTGCTTGATACTGCTCGGGTCGAAGTCTGCATCGAGCGGGGTATTATCGTTGGCATCCAGGGTTAACTTCATCGCCAGCTCTCTCAGCGCGTCGATGTTCCAAGACGTATCCTCGTAATCATGTGTGGGGTAGGGCAGTCCCGCGGCGTCGAAGGCGTCCTTGTTGTAGAACAGGAACGAAGGATACAAGCCAAGCGGCAAACCGGCATCCAGATCTGGATATTTGTTGATGGTGGTCGCGGGGCCGTAGAAATCGCTCAGGTCGTAATTATCTCTTTGAATATAGGGCGTGATATCTTCCCAATATTCCTTGAAACGCGCAATAGTCGAAGTGCCATGTGGTCCCACCAGTTGCGGCGCGTTGTCACCTGAAACCATCGCAAGGAATCTTTCCGTCGCTTCTTCGTTCGGCACGATCAGGAATTCCATTTCGATGTTCTCGTGCGAGTCATTGAACTTCTTGGCGAGCGCTTCCTGCGCGGCGACCTGGTCCGGGTCAGTGCCTGTGCCAAAGCCGACGAAGATCACGACCTTCTGTTTTTCGGCTGGCTGGGCAGGTGCTTCGGTCGCAGCGACTCCGCCGCAGGCGGCGAGGAGCATCGAAGTCATTGCGAAGGACGCCAACATTTTGAACAGTTTGTTTTTCATTTTCTCCTCCGAAGAGATTGAATGGATTGGATACGACTTGTTCCGGGCGTTTTTATTTTCGATTCACCTCCTTGCGGATGACAGCAATTCGTCTTGAATTGGAGCCTGTTTGGACTCGCACCCGCACGAATCGCGGATGACCAGCTCGGTGCGCATCAGAGTCAAAGCCTCAGCCTGCTGACTGCTCATCAGGCGCGCCAGTTGGCGGACGGCTTCGCGTCCAACATCTTCGATCGGCGCGTGGACGGTGGTCAGTGCGGGTGAGGTGTACCGGGCAAAGGGAACATCGTCGAAACCCACCACAGCCACATCGTCAGGGACGCGGCGTCCCGCCATCTTTAACGCGCGCATGGCTCCTGTGGCCGCGTCGTCATCTCCGGCGAAGACCGCGTCGAATTCAATACCATCCAGCAGCAGCTGTTGGATGGATGCAAAGGCTTCCTCGTCATCGAATCCGCCTGAAGCAATGCGTTCGGGATTGAATTGAATGTCATGTGCTTTAAGCGCTTCCTGATAACCGCGCTCGCGCCAGACCGAGTCTTCATGCCCTTCAGGGCCTTGTAAAAAAACGATTCGGCGCCGGCCATGCATTTCGATCAGGTGATTGGTGAGCATTGCGGCGCCGTCTTTGTTTTCTATTGTAATAACCGGGATGTTCATTGAGTCGGGCGGGGTCTGGTGCAACAGCACCATTGGAAAACCCATGCTGTACAGGCGGTGCAGTTCACGGTGGTCGAGGCTGTCGGTAAAGATGAGCAGGCCGTCTGTGTTGTGCTCGCCGAGCGGCCTGCGCGATGGCCCTTCCTGCGTCGTGGAATGGATAAGCAGATCATAGCCCGCTCCGTGCGCGGCAGATTCGATTCCCTTAAGTATTGGCGGGAAGAACGCACCGCTGATCTCCGGCAGAAGCAGGCCGATGGTGTTCGTCCTTTTGCTTGCCAGCACGCGCGCCGCGTGGCGCGGCACAAACTGAAGTTCCTCCATTGCTGCGCGTACCCGTTCCGCCTTTTCCGGCTGGACAGGTGTTGTGCCGTTCAGCACGCGGCTCACCGTTGCTATCGAAACCCGAGCCCTCCGGGCGACATCGGCAATTGTGGGTGGGCGGTTTTTCGGGAACATCGTTGTTGAGTGGGTTGCGGCCACTGAGAATCCAGGGAACATGAAAACGCTTTCTGAAAGCGTTTTCATAAGTATACAAAAGATTGCTTTCAAAGTCAACGAGTTGGAGATAAATAGACCTCTTGAGAAAGTCTTTTTGCCACGGTGCCACGCGACGCCTGTGGGACGGCGCCGTCCGTGTCCGCGGCACTGGGGGCGTCGATCGCAAGAGGTTTACAAGTAAGGATCCATGAAACGACATTCCACCACTTTGGGAATCTAAGGTTCCACCCTCCAAAGATGCACCTCCCCATTTGCACCGCCAGTGGCGAGTAACCTGCCATCGGGCGAAACCGCCAACGCCCCAATCC
>Ga0209321_10002065_pt1 | contig 13560 bp, 14 predicted proteins | sample Rifsed16ft4_FD_184012 | JGI IMG/M metagenome (GOLD analysis project Ga0209321, IMG submission 184012) | Soil microbial communities from Rifle, Colorado, USA - sediment 16ft 4 - CSP-I_5_4 (version 2) | ecosystem: Environmental > Terrestrial > Deep subsurface > Rock core/Sediment | place: Rifle... | reverse complement strand
GTCGAGCATGGCCGGGGTGAGGTCGAAGCCGATAAGAAAACGCGTGCCCAGGGCGAAGGCGTTGGCGAATGTGCCGGGGCCGCAGGCGAGGTCGAGGGCAATCTCGGTGCCGCGGGGGGAGACGAGGGCTGCCAAGTGCTCGGCCTCCTTGGAGCGCGTGGAGAGCGCGAAGCGGGAGAACTGGTCGGCGGTGCGCGTGAAGCGGTCACGGATGCGGGAGTGCTGGGCGGCGTGGTCAGAAGACAAAGCAGATTCCTCACTGCGCTCGGAGTGACACCGGGAGAAGATTATACGCTGAGATAAATCGTCCCGGTAGGAATGAGAAGAAAAGGCAAGAGAAATGGCAAATTTCAAATCTGAAATTTGAAAGGAAGAAAAAGAAAAGCCTCGCGTCAGCCTGACTTAATCGAGAGGGGCGTGGGCTACACGAGGATACAACGGGCGAGGTGGGCGGAGGCGGAGGAATTCTTTCCGGCAAGGCCTGAATCTGCGATCGCTGCGCTTGGAATGACAGGCGCGGTAGAGTCGGCCGTAGAAACGGGGCGTGGTTCGGCTTCGCTCACCACTCGCGGTTCGCTTACGCTCACTGCTCGAAGATCGGGGAGGGCGGAGGAGCAGTCGGGGAGGCGGTAGGGGCAGCGGGGCTCGAAGGCGCAGCCGGGCGGGAGCGCGTCGAGTCGCGGGACGGCGCCGGGGATGGGGACAAGTTGTTTGCGGCGGAGCGAAGGAGAAGCGGCGAGGAGGCCTTCGGTGTAGGGATGGCGGGGGCGAGTGAGGACGTCGCGGGTTGGACCCTCTTCGACGATGCGGCCGGCGTAGAGAACGGCGAGGCGGGAAGCGACCTGGGCGACAACTCCGAGATCGTGAGTGATGAAAAGAAGTGCGAGGCCGAGCTCGCGCTGGAGGCAGGCAAGGAGCTCGAGGATCTGTTTTTGGATGGTGACGTCGAGGGCGGTGGTGGGCTCGTCGGCAATGAGCAGGCGCGGCGAGCCGGTGAGGGCCATGGCAATAAGAGCGCGCTGGCGAAGGCCGCCGGAAAGTTGATGAGGGAACTGGCGGGCGCGGAGGGCGGGTTCGGGTACGGCGGCGCGTTCGAGGGCAGCAAGGGTGCGGCGGCGGACGGCGTCGCGATCGAGATGCGGCTCGTGGGCGCGGACGGCTTCTTCGATTTGTGCGCCGACACGGAGGACGGGGTTGAGCGCGGTCATTGGCTCTTGGAAGACCATGGAGAGTGCGCGGCCGCGGAGAGAGCGAAGGGCGTCAGGTGAAAGAGCAAAAAGATTCTGTGGGGTGTCGCCGTTGGAGGCGAACCAGGCTTCGCCGGAGACGCGGGCACCGGGCGGCAGCAGCCCCATCAGGGCAAGAGAGAGCATGGTCTTGCCGGAGCCGGACTCGCCGACGAGTCCGAGGGCTTCGCCGGGGGCGATGCGGAGAGAGACGTCGGCAACGGGACGGACCCAGCCGGTGGGTGTGGGGAGTTCGACAGTGAGAGAACAGACGTCGAGGAGCATGGGGAGATGATAGAGGCCAAATTCGAAAAACGTAACTCGTAATTCGTAAAGCGTAACTCGCGATTCGTAAAACGTGATTCGTGAATTGGGACTCGTGTGAATCAGCGGCGCACGAGGGGGATGACGAGTTTGAGGGCGGTGTGGGAGGAGGAGAAGCTGCAGACTTTGACGTCGACGAGGCCGGCGGACTTGGCGGCAGCCATGACGTCGGCCTCAGTGATTTGCGCCTGGCCCTTGGGATAAACCACCCAGAGAGCGCCGGCGGGCTGAAGTGAGGCGCGGAGTTTTTTGATTTGCGAGAGGGCGGACTTGGATTCGGCGGCGAGGAAGATGAGGTCGGAGTCTTTTACGGGTTTGCCACTGGTGATGGCGGAAGTGCGGCAGCGGAACCGCTTGAGAAAACTTTTGTCGAAGAGCCCGAGGAGAGAGATGGAGGAGGCGGGTTTGACGCCGAGTTTGTCGAGGAGGCTGGGGGGATGAAGGATCTTGTCGGCCCACTTTGGAGCGGCGGTGCCGAGGTCGAAGGCGGCGGTGCCGTCAGGGAAGGTAATGCGGAGGGTGCCGACGGAGGCGCGGACGGATTGCATCGCACGGAAGGGGATCTTCAGGCGGAAGGCGCCGCGGAAGAGAAGGAAGTCGGATTCGAGGAGGAGTTTGCCGGGAGAGGATTGGCGGTTGAAGCGGGCGGTGCAGAGAGATTCGAGACCCATGGCGGCCGGAACGATTGTGCAAGGTTTTCGAGGGAATGAAAAGCCCCGGCGTGACCCTGTGAAGACGGTGCCGCTACAAAGGCCGCACCAAGGGGCGGAGTTTTGCGTACAATGCGCAGACGCGCAGGGGGGATGAGGCGAGCCGGGGCGGGTGTGGCGGCGCCGGTTTGAGATTTCAAAGGAAGAAGATGCCGGGTCTGCCTCGACTGCGCTCGGGACAGGTTGCGACCTGGCGCTACAAAGAGCCCGCACTGACGGGCAGGTGTAGCGGGACAAGAGCGAATTGGCGATCCATATACATCGAGGGGTGAATTGGCGGGAGCTGTTCCGGCAGCCGGGATTCCCATTTTTTTTCACGGGGATGTTTATCTCGCTGTTCGGGACGGGGATGAGCTTTGCCGGGGTGACGTGGTACGTGCTGCGGGAGACGAACTCGACGGTGCAGGTGAGCCTGGTGACGGTGCTAGTGATGCTGCCAGGGCTGGTGGTGCCGTTCATCGGCGGAGTGCTGATCGACCGGCTGGACCGGCGATACCTGGCGATCACGCTGGACGTAGCGCGGGGAGCGGTGGTGCTGGGGACGGCGGCGATTGCGTGGTGGGGCACGCTGCACGTTTGGCAGGTGTACGTGATGGTGTTTCTGCTGGGTGTGGGGTTTGCGATTTACTGGTCCACTACGCATGCGCTGCTGCAGGAGGTGGTGCCGCGGGCGGGATTGGTGGGAGGGAACGCGGCAGTACTGGTGGCGATACAAGGCGGGATGATGACGGCAGGGGCGGTGGTGGGGTTTGTGTACGATCACTGGGGGATTGGGGCGATTCTGACGGTGGACGGGGCCACGTACGTGGTGAGCGCGCTGTGTTTGTGGGGACTGCGGAGCGGCTACCATGCGCCACATGCGCACGCGGAGGTGGAGGAGCCGGCTGCGGAAGAGGCGGCGACGGGGGAAGAAGTTGAGGTGCTCGTGCCGCCAGTGCTGCTGGATTCGGCCGAGGCGCAGGCGCCCCCCAGCGTGCTTGCGGACATTCGCGAGGGGTTGAGGTACTTGCGGTCGCAGCCAGAGGTGCTCTCACTGGGCCTGACGTATTCGTGCATGATGGCCGGCGTGGTGAGCGGGAACGTGGTGCTGGTGGCGCTGGCGCAGGACGTGCTGAATGCGGGGGCGCGAGGGTTCGGGTTCTTAGAGTCGGGCTGGGCCGTGGGCGCGATTACCGGCGGGCTGGCGACGGGTTGGCTGACGCAACGGCGTCCGTTCCTGGTGTTGGTGGCGGCGCTGGGGACGCTGGCGATTGGTCATGCGGCGTTTCCGTATGCGCGTTGGCTGGCGGTGGCGGTGGGGATGAATGTGGTGTTTGGCGCGTGCCGCGCGCTGGGTGGCGTGCTGACGCAGAGCACGATTATGGCGACGGTGCCGCGGCGGTTGATGGGACGGACGCAGTCGGCATTTGCTGTGATCACGACGTTGATGCAGGTGGTGATCAGCTTTACGCTGGGATGGCTGGCGCAGCACGTCGGTCTGGCGCTGGCGTTTGGGGTGCTGGGGGTGTTGTACGGCGGAGCGGCGGCAGCGGCGCTGCGGGCCAGGGCGTTGAGCCATACGGCGAGAGGAGCAATGGCCAGTGGGTAGTGTTGAGTGCAGGGTGCAAGGCGTAGGGGCACGCCATGGTTCGAATTCGCTCACTACAAGTGGCGTGCCCCTACGAAGAAAGAGAACCGGCGGGACACCGGCGCTACCAAAGAGGGCGGGCACGGAGGCCCGCCGCGACAGGAGGAGAGGATGGAGTTTCTACCGGGATTGAAGGGGATGTTGAATTACCACGCGGTGTTTGTGCACTTCCCGATTGCGTTCTGGGTGGGTGCGCTGCTGTTTGAAGTGATCGCGATGATCCGGAAGAACGACGAACTGCACCGGATGGCGCGGCGGCTATTGTACCTGGGGACAATCGCGGCGGTGGCGGCAGTGTGGACCGGGCTGCTGGCCGAAGGGTCCGTGCCGGAGGCGGGCCCGGCGCACGAGATCATGGAGATCCACAGGCTGCTGATGCTGATCACAACGAGCCTGGCGGCGGGGCTGTGTCTGCTGGCGGCGTTCAACCGGCAAATGGGCGGCGGTCTGAGGAAACTTTTCCTGCTGGGGCTGGTGGTGCTGGCGGGGCTGCTGGCGGTGGGAGCGGACCGCGGGGCGCAACTGGTGTATCAGTATGCCACGGGGGTGGACCTCTCGAAGGAGATCAAGGAGCAGAAGCAACACCCACAGCCATGAGTAACCAAGATGACCCGCCCGCCAAGGCTCTGGTGCTGTGTGTGGATGAGGAGGGCCAGATCCAGGCACTGGGCCGAACCCAGCCGGTGCTGTCTTTGCGGCCCGGGATTCCGGCCCGGCAGACCCATGACTATGTCCGCCATGGCACCACGCTGTTTGCCGCGCTCAACGTGCTGGACGGAACGGTGATCGGCACCTGCTTGCCGCGACTGCGGCACAGCCAGTTCCTGACGTTCTTGGAGCGGATCGAGCGGGCCACGCCGCGCCGGCGGTACATCCATCTGATCCTGGACAACTACGGCACGCACACGCATCCCAAGGTGCAGGCCTGTTTCGCCGCTCATCCGCGCTACCATTTGCATTTCACTCCCACCGGTGCGTCTTGGCTGAACCTGGTGGAGCACTGGTTCGCCGAGATCACCCGAAAACGCATTCGGCGCGGGACGTTTCACAGTGTAGCCGAACTGAACCGCGCCATTTCCCAATACCTTCGAGAGAACAACCGGAATCCTCGCCCGTTCATCTGGACAGCGACCACTTCCAAGATCATGAAGAAGATCAAGCATTGTAAAGAAGCGTTAGACGCACAACACTATGTTGACACCATTGACGACCGCTCCTACAATGGCTGGTTTGTGGTTGGCGCAAGTTTTGCCACCGTGGGGCCTGGCAATGGACAAGAAACGACTCGACTACTACCGCAAGAAGTTGCAGGCAAAGCGTGAGGAACTGCTGAAGAATATAGCCCGGACCGAGGAAGAAGGCCGGGCAGCGGATGATGATCCAACCGTAGACCTTGCGGACAAGGCCGCCAACTCCTATACGAAAGAGTTTCTATTCGGCCAGACGAACCACGATCGCTCCCAACTCCAATTGATCGAGGAAGCTTTGGGGCGAATGAAGGACAATTCCTTCGGGCACTGTGCGAATTGCCAGGCAGAAGTTCAACAGAAGCGGCTGGAAGCTGTGCCCTGGGCCCGTCACTGCATCAGCTGCCAGGAAAAACAGGAGCAGGGTCTGCTTTAAAGCTCCCGACCTGCCAGGTTCATCGCTAAGAATTTCCTGCAGTGCCTGCGATACCTCTCTGAATGAATTATTGAGTAATCTTCTCTTTGATTGATCCGTGGCGGGGAGTAGGCTTGGCGCTGCTGCGACTACCGTGTTCACAAAGGGTTTGCGCTCGGTCTTGGATGTTGTCGGCGATGGCCTGGCCTCGCTCGTCTTTCCGGCCCCCTGCCGGATTTGCGGGACTGTCCTGAATACATCGAATCGTTTGCCCGTTTGTCGGAACTGTCTGGATTCGTTCCAGCCCCTCCCGAGACCACTGTGTCGCACTTGTGGCAGACCATTTCACTCTGCCGTGGCTGCCACGGAGGCAGGTCCGCTTTGCCATCTGTGCCGGAAGGGAGTCTATGGTTTCGATCTTGCCCGCAGCTTCGCTGTGTACAATGACTCGATGGTCCGGGCAATTACGGTGTTGAAGTATGAAGCGGTGACTCCCTTGGGCAACTGGTTTGCTGCGCGTCTGCATGAAAGCGTTGTCCTCGACACGGAGTTTCAAGCAGTTGAGGTAGTGGTTCCCGTGCCGCTGGACCCCTCTCGCCTTCGTCAGCGCGGATACAACCAGGCGGAGCTGGTCGCCCAACCCCTCGCGAAACGATTGCAGGTGCCTCTGCGCGCTCATCTCCTCATGCGGACGCGTCCGCGACCCCAAAGACTGAAGCTGACTCGCCGGGAACGCTGGCAGACGGTCCGTGGCGCATTCGTGATGGCCGGTGGTGCGCGGGTTGACAAGCTGCGGGTATTGCTGGTAGATGATGTATTTACGACTGGAGCGACGCTGGATGCCTGTGCCCGGACTCTTCGCCGTGCCGGTGCATCTAGAATCTTGGGGTTGACTGTTGCTCGGGTTGTAGCCGACTGGCTCTCACCAGGTGCCACTCGTGAGATACGGTAGGAAGATCGGTGACCATGGGCTTGGATCCTCAGAAGGGGAGGTTCCCTCGACGCATGCCGGGCTTTCCGGCATCGGACAGACGACCGAGCCTTGCCCGCTCCACCGCTGGTCGCCCTGCCCTGATGCAGGAGCCTGTTCTTGTTCTGAATGCAACATTTGAGCCCATCAATGTGACTGCTGTTCGTCGCGCCCTTGTGCTGCTTCTTAAGGGTGTTGCCCAGGCGGAAGAACTCAACCACGCGGAGATCCACTCAGCATCGAAGGCAGTGCGTGTGCCCTCTGTGATTCGTTTGCTGGCCTACCGGCATATCCCACAGCAGACTCGGGCCCTCTCTCGCAAGAACATCCTCTTGCGCGACCGCAACATCTGTCAGTTCTGTGGCAAGATTTTTCCGGCCTCCGACCTCTCCCTGGACCACGTCGTACCCCGCTCGCGCGGCGGCCGCTCCTCATGGGAAAACCTGGTGGCCTGCTGCTACCAGTGCAATAACCACAAGGGAGATCGCACGCCTGAAGAAGCCGGGTTGCAATTGGTTCGACGGCCTCGCCCCTTTACCTTGCACACTTCTCGTCAACTGATGCGGCTGATTGGTAACAAAGACGAGAAGTGGCGCAAATACCTCTTTTACTAGAGCTGGTTCCATTCATAGCATCCTGTTCGGCTCGCCCAGACCCCGCCTCGCCGTAAATAATTGAAGAAGCAGACCTTAAAGAACAATCGGTTTAGAGCAACCTTTTCTGGCCTGTAGCATCCAATTGGACAAAACCACTTCTAGGACACACCCCGGGAAGCAGCGTTGGCCATGCCAGGGCTGCTTCTCTTCTTTTTGGGGGATGCTCTTATGAGAAGAGATTTCCCGACCGGAATGCGGTGAATCCTATTGTCGGAAAACGACCTGCAATCCTTGCCGCCAGTTCTCATTTAGTCCCACCCGCATGACCTCGACCTCATTGGCCAGGAATGGCAGCATGCTTTCCAGGGCGGGATGAAACCGAAGGCCAGGGGCGACAAGGAGCAGCAGCGGCGCTTTCGGTTGAAGCTCGATCCCCGTGAAGTAGCCAAAGCGATGAAAATTGTCCTGTCTCTGATGCCAGCGAACGCGCAGCCAATAATCAACGGCCTGCATGACCATGTGGATGTCCTCGCTCGCCTTCAGCTCCATGACCACAAGCCGTCCATCCAACGTCACTCCCAGAAGGTCGATAATGCCCCGATCCCCTGCCGCCATGGCTGGAACTTGGGAATAGATCCGAGTCGGGTCTAGCCGCGGGTGGATCCGTAACGGATCTCCTTGCACGATCGCTTCCAGCCACCGTTCCGGCTGTGTTCTGTACAGGGGGTGGGACGTCTCCAGGACGTAGGGATGCCGGTACTTCTGCAGTTCCCCAACAAGGCGCTCAAACTCCTTCCAATTCTCGGCCGTCAACTCCCCGCGATTGCCTCCGTGTCCAAAGTAGATCTTGCCTCGATGCCAACGGGCAATCTCGAGTCCCCGGAAGCGGAAGGCGACATCCCGGGTGCCCGGTGGAGTCCCTGCCCCGATCGCATCCGGAGCGATTCGCCGGATCTTTTCCACCCAGTCTCCAGCTTCGGCCAGGGTGTACTCCAGCTCCCGGCGTGGGGTCAGGCTGGTCGCCAGGTTGCCGATGTCCTGGATGTCGATGCGGCACACTCGATTTGCCACCTCGTGGCTCTCATAAAGCTCTACTCGCGCGCCTTCCGAGAGGGCGTGAATGCGATGTTGCGTCAGTCGACTTGTTCCTTGTGGCAGGAACAGCCGCAGACCCTCCACGCTCCATTCTTCTGCATTTCGGCGAGTCCAATTCAGCCAGATCAGCCCAAAGGTGAGAATGTCGTCGATCGTTTCTGTATCTTCTCCCGGGCCAACGGCTATGACCGCCCAGGCACGGCGCACGCTTCGAAGCAGCCCACGTGAATAGCAGCCGGAAAAAGAATGCTCCAAGTCGGCAGTCGTCGTCAGGGATTCGATCCGCTCGTCGGGGAACTGCTCGGCTAGTAATCGTCCAAAGCTCGCGCAATAACTCTCTCTGGAGAGCTGGTTGGCATTGCGCTGGCGGGCGGGGCAGACGAGTTCGAGCTTCCCCGGCCTCCTTTTTCCAAACTGCTGGATCTCAATCACCACTCGTGCGGCCGATTGCTCTTCGAGTCGGAGTACACGCCGAACCAGATTTCGCTCCTCGGACCAAAGGTGAAGCAGCGTTTGGGAGCCTTTGGTGGAAACCTCATATCGAAACGGCGCGAACGCCCCCACTCGCTTCCCGTTTTCAGCCACTTCAATCTGTTCAGCAGCGAGAAAAGGTTTCAGCGCCTCCTCGATTTCCTGGCCAGTAGTCATAGCTGCTTATTATATACAAGTAACATACATCTAACGCGAAGATCCCCCAATGAATGCTCTGAGTCTTGCAGAGAAGTGGTTGGAGAGGAGTGGTTATTCCAGAAGCAGGCCGGTAATACGAAGGCTCGGGTAGGCTTGATTCCAGTCCGCAGGGACGTGCTCGAAATTGAATTGAAAGTCTCGGCTCTGTCCACCCACAAGGGGAGGTGCTTGCGGTCCCCAGGGGCGGCGAGGGTCCCGCAGCACGACTTGGTTAAAGATATCGCGGAATTCGACGGTGATTTCCGTTTGCCGAATCGTCTTCGGCCCATTGTTCACCACAGTTCCGAAAACAAATGTGACCTCCTGGTTCAGGAAGTTGGCCGCCCGGCTCATTTTGGGGTCCGCGAACTGGACCCGGCTCACGTAGGTCTGTTCAACCTCCGTCATGGGCAGCCGCTCTTCCGTGACCACTTCCTGCTTCAAGTACTTGGTCAGCAGATACACTCCCCCCAGCAATAGCAGCACAACTACGATGCCGGCCAAAAAGGCGGTAGAGAATTTGGATTTCTGTTTTGTGATCACGTACCTCTCGTTCCCCGGTCCGCTGGTGGCTTGAAGAGTCTTAGCGTCCAAAGGCCAGCCGGAGGATCAGGGGTTCAGGGAGGCCGGCGCTCTTCATTCGTTGCTGCACAACCTCGATGTCATACGGCACCCGCCAGAACTCGATTACGCGGTGATCCAGATCGGCAATGGCGAATGCTGCGCGTGGGTCACCATCCCGCGGCTGCCCGATCGATCCGGGATTGAGTAGGTACCTCGTATCCGGCTCCACACGAAGCGCGGCAAAGCTGACGCCTGGCTCGGGTCGCAGTTGGATCACTTCCATCTTGTTGTCTCGGTAGGAGAACCCGCCCTGAAAATGGGTGTGACCGAAGAATGTGACCGGAGAAGGCGATTCCAACAACCCATCTAGTGCCTGCGCCGGCGCAAAAACGTACTCATCCTCATCGTGCAGCGCCCCGTGGACGATTGCCATCCCATCGGCAGAGAGAGGCCCTGGCGGCAACTTCAAGAGATAGTCCAGGTTGTCCGTGCGAAGATGGTCCCGCGTCCAGTTGGCCGCCGTCTTGGCCACAGGATTGAAGTCCTCCGCATCCGCCAGGCCGCAGGCAGCCTTGTCGTGATTTCCGCGGATCGCAACTGCATCGAGCCCGCGCACGCGGTCAACAACCTCGTTTGGGTCGGGGCCGTAGCCCACCATATCTCCCAGGCAGATGGAGCGCTCCCATCTCCCTTTGGCCGCCGATAGGGCCGCCTCAAGAGCCGTGGAGTTGGCATGGATGTCGCTCAGAATCAGGAATCGCACCAGTCGAGTCCCCCGCCCCGCGCGAGGCCCCGATTATAGACGAACCCCTAGAATCTGCAAACCGCCGCGAAAAAAGGGCCTGCCAGCGACGTGATCTCCAACAGGTCTCAATGAGAAAGAAGTACGGAAAGTGGTACGCGGACCGGCGGGATCGCCACGGCAGGCGGACTGTCGTAAGAGGAACGCAACGACCGCGCCAAATCGTAAATTCCTTCACCTGTACATGAAACATTTGGTGCCGCTGCCTCGTCAAAGGAGTGTGTGGATGTTGCGCCCTGAAAAGCGCAAGCCACCGCTTGTTTCGCGCAGCCTGGGGTGGAAAAGGGCCACGGGGTTTGGGGCACAGGGGAAAGGGCGTCCTGACTTAGATTCGCTCTGTTTCTCCACATCCGCTCCCCAAATCGCGACTCAGCGCACAAAGACGCAACGCCACTTCCGGCCTTGAGGCCTGGATAGGGGGAAAGAGAAGCCCCGCGGTGGCAGCCGCGGGGCCGTGACACGCAACACTTCGCAGGCTGTGAGCTCGGGAAGGCTTGTGTGTCAATGCGCAGCCTACCCACCACCCGTCGCCTTGTCAATCCTCTGTCCTGCCCGCAGCGAACGGTACGGTTGTCCTGAAAATTCGAGAGGAGAAAGGAGCTACATGCTTAGCAAGTCTCTAGTCCGTTTCGTCGCTCTTCTGGCGATTGTCGCCATGGCCCTTCCGGTCATGGGCAAGCCCGTCAGCAAGAGCATCACCCTTTCGCAACCAGCCCGCATGGGGCAGTCCCAGTTGGAAGCGGGAGACTACCGCCTGCTCATTGATGGCACCAAGGTCACCGTTCAGCGTGGCAAGCAGGTCGTGGCCGTGGTCGAAGGTCAGTGGGAACAGCGGGACAGAAAGGCCGAGCGCAGCGCAATCGTGCTCGGCGATGGCGGCGTTGTGAAGGAGATCCGCTTCGCGGGCGACAAGCGCGTGCTCGTCATCGCCGCACCTTGACCCGGGGCAAAACCAAACCACTGCCTCCGGGGAGGCTCGTGCCCGAACGGCATGAGCCTCCCCGTTGCTTTCTGTCTGGGCAACTGCTTGGCGCCATTTCCGGCTTTCTTCTTCATCGGATCAGCATGCAGTCGCCGTAACTGTAGAAACGGTACTCTTGCTCGACCGCGTGCTGATATGCGCGAAGAAGGAATTCTTGGCCTGCAAAGGCCGCGACCATCACCAACAGGCTGGATTTCGGTAGATGGAAATTTGTCAGCAGTTGGTCGACCACGCGAAACGAATGACCTGGATAGATGAATAGGTTCGTTTCGCTTGGACCAGACGCAATCTCGAATTCCTTTGCCCTCTCTGGCGAGCGAACGCTAGCGCACTGAACTGATTTTGCGGCTGCATCCTCCAGCGCCCGCACGACCGTCGTCCCTACTGCCAGAATCGCTCGGCCCTCCCTCCGGGCCGTTTGGATCTCGACCGCCGTTGCTTCCGGGATCTCGTAAGACTCTGCATGCATTCGATGCTGATCAATCTCATCGGTACGGATCGGTTGGAATGTCCCCAGTCCCACCTGTAAGGTAATCTCGCAGACTCTCACCCCGCGAGCCTTCAGGCGCTGCACGATTCGAGGAGTGAAGTGCAATCCCGCTGTCGGAGCTGCAATGGCACCTGGCCGCCGCGCAAAGATGGTCTGATATCTCTCGCGGTCCTCTTCCTCGTCAGGCCTGTCAATATAAGGTGGCAACGGCATATGACCAATTCTCTCAAGTGCGACAGGCAGATCGTCCTTTGTTCGAAGCCGAATTCTACGCAGGCCAAATCTTCCTCTGTCGATAACCTCGGCTTCGATTTCTCCCGTGCCAAAAACAACACGCTCGCCGATTCGCATCTTTCGTCCGGGTCGCACCAGCGCTTCCCAGATGTCCGCGTCCAGCTGGCGAATCAGCAGGATCTCAATCTGCGAGGTCAAGTATTGCCGCTGAGATCTGCTCCGCTTGCCGGCTGGCTCGGAGCGAACGCCAACCCGGTAGCCCAAGAGCCGGGCCGGAATCACTCGCGCGTTGTTACAGACTAGGAGCTCATCTCCGCGAAGCAGCTCGGGCAGATCGCGAAACCAGTGGTCCTTCCACGTCTGGTGCGCTGCGTCCAGCACCAACATCTTGGACGCATCCCGGTGCGCGAGTGGTCGTTGCGCAATCAGGTGCTTCGGCAAGTCATAATCGAAATCGCTCAGTCGCACTTTGTTCCCTCACTACACAATTCCACGATCCCGGAGTAAGAATACGAGTCCCCCGTCCAATACTGTCGAATGAATCGATCCCTCTAAATCACACGCCCCACGTAAAGTTTTCAGTGTCTGGCCCTTGCCTCAAGACACACCGACTTCAGTATGCCTTTGCAAGGCCCATAGAAACAATGTGTTACAGAATATAGTCGTCCAGGCAACTTTGGTCGTTGCCTTGCTCCTTCTTGCTGTGCAAGGGCAACTTGAAAAGGAGATTGCGATGATCGAGGATCGTGACGTTATTTCCCCCGTGAACGAGGGGACTCCCCGCTGGCTGGGCATTGCTGTTGTCGTGCTGGCTGGCGTTTCGCTGCTGGCGCTGGGAATTGGCTGGAGCGCCTCAAACTCTGCCCGTACGGCCGAGCAGAGCCTGGCCAACGAAGTGAAACCCCTGCGGCAAAACGTGGAAGTTCTCACGCAGCGCTTGACCAAGGCCGAAGAGACGAATGCGCAGCTTCAGGGCGAGTTCAACGCGGTTACTGACCGCCTGCAGCTCACCCAGGGCGAGCTTCAAACGGCCCGCCGCCAGTCCAAGCAGATCCGCGAGGATTACTCGAAAAAGCTCTCCACCGTGGAGGCTTCCGTCAAGGGCGAGTTGGCCACCAAGGCCAGTGCTGACGACGTCAGAGCGTTGAGCGGCGACGTCTCCGGCGTTCGCAGCGACCTCGAGGCCACCAAGCAGAACCTCCAGATGTCCCGTGGTGAACTGGGCACGTTGATCGCCCGCAACCACGAGGAAATCGAGCAGCTTCGCCGCATGGGCCAGCGCGACTATTTTGAGTTCACGCTGGACAAGAAGGGCACGCGCCAGCGCGTAGGCAGCCTGATGGTCGAGCTGCGCGGCACCAATGCCAAGCGCAACCAGTTCACGATCGCTCTCTATGTGGACGACATGCGGCTGGAGAAGAAGAATCGCTCGGTCAACGAGCCGATCTACTTCTACACCCGTGGCGCCCGCGCCGCGCTCGAGATGGTGGTCAACCAGGTCGGCAAGGATCGCGTTGTCGGCTATCTGAGCATCCCCAAATCCGTGAGCACCGCCACCTCCGGAAACTGAACACACTGGAGGCACACTCGGTCGTTCTGAACTGCAATCGCAGACAAGAACAACAAGAAAGACCTGGAGGGCTCTTTCGGGAGCCCTCTATTTTTTTCG
>Ga0209321_10002057_pt1 | contig 13587 bp, 11 predicted proteins | sample Rifsed16ft4_FD_184012 | JGI IMG/M metagenome (GOLD analysis project Ga0209321, IMG submission 184012) | Soil microbial communities from Rifle, Colorado, USA - sediment 16ft 4 - CSP-I_5_4 (version 2) | ecosystem: Environmental > Terrestrial > Deep subsurface > Rock core/Sediment | place: Rifle... | reverse complement strand
ATTGGCCCGACTTCGTTCTTGAGAAGCGGACTTCGTCGGGCAAGCGAGAGAACCAAGCGAGCATATTTCAACCTTAATAGCCCAAGTGGCGGAATTGGCAGACGCGCACGGTTCAGGGCCGTGTGACCGCAAGGTCGTCGGGGTTCAAGTCCCCGCTTGGGCACTTCTGTGGAGGAAGTTCAAGCTTGCCCCGATGAAGCTCGCTTCCCATGGCGCGGTCAGCCCCTTCGCTTTCCCCTTTTTTCCCCTTACCTTCATTCACCTCCATTTCTCTTGAAAAGGCACATCATGAACCTCCTCATCCCTCTGAAGACATCCTGGGCATTCGTAAAAAGGATATCACTCATCGTTATCGATTGGCTCCGCAGGTTCATTCCAGGCCGAAAGGCGCGCTACGGAGCCGGATTCGGCGCAGTGACGGCTGTGCTCCTGATGTATGCAATCATGGGACCGTTTCAGCTCCGCTCCGGATGGGGTGCGTTTGCCGATGTGTTCTTCGGACTCATCATCGGCGCCGTCCTTCTCGGCGTGTCTTTCCTCGCCGTAAAACTGATGTTGAGCATTCTCCGCAAATTCGCCGCGCTCTTCACGGCCATTGTGGGAGGAGCAGCGATCACGCTGATGGCCGTCATGGGATTCTCGCCCGATGCCGGTTTACCGCTTGACCTGGGGATCCTGCTCGTTGCTGCCCTGCTGGGCGGAAGCGTAGCAGTGATAACCGATAGTAATTTCCGCAATTCGAGTCTGTCAAAGAGAATCTCCATCGCCATTCTCCTTCTCGCCTGCACGGGCACCGTGGTCTGGTCTGGGTTCTGGATTTCTGACACGGGTGATGATACGGGGGTGATCAAGCTTGATGAGTCGGCGTTTCCTGCCATCGCACCCTTGAATCTTCCGGACCCGTCCCAGGTTGGAACATATACCGTCGAACACCTCACGTATGGGAGCGGCGACGATCGCAGGCCGGAATTCGGCGAAGGAGCAGGAATCAAGACGCGCACGATCGACGGCAAACCGTTTGTCAACAAGCTCGACGGATGGTTCGCCTCCTTCCGCAAGTGGTACTGGGGGTTTGACCGGCGCAAGTTCCCTCTCAACGGCCGCGTCTGGTATCCACAGGGATCCGGACCGTTTCCTCTGGTCCTCATCGTGCACGGCAATCACCATATGAGGGAGTCTTCCGATCCGGGTTACGCCTATCTCGGGGAACTGCTGGCGAGCAGGGGATACATTTTCGTGTCGGTGGATGAGAATTTCCTTAACGGCGATTGGTCGGACAACTACAAAAAGGAAAACGATGCGCGAGGATGGGTCCTGTTGGAGCATTTGAAGCTCTGGCGTGAATGGAACTCCGATTCCTCATCGCAATTCCGGAAGAAGATCGATCTGAACAACATAGCCCTTATCGGTCATTCACGCGGGGGCGAAGCAGTGGCCATCGCCGCAGCCTTCAACCGGCTTCCGTGTTATCCGGACGATGCGCGGGTACAGTTTGACTACGGGTTCAACATCCGCTCGGTCATTGCCATTGCCCCTGTGGACGGCCAGTATAAGCCGTCGGAGGTCTCAACGCCTCTTTCGAATATCAACTATCTGGTCTTCCAGGGCTCGCATGACGCCGACGTTTCTTTTTTTTCCGGCGACCGGCAATACAAACGGATCAGGTTTACAGGAAACGAATACTTCTTCAAGACCTCACTGTACATCTACAGAGCCAATCACGGACAATTTAACACCGTATGGGGCGAATACGATTGGGGGCGTCCTCACGGGATCATATTGAATACAAAAGAGCTGCTGGCCGGAGACGATCAACGCCGGGTGGCCCTTGTCTACATGAGCGCATTCCTCGAGGCGACCCTCAAGAACAACAGATCGTATCTTCCCATGTTTCGGGATTACCGGCTCGCCTCATCCTGGCTTCCGAAGACCTATTACGTGAACCGGTTTGAGGACTCTCGAACATCGTTTGTGGCGGATTTCAGTGAAGACATCGATGTAACCACGACAACCCTCCCTGGAGGGAAGCTATCGGGTGAGCATCTCGCGACATGGAAAGAAGAGGATCAGGGGTTCAGAAAAGGGGAAACGGAGAGGCAAAACCAGGTGGTTGTCCTCGGCTGGGAGTATTCCGATTCCGCCAAATCGGACACCACCAAGGGGGAAAAGGAAGCAAAAGATACGGCTCGAATAGAAAATCCCGCACGGTACACGGTCACTTTTCCCACGAATCCGGGAGAGATTCGGAATCCATCGGTGTTGACATTTGCCCTTGCAGAGACCGACCGAAAGCCGGACAAGCCGGACAGTTTGGACAAATCGGACGATGAGGAGGAGAAGGAAGAAAAGAATGAGAATAAGATTGAGAATGAGGAGAACGAAGATGAGGATGAGAAAAAGGACAAGGAAAAGGAAGCAGACAGTTTGAAGACTCCGTTGGATTTCACCATTGAACTACGGGACCGATCAGGACGGACGGTGAAGATGGCACTCAGTGAAGTGATGCCGCTCATGCCGCCGCTGAAGGCACAATTCACCCGCTACCCGCTTGCCGAGAAATCCTACGGCTCAGCCAGCGAGCCTGCACTTCAGACGTACGAGATTCCCTTCGCCGACATCAAGCGCCTTGATCCAGGCTTTGATACCGCGAAAATTCGTGAGCTTCGCCTTATCTTCGACCGCTCCCGGAAAGGAGTGATCATGTTGGATGAGGTGGGGGTGAGGTAACATTGAAAATTGCAAATTGTAAGATTGACAGATTGAAGAAACGTCCTTGGGACGAAGAGGTTGCGTCTTGAAGGGTGCGAGTTTTCTGCTTACATTCAGGAGAAGATCCTCTCCGGCATGACAACCAGGCCAATTCCTTCAACGTGATGACATCGAATATTCTGGAAATAGATGCAGGGCGGGTTATCGATGAAATCTGCGAGACAATTCGCAGCCAGGTTCGATCCACACTTCGAAAACGTGGAGCTGTCGTAGCTGTATCGGGTGGAATCGACAGTTCGGTGTGCGCAGCCCTTTCGGCCCGCGCCTTCGGCCCGGACCATGTTTTCGCCCTCCTCTTGCCGGAACGTGATTCTTCGCCTGAATCCATTCGGCTGGGAACAATGGCGGTAAAGAGCCTGGGAGTTCCTTTCGCTTCGATCGACATTACTCAAATTCTGGAGTCGATGGGATGCTATCAACATCAGCTCGACGCCATTCGTGAAGTGGTCCCGGCGTATGCGACCGGATGGAAACACAAGATCACACTTCCTTCTCTCCTCGATTCCGACCGGCTCAATCTTTCGCGCCTTACCATCGAAACTCCTGCTGGCGAATCATTGACTTATCGTATGACCGCCAGCGCTTATACCAAACTGATCGCAGCCACAAATTTCAAACAGCGTGTGCGCAAAACGCTTGAATACTTCCACGCCGATCGCCTCAATTATGCCGTCTGCGGAACCCCAAACCGGCTGGAATTCGACCAGGGTTTCTTCGTTAAACTTGGAGATGGAAGCGCTGATTTCAAACCAATCGCCCACCTCTACAAATCGCAGGTCTACATGCTGGCCGGGGAACTCGCCATCCCTCAAGAAATCCGGGAGCGGCCTCCAACGACCGACACCTTTGGATTAAGTCAGACCCAGGAGGAGTTCTACTTTGCACTGCCGTACCAACAGATGGATCTTTGCCTCTTTGCGCTCAACCATTCGATGCCTGCAAAGGAAGCTGCCCCACTTGTCGGCTTGACTGAAGCGCAGGTTCAACGTGTTTTCAACGACATTGAAGCCAAGAGACGGGCCACACAATCATTACATGTCCCACCGCTTCTGGCCCGGGAAGTACCCGAAATCGAGCAGCGACTGAAAGCCCTGTTCGATTCTCACGAAGGGGGAAAGAGCTAAGTCCATGTGCGGAATCGCAGGGATCGTCAACAAGACTTCAGGGCATGCTCCCCCCTCACTCGACACCCTCAAACTGATGATTGGAGCAATCCGGCATCGCGGACCCGATGAATTCGGCATCTACCGCGACACGACTGCAGGCATGGCTCATGCGAGATTGTCTATTATCGACGTCGCTTGCGGTCAACAGCCAATGACCAACGAAGATCATTCACTCTGGATCGTCTTCAACGGTGAAATATTTAACTATGTCGAACTTCGGGACGAACTCAAAAGCAAAGGATATGTTTTCAGGACTCAATCTGATACGGAAGTCATCCTGAGCGCGTTTCAAGAATGGGGAACTGATTGCCTTACGAAGTTCAACGGCCAATGGGCCTTTGCGATTTGGGATACCCGAAGAAAAAAGCTCATTCTCTCGCGCGACAGGGTTGGTGTGCGGCCGCTCTATATTCTCCATCATGAGGGTCAAATCCGGTTCGCCAGTGAGGTCAAAGCCTTCTTTGCAGATCCGTCGGTCAGGAGGGAAATAAACCCCCAGGGACTGGATCAGGTTTTCACCTACTGGGCTCCGATCGCCCCTGTAACGATCTTCGACGGGATAGAGGAGCTTCCGGCCGGGACATTCCGTGTGTACACAAACGACGGAAAAGTAGAAACTCACAAGTATTGGCAGCCCGCGTTCAAACCTTCGCAGACATATGCTCACCCGTCAAAGTCTTCATTGAAGGAAAACGCAGAGATCCTCCTTGACAAGTTGAGGACCGCGACAAGGCTTCGAATGGTCCGGGCTGACGTTCCCGTTGGAAGTTATCTCTCGGGAGGTCTGGACAGTTCCCTGACGGCCTGCCTCGCCCTGGAAGCGGCCCGGGGAAAATTCCGCACCTTCTCGATTCGTTTTGAAGATGACGAGTTCGACGAGGGAAAATATCAGAAGCTCATGGTGTCACATCTCGACAGCTCTCATGAAGAAATCGTCGTGAGCGGATCGGACATTTCCGACTCTTTCCCCGCTGTAATCTGGCACGCTGAACGACCGATTCTCCGGACCGCCCCCGCCCCGCTGTTTCTGCTCTCGAAGGCCGTTCATGATTCCGGAATCAAAGCTGTGCTCACAGGGGAAGGGGCCGACGAAATGCTTGCGGGTTACGACATTTTCCGCGAAGCGAAGATCCGTGAGTTCTGGGCTCACGAACCGGGCTCCAAGACTCGTCCCCTCCTTTTTGATCGTATCTATCCCTATCTCAAGCGATCGCCACAACTTACAAAGAACCTTTCTCTTGAGTTCTGGAAAAAGGGGTTGGGGAACGTCGGTTCCCCGGGGTTCTCCCACGAGCCACGATGGACGACGACGTCCGCCCTTAAGAAATTCTTTTCCAGAGAAATGACTTCATCCCTGGGCCTACAGCCGGCCCCTGACGTGCTGAAGGAACTGCCCCCCGAGTTTCACCAATGGGAGTCCCTCGCGCAGGCACAGTACCTCGAAATCAGAACCCTCCTCACCGGCTATATCCTTTCATCCCAGGGGGACCGGATGCTGATGGCCCATTCCGTTGAGGGTCGATTTCCTTTTCTTGACTCCGAAGTCATGGAATTCAGTTCGGGGATTCCCGCGTTTCACCGTTTGGCGTTTCTTGATGAAAAATCCGTCCTCAAGCACGCAGCACAAAACATCGTTCCTGAAGCCATCCGAAACAGGAAGAAACAGCCTGTCAGGGCTCCGGATGCGGCAGCATTCCTCGGCCGTTCTCTTCCCCCCTATCTCGATGATCTGTTTTCTACGGAGTCGATTCAGCGAAGCGGACTCTTTGACGCCGAGCGTGTCTCCAAGTTCATTTCCAAATGCCTCGCGAATCGCGGTACAGGAATGAAAGATTTTCCGTTGAGCAATACGGACAATATGGCCTTTGTGGGACTACTCTCCTCGATGCTTCTGTGGAGACAATTTGTGAGTGAAACGCCGGCCCAACCGGGCAGAGAAATGATCTTCACGACCTTTGTCGATCGAGTAACCACACAACCTGCGTAAGCAGAGGATCGAGGAATGAACAAGGAGGAAATAGGGGAAGAGGTCAGCAGGTTCATCGACGCGAATTTTCTTTTCGACGAACGACATGTGAAAATCAACGAGTCGTTGGTCGGATCAGGTACGATTGATTCGACGGGAATTCTTGAAGTCATCACTTTCCTCGAAAAGCGATTCAACGTAACGTTCGAAGACGAAGAACTCGTGGGAGATAACTTCGACACTGTCGATCGAATTCGATCCTTCCTCTTCAAGAAACTCTCGTCAAACGAAACCCGATAATGCCGGTTTACGAATATCTTGACCATTCCCGCGAGCGCTTCCCGGAAAAAGTGGCGCTTGTCTGTGATACGGAGCGGACTACCTATGAAGATCTTGGAAGGTTCTCGGATTGCCTTGCGGCGTACCTTGCCGAATGCGGCATCACGAGGGGAGATCGCGTTCTCATTTTTCTCGAAAATTCAAAGGAGACCGTCGTTTCGATTTTCGGCGCCCTGAAGGCCGGTGCCTGCATGGTTTTGGTCAATCCGACCACTCCACCCGAACACCTCCGATTCATTACGATTGATTGCGGATGCAAGATGCTCATCTCGAACATCTCCAGGCTTCCCACCATCGACGTGGCCTTCGTCAATCTCAATGCCCCACCCCGGCTCCTCCTTTCGGGCGACAACTCGAGGCCCTCATTGCAGGATGCACTGTCATTTTCCCCTTCCAAGAGAACTGCCCAAATCGGCGATAGCGACCTGGCAGCGATTATCTACACTTCAGGTTCAACCGGAAATCCCAAGGGTGTCACGCTGACGCATCGGAACATTGACGTCGTTGTTCGATCGGTTTCAGAGTACCTCGAACATAGCGACAACGATATCGTTTTGTGCGTCCTGCAGCTTTCGTTCGGCTATGGATTGCTTCAACTCCTTGTGACGTTTCATTCCGGCGGGCGACTTGTTCTGGAAAAGGGTTTTGGCTTTCCCTATGATATTATCAAGAGAATTCTCAGGGAAAAAGTCACCGGCCTGGCGGGCGTTCCTACGTTGTTTTCGATCCTCCTTCAACTTAAGGAACTTGAACAGGAGGATTTTTCTTCTGTCCGTTATCTGACAAATGCGGCGGCAGCCCTCCCTCCAAGCTATGTACCACGGCTGAAGAGCGTATTCAAGCAGGCCAGGTTGTTTCTGATGCATGGCCAGACTGAATGCCTTCGGACAACGTACCTCCCGCCGGATGAGGCCGAACGGAGACCGACATCAGTGGGAAAGGGAATGCCGAACGTGGAGTTGTGGCTCGAAGATGAGAAGGGGAATCGTATTGCAGGCGAGGGAGAAGGGGAACTGATCGTGAGAGGGCTGAATGTGATGCGAGGATACTGGAACGACGCGGAGACCACTTCAAGAGTCTTGCGGCCATCCTCTGACGGACACATGGCTCTCCACACGGGGGACTTATTCCGGGTTGACGGAGAGGGCTATCTGTATTTTGTTGCCCGCAGGGATGATATCATCAAGAGCAGGGGTCAGAAGGTGAGTCCCCTGGAAATAGAGCAGATTCTGTTTTCGCTTGACGAGGTAGCTGAGGCGCGAGTACTTGGGGTACCGGACGAAATCCTCGGCCAGGCGATCAAAGCTGAAATCGTCCTGAAAAAAGGGAGATTCTTGAGTGAACGGCAGATCAAAGCATTCTGCAAAACTCACCTCGAAGACTACAAGATTCCACACATTATCGAGTTTGTCTCTTCCCTTCCCAAGACCGCCGGCGGAAAAGTAAAGCGGTCGCCTGCGTAACACGTTCCTCCAGGTGTACGATGAAGGTTTCATGAAAGCCAAGACAGAACCCGCTACAAATTGAGGGGTTTGGTCTTCACGGATGGTTGATCTTGTTCTCTCTCGTACTATCTGAATGCGCCCGTACCTGGGAGCGTTTCCGTCGGTTTAATGTAAGCCAAGATGACTGCAGCGATAGGAGCAGTCAATCTGATGTTTCGCTTCTTTTCGACAGCAGGTAGTGTCCTAAGTTGAAAATCAAATCAGGACACTACCCAACTGCCTGCGTTCTTACCCGACGACATCAGTCCCTAGAAGCAGTGAGCAACCCCTAGGAGACCATTATTGTAGTTGTCGATGGTTCTCTGCCACTGCAAGACCTGATTCTTTTGTTGTTTGGTCAGCGTGCCCCAATCGTTGCCATCGTATTGCGCGAGAAAGGCATCCACGGCAGGAAGTATCGACTCGAGAGGAGCTATCCCCGCACCGCTCATGAAATTCAGCTTTGCTCCCAGTAATTGTGCATAGAGCTTCGTGATCCCGTTGGAAGCGCCACCATACAGCGTCTGCGAAAGATACTCGATCGCCTGAGCAGCTGTCGTGATGTGAATTGACTTCGCTCCACCCTGATCACCCAGCCAAATCCCATTTGGAGTGAGAAGCGGTGTGACCTCATCTGCCTGCGGTTCGTCTCCGGCATGTGTTTTCCAATAGCCGATTGTCCTCGTGCAGCCATCATCGTTGACGGAAATGTCAAACTTGATCAAGGACATCTTGGTGGTTGGAGTCCGGCCAGTTCCGAAGTAGTGGAGACTACCGAAGTTGGTATCGGGAAAATAGACCAGCCCATAAGCATCGTAGACTTCTCCACTTTCTCCCCTTTGTACTGTCGTGGTGACGGTATCATTGTACGTGATAACAAGGGCAGGCCGTTGAGCCACGGTTACCCACTCACTGCTCGCGAAGTACGTATAATTCGTGTCATTTCCTTCTTGCCGAAACAATAGTCCAAAGTTCTCAGGACTACTTATCCACTTCTTTACTTCATCCGTTACGTCTACTTCAAAAAAACTTCCACCGGTCGGGGTATAAGGCCCAAAGATGATTGGAGCCGTCAACACGTCGATGGCTGCGTTCATTTCGCTCCAAGTGACAGTGCTTTCATCCCAGGCCTGCGTATAGGGGTGGATGACGATGGGCATTCCATTCGACGAGATGCAATAAATCCGCAACTTCGCCTCATTGATAACTGCCCCACTCGGCAACTCTTTTGACAAAGAGCTGCCTGTGGAAGGATACTGTGGTGCGCTAACCTCATTGAGTTGATCATTCGCACATCCCACTATGAGCGCGCTCAGCGTAATGCCGATTGCGAGGAGACGTATGATATGGTTCATTGAGTACCTCCTTTGTGATTGGTGAGTTAATTAGTATAGTGACCTAAAGAATTCGTCTTCTGCCGGGATCCCGGTGCATATTGGGCCGAGTCCCTTTGAATGCCGCAATTGACAACATTTCCATGCAACTTTTCATGTCGATTCTTTGCGCACCCGAACATAGTGAAATCCACTTCTGGCACATTGACCAAGAATCCCCCCAACCGTGTCAATGCCGACGTCAATCATCGATGCCGTTCTCGATACCTCGAATCCCTGATGAAATTCATCACTTGCTGCAAGCAGAATGACCACGAGGATCGATGAGAGTGCCCAACGCCAGGCATGCCGCTCTGCAGATCCTCCCTTGAAGGCTCGAAAGAGCAGAAGACTCAGGATGAAATACTCTGTAAGATGGGCAAGCTTCCGAATCAACGCGGTGAGGATTCCCAGCGCGTGCGTCGAGATCGCAGGCACGAAGAATTTCACAACGGGCTCAATGATCCGTGAGGTATTCTCCTCAGAGAATGTTCCTGTCGACATCAGAATTGTGAAGCCCACCCAAAGAACCACAGGAAACCAGTACTTCAAGATCGTGTGATTGATAGTCTCTCTCATTGTGTCGGTCTTCAATGACCACAGATTGATACGGTCTAATGGATCTTCTTTCCTGAGGATGCGAATAATCAAGGACATCGCAACTATCCGATTTATCTTCTCAGCTATTGAATTGATTCGTTGAGAAGTGAGTGTTTGGATCGAGTTGTGTGAATTATCATATTGTTGCCGTCGTTCAGGGTTCTTTCCGCCGGCATCCCACGCGAAAGTTCTTCGCTCAATGTCCACAGTTTTTCGGCGATAGTTTCGTCATACGAACCGTCGGAGGACCGAATTGGCCTGCATTCGTAAAAGTACTGCCCGCTGACCCCATCCACTTCCGGAGAAGTCGCAAGATAGACGACTGTCCTTGCGCCTTCTGCAGGACGGAGCATTGTCCGTTTCAGAAGATTACGCAGCCTGGTCCTTAGCCAGTTATTATTGCTGCCAAGATTCGTTGCCACGAATCCCGGATCAAGAGCGTTCACCGTCACGCGAGTCCCTTTGAGACGCCGGCCCAGAGCATAGGTAAAGAGCAGATTCGCAAGCTTTGACTGCGAGTAGGCTTTCATAGCGCTGTAGTTCTTCACCGTCTGCAAATCGTTAAAATCGATCGTCCCGTTGACATGAGCTCCTGAAGAGACAACCACTACTCTTCCGTCAGTGCTTTTCTTCAGAGAATCGACAAGCAAATTCGTCAATAGAAAATAGGCCATGTGGTTGAGCGCAAAACTCATCTCAACACCGTCGACACTGATTTCACGTTTGCCAAAATAGGCACCGGCGTTGTTGATCAGAATATCAAGGCTGTGGTACCGGGCAGTGAATTCCGACGCCAGGTGCCTCACTTCCTGTTGGGACGAAAGATCCGCCACAAGATACTCGACGCGAGCGTTCGGAACCTTCCGTCTGATGCTTTGAACTTGTCGAATACACCTGCGAATGTTCCGACCCACAATAACCACAGTTATGCCATATCGGGCCAATTGTAGTGCAGTTGCTGCACCTATTCCCGAAGTGCCCCCCGTAATCAAACAGATCCTTGCCGATCCATTCTTCATGGTCTGTTCAGCCATTAATCGCCCGGCTTGAGTACTTCAATCACTTCGTCAACCCTTGCATCGACATTTCTGATTGCTTCGTCATTAAACACGGGCCATGGGTGAATCTGTGCCGTTGAGAGATAGGCAAGTCCGGGAGCAAGACGGACAGGTGGAATCCGATCACCCCATCCGACAGGGTGAACCGGCTGGACGTATCGCGCACGATGCACTGCCCAGGCCGTAACGTCTTGCTCTTTGAAATCGGGCATAATAGCCTTAACCCCTTCCAGACTTTCCTGATGGATGCTTTCGTCGGTTCGTTTCCATATCGGTGACTGCTGATCCCGATATCGCGGCAGATACACAAGATGAAATCCGCCAAACTCTTCTGTTCCTGCCAGGTTGCTTGTTTCGATGACCCCTGTAAAGGGAAGGCTCCTGTCTGTCAGATTCAGAACGTAGTATGGTGTAAGAGACCGCTTCAGCAGAAGGGCTTCACACACCACGCCGAGATAATCGACCTCGCGCAGGGAGCCTTCGAATGCGAGGTTCATTTCATTGAGCCACTGAACCGCAAAAGGAGCCGGAACGCAGAGGACGACCCCGGTTGCCGGGAGACTTTCATCGTTACATTGTACCACCCATCTCGAACGATGACCGTTCCCGGTCCTGTCCAATCCCGTCACAACCTGACCGACCCGTACCTCGCCCCCGGCAGCTTCGATGGCCTTCCGCAACGCTCCAAACACTTTTCCGTAGCGGCCCTGAACAAATCCCAGCTTTTCAGATCGCCCTTTTGCTGAGCGCGCTGAGAGCATCCGAACAACGGTGGCCCAGATGAAACTTGCGGCAAACCGGTTGTATTCGGGCCCAAGCTTTGCAAGAAGAAGCGGTTCCCAGATCGACTCAAACAACCTTCTTCCCCCGTGTCGGATGAGGAACGGCCCAACGGATTCCCGATCCAATCTTTTCCAGCTTCGGTTCATCGAACAGTAGGCGATAGTCCATCCCAATCGCAAACGATCGAGCAATGTCAGTGCAGGAAAACGGAGGAAGTCCGCGCTTGTTGTCATCTCCATTAACCGACTGTCAGTGAAGAACCCCGTCCGGGTTTTGTTCCAGCCGATTTCGTCGGCCAGGCCAAGCTCCCCCAACAGTTTGATGAGTGAATAATCTGTCGGTAGTATGCAATGATAAAACCGTTCCACAGGGATTCCATTCAACGTCGACTCGCTCGCGAGACCGCCAAGGTACGGATCCCGTTCATGCACGACCACAGGTATTCCGCGCCGGGCAAGACGCAAAGCAAGTGTGAGTCCGGTCATTCCACCTCCGATGATCCTGACAGTCCCTCGCTCACTCATGCGTTGATAAACTTTCCTTCGCAGACCCCGCAGACTCGCGAACTCCATTGTCATGCCTGGAATAAACCCGGCCGCATCGCCTGCATGTGTATAATCTCCCTGCTGCGTCCTGTTGCCATTGCGTCATAGGGACAAGCAGGGGTCCACAAGCGCAGACGTACCCGGCAATTCTCGCCGGGTTACCGACGACGAGCCCGTGCGGAGTAACGTCATGAGTCACAACACTTCCCATTCCCACCATGGCGAATTCATTGATCGTCAGTCCGGGACCGATAATTGCACCGGCGCCTACCGTGACTCCCCGTTTCACATGCGTTGAAAGGGTCTCCTCGTTCGGCTCGCTGCCGGCGAGTCCGTCGGGATCAATGTGGAAGGCTCTCGGAAACCGGTCATTCGTGAACACGACGTGGGCCGACAACATAACGTTGTCTTCGATCGTTACTCCGGTGCATACATAGACGTTCGCGTTGAGTTTGCAGAAGTTTCCAATAATCACGTCGTATGCAACGTAGGTTTTTTCTCCCAGAATACATGACCGGCCCACACGAACGTTGTTCCGAATGTGAACATTGTCCCATACGGAAGTTCCCTCCCCCAGGACGACACCCTCCTCGATCAGGGCGGTCGGGTGTATGCGACAATTCGGGTAACGGGGATCGATCATGTCGCGACCTTTTCCCAGTGATTTTCCTGAGCTGCCTTGTATGCAGACTGGATTACCCGAACCGACTCGACAGCGTCTTCCGCGGTGATCAGTGCACGGCCGGCACCGGTAATAGTTTCGATGAAATTACTCAACTGGCTGCCAACAGCCCTGAATTTGTCGTACCCGGATCCAAACGAAATCCATCCCAGCTTCTCACTTTGACGGTACCGGCTCGAGCTCCATCCCACCTCCAGCATCCCTTCTGTGCCGTACACGCGGATGAAGTACGGGCTTTCTTTGTGAATGGACCATGAGAGATCGATCGATGCTATCGTGCCATCCGTGCACCGGACAAAAAGGCGGCTGGTATCTTCAACCTCGAGGGACTGCCAGCGTTTACCGTAAATTGCCTGCTGGGATTCGATGGGACCGATAAGATATCGCACGATATCGACGCTGTGGCTTCCGTTGTCAATCAAAACACCGCCGCCGGCAATCTCATATTTGGCGTTCCAGCGATTCTTCATGTCAACCCGCGAGCAAAACTCATTCTCAAAGACGATAATCTCTCCGAGAATCCCGCTTTCAATGATGTTCTTTGCCCTGATGATGTCCTGTACGTAGCGAAACTTGGAGGCCATCATCAGAACGCGGTCGCACTCTCTTGCGGTTGTCACCATTGCCTCCGCATCCTCCACCCTTGTTGCCAGGGGCTTTTCACACAGAACGTGCACTCCGGACCGAAGCGCGTGTTCCGCAATCGCCCGATGTGTATTCGGCGGAGAGCAAATCACCAGCGCGTCAGGCTTTACTTTTTCGAGCATTTCACCTGCATCATAGGACGGCGTTATACCGAATGCCTCAGCGGTGCTCTCCGCT
>Ga0209321_10002054_pt1 | contig 13596 bp, 9 predicted proteins | sample Rifsed16ft4_FD_184012 | JGI IMG/M metagenome (GOLD analysis project Ga0209321, IMG submission 184012) | Soil microbial communities from Rifle, Colorado, USA - sediment 16ft 4 - CSP-I_5_4 (version 2) | ecosystem: Environmental > Terrestrial > Deep subsurface > Rock core/Sediment | place: Rifle... | reverse complement strand
CTCCACGAAGTGGATCGTGCCGATGGAGCTCGCCGAGCTCACCCGACCGATCGCCGGCGCGATGCGGGCCGCACGGGAGGCGAGCGACGGCTGATCCGGCGAAGCGTCGCGGCCTGGCGGCGTGGCTGGGGAGAATCGCGGCAGCCGGGGCGCTTGGCTACCTCGGCTTTGTGACGGTCGAGGGGTCACGGCGGATCGTGCGCCCCGGTCGGCGGCCCTTCGAGCCGGCCGAGGGGGCACCGGCCACGCCCGGGGCGCTCGGGCTGGACTACGAGGACGTCCGGTTCACCACCGATGACGGCGTGACCCTCTCGGGCTGGCTGATCGGGGCCGGCCGGGAGACACGTGCCGCGGTGGTCCTGATGCACGGCTTCAGCTGGCATCGGCTGCCATGGCTGGCCGCCTTCGTGCCGTGGCTCCAGCGGCAGTACCACGTGCTGCAGTTCGACTTTCGCGGGCACGGCGACTCCGACGAGGCACCGATCACGCTCGGCACCGCGGAGCAGCGCGATGCCGCCGCCGCCGTCTACTTCCTGCAGAGCCGCGGCCTCGGTCCGATCGCACTGATGGGGATCAGCATGGGCGGCTCGGTGGCGATCATGGCTGCCCCGGACCTGCCCGTTGCTGCCGTCGTGGCCGATGCCGCGTACGGTGAGCTGCACGACCCGATCGGCAACCGGATGAGCGAGCTCGGATTCCCGATGCCGCGAATCGGGTCGCGGCTGGCGGTGTTCGCAGCCAGCGTTCGGGCTCGCGTGCGCCTGCGATCCCCCCTGCACCGGGTGGCGCAGATCTCGCCGCGCGGGCTGCTGCTCATCTCGCCCGACCAGGATCAGCTGGTGAGTCCGCGGCAGTCGCTGCGCCTGTACGCGGCGGCCGGGGAGCCGAAGGAGCTGTACACCGTCCACGGCGCCGGCCACGCCGACGCACACGCGGTCGGTGGTGAGGAGTACGAGCGACGGGTGCTCACCTTTCTGACGCGCCACCTTGATGGAGTCGCGCCCGTATAATCGCGCCGACCTCCCTTCTACCTGCGGAGCCTCGCATGCCCGGCACCAAGGTCCTGGTCGTCGACGACGACCTCAATATCCAGCGAGTTCTCGTGTTTGCCCTCAAGCAGGAGGGCTACGACGTGATCGTCGCCTCCGACGGGGCGACTGGTGTCGAGATGGCCCGCGATGCCGAGCCTGACCTGATCCTGATGGACGTCGCCATGCCGAAGCTGGATGGCTACGCCGCCACACAGCAGATCCGCGCGGCAGAGCAGGGGCGTCGCGTGCCGATCATCATGCTGACCGCCGAGGCGGACGTGGGGCAGCGGGTCAAGGGCCTGCGTGCGGGCGCCGATGACGACATCGTCAAGCCCTTCCACCCGCTCGAGTTGATGGCCCGCATCAAGGCCCTGCTCGCCCGCGGCGGGACGGCCATCGGAAGCGCCGATGAGACGCCGACGCTCGGGCGCCTGGGGCTCTTCTACCCCGCCAAGGGCGGCGTGGGGAATACCACCATCGCGATCAACACCGCCATCGCCCTGGCCCGCGAGCTCAAGCGCAAGACCGCCCTGATCGATGCGAACCTGCAATTCGGCGACCTGCGCGTCTTCCTCGACCTCGGCCTCGACACCGCCTCGATCGTCAACGCGGTCAGCGAGGCCGATCTGGATGCCGACCTGCTGCGGAAGCTGATGGTGCGTCACCGATCCGGGGTGGATCTGCTCCTGGCGCCCCCGTCGCCGGAGTCGGCCGACATCGTGGTCGAGCGACAGCGGCAGACCCCCGCGGTGATGACCAACATCCTCGCGCTGGCGCGCCGTATCTACGACTTCACGCTGGTGGATATGTCGCAGGCGATCGACGACTTCAACCTGCAGCTGTTCGACGAATCGGACGTAATCTTCGTGGTGATGACCGCCGATCTGTCCTGCCTGAAGAACGTGCGCCTCGTTCTCGAAACGATGGACAGCCTGGGCTACGAGAAGAGCAAGGTCCAGCTGGTGCTGAACCGATCGAACGCGTACACCGGCATCAACGTCAGCAACGCGGAGTCGGCGCTCGGTCGGAAGATCAACTACCAGGTCATCAACGAGTATCGAGCCGCCATCAGCGCCCTGAATTCCGGCGAGCCCTTCATGTCGAGCCGTCCGGAGGCACCGCTCGGCAAGAGCGTGTTGGCCTTTGCCACCGCGCTCGAGAAGGATGCCATTGAGGCTGCGTCAGCCCTCGCCTGACCGATAAGCCCGGCCTAACGTCCCGATAAGCCCCGCCGCGTAGGTTCACCTCGCCGGTCGCCGCCGGAATCTGGGAGGCGAGCAGGTGGGCGACCGGCACCTTCATCGGTCCATCTCAAGACATGGGCGCCTCCGCGTGGAGGTGCTGCCCGTGCTGGCCGAGACGCTCAGTGCGTCGATCCTCGGCGTTGATGGCGTCCCCGTCCGCGTCGAGGTGGACGTTGCCTTCGGGCTGCCCGCGCTGACCATCGTCGGGCTGGCCGGAAGCCAGGTGCAGGAGGCCCGCGAGCGGGTGCGGAGCGCGTTGCGCAACAGTGGATTCGAGGTACCCGCGCGACGAATCACGGTGAATCTCGCCCCGGCCGATCTGCCGAAGGACGGCACCGGCTACGACCTGGCCATCGCGGTCGGGATCCTCGCCGCGTCGGGACAGCTGCCGCGCCACGATCGTCTGTCGGTGACCGCCCTGGTGGGTGAGCTGGCGCTCGACGGTGCCCTGCGTCCGGTGGCGGGCACCATGGCGCTTGCGGCGGCGGTCCGCGACGCGGGGGTGCCCGAGATGATCGTGCCGGGAGCATCGGTCGGCGAGGCGGCCACCGCGGGCGTACGCGCCTACGGCGCCGCGACGCTGGGACAGGCGATCCGGCACCTCGCCGGCGTAGAGATGATGGTGGCCGGTGCCGCTGCGCTGCCCGCCTCCCTTCCGCAGGGAGCGGCAGGCCCGGATCTGGCGGAGGTCGACGGGCAGCAGGTGGCGCGGCGGGCGCTCGAGATCGCCGTGGCGGGGCACCACAACCTGGCCCTGTGCGGCCCGCCGGGGATCGGAAAGACGCTCCTGCTGCGGTGCGCTGCCGGCCTCCTGCCGCCGCTGGAGGACGACGAGGCGGTCGCCGTCAGCCGCATCTACTCGGTCGCCGGCCTGTTGGACCGTCGCGCCCCGCTCGTGCGCGCCCGCCCGTTTCGCGCACCACACCACACGATCTCGACGCAGGCGCTCGTCGGTGGTGGGCCACGGGTGCGTCCCGGCGAGGCCTCGCTCGGACATCGCGGTGTGCTCATGCTCGATGAGACGCTGCAGTTCCGGGCGGACGCCCTCGACGCGCTGCGCGAGCCGCTCGAGTCGGGGAGCGTCACCATCGCCCGGGTGGAGGGAGCTCTCAGTCTGCCCGCACGCTTCACGCTGCTGGCGGCCTTCAATCCGTGCCCATGCGGGTGGCGCGGGTCGCACGGACGTGCATGTACCTGCGAAGACGCGGCCGCGCGCCGATATATGGCGCGCCTGTCAGGTCCGCTGCGAGATCGGATCGACCTGTGGGTGACCATGGCCGAGCCGGAGCGACGGACGGCAGGCAGCGCCTCACGCTCGCGACACCCCGAGGCGAGCCCGGTCGTTGCGGCTCGCGTGGCCGCCGCGTGGCGCCGGCAGCTGGACCGCCAGGGTCGGGCAAACGCGGAGCTGCCCGCTCCGCAATTCGACGAGCGACACGGGTTCGCGGCTCCGCTTCTCGAGCTCCTGACACGACGTGGCCGCCGGTTCGGGCTCTCGCCGCGTCGCATGCACCGCACCGCGCGAGTCGCACGCACGGTGGCCGATCTGGAAGGCGAGTCGACCGTCAACGCACTGCACCTCGACGAGGCGCTGCGCTATCGCGCGGCGGCACTGCCGTGATCGGTGTGGGGGCCGCCGGCGCGGCCGTCGGAGCGACGACCGCAGAGACGTCGCCGGTCGGCGCTGACGCGTTCGGCAGGGCGCCATCACCCAATCGGCAAGGGTGGCGGACGCTGGAGCTCGGACACCTCGACCCGGCTGCCGAGCGACCGTTCTGGGTGGCGCTGGCGCAGGTGCCCGGGGTGGGGCCGGTCGGCTTCGCACGCCTCCTGCATCGGTACGGCAGCGCCCGCGCCGCATGGGCGGCCGGCGCCGAGTTGCTGGCCGAGCTGCCCCGCGTCACCGGCGAGGCCACGACCGCGCTGCGCCGTCTGCGCCGCGAGGGTCCATCCGCCGTCCTCGCGCGAGTCGAGCGCGCAACCCGCCTGGCTGGCGGTGAGGTGCTCACGGTGCTCGACGCGGCCTATCCGCGCTCCCTGTCGGAGATCGATCCTCGGCCGCCGGTCCTCTTCGTGGCCGGCTCCCGCGACGCCTTTGACGCCCCCGGGGTAGCTGTCGTTGGCACGCGTCGGGCGACCGGATATGGCCGCGCCTGTGCCGCGGATCTCGGCGACGAGCTGGCCCGCGCCGGTGTGACGGTCATCAGTGGCCTTGCACTCGGGATCGACGGTGAGGCTCACGCCGCCGCGGTTGCCGCCGGTGGGCGGAGCATTGGGGTGCTGCCCTCGCCGCTGGACCGGATCTATCCCCCGCGTCACCGCGAACTCGCACGCCGGATGCTCGCCTGCGGTGGGGCACTGGTCTCAGAGCTCGCGACAGGCCAGTCAATCGGCCGGCCGGACTTTGCGCGACGGAATCGCATCATCGCCGGCCTTGCGCGGGCCGTGGTCGTGGTCGAGGCGCCGGATCGCTCCGGGGCGCTCCTCACGGCAGCCGCCGCGGTGGACTACGGTCGCGACCTGCACGCCGTTCCCGGGCCCATCGATGCCGTGGCGTCGTCGGGCTGCAATCGGTTGATCGCCGACCACCTGGCGTCGCTGGTCACATCGCCGGCAGCGCTGCTGCATGCCATCGGGGCAAGTGCCGGCCGGCGCCCGGTCAGTGTTGCCAGCCTTTCAGAAGCGGAGGGTCTTGTGCTCGGCGGCCTGCTGCGGCGCTCCGGATCGATCGAAGAGATGATCGGTCGAACCGGCCTGCGAACGGGCGTTCTGGCCAGCGCGTTGACGCTGCTGGAGGCTCGTGGACTGGTCGACAACTACGGCGGCGCGACCTTTCATCCCACCCTGGCGGCACGACGCATCGGGACCGTGCCGGACCGCGCGCGGTGAATCACCGGTATACTCCGACCGCCATTGGGGCAGCCGTGCGCTGTCTGCGACACACGGTCCGCCCATGACAGGAGTCCAGGTCTATTGCTTTCGATCCGCAGCATTCGCGCGACATCGCGTGCCCCTCTGGCGTCCGTTGCGCGCCAGGTGCGCCGTCATCGAGCCATCACTCGTACGTCGGTTGCAGCCCTCGCCCTTGCCGTCGCCGCCGCGGTCTCGGCAGGCGGCAACGCCACCGCCGGACTCGCAGCCGTCCTTGCCCCGCCGGTATCCATCTTGCCCGGCAACGTTGGGCAAGGGATCGGGACGCGCGACGCCGTGGAGCTCGCCTTCAGCCAGCCGATGGACGCCGCGTCGGTGGCGGCCGCGCTGTTGATCGCTCCCGCCCGCGACGTTCGCCTGCGGTGGTCGAGCGACGCCCGCACGCTCGTGGTCAAGCCCGCGTCTCGCTGGTTGACCGATCACCGCTACCTGCTGACTGTCGGCGCCGAGGCACTTCGTGCCGACGGATTGGCGCTCGCCGAGGCGCAGCGCTTCAGCTTCACGACCGAGACGGCCCCGCGCATCACCGACTTCGAGGTGCAGATGGTGGCCGCGGGACAGGGCGTCGAGGAATTCAGCGACGATGACACGGCCGCCACGAGCATGGGCCTGCGTGCCGACACCGCGGCGGATGCCAGCGCTTCGACCTCGGTGGTGATTGCCTTCAGCGCCGAGATGAACCGTGACGAAGTGGAACGCGGCTTCACCATCACGCCGGCGGTGCCGGGTGTCTTCGCCTGGAGCGGCTCGACGATGACCTTCTCTCCGGCCGAGCGTCTGGCCTCCGATGCTCGCTACGCGGTGACGGTGGCTGGCGCACATGACAGATCAGGGAACCCACTGGGGGGCGACCAGTCCTTCTCCTTCACGACTCGGGCCGGTGCCCAGGTGGTGAAGGTCTCGCCGGGCATCGGCGCGACCGGGGTGTCGCCCACCGAGGTCACGCTCTGGTTCAGCCAACGAGTGAATGCTCCTTCGGTCGCCGCCGCGCTCTCCGTCCGCGATGCAACCGCCGGGTCGGCCGTCAGCGGTACCGCCGAGTGGAACGCCGCGACCACGCAGCTCCGCTTCGTCCCGGCCCGCGCACTGGCCGCCGGCCACCGGTTCGAGATCGCCCTGCTGCCCGGGGCCATCGACCTGGATGGGAATGCCATCGAGATGACGTGGTCCTTCACCACCAAGGGCGCGGCCGCTCGGCCCCGCGTGGCGATCCCGCCGACCCCCTCGTCGCCGACGCTGGTGGGCTACGCACTCAACCAGGTGAACACTGCTCGCGCCGCCTACGGCCTTGGGCCTTTGGTGCTCGACGCGGCGCTCACCGCCACGGCCACGGCGCACTCGTGGGAGATGGTCCAGTACAACTACTTCAGCCACAACAGCCTGGACGGGACCAGCTTCACGGGTCGTCTCCGCAACGCTGGGATCAGCTTCGGCTGGTCGGGCGAGAACCTCTGCTCGTCCGGGAGCAATGGGACCGCCGGCCTCGACTGGTGCCACGCCACCTTCATGGCCGAACCGTATCCCGGCTACGCCAACCACATCGGCAATATCCTCTCCGCGAACTTCACCAGGATCGGCATCGGGATCGCCGAGAGCGGCTCGCGGATCGTCATCAGCTGGGACTTCACCGACTGATCGCGCTCCCCGGGACGCCCGGGGACGGGTGCTACACTCCCTGACCGATGCCCCCCAAGAAGCGCGCCAGCGCACGTTCCCACGGCGACCTGGTGATCGTGGAGTCGCCCGCCAAGGCCAAGACGATCGAGCGATACCTGGGCCCCGGCTACAGCGTCACCGCCTCCTACGGTCACGTCCGCGACCTACCACAGCGCTCGCTGGGGGTCGACCTCGAGAACGATTTCGCGCCCCGCTACGAGCCGCTCAAGGAGCGCCGGCGCGAGCTCGATGCGCTTGCCACGAAGGCGCGCGCGGCCGACCTGGTGTGGCTGGCCACCGACCTCGACCGCGAGGGCGAGTCGATCGCCTGGCACATCGCCGAGTATGCCGAGCTCGACCCCGAGCGTACTCGCCGGGTCACCTTCAGCGAGATCACCAAGGCGGCCATCACGGCCGCCTTTGAGCACCCACGGGCGATCAACCGCGACCTGGTGGATGCGCAGCAGGCACGACGAATCATCGACCGGCTGGTCGGCTACAAGCTCAGCCCACTGGTAAGCAGCAAGATCCGACGCGGCCTGTCGGCTGGTCGGGTGCAGAGCGTGGCGGTGCGCCTGGTCGTGGAGCGCGAGCGCGAGATCGACCGCTTCGTGGCCGAGGAGTACTGGTCACTCGCCGCCGATCTGTCCCGCCGCGACGCCGGCGGACGATTCTCAGCGGAGCTCACCAAGATCGACGGCAAAAAGGCACGCGTCGCATCCGGCGACGAGGCAAGCCAGCACGAGGCGGCGCTGCGAGTCGCCGAGTTCTGGGTAGCATCGGTCAAGCGCGAGGAGGTGAAGCGTTCGGCTCCGCCGCCGTTCACTACCAGCACCCTCCAGCAGGAGGCGTCGCGAAAGCTCGCTTTCGGGGCGCGGCGGACGATGAGCGCGGCCCAGAGGCTGTACGAGGGGATTGCGCTGCCGGAGGGCCAGGTGGGCCTGATCACCTACATGCGCACCGACTCGCTGTCGATGGCCGCCGGCGCCGTGGCCGATGCGCGTGACGTCATCGGGAGGCGGTTCGGCGCGGACTTCGTGCCCACCCGGCCAAACGCCTATCGCGCACGCACCCGCGGCGCGCAGGAGGCGCACGAGGCGATCCGGCCGTCGAGCTTCCAGCGCACCCCGGAATCGCTCGAGGGGCAGCTGAAGGCTGACGAGCTCCGCCTGTACGAGCTGATCTGGCGCCGAGCCATCGCCAGTCAGATGGCGCCGGCGCGCTTCGCGCAGGTGGGCGTGGACGTGACCGCGGACCGCTACACGCTCCACGCCGGCGCGCGGAAGCGCATCTTTGACGGCTACCAGGCGGTCTACGTCGAGGGGCGCGACGACGAAGAGGATGAGCGCCTGACGGTGCTCCCCAGCCTGGTCGAGGGCGAGCCGCTCGACCTGCTCGAACTTACCTCGGAGCAGCACTTCACCCAGCCGCCGCCCCGCTACACCGAGGCGACGCTGATCAAGGCGCTCGAGGAGCACGGCATCGGGCGCCCCTCGACCTACGCCCCGACCATCGAGACGATTCGGGCGCGCGGCTACGTGACCATCAAGGAACGTCGCCTCTTCCCCGAGGAATCGGCACTGCGGGTCACTGACCTGCTGGTTGAGCACTTCCCCGAGGTGGTGGACGTGGACTTCACCGCACGCATGGAGGAGGAGCTCGACAACGTGGCGAGTGGTACCCAGGAGTGGGTGCCGATGGTGCGCCGCTTCTGGGAGCCCTTCAGCGAGAAGATCGCCGCCGGGCGTGAGGGGATTCCCAAGCAGGTGGAGGTGACCGATATCCCCTGCCCGCTGAGCGGCCACATGATGATCAAGCGCTTTGGGCGCAACGGCTGGTTCCTGGGGTGCAGCAACTACCCTGAGTGCAAGCACACGATGCCTCTCCCCGGTGAGGAGGGGGAGGAGACGCCGGTGCTGCCCGGGGTCGGTGAAACGTGCCCCGAGTGCAGCCAGGGAGAGCTCGTCGCGAAACACGGCCGCTTCGGCGCATTCGTTGGCTGCAACCGGTACCCCGACTGCAAGTACATCAAGAAGGACCGTCCCGCGGCGGAACGCTTCGGCGTCTGCCCGAAATGTTCGACCGGGACCGTCGTCACCAGGCGCGGCCGAGCGGGCCGCCGGCCGTTCTGGGGCTGTGACCGCTACCCGGACTGCGACTACGCGGTCTGGACGCGCCCGACGGCCGCGGCGGGGGACGGGCAGGTGGTTGTCGGCGACGCGCGTGACTGATCCGCTGGAGCGATTCCTGGCGCACCTGACCAGCCGCAATTCGTCGCCCGGCACGGTTCGCGAGTACCGGCGCCACGCCGGCGAGTTCCTCGCCTTCCTGGCCGAGCGCGGGGTCTCATGGGAGTCGCCGGACCGCGCCACGGTGCGCGCCTACCTGAGTTCGCTGGCCGATGCCCAACTGTCCGCATCGTCGATCGGCGGTCGGCTGGCGGCGATCCGCTCGATGTACCGCCACGCGGCCCGTCAGGGATGGATCAGCGCCGACCCGATGGCCGGCGTGCGCTCGCCGAAGCGGCCAGGTCGGCTGCCGCGCGTCCTGTCGGTGGACGATGCGGCGCGCCTTGTCGAGGCTCCCCGTGGGCTCGCAACGGGGACGACATCCGGGCTCTCGGCGCAGCGAGCGGCGGCGACCGCGCGGCGCGACGCAGCCATCCTGGAGCTGCTCTACGCGACCGGCATGCGGATCAGCGAGCTCGCCTCGCTGACGCTCGACCGGGTGGACCTCGCGCAGCGCCGCCTGCGAGTGATCGGGAAGGGCTCCAAGGAGCGCGAACTGCTCTTCGGCGAGCCGGCGGCACTAGCGCTGAACGGGTACCTGGCCGAGGGTCGGCCGATCCTGGCGGCGCGGGTCGCGGCCGGTACCGGCACCACGACTCCACACCTCTTCCTGAACAACTCCGGCGGCCCGCTGTCCGATCGCGGCGCTCGGATGGTGGTCGATCGCTGGGTGACCGTTTCTCAGGCGCCGGCCAACACGTCGCCGCACACCCTGCGCCACTCATTTGCCACGCACCTGCTCGAGGGCGGGGCCGATCTGCGCACCGTGCAGGAGCTGCTCGGACACGCCCGGCTGGCCACCACCCAGATCTACACCCACCTGTCGGATGCCTCGCTGCGCTCCGCCTATCGCTCCGCCCATCCTCGCTCTGGTCGCGCCGCCTCGGGACGGCCCTCGCGGTGAGCGAGGGTGCCGGCGGCGGGACGGCATCGGCCCCTGCCGGTCCGTCTGTCGGACGCGTGCTGGCGACCGCCAGCCTGATCCTCACCATCGCGGCCCTGGGGAGCCGCCTGCTTGGCTGGGTTCGCCTCCTGGTGATCGGCTCGCAGTTCGGCGCCAGCCGCGAGCTCGACGCCTACTTCGCCGCCTTCCGGATCCCCGATGCGATCTTCCAGCTCGTGGTCGCCGGTGCCCTCAGCGCTGCGCTGATCCCGGTCTTCAGCAGCTATCGCGCACGGGGCGAAGAGACCGAAGCGTGGCGGTTGGCGAGCAGCGTGATCAACCTGGTGGTCATTGCCCTGTCGGGGTTCAGCCTGCTGATGGCCATCCTGGCGCCCATCGTGGTGCCCATCGTGGCCCCGGGCTTTGACGCGCCGACCACCGAGCTGACCGTGCGCATGACGAGGGTGATGCTGCTGAGCCCGGTATTCATCGGGATGGGGGCGGTGGTCAGCGGGATCCTCAACAGCCACGAGCGGTTCGTCGTCCCGTCGCTGGCACCGCTCGTCTACAACGCGGCCATCATCGGTGCGGCGGTCGTCCTAGCCCCGTTGATGGGCGTGGAGGGGCTTGCGGTCGGCGTGGTGCTCGGGTCACTGGCGCACCTGGTGATCCAGCTCCCGGAGCTCGGCCGGGTGGGGCAGCGATACGACCTGACCATCGGCCTGTCGCACCCGGGTGTCCGCCAGGTGGTGCGCCTGATGGGACCGCGGATGCTCGGGCTGGCCGCCGCGCAGATCAACTTCATCGTCAGCACCATCCTGGCCAGCGGTCTGCCGGCGGGCAGCGTGACCGCCTACAACTACGCGTTCCAGCTGATGCAGGTGCCGGTTGGCGTGATCGGGGTCAGCGTGGCGGTGGCTCTCTTCCCACGCCTCTCCCGGGATGCCGCGCTGGGTCGGGTGAACGAGGTGCGCGCCCAGGTGGCGCAGGCGGTTCGCGTCCTGCTCTTCATCGCCGCGCCGCTGACGGCGCTGATCATTGTGTTGCGCGGTCCCTTCACCTCGGTCTTCTTCCAGTACGGCCTGTTCAGCGCCGAATCGACCGAGCGGACCGCCCAGGCGCTCCTCTTCTTCACGGTGGGCCTGGGCTTCCACACCGTCCAGCACGTCCTGGCGCGGGCCTTCTACGCGCTCCAGGACACCCGGACCCCCGTGGGATGGGCGATCGTGGCGGTGACCGTGAACGTGCCGCTCATGATCTGGCTGTCCGGACCGATGGGCGTCGAGGGGCTGGCGCTTGCGATGTCGATCACCGCCGGCGTCGAGGTCCTGGGACTCCTCTGGGCGCTCCACGGCAGGCTCGACGGGCTGGAGGTCCCCGAGGTGGTCGCATCTGTCCTTCGCTCCGCCGCGGCGGCCGCGGTGGCTGCGCTGCTCGTCTTTGGCGGGCTGCAGGTGGTGGACCTCTGGGCGGCGGGCCTCCGCGACAACGCCATCGGACGCCTGGTCGTACTGCTGGTGCTTGGCGCGGCCGGCTTCTTCACCTACCTGGCCGCCGCCACGGCGCTCCGCTCCCACGAGCTCGGCGAGATGCGCCGTCTCATGCGTGGCCGCTTCGGTCGTGGCCGGGAGGCGAAGGCATGAGCGAAGCGAGGCGCGGAATTGGCCTGGGTGCGCTGGCCGACCGGATCGGTCCAGATCGGGTGGTGGGGCTGCCGGTCGGGGAGGTCCGCAGCCTGACCTACGACTCACGGCGCGCGACGCCGGGTTCCCTCTTCTTCGCGGTGCCCGGCGTCCACACCGATGGGCATCAATTCGTGGACGCGGCCATCGCGGCCGGTGCGCTCGGCGTCGTCGTTGAGGCTGAGCGGCCGAGACTCAGCGTGCCGCAGCTGGTGGTCGCCAACAGCCGGCATGCCTTGGCCGATGCCGCCGACCTGTGGTTCGATGCGCCAACCCGCACCCTCGAGACGATCGGGGTGACGGGCACGAACGGCAAGACGACGGTTGCCTGGCTCATCAGCCAACTGCTGATCGCCGCCGGACGACGGCCCGGGCTGCTCGGCACCGTCTGGCAGCGCGTCGGGGATGAGACGACCGACAACCTGAGCCGCGCCACGACGCCCGAGGCGCTCGAGCTCCAGGAGTTGCTGGCTGCAATGCTCGCGGCCGGGAACGACACGGCGGTGATCGAGTCGAGCAGCCACGGCCTGGCGCAGGGTCGAACGCGCAACTGCCGCTACCGGTCCGGGATCGTCACCAACCTGACCCACGAGCACCTCGAGTTCCACGGCACCTTCGAGGCATATCGCGCCGCCAAGGCGCTCCTCGTCGAGGAGGCTCCGCTGGCGATTCTCAACCGCGACGACCCGTCGTACGACTTCTTCCGCGAACGAGCCCGTGATCGGGTCGTCAGTTTTGGCGCACATGCGGAGGCCGATGTCCGCGGCACCCTTGTCACCGAGCGCCCAAGCGGGTCGACCGTGTCGGTGCTCGCTCCCGGCTGGAGTGGTCAGCTCGAGATCCCGCTGGTCGGCGCCTTCAACGTCGAAAACGCCCTGGCCGCGTTTGCATGGGCGGTTGGGTGGGGGATCGACCCCGAGGCGGCCCGGACCGCGCTCGCAGCGGCACCCAGTGTGGCCGGTCGCATGGAGCCGGTCGACGAGGGGCAGCCGTTCGGCGTGGTGGTCGATTACGCCCACTCGCCCGATGCCCTTGAGAAGGTCCTGCGCATTCTGCGGCCGCTCACCGCCGGACGCCTGGCGGTCGTATTCGGCTCGGGAGGGGAGCGCGACACGCAGAAGCGCGCGGTGATGGGACGCATCGCCTCGGAGCTCGCCGACCTGGTCTACGTGACCGACGAGGACCCGCGCGGCGAGGACCCCGATGCCCTGAACGCGGAGATCGCCGCCGGCGCCCGCGCCGCCGGCTCCCGCGACGGCGAGAACCTGTGGGTGATCAACGACCGCCGCAGCGCCATCGCTGCCGCCATCGGGCGGGCCGGCGTCGGTGACACACTCCTTCTCGCCGGCAAGGGGCACGAGCACAACATGCTCACGGCCTCTGGATCGATCTGGTGGGACGAAGCCGAGGTGGCCCGGCAGGAGCTGCGCGCCGCCGGGTACGGGCGCGAGGGCGCATGACCCCGTGAGCGCGACCTTTCGCGAGGCGGTCGAGACCGATGCCGCCGCCTGGCAGGCGCTCCTCGAGCGACTGCCGAGCGGCGATCTCCTGCACGACTGGGAGTGGGCCACGGTGGCCGCCTTCGACGGCACCCCGCGCCGCAGCTTCGTGGTGGAGGAGGAAGGGGAACTAACGGCGATCTGCGCCGCGCAGGTGCGACGCACGGCCCTCGGCCGTTCCTTCTGGTACGTGCCCCGCGGCCCGGTGCTCGACTACGACGACCCCCGCGCGCGGGAGCGCCTCACCGCGATCTTGGACGGCCTGCGCGCCGCCGCCCGGCAGGACCGGGCCATCGCGGTCCGTCTCGAGCCGCGCATCGAGGCCAGTTCCCCGGCCGCCGCGCTCTATCGGGCCCCCGGGCTGCACAAGGTCGGCGTCGAG
>Ga0209321_10002053_pt1 | contig 13604 bp, 8 predicted proteins | sample Rifsed16ft4_FD_184012 | JGI IMG/M metagenome (GOLD analysis project Ga0209321, IMG submission 184012) | Soil microbial communities from Rifle, Colorado, USA - sediment 16ft 4 - CSP-I_5_4 (version 2) | ecosystem: Environmental > Terrestrial > Deep subsurface > Rock core/Sediment | place: Rifle... | reverse complement strand
CTCGATGGTCAGACTTTGTTCCCTCGCCGGCTTCGGCACCCAGCCTGGCAGGAAGAACAAAACGAACACGGTGGCGCCTAGCAAAAGTGCGAAGGTAGCGATGGTCAGCCAACCGATGCCCCCGGCGAGCGCGCTCGCGTCCCGAGTTGGTAGGGCGGAAGGTGTCTCGGCCTCAATCTTCTCCACTCGCGGTGGGGGCGAGATAGCCACCACTTGATGGGCGGCCGAGGAGCTCACCACCAGACCTGCCTGCGATTCCTTCAGCGCTACTTGGACGGTTTCCATGCTCTCCGGTCGCTGGCTACTGTCTTCGCTCAACAGGCCGGCTATCAAGGAAGAGAGCTCTTCCGGCAACCGATGGACGCGATCGCTCAATAGCTCGTACAAGAGTGCTCCGAAGGCGTAGATATCATCGGACGGCATGGGTGGATGGCCGGCAATCTGCTGCGGACTCATGCTGGAGCGGGAGCCGCTCCCCGCAAGGAAATGGGCGTCCGCGGATGAACCCAGAATCCCGGCGATGCCGAAGTCGACGACGTGCGGCCGGCCGGTCCAATCTATAAGAACATTGCTGGTCTTGAGATCGCGATGGATGACGCCTTCCCGATGCGCGTAGCCTAAGGCATCGGCGACCGGCAGAACGGTTTCCAGGATCTCCTTCAGGGAGCGTCCGCGAAGGCGGCCGATGTCCTCTCCCGAGATGTAAGCCATGGAGATGAACCGGTAGCCGTTTTGGTGATGAAAGTCATGAATGCGAACGATGTTGGGATGAACCAGCCGCCGTGCGTTGCGGCACTCGCGCTTCAAGAGCGCCACTTGCTCCTGGGGAGCGTTGGGGGAGAGGAGCTTGATCACGACGTTCTCCTCGAGCTCGTGATCTTGGACGAGCCAAACCTCGCCCATCGCTCCCTTGCCCAGCGGACGAACCAAGGTGAAGCGTTGGCCGAGTGATTGACCGTGGGCCAGGGCCGACATGGAGCTCTGGTCGCGGGACTCAGTGATGGGCTGGTCCCGTTCCGACAAGTGGTTTCTCGGTGTTGGGATCTAGAGGGAGTCCGGTCTCGCTAGCAAATATTCTTCGGAGGAGCGACCGCCAGGTCTCGTACTGCGTCTCGACTGATCCGCTGAGACGAGTGACCTCGCCCTCCACGTCGATGAGTAAGGGAGCCACGTCGGCGTCCAGGGAAGCCGCTAGCTCGCGGAGGGACTCCACGTGCATTTTGGCTTCTTCCGACTTCTGCATTCCATCCATGAGGACGGCGGTGCCGACGATCACGGCGCCGCTCCCGGCGCGGTCTCTGGCCATGACGCCTCCAAAGATGGCCGCCGCACCCAGTATCTTCTCCCACATGGCGGCGCGCCGTAGCTGGTCGAGAGCCATCTGCTCTTCGTAGCTGAAGGCGCGCCAGCTATCGTAAGGCTCTTCCATCCGGCTGCAGAAGCCGGCGTAGAACTCGTTCAAGGTGTCGATGAACATGTAGTCGCGTTCGCGGATGTGGGCGACCCGACGCATCATGGGATCGTCGACCGCGGGAAGCTTATGGACGGAGTAGCGGCCCTTCCCGTCGACAGCGAGATACTCGCCGAAGGGCGTAGGTGCCAGATCCACGGCGAACGTGAGCTGTGACACCCGACGCACCCGTTCGATGTCTTCCGCATCTATCTTGGTCCGGCGTTCCAGAAGGTCATTGGCGATCTGGTGGTATAGATCCTGATAGGCGTCTGGCTGTTCCACCGAATCCCTTTTCTGGTGGTAGGCGATGGGGTTTGCCTCCCGTTTATACCGTTCCCTGAGCCAGCGGGTCCCCGCCGCATCGACTGCCTGGATCTCGAGCTCCAATTCTTTACCGTTCGATGAGAGGATGGTCCCGGTGATCATCAGGTCCACCCGATTGGCGGCAGGAACCAGACGCACCGCACCCCAGTAACCGGTGGACTGCAGGGTCTGCATGAGTCGGAACGGTATGTATCGGGCCTCGGATTTCCGGATGTCCGCGAAGGTGCCTTTCTGTTCCAGCTCGTAAAGCGCACTCTCCTCGGCCGGCAGACCGGGATCGAAGACCTGGATCCCGACGTCCAGAAGCTCTGCTTCCGGGATCTCGGTGCGGGCCTGGACCAGCTCTATCGGTTCGTCTTCCCCCGCCCAGACGGTCGAGCTCACCAGGCTGCTCGCCAGGAGGAACGTTCCTGCGACTCGAGGAACGCAAAGCGTGTTCGGCATCGTTAGCTCCCCTTCTTGACGCCTTCCTTATAGGCCCGGTACTCGTCCCACAGTTTTTCGCGCAGCTCCGGATCTTCTTCCTTCATGGCGGCCTCACGGAGCTGTCGTGCCACGATGTCGTCGTCGTTCCCGTCTCCCACGTCGGGCGGGACCCGACCATTGGCCGTCTCGGTCTCCTTGTCGCCCACCGGGGCGCCTGGCTCAGACCCAGCCGGCTCGGCAGGGTCACCCGGTGGAGTGTCGGGCGATCCTCCCGTGCCTCCGCCGCCCAGTGCCTCGGCGCCGGGATCCTCGCCGGACGCGCCGCCACCGGCGGCAGCCGCGGCCTCCCTCTGTGCGGCCAAGAGCTCTTGCTCTCGCAGCAGCAAACGATCGAACTCGCTCAAGGACGAGTCCAAGTCCTGATCCAGTGCGGCCTTTTCTTCTTCGGACGTCCGCGGACCGTCCGCCGTCTGGGCCGAGGCCGTTTCTCCCTCCGCGGGCGCCTCGGCTGTCTCACCGCCCTCGTTGGTCTGCGCACCGGCTTGAGAGCCTGCCCGACCCGACTCCATCCCTTCGGCCCTCGGTGCGGGGACTGAAGGTGGTGGGGTCGGTGTAGGCGGCGGCAGCGTCGGGACCGAGGGCACCGTGGAGCGACTCGAGCATCCGGCGATCAGGGTCAGCGTGAGTAGGAGAGGCAGGGGTGCCAAGGATGCCAACGATGGTCCTGGTGTCGGGTGGCGGCTTCCCTTCACGCTCTCCGTGTCAATCATAAGATGCACCTTCGAAGCGAGCACGGCCCGTTTTGACCGTTCTCTCATGGTAACTCAACCTGCAAATCCAGGGCCACTGGCAAGAGTCGATCACCACGGAGAGGCCGAGGTCTAATCGCTTTCTGAGCAATAATTTGCCGAAGAGACCCTCGCCGTCCAGAGCGCTGGGAAAGACAAGGTCGGATAGCAGGAGAGGACGAGGGCGTCCCCGCTCGATGACAGCGTAGGACGGATCCCTCGCCGCCCCCCATGGCGGCGTTATACTTGACGCACCTTGGTGAGCGGGGCAACGGCTGGCAGCAGCGAGCGAGCTCTTCCTGGAATTCTCGATCTCCTGATCCTCCTCAACGTCGCGCTTCTCACTTCTTCTTTCTTCTCTCCTTCGCTCCCTCGGCTGGCGCTACCCCTGGCTCGCTGGAAGACGGCGCTTCTGACCATCCTGTGCGTGCTCCTTCTGATCCATCTACTTCGAGAGCGGCGGCGCATCCTCGCGGGCTGGCGACGGTGGATGCTTCTTCTGGTGGTGATCGTGGGGCTTCAACTGCTCTCTCGGATTCCCTTCCTCGTCCAGTACCAGGCGTCGCTGAACTCCGATAGGTCGGTGACCCTCCTCATGGTCAGGAACATCTCGGAGGGTACGAGCTTCCCCCTCTATTTCTACGGGCAGCTCTATCAGGGTAGCCTGAACGCCTACCTTTATTCTCTGCTGCAGCGCGCCATCGCTCCGCTCGCCCTCTCGGTCCTGGTGGGCAATCTGCTCTTCTTGTCGGTCTTCGTTCTGTTCGGCTCGATGCTGGTGAACAAAATCACCGACTCGACGTCCTACTTCTATCCGGTGCTCGTCCTATCGCTTCCGGCGGGAGCCTTGCTCTTCCTCTTCATGGATCAAGTGCACAGCTTCGCTTTGACCGCTTGCTTGCAGGTCATCCTCTTGTACTTGGTGTTTCAATCCCTCTTCCAGGATGGCGAACGGTTCTTGTGGATGGGGTGGGTGAGCGGCCTTCTGCTCTGGAGTTATCAACCCGGCATGGCGTTAATAGCTCCCTGCTTCGCCTGGTTGTTCGCTTCCTTGGCCCGGGCCCGCCGTTTTCGAACTCTGGGCAAGGCGTCCCTTCAGCTACTGCTGGGCTTTTTGGTCGGTGCCTTGCCGCACCTCTTGAGCGAGCTCAACAATGGCCTGATCAACACCAAGACCCTCTTCCTCAGACCAGAGCATGGAGTCCATGGGGGCGTCGCCGAGATTGTCTTCGCGGCAGGCAAGGCGCTCGTCACCACGCTGCGGCTGGACTCGAACGAGCGAGCCTGGTACGGGCTGGTTCTTCTTTCGATATGCGGGCTCCTGGTCTCCCTTCACCGTGCCATCACCGAGGTCAAGGGAGAACGGTTGAAGTGGCTCTACCTTCCCACACTGCTCGCGGCGACCCTATGCCTTCTGTTGCTCTCCGGTTTCCCGCCGGTTGCGAGATACCTGGTTCACTATCGATTGTACGGGTTCTTTGCGGTCTTGCTCGCCGTCGTCGCTTGCCAGAAGATCGCCCTGATGCAGAGACGCGCGGTCAAAGGCGTTTTCTTGGCTCTCTTCCTGTTACTGGCCATAGGCAGGTCAGTCGGTGCCCATCGCAGACTGGAACCGCTTCACCAACGGAACGAGGCAACGATCGCGAAGCTCGCGGAGAGGGGGGAAGGGATCGTTCTGGGCGACTATTGGAATACCATCCGCTTTGCTCCTTTTGTCGGCGGGGAAAGAGTCATCACCACCGCCCCCTCGTTTGCCCATCCCCATGCCATCTTCGATCTTTCGAAATACTTTCCCCTGGCTCTCCAGCTCGGAGAGCGGTGGGGAAGCGAAGGCAAAGCTCTCATGGCGCGGCGTCACGAGAGGCGCCGGATCGACCGTTTGCTTCAAGATCTCGAGATTCCGTTTTCCCGGGAAGAGCTGGATGGATACGTCTATTACTCCGAGTTTCCCGAGGATCTCTCCCCCGAACTGTACGCGCTTGCCGTGGAAGGATGGGAGACATGGAAAGACTCTAAGAGCCCCATCGACTCCGCATCCTACCGCCCGCTCAAAGAACGATTGGCGAGTCTTCCCGAGCCGGAGATAGACGATCGAAGCATCCTCCTGCCCGCTTGGACCTCGCGTCTGGCGGAGAAGGCTCCCTTGCTAGGCTGGCGCTACGTCCTCAGCAAGGGGAGCATGAGAATCAGCGTCCCGCTCGATCTCTCAGGAGAGAGCCGCCGTTACACCTTGCCCCCGCCCCTCACCTTCGACGGAGGAGAATACGAGAAACACCTTTACTTTCTAGGGCGACCCGTCCATTTCTACGGCCGCATGGCGGTTTCGTCCTCGCCGGGAGATTCGGGAATCGTTCTATCCACGCTCCGAGACGAGATGATTTTCGCGGGGTCAGGAGGCGACCGGCCGCACAAGGGACTTCCTCTCAATGGACTGGCGTTGACGGTCTTGGACGAGGAGATCCGAGCCATCGACCTCCACATCTACTCGTTTTTCGATTTCGGCTCCTCCCTTTGGACGGCTCGCTACGATCAGTCGTTGCGGTGGGAAGGAAAGGAGGCTCCCCTCGGCTACCAGCGAAACCGCCTGTCCTTTCCGGTAACCAGAGGAGAGACCCTCCGGCTCGACACCGCCTATAAGACGTTGCTTCTGGCGCGGGGCTCCACCCGAAACCTGGAGTTCCACGATACCGGTGCCGTGCTGGAGAAAATCACCGTGCACGGCACGGGCTCCTCCTATGAGGTCACGCCCTTTCTGCGGGGAGAGCGACAAGAGTAGTAGAAGATCCCGGTCGGGGGCGGCGCGATGGCGGTTGACAGAAGTTTCGTTGGGGGGCAGACTTTCCTTTTGAACGCATCCTTTCATCGGGGGAAAGACACGTGAGGCGCAAGGAAAGGCACGAGCTGAAGCAAAACGAGCTACTGATGCTGCTGGACAGTCTGGCCATCTGGGCTTCCAGCAACGGGCGAACTCTGCGGACCGGATCGCTGCTGGCTGTCCTCGGCGCGGTGGTAGTGGGAGGGGTACACGTCTACCAGCGCGGCAGGCAGCAGGAGGCGGAAACGCTTCTTGCCGAGGGGATGGCCGTCTATCACGGGGTCGTCCGCGAGAATACCGTCATTTCCGGTCCCGACGACGGTCCGACCTTCGAGAGCGCCGAGGCGCGCTATGGCAGCGCGGTGGAAGCGTTTCAGAAAGTCGAGTCGCAGTTCGGCAGTCTCCCGCAGGGCAGGGAGGCGCGCTACTATTTGGCCCTCAGCAAGGCGGGACTCGGCGAGGTCGAGCAAGCGCAAGCCTTGCTCGAAGATGTGATACGGAAACGGGGAGACCTTCTCTACTATCTCGCTTCCCAGACTCTGGCCACTGTGAAGGCCGAGAGAGGAGATCACGCCGGAGCGGCGGAGCTCTATCGAGCTCTGCTGGACGATCCCCAGGTCCCGCTTCCCAAGGATCAGCTGCTGTTCAGCATGGCCCAGCAATTGGAAGAAGGCGGCAAATTGGAGGAAGCGCGCCAAGCCTACCTGCGGTTTCTGGAGGAGTATCCGCAGTCGTTGCTGCGCAGTCAGGCGGAGCAGCGAAGTGAGCTTCTAGAGTACCGATTGAGCGCATCGCCGGCTTGAGCCCGGCTCGAGTAAGGTCATGCGATCGCGGCGCTGGATACTGTGGTTGTTTCTGATCGTGAGTGCGCTCGTCGTCTTGTGCGCGGGCAGTGTCTACCTTCTGATTCGGGGACTGAGCCTGGTCCCGCCCCAGGTAGTATCCGGTTCGACTCTTACCCTGGACATGAGAGGGGACCTTGCCGAGATCGAGCTTTTCGATTTGAGCGGTCCGTTCATCGACTTCGAGTCGGTGACCTTGAAAGACGTTCTGGACTCGGTGAAACGGGCCCGAGACGATTCTCGTGTTGACGGGCTCTTGCTCTACTTCCGCGGCAGCCAGATCGGCTGGGCCCGAGCGGAGGAGATTCGCGCCGCGCTGTTCGATTTCTCGGCAAGCGGAAAGAAGCTCGTCTCCTATCTGGAATACGCGGGAACCCTCGACTACTATGTGGCCTCCGCCGCCCAGACCATCTACATTCACCCGCAAACAATTCTGGATCTGCGTGGACTCAATGCCGAAGTGACGTTCATGAGGTCCACTCTGGACAAGCTCGGGATCGAAGCAGAGTTCGAGCAGATCGGCGCTTACAAGAATGCACCGGATGTCTACACTCGAGAGTCTTTGAGCGAGGCGCATCGTGAGGCCCTGGAGAGCATCGTGGGAGATCTCTATGGCCGCATCGTGGACTCCATCGCTGCCACCCGCGCCCTCAGTATCCGAGAGGTGGAGGAGCTCCTCGATCGGGGTCCCTTCCGCGCCGCGGAGGCCTTGGAGCTCGGGCTGGTCGACGAGCTTCTATATAAAGATGAAGCGGAAGCCCGCCTCACCGAAACGGGTGGAGAGTTTCATCCGCTTTCGGTGGCCGACTACCAGGCCCAGAGCATCGATGGCCTGGGGTTCGATGCTCGCCCCACCATCGCTTTGATCTACGGCGTGGGCGTCATCGTGGGTGGAGAGAACGACGAAGATCCCTTGTTCGGCCGCATCATGGGAGCCGACACGCTGGCGGCAGCATTCAAGGAGGTTCGCGAGGATGATTCCATTGACGCCGTCGTCTTCCGAATTCAGAGCCCGGGGGGCTCGGACGTCGCTTCCGACGTGATCTGGCGGGAGGCTTCTCTCACCATGGAGGAGAAACCGGTAGTGGTGTCCATGGCCGATGTGGCGGCATCGGGAGGCTACTGGATTGCCACCGCGTCGCACGCCATCGTCGCCGAGCCCTCCACCATTACCGGCTCGATCGGAATCTACGCCGGCAAGTTCAATCTCGATGGACTTTTCGAAAAGATCGGCTTCCGCGCAGAGAGTGTGGCGAAGGGCGAGAGCGCGGATTTCTGGAGCGACTCCCGGTCCTTCACTCCCCAGGAACGGCTCCGTCTGCGGGGGATTCTGCAGGCCGGTTATGATCGTTTCATCGAGAAAGTGGCGCAGTCCCGAAACATGGAGCCGCAAGACGTGGATGCCGTCGCCCAGGGAAGGGTCTGGACGGGAGCCCAGGCTCTTGAGATCGGCCTGGTGGACGAGCTGGGCGGGCTCGAGCGAGCGGTGGCGCTGGCCAAAGAGAAAGCCGACATCCCGGAGGACACGGAAGTACGGTTGCAGATCTACCCCGAGGCGGGAACCTTCTTCGAGTTGTTATGGAAGAGCATGGTCCAGGGAGCCCCGGCGGTCAGCGGCGTCCAACCATGGGTCCCGGAGCGGCTTCTATCGCGATCTCCGGTCCTCCGTTTGCTGACCGAGAGACCGCGCCTGGCGCTCATGCCTTTCGAACTGAAGATTGAATGATTATTCCAGTCGCTTCTTCAACTCGGTCAAGATCTGGAGCGCTTCGAGCGGCGTCAACCGATCGAGATCGAGCTTGCGCAGCTCGGAAGCGACCCGATCTTCGCCCTCCGCGAAGAGAGCTAGCTGGCGCTCCGAAGTGGAGACGGGAGCCCCCGCGCCCACCGAGAGTCGCGGCCGTCCTTCCAGATCGAACTCGCTCTTCTCCAGATTGGACAGGATCTCCTGGGCGCGGCCGATGACACCGGACGGCAGGCCGGCGAGACGCGCCACCTGGATCCCGTAGCTGCGATCGGACCCGCCCCGAACCACCCTGCGCAGGAAGACGATGTCGTCCTTCCACTCCCGCGCCGACACGTGGTAGTTGGCCACCCCCGGTAGCTCGGCGGCCAAGTCGGTGAGCTCGTGGTAGTGGGTAGCAAAAATCGTCTTGCACTGAAGGCCAGAGTGGGTGGCGATGTATTCCGCCACCGCCCAGGCCAGCGACAGGCCGTCGAAGGTCGCCGTTCCGCGTCCGATCTCGTCCAGAACAACCAGGCTGTTCTTGGTGGCGTGATGGAGGATGTGCGCCGTCTCCTGCATCTCGACCATGAAGGTGGACCTCCCACGAAAGATGTCGTCCGACGCCCCCACGCGGGTGAAGATGCGGTCCACGATGGGAAGCTTGGCTTCTTGGGCGGGAACGAAGGAGCCCATCTGCCCCAGGATGACGACCAGCGCCGCCTGGCGAAGATAGGTGGATTTGCCTCCCATGTTGGGTCCGGTGAGAACGATCAAATGATGCTCTCCGTCCAGCTCCAGATCGTTGGGGACGAAAGGCTCTCCCCGAGTGGCCTCGATGACCGGGTGCCGCGCCTGCTTCATTTGCAGATCGAATCCGCCGTGCAGGCGAGGCTTGGTGTACTGGTGCGAGGCGGCGACCTCGGCGAGAGCGGCCAGCACGTCCACCGCAGCGATGGCCTCCGCGGTGAGTCGAATCCGCGCCGCCTGACCGGCCACCCTCTCTCGAAGAGCTTCGAAGAGCTCTCCTTCGATAACCGCGATCCGCTCGTCGGCGGTCGTTATCTTTTCTTCGTACTCTTTGAGCTCGGGAGTGATGTACCTCTCGGCCCCCACCAAGGTTTGTTTCCTAATGTAATCGTTCGGAACGGCATCCAATTTGGATTTCGTGACCTCGATGTAGTAGCCGAAGACCTTGTTGAAACGCACCTTGAGAGAGCCGATCCCGGTGCGCTCGCGCTCCCGTTCCTCGATGTGGGCGAGGGTTCGCTTTCCCTCCGAGCGTAGCCGGCGCAGCTCGTCCAGCTCGCCTGACACCCCCTCGCCAATGACTCCGCCGTCGCGAAGAGTGGCGGGAGGCTCGGAGACCACCGTCCTCTCGATGTCGGAGCGGACGTCTTCCAGTGGGTCCATTCTCTTTCTCGATTCCTCGAGAAGCGGGGCCTTGAGCTCGGCGAGTAGGGAGGTGAGACGGGGCACCACCGACAGGGATTGTCCCAGACCGACGAAGTCTCGAGGACCGGCCGTCCCCAGAATGATGCGGGACAGGACTCGCTCCAGGTCCACCAGGGGTTTGAGCGCACCGGCCAGCTTGGTTCGGGTGACGGTGTCGAAGGCCACCTCTTCGACGGCATCCAGCCTGGCGCCGATGGCTTCGATGTCAACCAACGGGCGGAGGAGCCATTGTTTCAGCAAGCGGGCGCCCATCGGGTTCTCGGTCTTGTCCAGGATGGAAAGCAACGTTCCTTGTCGGCTTCCATCGGCGAGAGAACGCGTGAGCTCCAGGTTGCGTTGAGTGATGGGATCGAGAATGAGGTAATCGGAGTCCTGGCGATATCGGATGCTCGAGATGTGAGCGAGACCACCATGCTGCGTTTCCTGAAGGTACTGAAGCGCCGCGCCAGCCGCACCCACCGCCAGGCGCCTCCCCTCGCAGCCGAATCCGTCCAAGGTGAGGGTGCCGAATTGCTGGAGAAGAAGATCGCGCGCCCCTTCATAATCGAAGCGCCACGCCTCGCGAGGCGTCAAAACCGGTCGGTCCTCGCCGGTCGCCCCATTGTGGGTGAGGAGCTCGCGGGAGACCGAGGAATCCTGAGGAAAGACGACCTCCCGAGGTCGGTAGGTTGCCAGGGCATCCTGGAGCTTCGACCATCTTTCCGGACCCTGGTGCTCGAAGGCGAAGAAGTCTCCGGTGGAGAGATCGACGAAAGAGGCTCCGATTCCTTCGCTGCCCGTCGCCACTGCCATGAGGTAGTTGGGCTCTTTTTCCTCCAGGTAGGCTTGGTGCAAGTAAGTCGATGGGGTCACGATGCGCACTACTTCTCTGCGCACGATGCCCTTGGCGTGACGTGGGTCTTCCACTTGCTCGCAAACCGCTACTTTGAAGCCGCGGCGGATCAGTCGACCAATGTAGGCGTCGGCGGCGTGGTGCGGAACACCGCACATGGGGATACCTCCCCCCGAGGAGTCCTTCTGCCGGGAGGTCAGAGTAAGGTCGAGGGCGCGCGACGCGGTGAGCGCGTCGTCATAGAACATCTCGTAGAAGTCGCCCATGCGGAAGAACAAAATGGCATCACCGACCTGGCGCTTGATGTCGTGAAATTGCCGCATGGCGGGCGTGCCCTTCTCGACCATGGGACGGATTTTACCTCAGGCGGTGGATGGTTTGATTCGTCTGGAGCGTCTGCTTAAGATCCGCGGGATGAGAATCTTGGCCGTCGACACCACCAGCTCTCAGGGAAGCATCGCCCTGCTGGAGGGCGATGACGTGCGCGGGCTGGCGAGTTTCACCGCTCATCGAGATCACGCACAAAGACTCCTGCCGGAGCTCGATGCTTTGTTGGCGTCCCTCGGGATGTCCCTGTCGGAGATTGAAGGTTATGCGGTGACGGTCGGGCCGGGCTCGTTCACCGGGATTCGCATCGGCATAGCCACGGTGGAGGGACTTTCGTTTGCCACCGGACGGCCCATGGTCGGGGTCTCTGCGCTGGAGGCAACGGCCTATCGATATCGGTGCCACCACGGACTGATCGCGCCTCTTCTGGACGCGCGCCGGGGAGAGATCTTCGGCGCCTTGTTTCGCTCCGACGGCGGCTCGCTGGAGTTGATTCTGGAGCCTGTCTGCCAGAGGCCGGAAGCCTTCCTGGCCCGCATGCCTCTTCAACCGGTTCTCTTCGCCGGGAGTGGACTGGCAATTTGCCAGAGCCTCGTCTGGGAGACGCTGGGCGAGCGGGCACAGTTCGCGGAGCCCTTCACCGCTCTTGCCGAAGAAGTGGCTCGCATCGGGAAACGGAGATTGGAGGAAGGTCAGGCGACGCCCCTGGGAGGCCTGGGGGCCCTCTACCTTCGGCCCTCCGACGCTCGGAAAGTGCGCCGATGACTCTGAAAGGAATCCGGCAGGTCAAAGACGACGTCCGATCGCTTTACCGGCTCGAGCCGATGCGAATGGAAGATATCGGGGAAGTCCTTCACATCGAGCAGACATCTTTCACCCATCCTTGGCCGGAGGAAGCGTTCGCCGAGGAGATTCGAAAGAACGCCTTCAGCCATCCCATGGTGGCGCGGCTGGCTTCGTCGGAAGAACGTGGTGTCGTCGGCTATTGCGTCAAGTGGGTGGTGTTCAACGAGCTCCATGTGCAAAACGTGGCGGTCCATCCGCAGCATCGCCGGAGAGGACTCGCTCGGCATCTCCTGGAGGAAGCTCTGGAAACGGGAAAACGCTCCGGGTGTCGCGCCGCGTTTCTGGAAGTCAGAGAGTCTAACAAGATCGCGCGACATGTCTACGAATCGATGGGATTCCGAGAGGCAGGCAAGCGAAGAAGCTACTACAGCAACCCGCCAGAGCATGCCATTCTCTACCGCAAGAACTTGATTGATGAAGGTCTCTGATGACGGCGCCCCGGCAGACCCTCCGGCGCGCGGCACGCTTCGCGCCTGAGGTCGCACTCGCCGCCCTGGTTCTGGTGGGAGTCTTTCGCCCTCAGCTCCCCACCTTTCTGAGAGCCGATTGGGTCGCCTCCGTCGCTTTCCTGGGAGTGACGGCGGCTGCTTTAAAGCTTCTGCGACTGTGGTGCTCCCGTCCCGCCGACCCCTACCTGGCGGCTCTGCGCGCGGTCTTTCCACTGGTCTTGATGATGCTCTACCTCCAGCCGCAACGGGTGGCGAGCGACGGGGTGTATTATTTCGCGACGCTTCGCTCCCTGGTGGTAGACGGAGATCTGGACTTCCAGAACGAGTACCGCATCCTCGGCGCCAGCGAAGGCCACTTTCAGCCCACCGCCACCGGCAGGCTGCCCAACGCCTTCAGCGTGGGGCCGGCGCTGGTCTGGGCGCCCGCCTATCTCCTGGTTCATGGCCTCGGCTACCTCGGACTGTTCCGACCCACCGGATTCGGATATCCCTACTTCACGGCGGTCTCCACGGTGACGGCCATGGGCGGGCTGCTGGGCGTCTTGTGGCTCTACCGGTTGGTACGTCGCTACAGCGAGCCGCGCGCCGCCTTCCTCTCCGCCCTCCTCATCTGGTGGGGAACTTTCCATATTTGGTACATGGTGTTCGAGCCTTCCATGTCTCACGCCTTGGGAATGGCGTCGGTGAGCGGATTCTTGCTTCTCTGTCACCGCCCGCTCAAAGGTCGGTGGGACTTCGCACTGCTCGGTCTGGCAGCCGGGATGGTCGTCCTTATCCGATGGCAGAACGTCGTCTTCCTGCCTGCCGGCCTGGCTATCCTATGGGCGGGAGAGGCACGGCCGCAGTGGGGGCAGCTCGCTCTCGCCGCGGCAACCGCCTGCGCGGCGTTCCTACCGCAGATCGTTTTCTGGCGGCTCGTCTACGGCGAATACGTTCTGGTGCCTCAGGGAGGCGGTTTCCTGCTCTGGAGCTCGCCGGAGCTGGAAGCCGTTCTCTTCTCCTCTCGACACGGACTTCTCTCCTGGTCTCCCGTGCTCTGGCTGGGTCTGGCCGGACTGTTCGCGCTTCTGCGCAAAACGCCCCTGGCGGCGGCCAGCCTCTTGTCCGCCTTGGCGGTTACCACCTACATCAACGCCGCGGTCTTTGATTGGTGGGCGGGCGCTTCCTTTGGCGCTCGCCGTTTCGACGGTGCTCTGGCCGCCTTTGGGATCGGTCTGGGGGCCGCCATCGAACGGCTGGTACCCTGGGTAAGAAAACACGGCCTCCTCGTCGTCTCTCTGGGCCTGGCGCCGCTGCTCCTATGGAACGCGAGCCTCATGGAACT
>Ga0209321_10002050_pt1 | contig 13620 bp, 10 predicted proteins | sample Rifsed16ft4_FD_184012 | JGI IMG/M metagenome (GOLD analysis project Ga0209321, IMG submission 184012) | Soil microbial communities from Rifle, Colorado, USA - sediment 16ft 4 - CSP-I_5_4 (version 2) | ecosystem: Environmental > Terrestrial > Deep subsurface > Rock core/Sediment | place: Rifle... | reverse complement strand
CGATGATCGGCACGGGCTGCGCGAGGGGCGGGAGATGTCGTGCGAGGCGCACCGCCGCGGACGCGATCATGACCCCGTGGGGCGGAAACTCCGGCGAGACGTCGACGCTCTCCCCGTACGCGAGTGCGGCCGCGCGAGCGACCTCGAGCCATGGCGTGCCCGCCTCGAGGGTACCGATCGCGGCCCGCCGCGCGCCGTCGGGGTCCTGCCCGCGGACCGCCGCACGGACCTCGTCGGTGGACATGCGGCGGCCGATGGATGGCGATGAGAAAAAGGTTCGTCTGTCCGCGAATCACACTCGCGCAACGGGAGGACGGAGTGCATAACGCACGCCGGCCCTCGAACCCTCGATGCAAAACCATCTTATCCGAGGTGTCGTGTCCCAATTCGAGGAGCGGACACCGTGTCGTTGCGGCTGAAGTTCTGGAAGCAGGAGGAGGCGGACGCGGCCTCGGACGAGATGCACGCGCGCCCTGGGCTCCTCGCGGACTTCATCCTCGGGAGCCAGGACGGGCTCGTGAACGTCCTCGGCGTGATCCTCGGGGCCGCAATCGCGTCCGTGGCGACGTCGGATTCTCTCCGGATCGTCCTCGCGGTCGGCCTTGCGGCGACCTTCGCGGAGTCGATCTCGATGGGCGCCGTCGCGTACACGTCGACCCTCGCGCGGCGGGACCACTATCTCAGCGAGGTCGAGCGGGAGAAGCAGGAGATGGTCGATCTCCCCGATGTCGAGCGTCAGGAGGTCCGGGAGATCCTCGAACGGTGGGAGTTCCAGGGCGACGAACTCGAGAGCATGCTCGACAAGATCACGTCGAAGCCGAAGGCGTGGCTCGAGCTCATGATGGCGCACGAGCTGAACCTTGCACCCGTGGACAGATCCCAGGCGCGGAGGAGCGCGGTCCTTGTCGGGATCGCAGCGCTCATCGGGTCCCTCATCCCGCTGTCTCCGTTCCTCGTCACGAGGAGCAACATCCTCCTGGGGATTGTCGGCTCGCTGATCGTGAGCGCGATCACGTTGTTCGTGATCGGCTGGTACAAAGCCAAGGTGACCGTGGGCCGGCCCGCGCGGAGCGGGCTCCAGATGCTCCTGATCGGGATCGTGTCCGCCCTCGCGGGCTTCGGGATCGCGTTCCTCGTGAGCGGCGGAACGTTCGTCGGCGGGTAGCCGCTGCCACAGTCTTTATTACGGCCCGGGTTCTCGGGCCTGCCGCGCGGCGATAATATAGCCTGGTTAGTATGATGGCTTGCCAAGCCATCAGCCCGGGTTCAAATCCCGGTCGCCGCACTTCGTTCCTCTTCGATGCGGGCAACGGTTAAGGCCACGAGCGGCATTGCGCCGCCGTGCCCGCGCTGAAGGACCTCGGCGAGCGCGCGGTCGTCGACCAGCTGAAGAAAATCTTCGACCGCGGTCATCCCGTGGGCCTCGGCCACGACTGCGGCGTCGTGGAATGGGGCGAGGACTATCTCGTGATCACGACGGACGCAGTGAGCGCGCGGACCCACGTCCCGCCGGGCGCGACGCCGCAGCAGCTCGGGTGGTACCTCGTCGCGATCAACCTGAGCGACATCGCGGCGGCGGGCGCGTACCCGCTCGGCGTCGTCGCGGCCCTCGCGGTGCCGCGGGACACGGAGCTCGACTTCGTGAAAGGCCTCGCGCGTGGGATGGAGGACTGCGCACGCCAATTCGGCGTCGCGATCGTCGGCGGGGACACGAAGGAGTCCGAAACGATGACCCTCGTCGCGACCGCGGTCGGGAAGGTCCCCAAGAAGCGGATCCTCCTGCGGTCCGGCGCGAAGCCTGAAGACATCGTCGTCCTCACGGGCGACCTCGGCCGCGCGGGATGGGCATCCCGTGCACTCGTGAACCCGGAGCAACGCCCGCAAGCGGCGGACCTCCTGCTCCGAATCTTCCCTCGCGTCCAGGAGGGGATCTTCTTCTCCGAGAGCGGCGTCGTCACGAGCTGCATGGACATCTCCGACGGCCTCGGGACGACGATCCATCAACTCAGCGACGCGAGCAAGGTCTCGTTCGTCATTGACTTCGATGCGATCCCCCTCTACAAGGGACTTCAGGGCGAGGGCCGGGGCGCGCTGGAGGACCTCACGATCTACTACGGCGGGGACTACGAGCTCGTCGCGACGGTCCGCCCCGACGCCCTGGGTCCGCTCCTCGAGAAGTACCGGCAGGCGAAGGGGAAGGAGGAGATCCACAAGCTCACCGTGATCGGCAAAGTCGAAGCGAAGGGCGGGAACCGACTTTACTCGAAGATCGGCGGGACGGTCCCGCTGGAGAGCCGCGGCTGGGAGCACTTCCGCACCTTCTCCGGATTCGGAACGAGCACGAAAACGCTTTAACCGCCGCTCGGGTTGCATACCGGAAAATGGCGAGCAAAGCGGACTTCGTCGAGCCGCTTGACGTGCGCGAGCCGCCGGGCCGAGCGATGGGCAAGGTCGCGGAGCTGTGGAAGCGCCTCGAGACGGGCAAGATCTTGTGCACCGCGTGCGCGCGATACTGCAAGATCGGCGAGGGGCAGGTCGGGCTGTGCGGCGTCCGCGGCGTCCACGATGGCAAGCTGTGGCTTTACGTGTACGGCCGCGTGATCACGGGCCACGTCGACCCGATCGAGAAGAAGCCCGTGATGCACTACCGCTCGGGCTCGAAGATCTTCAGCATCGCGACGACGGGTTGTAATTGGCTTTGCCATCCTGCGGGGACATCTATCCTCATCGCGGATGGGGATGTCCGTCCCGTCGAGGAGATAAGGCCAGGGGAGGCGCTGTCGTCTGTGAGGGACCACGGAGAGTCCGTTCCCGACATCGTCACGGCTGTCGGATCCAGAAAGGCGGCGACGTTTGCCGCCGTGATCGAGGGGCTACGGGAGCCGCTCCTCGGCACGGCCGGCCACCCGGTCCTGACTCAACGCGGCTGGGTGTCGCTCGTCGAGATCGGGGATACAGACCACGTCTTGACGGTCGATGAACGGTTTCCGATGGCGGAAACCTGGCCGAACGAATTCCCCGTGCCACACCATGGCCCAGCGGCCCATCCCCTGGAGATGGACAAGTTCTGGCGAGAGGTCAGCTCTCCCTCTCGAATCGAGATTCGGTACCGATGGAACAAGGTTCGGACGGTCCGCTCTGAGGCGGAACGAGAAGACGTCTATAGCTTCGAGTGCGTGCCGTTCCACAACTACGTCGCGAATGAAGTCGTCGTGCACAACTGCCGATACTGCCAAAATGCCGACATCAGCCAGAGGCGCAAGGTCGAGGGGATCGAGGTTGTGCCCGAAGACGTCGTGAAGATGACCCTCGACCAGGGCTGCCAGGGCATCGCGTACACGTACAACCAGCCGACGATCTTCATCGAGTTCGCGAGGGACATCGGTGTCGCCGCGAGGAAGGCGGGGCTGATCAACATCTTCGTGTCGAACGGCTACGACACTCCCGAGGCCGTCGCGGAGATGCCACAGTTCCTCGACGCCGTCACGGTCGACTTCAAGGGGAGCGGCGAGACGAAGTTCGTCCAGCGGTACATCGGGATTCCGAACGCGGACCCGATCTTCCAGACGCTCAAGGACATGCGGGACACGAAGAAGATCCACATCGAGATCACGGACCTCATCGTGCCGCAGGTCGGCGAGGACCTCGAGGCCGCGCGCAAGCTGAGCCGGTTCGTCTACGACGAGCTCGGCCCGGACACGCCGATCCACTTCCTCCGCTTCCACCCGGACTATAAGATGATGGAATTCCCGTGGACGCCCGTCGAGACGCTCGAGAAACACTGCGAGGTCGCGAAACAGGCCGGATTGAAATACGTCTACATCGGGAATGTCCCGGGACACCCGCTCGAGCACACATACTGCCCGGGCTGCGACGCGATTGCGATCCGCCGATACGGGTTCGACATCACGGGCTGGTATCTCGATAAGAACAACCGCTGCAAGAAGTGCGGGTATCAGCTCCCGATCATCGGCGCGCTCGAGCGGACGTTCAAGGACGACCGGTTCTACTCCGTCCTCTACCACCGTTAGCCGGCGAGCTTTCCCCTCTCGATGAGCGGCTTGCCATCGACCTCAACGGTCGCGTCGGCCAGGATCGCATCCACGCGAACGCCGCACGAGATTCGCCCGCCGAACGGGATGCTGTCGCCGAACACGATGTGGACCGCGCCGAGCGACTTCTCCGCTTCCGGCAGCGAGCTCGTCGTCTTCGCGCGCGGGTTGAGACCGATCCCGAGCTTCGCGACGTTGCGACCTTCGCGCCCGCCACGGTTCATCTCGAGGATCGCGGACTCCGCGCCCGTGACCCGGGTCGCGTAGCCCTCCTTGAGCAACACACTCGCGGGCTGGTGGAGCGGTTCGTGGAAGTACATGTCCGGCGCGAGGCGCCCCTCCGCTGTGCCCTCGACGGGCGAGACGAAGATCTCCCCGGCGGGGAGGGTCGTGACCTCGCCCTTCCGCGCGGCGACGCCCGTGTCCTTGAAGTTCCAGTCGCGGCCGCGGGTCATGAACATCGCGTCCGTTCCGGCGGGCGTGGCGACGTGGACTTCCGTCGTGCCGCGGAGCTGCCGCTGCAGGCGTCGCATCTTCTGCTGGATCTCCGTGTGGTCCGCGGTGAGCGCACCGCCGCCCTCGAGCATCGCCTCCGTTACGCCGGGCATCGACACAACGCGCGCGCCCGCGCGGTTCGCGGCTCGGCGGGCGTGGGTGTGCGTCATCGAGTGCGTCGTCGCGAGCAGCAGGACGTCGGCCTCGAGCATCCCGGCCGCGAGGACCTCCGGAGCCTCGCCGGCCGGGCCATCCCGCGTTCCAATCAGCGCAAACACGGGGTCGCAGCCCGCGGCCGAGGCCGCGTAGAAGAACGCACGGCCGATGGGCAGGCGCTCGGGGTCTGCGATGATGAGCACGTCCTCCCCCGCCTTCAGGCCCGCGCTCGTTCGGAGCACGGATGCAGCTCCCTCCTCGAGTGCCATCGACGATGAGGCATTGGGGACCACGAAAAAAAGGCTTCGTCTGGACTCGCGCGTTCGGATGCCTGATAATCGCCCGGAAACATCTAAGTAAGGACATCCCCGAATGACGCGGTTGGTTCATGCGGGTCTCCACCCAGGAACTGAAGCGGATTCTTCGGGACTTCAACGCGCGGTACAAAGCTGCGTTCTCCGCGATCGTGTCGCGGAGTGGCGTCCCAATCGCGTGGGAGCTCCCGCCGGAGATGAAGGTGGACCACCTCGCGACACTGAGCGCGACGATCATGGGGGCCGCCGAGGTGATCTACACGGGACTCACGGAGGTCCGCCCGAAGCGGGTCCTCGTGGAATCCGAGGGCGGAACGCTGATCGCAACGGGGATCGGGGAGAAGGCGTTCGTCGTGGCGATGGTCCCGGGGGCCGCGGACGGCGTCACCGAGGGGTTGGAGGCGGCGACGATCGCGATCCGGAAAGTGCTGCGGGGCCAGGGCTGAGCCACCGGCCGACGAGCCGGGTCCGGAACGCGCCGTACGGCGGCCAGGTGTCGAACTTCCAGAACAGCAGGCCCATCGCGATCCCGAGGGCCGCGCCGCCGAGGATGTCCGTCGGGTAGTGCGCCCCTTCGTAGATCCGTGCCCACCCCACGAGGGCGGCGTAGGGGAGGAGCCACGGGAGCCATCGACGCTCGTGGAGGCCCACGAGGAGGGCGAATACGAAGGCGCGCGAGGTGTGACCGCTTGGGAAGGCGGGATCGAATCGGTCCGGAAGGAATGGCAACGCGAGAAGCCGTACGTCTTGGTACACGTCCGCGGGCCGCGGCCGGCCGATCGCGAACTTGAGCGCCTCCGTCACGACGAGGACCGCGAGGAGGGCGACCGCGAGATCGAACGCGAGGGTTCGTCGGCCGCGAAACCACAGTACGACCGCGTAGAGGAGCAAGACGTAGAGGAGCGCCGTGAAGTCAAGGAGGAGCGCGAGGACGTCGAGCGCCGGATGCGAGCCCGCGTTCAGCGCGCGGAAGATCTCTTCCTCGCCCGCCATCGGCGCGCGATGCGGCGTCGCGTAGAAAAGGGCTCCCATCCCGAGAGGAGGTTCCGACCGAAGCAGATGTGAACGGACGATCGGGCAATAATGAGATAACGCCCGCCGTGATGGGGAACCCGTCGATGCCCGAGATCCGGGGAATCACGTTCGACGCGTTCGGGACGATCATCGACACCGGCCGGGCGGTCCTGATCGGCGTCGCGAACCGCGTCGCTGCGGACCACCGCCTCCCCGTTTCCGGGGACCGGTTCCTGGAGCGGTGGGACGCGCACTTCTTTGCGGCCGACCCCGGCGAGTTCCTGACCCTCGCGGAGGCGTCGTCGGTAAGTCTTGCGAAGGCGTTCCTCGATTTCGGGGTCGACGGCGATCCGGATCCGTATGTCGACCTCCTCGAGCGGAGGTGGAGACGTTCTCGGCCGTATCCGGAAGTGCGGGAGGTCCTCGCGGCGCTCGACCGCGTGCGGAAAGCCGTCGTCTCGAACGCGGACGACGCGCTGCTCAAGGAAATTCTCGCCCGCAACGGGCTCACGTTCGACGCCGTCGTCACGTCCGAGGCGTGCCGCTCGTACAAGCCCGCCTCTCGGATCTTCGAGGTCGCATTGCGGGAGCTCGACATCGAACCGGGGGCGGTCCTCCATGTTGGGGATTCCCTGGAAGCGGATGTTGGCGGCGCACGCCGGCTTGGCATGAGGACGGTTTGGGTGAACCGCGCGGGGGAAACGCGCCGGCCCGACCAGCCCGTCTCGGACTTCGAGATTCCGGATCTCAGGGGCCTGCTGGACATCGTTGCGCCCCAAGGGACGGCGTGAGTCGCGGGGCCCTGGCGTCGAATCGTTTATACCCGCCCGAATCCATAGCCGCGTCGGAGGGGTGCCTGTTGTCGCAGGTTACCGTGGGAGAGAGGATTCTCGTCCACCTATTTTCGTCCGTGCGCTTCGCGGACGCGTTTGAGTGCCCGAAGGAGATGACCCAGGAGGGAATCGCACAGGCGTTGGGAATTAGCCGGGCCCACGCCGCGCTCGAGCTGAAGCGGCTCCGGACGTTGGCGCGGGTCGCGGAGCGAATGGCCCACGTCGCGGGCGCGAAGACACGGCGGAAGGTGTACGCACTCACGCATCATGGCGCGCCGCACGCGCGGGCGCTCCGAGACCTTGCGCGGGAGAAGCGGATCCTCCTCGTCGATGCCGCGGAGCGGCACGATGCGCGGGGCGAAGACGCGATCGCGGCCTTGAAGGGGCGCGGCGTCCGGGAGCCGGAGGCGATCCAGCTCGTCCTCACGTCCGACGTGATCGACCTCGGGGAGGTGCGTCCCGCGGCGTGGACGCCCGAGATCCCCATCCCGCAGCCGTTCGTGGATCGGGAGGCCGAACTCGAGTCCCTGAAGGCCTGGCTCGCGTCGCCCGCTCCGCTCGCGGTGATTCTGGGTGTCGCCGGCGTCGGGAAGACGGCCCTCGCGACGGTGACGACCGGGTCGTTCCACGGGCCCGTGTGGTACCGCAAGGTGTACGGCTTCGAAGACGCACGCACGTTCACGGCGGCCCTCGGAGATTTCCTCCGGCGCATCGACCGCCCTCGACTGCGGAACTACCTCGCGGGCGGCCGGTTCGACGCGGTCGACCTCGCCACAATTTTTCTTGCGGATCTCCGCGGCCTGTTCCTCCTCGTCGATGACGTCCTCGCCGCCCCGGACGTCGCTGGGATCCTCCGGCTCATGATCGAGAGCGGCGGTGACGTGAAGATCCTCGTGACCTCGCGGGAGCGGCCGGACGGGCTCGTCGTGCCGGGACGTCCCGCGCCGCTCCAGCTGACCCTCGGGGGCCTTCCCGCGGACGCCGCGCGGGCCTTGTGCGTCCATCTCCTCGCGGGGCGTGCGGATGGCGTGGAGCGAATCGTGAGCCTGAGTCGCGGCCACCCGCTCGCCCTGCGGCTCCTCGCCCTCGGACCCGCCGACGGGGCGGCCGGGGAGGCGGAGCGCCTCCTCGAGGACGCGATCCTGGATGGCCTCGACCCGGATCTCGAGCGGGCCGCCGGAGCGCTCGCCGTCCTTCGAAAGCCGACGACGCGGCCCGCCCTCCTCGGCATCTCCGCCACCCAGCTTCACCGCCTCGTCCGAAAGGGGCTCGCCGTGAGCAGCGGGCCGGGCCACGCGGTCCACGACCTCGTGCGGGAGGTCCTCCTCCCTCGGATGCCGCCCCGGGCCCTCCGGGCCGCCCACGGCGCGGCCGCGGTCGCAGCGTCGAAAGGCAATGATCCAATCGAGGAGGCGTACCACCTCGAGGAGGCGGGGAGCCCGAACCGGGCACGGTCCACGCTTCTCAACCACGGCCCAGCTCTCCTCGATTCGCCTGCAATCGGGGAGCTCGCTCGGATGCTCGAGCGTCTCCCGCCAACGCCGGAGAGCCGCCTCCTTCTCGCGGAGGCATCGGACCGACTCGGTCGGAGCGACGATGCACGCGCCCTCGTGGAGCCGATCGCGGGGATCCCGGGACACCCGCACCGCGGGGATGCGCTCCTCGTCCTCGGCCGGATTGCGAGTCGACGGAACGCGCTCGCGGAGGCCCGCGGATTCCTCGCGGACGCGATCGTGGCTGCGACCGGTCGCCGGGACCGACGCCTCGAGGGCCTCGCGCGCCGATCCCTTGCGCATGTCTTGCGGAAGGCAGGCGACCTTGCGGGTGCGGAGCGGGAGCTGGGCCGGGCAATCGCAATCCTGGAGTCCACGGGCCCGCCACGGGAACGGGTCCGGGCCCGTCTCGAGCGGGCGACGATCCGCCTGCAGTCCGGGGACATCGACACGGCGGCGGCGGAGCTCGAGGAACTTATCGTGGACCCGGACCGAGGGCCGCGGGAGGATGCCGCGATCCGGTCCAACCTCGGAATCGCGCGGTTCCGGAGGTCGAAGGTGGCGGAGGCCGCGGACCTCTTCGAGGCGAGCGCGCGGGCGGCCGAGCAGGGAGGGGACTTCCGGGTCGCGGCGTACGCGCTCGCGAACGCCGCGGACGCCTACCTCGCGGCAGGTCGGATGAACGACACGGAATCCGCCCTCCGGCGGGCGCGCGAGTTCGCCGCCCCGTTCAACGATCCCGTCCTCGAGTCCACGATCCTCACGAACGATGGGAAGCGCCTCGCAGTGCAGGGTGCGACGAGCGACGCCGAGGCACGCCTCCGCGAGGGCGTCGAGCGGATCCGCCACACGGGGAACGTTCCGAGTCTCGTAGAGCGGATGCGCGAAATCGCCGCGTTCTACGAGGCCGCGGGCCGCACGGACGACGCGGTCCGATGGCGCCGCGAATCGGAAAGTCTCCAACATGGACCTTCGAATGGACCACCGCGCGAGGGGACTGTCTGACGCGTCGCTCCCTTACAAAAGTTATTAAATAGCGCGGACCCATGCGGCCGCGTCTGCGACGTGTCGCAGGGATGGGATGACGGAGAGTTGTTTCTCCTACGGCAGGTTCATCGCATGAGAGCGAAGCTGTTCGTCGCTGCGCTCACCCTCGGACTGCTCCTCAGCGTCCTCGTTGCAATCCCGCCGCCGGCCCAGGCCGCCGTGACGGCGTCCGTCGACCCGCCGAAATACGACCCGTTCTTCTACACACCCGGCGAGACGATTCGGTTCACGATCAACGTCGGGCCCGCGGACCCTCGGACGTTCGACGTTCTGGTCGTCTGGGACAACGGCCCGTCGCGCATCGAATGGAGCGGAACTCTGTTCGACGATCAGACGATTCCGGCCGCCGTGTCGAGCCTCGTCCTCACGTACACAATGCCCGCCGCGATCCCGGACGGCGACTACTACTGGATCGAGGTCCATGACGAGAATTGGATCGAAAACGCCGGCGTCGGCACGAGCTTCGGGAACATCCCGCGCCTCTTCGTGCGGACGTGGGCGATCAGCCTCGAGTTCGACCGGCCCGCGTACCTGCCCGGGGACGACGTGACCGTGATCTGGTCCGTGAACTCCCTCCGGAACGGCTCCCTCGCGCCGAACGGCTCCGGGAAGCTTTGGGTCTGGGACAGCGCGGACATCCCGTTGATCTCGCCGAATCCGCACACGTTCCTGCTGCCCACGGGCACGCTCCAGTTCACCCTCCTCGGGACGGTCCCGACGGACCGCTCGATCATCGGATTCGCATACTATAACAACACGCAGTCGAACCCTGACCGGTTTGCGTCTGCGAACGCGTTCGCAGAGGTCGACGGGCTCCGCATCGTCGTGAACGTCCCCTCGAATACGTATGAGCCGGGCGGCATCGTGACGCTCGACGTCCGCGCGAGGGTCACGGACGGTCCCATTTTCCCAACGACCCCGGGCGCGCCGGGCGTCGAGATCGACATCACCGTGACGGACCAGCTCACGGGCCTCGCGGTCGACGGGTATGGGGCGCAGAACCTCTTGACGGACGCACATGGGTACGTACGCCATGGGTTCCAGCTCGCCTCCGGGGTCGCGGAGGGCACCTCGTATCAGGTTCTCGCGGACGGTGTTGCGAACAACGCGGTCACCGCCTCGGGCACGGACGTCTTCGCGGTCGCCGTGAACGTCGAGGTCGTCGCGATCCTGACGTTCAACAAGAACCAGTACATGAGCGGCGACCTCGTTGAGATGGACGTCGACGTCCTCGGCAGCGCCGGGCCGTTCACCTACATGTACGAGGTCCGCGACGGAACGACGGGAAGCCTCCTTGCAGGGGCGACGTCGACCGACCGCAGGTTCTCGTACCGGATTCCGAACACGTACGACGGTCCCATCGTCTTCCAGGCGACCGCGGACGACGGGGGCGGCAACCCGGCCGTGGCCGGGAGACAGTTCACCGTGCTCACGGGTCTCCTCCTTGTCAACCTGGACCGCATGGAGTACGGCGCGAACGACCGGATCACGGCCTCGTTCTCCCTCCTGACGAACGTCATGACGGCCCCGACGTTCTACTACGAGGTCTTCGATACCTCTGCGTTCCCCTTCACACTCGTCGAATCCGGGGTCGTCACGACGACGACCGCCACGGCGGGCTCGGTGACGTTCCAGGTTCCCGCCGTCCCCGCCGACGAATACACCTTCCTGATCACGGCGACAGAGCTGGGCCGCGTCGTCATGGGCGACGCGTTCGCTGTCCTCACGGGAGGCGTGCTCCTGCAGATCACGGTCGACAAGACATCGTACTTGCCCGGCGAGACGATCCGGATCTCGTACGCGCTGATCCCGCGGGGCCGCACGGCACTGCCGCAGGCCTTCGCGTTCGTCATCGAGATGTTCGGAACGCCGAGGATGGTCGTTCAGACCGCAAGCGACCGAGGCGAGCTCACGTTCGCGCTGCCCGCGGACATCGGGCACGGCCCGACGAACCTGTTTGTCTACGAGTTGACGACCGGCGCATCTGCGAACACGGTTGTCCGGATCGGCTCGACGAACCCCCTCTGGGACACGACGATTGGCGGGATCCCCGCGTTCGCCGTGATCCTCGGGATCGCCCTGCTCTTCGTAATCCTCCTGATGGTCCTGATGTGGCGGAGGATGTCCATGGGCGGCATCGCGCCGAAGGCGCCCGCGGAGAAGCCCGCACCGCCGCCGTCTGCGACGGCGGTCCCAGGCCCCGCGCCGATGTCGGTTTCGTGCAAGGCGTGCGGGTCGCCGATCGAGATCACGACGAGCAAGCGGCCGATCGAAGTGATGTGCCCGAACTGCGGCGAGACGCAGATGGCCCAGTAGTCACGCCCGTGCGGCGGGTCACAGCCGGGCGAAGACCTCGCCGATCCGGCGGACGCCCTCGCGGATCGTCTCGCGGGACGCCGCGTACGAGATCCGGAGGTGTCCCTCGCCCGCGGCCCCGAAGGCGCTCCCGGGCGTGACAGCGACCTGTCCCTCTTTCAGGAGGCGTTCGCTCAGTTCCTGCGAGGACCCCGTCGCGCGGAATCGGGGGAACACGTAAAACGCGCCGCTCGGTCGGAAGACGTCGAGCCCCTCGATCGCGCGGAGCGCGTCGAGGACGACCTCGCGCCGCGCGCGGAACTCCGAGAGCATCGCGTCGACGGGTCCCATGGGGCCCGTGAGGGCCGCGACGCCCGCGCGTTGGATGAACCCCGGCACGCACGTGATCGTCTGCTCCTGGACCTTCACAATCTCCTTGATAACGGGTTTGTCCGCAACGAGCCAGCCGATCCGCCAGCCCGTCATCGCATACGTCTTCGAGAATCCGTGGACCGTAATGGTTCGCTCGAACATCCCGTCGAGCGAGGCCGGGGACACGTGACGCCCGTCGTACAGGATCTTCTCGTAGATTTCATCGGAGATCAGGGAGAGGTCGTGGTCCTTGCACAGATCCGCGATCCCGCGGAACGTCTCCTCTGGGAAGACGGAGCCCGCAGGATTCGAGGGGCTGTTCACGATCACCGCCTTCGAGCGGGGCGTGATCGCCTTCGCGAGGGCGTCCGGCGTGAGAACGAAGCCGTCCTCGTCCGCGGCGGGGACGGCCACGGGGCGTCCGCCCGCGAGGCGCACCATCGGGTCGTAGCTCACCCATCCGGGATCGGGCATCAGGACCTCGTCCCCGGGTTCGACGAGGGACATGATCGCGAGGAAGAGGCAGTGCTTCGTCGGGGCGACGAGGACGTTGTCGTGCTGCGCGGGGATTCCGTTCTCCCGTCGAGACTTCTCCGCAATCGCCTCCCGGAGTTCGCGGAGGCCCATCGAACTCACGTACTTCGTCATCCCAATCTCGGCCATCGCCTTCTGGCCGGCCGCGATAATGTGGGCGGGCGTGGGGAAGTCAGGCTCTCCGACGCCGAGGTTGACGACGTCCTGGCCTTTCGCTCGAAGCTCGTTCGCGAGGATGCCGAGGCGAACGGTCGGGGAGGCGCCGATCGCTTTCACGCGGGACGCGACGGGCTTCATTGACTCGAGGTATTCGTGGCGAGTAGTAAAGGTTAGCCAGCGCGCCTTCCTTCGTTTTACTCAGCTGAGTAAACGAGTTGGACGTCGTTCCGATCAAGCCCGCGGTTTAGCTCAATTGGGTAAAACCTTTTACTCAACTGGGCAAAATCGAACCGAGTCGTGCCACTGTCACGACATGACCGATGCCGTTAGAACGCAGAAAGCCTCGCAATGGGGTGAGGCGTTCCCGAGTCACGAAGAGAACGGACTGCCCGAGATATCGAACTCCTTCCTGCTCGACGAAGCCTGGGTACCGGTAGGCCTTTCCGTTGACAGAAACCGTCTGACCAAAGATGAACCGCCGCAGCCGTGTGCATTCCGAGGCGTCTCGGCTGTCCACGTCCCACGTCACGATAAATCCGTCCCTCGTCGTGGATCGTTGACGGCGAGCACGACGCACGGAGGAAGACTGCTGGCGCATGGTTTTTACTCAATTGAGTAAAACCTAGACCACTCATAAGATCGAGGGTAGGGGATGGCCGAAAGTGAAGGGCTGTTGATTCATCGGTGCGCGAAGTACGCCCGGACCTCCGCGTGGCTCACGTGGTCGATCCGTGCGAAGCCAAATCGTTCGAACTGGACGACCTCGTCGACCCGGAGGGACCCGACCGTGGGCTCCGCCATCCCGCGGGTTTCCGACCCGTCCGGCATGACGACGTGCGCGTTCACGCCATGGGTA
>Ga0209321_10002049_pt1 | contig 13624 bp, 7 predicted proteins | sample Rifsed16ft4_FD_184012 | JGI IMG/M metagenome (GOLD analysis project Ga0209321, IMG submission 184012) | Soil microbial communities from Rifle, Colorado, USA - sediment 16ft 4 - CSP-I_5_4 (version 2) | ecosystem: Environmental > Terrestrial > Deep subsurface > Rock core/Sediment | place: Rifle... | reverse complement strand
CGCGCAGGGCATACCGGCACACTTGATCCGCGTGCATCGGGTGTGCTCGTAATATTGGTGGGTCCCGCAGTTCGATTGAGTGAATACGTTTCCGCTTCCGATAAAAGATATCAAGCCATTATTCGCCTGGGCGGAAGGACCGATACCTTCGATGCAGACGGGAAAATGACGCAGGCGAACCAGCCTGTCAATGTGACCGAATCTCAGTTCGAGGAAGTGTTGAAGACCTTTATCGGTGAGATCGAGCAGACCCCGCCCCCATACTCTGCCGTCAAAGTGCAAGGTCGCAAGGCGTATGAAATGGCGCGTCAGGGCGAGGATGTGGAGCTGGCTCCGCGTAAGATAACCGTCCACCACCTCGAAGTTTTGGAGTGGGCGCCGCCTGAAGTTGTGATCGACGTACATTGTTCGTCGGGCACTTATGTCCGTTCATTGGCGAACGATCTTGGTGAAAAACTTGGTTGCGGCGCGTATCTCGTAGGTCTGCGCCGTACAAAGAGCGGGCGATTCTCCCTGCGTGATGCCGTGCCTCTGCGCAAATTGCAGGAATCATTCCATGCCGGGAACTGGTATCAATATCTTATTCCGGCCGCGGAAGCCCTGGGTGACTGGCCGGCAATCGAGCTTAGCCCTGATGATGTTGAGGGTGTGCGCCATGGACATCGCGTGAAAGCCGAATCAGATGCGGTACTTGGCAGTCGTGTACGAGGCGTCAGTACGCAGGGTGAACTCGTAGCGTTAATGGAACTGGTGGTGGGTGAGGATGGCAATCCCGCCTGGCAGCCGAAGAAAGTCTTCTTCACTTCAGAATAGACTGTGCTCTTACCGCTGCCGAGAGTTACTACTGAGTAAGCGCATATAATTAATTCCAGCGCCGGCCACGGCGCTGGAAACATTTATAAATATGAAACATTATCGCTCACTCGAAGAAGTCACCCTGCAAAATTCCTGGTTGACCGTGGGAGTGTTTGACGGAGTGCATCGCGGTCATCAGGCGGTCATAAAAATACTAACAACGGGCGCGCATGCAACCGGCGCGACTTCTGTCGTATTAACATTCGATCCACATCCCGCAAAGGTATTCGGGCGCGGGGATATCAAAATGCTCACCCTGCCGGATGAGCGCGCGAAATTGCTCGGGGAAATGGGTGTGGACGTAGTGATCACCCATCCGTTTAATATGGATGTGGCCAACATTACCGCGCGGGATTTCATGTCGCGAATCAAAGAGCGGCTTGGTCTAAAGCACCTTGTACTGGGGTATGACTCTGCACTGGGAAAGAACCGCGAAGGCAATGTGATGCGTTTGACGGAGATTGGCCGGGAACTGGATTATGCTGTTGAAGTAGCATCAGCTCTGAGCGACGAAAGCGGCGTGATCTCATCCACAGAAATTCGGAAGTTGATCTCTACGGGGAATGTCACAGAGGCCGCGCGCTTGATGGGCCATCCATATAGCCTGCACGGACCCGTGATCCATGGCGATGGGCGCGGCAAAAGGATTGATGTGCCGACCGCGAATATCGATTATTCACACGAGAAGATGATCCCGGCAAATGGGATTTACGCGTGCTGGGCTTATTTGCAGGGGGACACTTCGACTTCCGCTTCGACACTCCCTTCAGTCGCAGCGCAGCGGCTCAGTGTGCATCGCGCCGCAATCAACATCGGGATCAACCCTACGTTCACGCCTGATAAACAAACACCGAATGTGGAAGTGCATCTTCTCGATTTTGACCGTGAGATCTACGGGCAGGATGTGCGGCTGGAATTTGTTGCACGTTTGCGCGATGAGTTGAAATTTGATTCGGTGGATGTGTTGGTGGAACAGATTTGGAAAGATGTGGATGAGACAAGAAGAATTCTTCAGCAATAGCGGCCAGTTGGCCGCTATTGCTTTATAATCTGCCAGACTTTCCAGAGGAGATTAACCATGCCCGAACGTGAAATTTACCTGCTTTCGCCGCGCGCCCTCAGCCCGGAAACGATCGCGGTTGCATTTGCCAAGACTTCGCGCTCGCCTGAATCTTTCCGTGCTATCGCCTCCGAGCTCAGTGATGAAAAGTCTGCACAATTCCACGAAAAATGGGTGGTGGGGTATGGCCACGCTTCGGTGGCCGAACACGCGGTCCTGCATATCGCTTTTGAGAACGTTTCCCGCCTTGCGATTGAAAGCATTGAAGGCAATCGACTTGCCTCCTACACTGAAAAGTCAACCCGCTACCAAAAGTGGGGACCTGATGACTTCTTTATTCCTGCTGAATTACGCGAAGCAGGACAACCTCTGCGCGGCGAATATGTGGATACCGTCCGCTTCCTTTTCAAGACCTATGCTGAATCGATCGATCCGGTGCGGAGCCTCATCCTTACGCGTTTCCCGCGCCGCGAGAATGAGAAGGAGGAGGCCTGGGACCGCCGCATCCGCTCCAAATATGTGGACGTATGTCGTTTTATCCTGCCAGCCGCCTCACTGGCGAATGTGGGCATGACGGCCAACGCGCGTGTATTGGAGAACATGATCCGCAAGATGTTATCGCACGAGTTGGCTGAAGTGCGCGAGATTGGTGAGAAGGTCAAGGAAGTGGCGTTAGGCGAAACGCCAACACTAGTGAAATATGCAAATGCTGTACCATATTTGGTTGAGACAATATCAGAATTTAGCCACGGAGACACGGAGACACAGAGCAAAGAAAAAGCTCCGCGTCCCCGTGACTCTGTGGCAGATAACTGGTGTTCACTGATTGATTACGACAAAGATGGAGAAAGGAAAGTCCTTGCTGCGGCGTTGTATCGCTTTGGGGAAATGACTTATGCGAACGCACTGGCTTTTGTCAAATCTCTGAAAAAAGCCGAAAGGACAAAATTAGCTGATTCGCTTTTGGGACGTTTGGGCAAATACGATATTCCTCTGCGCGAGTTGGAATATGCGACATACGCGTTCGATCTCATCATGGATCAGGGTGCGTATGCCGAATTCAAACGCCATCGCATGATGACACAGACGCCGCAAAGACTGACAACACGATTGGGATACACAATACCGCGTCTTATTACGGAAGCGGGATTTGGGCCGCAATATGAGATGGCTATGGTATCCGCTTCAAAACTATACGAGAAGCTATATGCTTTCAACCCGCACGTCGCGCAATATATCGTCCCCAACGGATTCAATCGCCGTGTGCTGGCCAAGTTCAATCTGCGTGAAGCCTATGCTTATTGCCAGTTGCGAGCCGCGCCAAACGCACATTTTTCAATCCGGCGCGTGGCACAGCGCATGTATGAGGAGCTCTCCCGCGTTCATCCGCTGTTGACGAAGTATATGAAGCTGCATGCTGAGACCTGGCAGGGCCTGGAAGGTGATTATTTTACGAGGACGTGAACAGAAACTTGCGCGCAGATTTTTAGCCTCTTATCAACACAATCTCTCTCTGCGGTTCACCGAGATATTCTGCACCGTTTTCAGTTATCGTTACATCTTCTTCCAGACCGATATGGCCGCAGCCCTTCACTGCCAGGCCAGGTTCTATCGTAAAGACCTGCCCGACTTCCAGTTTTTGATTTGGGGAATCACCATATTTTTCCCATAACGGACCGAGCAGCGCGCCGCCATCGTGTGCCGCGCGCCCAAGCTGGTGACCCAGGGCATGGGGATATTCGGGATAACCTGCATCGGTCACGATCTCACGTGAGATAACATCAATCGAATTGCCCGTTACGCCTGCCTTCATCGCCTCGCGCGACTTTTCTATGGCGGTGCGAACCGTGATAAATCCGCGTTGGACTTCAGGCGGCGCTTCCGTTTCACCTGCGCGTAGAACATAAGCCACACGTTGAATATCTGAACAATAGTCTTCGTATTTCACTCCAAAATCAAAATGGATGATGTGACCGCGTTCCACTTTGATTTCAGTGGGCCCGCTATGCCCAACTAGGGAGTCCGGACCGGAGTTCACAGCAGGGCAACTTTCCGCGGGCCACGCGTAAGCAACTCCATATTCGTGCGCGAGCTTGTGCATGTACTCACCGATCTCTATCTCGGTCTTGCCGACTTTGATAAAGTCAAAAGTCCTTTTGTAAATCTCATCTGTGATCTCGACGGCTTTGCGGATACGCGCCAATTCAGCCGGAGTCTTTCGTCCGCGCAGGGCGTTAATGACGGGTTCGGCGCTGATGAGTCTTTCGGCATAAGGTGTGCCTTTCAAATGCTCGCGCAGGATCTCGTACATGGCGTGAGTTAACCCGTCAGCGTGGACGTTGTTTCTGGAAGTGTTAACGGCTATTCGGTCGGGATTGAGGCGTGTGATCGTATCCCGCAGAAGGTCGCTTATGGCAGTGTCATATCCAAGCACTGTGTTGAATACATTAAGTCTGGATATTGCATCCTTTTCGAGATTGCCAATGATGGCGACCTTCTCACCTTTGCGTGTGAGGATGAGCGCGGATGGCCATGTCAAATCGTTTGCTCCAATGAGAAAATCCAATGCAGGGTCTCGTACACCGCTTGTTTCACGGACAAACGTAAGCCACAAATCGATTTCGTGTTCTTTGAGGATTTCAACAGCCTGGTTCACTTTTTCCTGGATGAGGGACATGGGGACTCCTTTGTTTGCTTTAGGCGCTGTCCTCGGCGCCAAGGACGGCGCCGCGGGCGTATGCATATTTGCGCGGGTCTTTGACAAGGAAAAACAGTATCGCCATCATAACAATAGACAATATCGTGGATAGCGCAAAGGTCCACGTAAAGCCTCTTGTGTCTGCAATCCATCCGCCAATTAATGGAGCAATGATCGTGGCGGGCGCAGTGAGCGTTTGCGCAAGCCCGATATAAAAGGGACGTTCAGCCTCGTCGCTGAAGTCCACTGTCATGGTCATGCCATTCGTCCATATCGAAACGTTTGTGAAACCTGAGAGAACAAAGATGGGAAAGAACCAGGCGAGCGAAGGAGCGATCCAGGCCAGAAAGGAACTGAAGGTCGCGGCGGCCGCTCCGAGGATGAGCATGAGGCGGTGGCCGACGTGGTCTCCCAGCCAGCCCATGCCCGCGTTGGCAACGGTTTGTGAGATCGTGAGAGTGGCTGTCAGGTAGCCTGCTGTAACTACGTCCATTTGGAAGCGGCGCAACGCGTAGACGATGTAGAATGCAAAGCCCATTGTCGCAAATTGTGAAAGGGTGCGAGCCGTAAGAAACCAGTTGAAGTTGCGATCGCGTTTGAGGATTCGCCCCGCGCCATGCCAGAAGGGCCGCGGATTTTCTTCGACTACTTTGTCATGATCTGCGGGTTCTCTCGTCAGCGCGAGAGCAAACCATGAAAAAGTGAAGAACAGACTTGCAAGCAGGAAACAGGCTGTGAAGTCGAAGGGCGAATCGAGCCAGTCCAGCAGATATCCCGCTCCAACCGCCGCGCCGCTGATGAAAAGGTTGGCTACTGAGGCTTGCGTGCCAAAAAACGTTCCGCGCGAATCGGGTGGGATGATCTTCGAGATCATGCTCGTCCATGAATTGGCTGTGAAGCCGCCGCCCAATCCCTGCCATGTGAGCAGGATGAAGGTGACTACGAGTCCCGCTTGTAATCCAATTTTGGGGAGAAGCAGTGCAACAAGGGCAAAACCAAGGAAAGGCACGCGTTCGTGGATCGTTGTCATTAATACGGTCCGCTTATAGCGGCGCAGGCGGGCCGTGTAATTGGCAGTGAAGAGTTGCGGCAGGAGCCAGCCCGCGCCGTGAATAGCGGGCACAAGTCCGATCAGCGTGGCGGAGTCTGTCATCGAGGCAACAAAGAGGGGAAGGATCGTGCCGAAGGATGCAAATCCCAACGCCACACCAAAAAAGCCGCCATCCATCAAATTGACGGCGACGTTGTAGCGCAAATGCTTGCGGATGAATTGTTCGACTTTGGTGAGGGGAAGCATTGCCCGATTCTACCCGACCATTGGATTTTTCCGCCTCTTTTGGGTTCCTTGAAAAGTTACTTTTGTAACTACTCGAAAATTACATGTGGAAATAAAAATATCTTGACAATCTGGATGAGAATCCATAGAATAAAATATGAACGTTCGTTCGTTTTATAGTAAGGAGTGTCATCATGTCCAACCTTAGACTGGGAATTGACATCGGTTCCACGACTGCCAAGGCAGTGATATTGAACGGGGATAAAGATCTACTGTTCTCCTCCTATCGCCGTCACAATGCCGAGACGGTGCAGACTTTGCAGGCTGCGCTTGCAGAAGCAAAAGAAAAACTTGGCGACGTGGAAGTGGATGTTTTTGTCACTGGATCTGCGGGCATGGGGGTGTGTGAACGGTTCAACCTGCCTTTTATTCAGGAAGTGATCGCGTCCGCTGAAGTCGTGCGGCAGATGTATCCACAAGTGAAAACATTAATTGATATCGGCGGTGAAGATGCCAAGATGATCTTCTTCAAGGACGCGAACGCGGGCTTGCCAGACATCCGCATGAACGGTTCCTGCGCAGGCGGGACGGGTGCGTTCATTGACGAGATGTCTAATTTGTTGAATGTGCCTGTCTCTGAATTGGATGCGCTGGCGAGCCAACACACCATGATCTATCCGATGGCTTCGCGCTGTGGTGTGTTCGCGAAAACGGATCTGCAAAACCTGTTGAGCCGCGATATTCCGCGCGAGGATATATCCGCTTCGGTGTTCCATGCGGTGGTACTACAGACGCTGGCGACCCTGGCGCGTGGATATACTCCCAAGCCGTTGATCCTGTTCTGCGGCGGACCCCTGACGTTCTTACCCGCGTTGAAAAGATCATTTATGGAAGTCCTGCGTCTCGAACCAGACGATATGCTGGATGTGGAAAACGCCCAGTTATTGCCTGCCATTGGCGCGGCGCTCGCTGTGCTCGCGGAATCTTCCACGAAGCAGACTTTTACACTTACATCGTTAATGGCGCGACTCAATACAATCCGGGCACATGCAACTGCAAATCAAAACCGATTGCCCGCGTTGTTTAAGGATCAGGAAGATTATCAAGAATGGGAAGCGGCGCGGATGCGTCATAAGATCGAGCGCGTAGACATCGCGCATCTCAACGGGGACAAACTATTTCTCGGCATTGATTCAGGTTCAACCACCACAAAGGTCGTATTGATTGACGAGCAGGGCAGGGTGGCATTTGAGTATTACGTCAACAACAAGGGCGACGCCATCAACGCAGTCCAGCAGGGATTGGGCGAAGCGGCAGAACGTTTTGCAGAGCATGGAAAAACTCCGCACATCACGCGCAGTATGGTCACGGGCTATGGCGAAGACCTGATCCACGCGGCGTTTGGTTTGGATGACGGCATGGTGGAGACGCTGGCGCATTACCGCGCGGCGAAGGCGTTTGATAAGGATGTCAGTTTCATCATGGACATCGGCGGGCAGGATATGAAAGCCATCTTTGTGAAGGATGCTTTCATCCAGGATATAAAGATCAACGAAGCCTGTTCTTCGGGATGCGGTTCTTTCATTGAATCGTTTGCGCGTTCGATGGGATACACTGCCGCAGAATTTGCAAAGGAAGCCACCAAAGGCGAATCGCCTTGCGATCTCGGCACGCGTTGTACCGTGTTCATGAATTCGAAAGTAAAACAGTCTTTGCGCGAGGGTGCTTCGATCAATGATATTTCTGCGGGGCTTGCGTATTCGGTCATCAAGAATGCGCTTCATAAAGTTTTGAAGGTCACGAACATCGATCATCTCGGTGAGCATATCGTGGTGCAGGGCGGCACGTTCCGCAATCCCGCTGTGCAGAAGGCGCTTGAACATCTTTTGGGGCGCGAGGTCACTTGCCCTGATATGGCGGAGTTGATGGGCGCGTATGGTGCGGCGTTGACTGCCCTCGATCATTCCAAAGATAATGGGCATGGGGAAAGCCGCTCCATTCTCGATAAACTCAAAGTGGCGGGCAATTACGCAAAGAAGACGATCCATTGTCACGGCTGCGAAAACAAATGCGCCGTTACGAAGCTGACCTTCCCGAACGGAAATATTTTTTATTCGGGCAACCGTTGTGAGAAGATCTATACAAACGGAGGCAAGGCGGAGCGGCGCGGAGTCAACCTGCCTGCGCTTAAGGTTGATCTGTTGTTTGACAGAAAAACCGCGCCCGACTCAACCCCGAGGCTGGTCATCGGTATTCCCAGGGTTTTGAATCAGTTCGAGAATTTTCCCTTCTGGAATACGCTGCTGGTGGAAAGTGGAATCAAAGTTCAACTCTCCGCGCCTTCGAGCAACGCGGTCTTCCAAAAAGGGGCGGGACACATCATGTCTGATAACCTGTGCTTCCCTGCAAAGCTGGTCAGCGGGCACATTATGAACCTGATCGAGCTGGGTGTGGATCGAATCTTCTTCCCGATGGTCTTCTATGAAGAGAGCGGGTTTAGCGACGCGGCGAATAGTTATAACTGTCCCGTTGTTTCGGGTTATGCGGATGTGGTTCGAAATGTCATTAATCCAGAAGGGAAATATGAAATCCCATTGGACATGCCTCCAGTCAACTTTAACGATAAGAAGTTGCTGAAGAAGACTTGTCTTGATTATCTTGCAAGTCTCGGTGTGCCGCATGGGGTTTCTGTTCGGGCGTTTGACAAGGCTCAAGAATCGCAGAAGCAGTTCAAAGGTCAGGTAAGAAGCGTGGCGGCGGAGATTTTGGAAAATGCGAAAGAGGAAGGCCGCCCTGTTATTTTGTTGATGGGACGTCCATATCATATTGATCCGCTGATCAACCATAAGATTCCAGACATCCTGATAAATTTTGGATTGGATGTCATCACTGAAGATTCAGTTCCGCTTGAAGAAGGGCAGAGGTTGGATAATCGTCACGTGATGACGCAATGGGAATATTCGAATCGTTTCTTTCATGCGGCGCGTTGGGCGGGCAAACAGGACGCGCCGCGTGTGGAAGTGGTGCAGTTGAATTCATTTGGCTGCGGACCCGACCCGTTCATTCTGGATGAGATCAGTTCAATCCTGAGCGAGTATGGCAAAAGCCCGACGGTGCTCCGCGTTGATGAAATCGAGAGCGTGGGTTCCACGAAACTCAGACTGCGATCCATGCTTGAGTCGATGCGCCAGACGAAACCGACGGAGCGGGTCTATAAAGCGCGCACGAAGACGCGCGTGTACCAGCGTGAAGATCGAAACAGGATATTGATCGTTCCCGATTTTTCCCCGTTCTGTTCGCCGCCGATTGTCAGACCGTTCGTGGATGTGGGCTATGACATTGTCTGGCTCCCGCCTGCCGACCGCAGTTCTGTGGATACGGGACTCAAGTATGCCAACAATGAAATCTGCTACCCTGGCATTATCACGGTGGGGGATCTGGTCAAGGCGTTGCAATCGGGGAAATATGATCTGGCGCATACCGCGATCGGGTTCTCGCAAACGGGCGGACAGTGCCGCGCAACGAGTTATGTCGGCATGATCAAGAAGGCGCTCATTGCGGCGGGATTCGAAGATGTGCCTGTGGTTACGCTTTCCACCAATTTGCAAACACTGAATGAACAGCCAGGCTTTGCGTTCAACACCAAAGCTTATATGTACAAAGCCATCATCAGCATGGCGTTCACCGACGCGCTCTCGGATATGTATTACTCCACAGTGATCCGTGAAATCCATAAAGGCGATGCGAAGCGGGTGGTTGATCGATACCTGTCTGATTTCATGGAAGGAAAAATTCCCACCGAGAAAAAAGCGTTGCTCAATGCGCTTGGCAGGGTTGTCGCGGATTTCAACGCGATTGACGTGGATGATGAGCATTATCCCAAGGTGGGGATCGTGGGTGAGATTTTTGTCAAATACAATGCCTTCTCCAATAACAACGCGGCAGAATGGCTGATGGATCAAGGCGTTGAAGTGGTCATGCCGACCTTCCTGGAGTTCTTCGCGGGCGGGCTGATCCATGTCGAGCAAAAAGTGATGACCCACCTGGCGCGACGCGACATGCTTTGGCTGTTGGCTTTGTTGGGAAAAAAGGTGCTTCGCAACTTCCTGGGCGAAGTCCATGATGTGATGAAGCAGTATCTGCGCTTTCAGCGCCATACCGAAATTGAGGATATTGCGAGGAACGCGCAGGAAATCCTCAGTCTCAACCACCAGTATGGCGAAGGCTGGCTCATTGCGGGTGAGGTCGCGTCCTTTGTGAAGAATGGGATCCCCAATGTGCTGTGCCTGCAGCCGTTTGGCTGTATTGCCAATCATATTATTGCCAAGGGCGCAGAGAAGAAGATGAAGGAAATGTATCCGCGCTTGAACCTGTTGTTCCTTGACGCGGATGCGGGAATCAGCGAAGTGAATTTCTTCAACCGGATGCACTTCTTTGTCAACCACGCGAACGAGGGAGTTGGGGTCGCGGCGTAATAGTAATCCATTTATTATGTGACATTTTTGTCTTGACGAAATTCCTCTGTTTCGTTTAAAATAAAAACGAACGTTCGTTCATTTACTTTGGAGATACGATGTCGAAAGAGAAACTAAAAAAAGGCGAAGTAACCCGTCTGGCCGTTGAAGATGCCGCGTTTGAACTCTTCATGGAACAGGGATACCACGCCACATCCATGCGCCAGATCGCCGATAAAGCAGGACTTGCGCTTGGCGGCATCTATAACCATTTTTCCAGCAAGGAAGATATTTTTCAGGCCATCATTATGGATAAACACCCTTATAAACAAATCCTGCCGCTAATCCTTGCTGCGCAGGGTGATACCGCAGAGGAACTCATCCGCAACGCCGCACGCGCTCTGGTTACCGAACTGGGTACCCGGCCTGAATTATTGAAGCTGATTTTCATTGAGCTTGTGGAATTCAACGGAAAGCACGTATCCAACTTAATTGGAGAGATTGCCCCCAAGCTCCTGCCGATGTTCGAGAAGATGGTGCATGTCCGCAAGAATCTACGCAAGATTCCTCCCCCGGTTTTGGTGCGTTCCTTTCTTGGCATGTTTTTTTCCTTCTACATCACTGAACTGTTTATCAAAGATTCCCTCATCGCCAAGTTAATGCCCAGGAACAGCTTCGACCTTTTTGTGGATATTTATCTGCACGGCGTAGTAAAGGAGAACGCATGAACTCACGCTTAATGTCCATTATCCGCAAGGAATTCATCCAGATCATCCGCGATCCGCGCACGCTGGTTCTGATCATTGTCATGCCTATCATGCAGTTGTTCCTGCTGGGTTACGCGGCTACGACAGATGTGAAGAACATCTCGCTTGCAGTCTGGGATCAGAGTCTGTCCCCACAATCGCGCTCCCTTCTGGATGCTTTCCGCGCGGCCAATTACTTCAGCATAGATTACGCTGTCGGCTCGGAGGATGAGTATAGAGCGTTGATCGAATCGGGAAAAATCCGTGCGGCGCTCATCATTCCACCCGATTATGATATCCGCCTTCTGGAAGGCAATGCTCAGGTATCGCTTGTGCTGGATGGTTCTGATGCAACAGTGGGTGGAACTGCACTCTCCACGGCAAAGTTGATTGGTCAGTCCTATGCTACAAAGGTATTGACGGAACAAGCCGCTTTGACGGGAAGATCTTCATCTTTCAATCCACCCCTCGATGTGCGTACACAGGTTTGGTATAACCCCGATCTCATCGCGGCTTACTTCAATGTGCCGGGCGTGATCGGCATGATCCTGTTTTTCATTACCGCTTTGTTGACGGCGTCTTCCATTGTGCGCGAGCGTGAGCGTGGGACCATCGAGCAATTGATCGTGACGCCCATTCGCCCGTGGGAATTGGTGGCAGGAAAAATTTTGCCATATAGCATACTGGCGTTCATTGACACACTTGAAGTCCTCATTATCGGGCATTGGTGGTTCAAGGTTCCGATCAAAGGGGACCTGGGCCTCATCTTTGCTCTTTCGGGTTTGTTCCTTGTATCGAGCCTTGGCATTGGCCTGTTTGCTTCCACGATTGCCAACACACAACAGGAAGCATTTATCACGGTCATGGTGACCATGTTGCCAAGCATCTTTCTTTCGGGCTTTTTCTTTCCTATTCAAGCAATGCCAAAATTCCTGCAATACGTATCTGCCATTGTCCCACTTCGTTATTATCTTGTGATTATCCGTGCTTTGTTACTAAAAGGAGTTGGCGCGGCCGCGTTGCAAAATGAAATCATTGCATTAACAATCTTTGCAGTTGTCATCATGGGCGCGGCCGCCGCTCGCTTCCGCAAACGCTTAGACTAAATTCTCTTAAGGAGTTAGCCATGCAACACAAACGCCCCCCTCTTCCCGCGATCATTATCGTACTGGCACTTATTGCCACAGGGATTTATTATGGGATCCGTGCGCTGAACAGTGACGGCAACGGACAGCTCAGCGCCTCGGGAACCATTGAATCCGTTGTTGTGAACGTCTCGCCTGAGATGGCTGGCAAAGTCGCCGAAGTCCTCGTTGAGGAGGGACAACCCGTTATAGCGGGCGATCCGCTTTTTCGCCTGGACGACAGCCTGCTGGCCGCGCAACGAGCCGTCGCGGCCGCCCAAGCGGATTCGGCCCTGGCAGGCGTGCAGACCGCCCAGAACGCGCTGGTCACTGCCAAATCCCAGTTTCAAATCACCCTTGACGCCGCGCTGGCTCAGGGAAAAAGCACACGGCTCGAAGATTGGTTCTCAGACCCCGACCTGTTCGAACAGCCGGGGTGGTACTACACGCGCGTTGAGCAGATCCAGGCCGCGCAAACACAGGTCGAGTTGGCGCAGACCGCGGTGCAGGATGCCGAGGCAAACCTGGCAACGGTCACCCAATCAATGATACAAACAGATTTTCTGAATGCCGAGAAGCGCCTCCTGGATGCCCGCCTGGCGTACCAGATCGCACAGAACGTAAACTATCGCGCACAGAACTCGGCAACCCAGGATGTACCGAAGGGTCTTTATAACCGCACCCATTGCGGAACAAATCAAGGTTATTTCGTTGAAAATGCGCGCTTGACAAACCTGATTTATAAGTGCACCGGTGACGAACAGCTTGGAGAGGCAGGCCGCACATTGTATAACAATGCGCGGGATGAATTGGAAAACGCGCAGAAGGCATACAACGATCTGTTGACGACTGAGTCGGCTGATGAAATTCTGCAAGCGCGCGCGGATGTATCGGTTGCTCAGGAGCGTTATTACTCCGCGCTGGATTTCCTGCGCAGTTTGCAGACGGGCGATCAGTCCTCCAGTGTGACACTCGCGCAGGGGGCGGTGGATCAGGCGCAGGCGGCAGTGGAGCAGGCACAAAAGGCGGTTCAGCAGGCACAAGCCAATCTTGCCTTGATCGACGCCCAAATTACAAAGCTGACCGTGTACGCCCCGATGGATGGTGTCATCCTTGTCCGCAACGTGGAGCCCGGTGAGTTCGTCCAACCCGGCGCAACAGCATTCGCCATGGCGGATTTGAATAACATCACGATCACTGTCTACGTTCCCGAAGATCGACTGCGAGAAATTAAACTAGGTCAGGCAGCTACAGTCACCATTGATTCAGCGACGGGAGAAAGCCCAAAGTTCGATGCGGTTGTTGTCCATTTTGCTGACCAGGCTGAGTTCACACCACGCAATGTCCAAACCGTGGAAGGACGCAGCAGCACGGTGTTTGCAGTCAAGTTGAGCGTAACAAACAGCAACGG
>Ga0209321_10002043_pt1 | contig 13655 bp, 10 predicted proteins | sample Rifsed16ft4_FD_184012 | JGI IMG/M metagenome (GOLD analysis project Ga0209321, IMG submission 184012) | Soil microbial communities from Rifle, Colorado, USA - sediment 16ft 4 - CSP-I_5_4 (version 2) | ecosystem: Environmental > Terrestrial > Deep subsurface > Rock core/Sediment | place: Rifle... | reverse complement strand
GGCTGCGGCCGCTGCGGCCGACGCCGGCGCGCCGGCGGCCACCTGCCGGGCGACCGCGAGGGCCTGCTCGAAGTCGGCGACGAGGTCTTCGACGTCCTCGAGGCCGACGCTGACCCGCAGCAGCCCCGGGCGGATGCCGCTGGCAAGGAGCTCGGCTTCGCCCAGCTGGCGCTGGGACGTCGATGGCGGATGGACGACCATCGTGTGGACGCTGCCGAGCGACGCGGTCCGCTCGGTCAGGTCGAGGGAGTCGATGATGGCCTGGCCGGCGGCCCGGCCGCCGGCGACCTCGAAGCTCAGCATCCCGCCGCCGTTGTCGGGCCGCCACTGGCGCTCGACGACCGCGTGCTGCGGATGCGACGGCAGACCCGGGTAGAGGACGCGTTGCACGCCCTCCTGACGCTCCAGCCAGCTCGCCAGTGCCCGGGCGTTCAGGCCGTGGCGGTCCATCCGGACCGGGAAGGTCAGGATCCCGCGCAGGACGAGGAAGGCCTCGAAGGGAGCGAGGACCGCCCCGATGTCGGTCCGGATCCGGGCGACGGCATCGACGAGCTCGGCCGAGCCGGCGACGACCCCGGCGATGACGTCGCTGTGGCCGCCGAGGTACTTGGTCGCCGATTCGACGACGAGGTCGGCGCCGAGCTCGAGCGGGCGGCAGACGTGCGACGAGGCGAAAGTGTTGTCGGCGACGTAGAACGCGCCGTGGCGGTGGGCCAGCTCGGCGAGGGCGGCGTGGTCGGCCACCAACGTCGTCGGGTTGGCCGAGGATTCGGCGTAGAGGAGGCGCGTCGGCGCCACGGCGAGGGCGGCCGCGACGGCCTCGAGATCCGTCGTGTCGACGAGCTCGACCAGCACCCCGAACCGCCCGAAGTACTCGACGAGCTGGACCCGGGTAGAGCCGTAGGCCGCGAGCGGCGCGACGACCCGGTCGCCGGCCCGGAGGACGGCGGCGCAGGCGGCATGGATCGCCGCCATGCCCGAGGCGAGGGCGACCCCGGCCTCGCCCCCGGCGATCTCGGCGTAGGCATCGCCGAGGGCCGTCGTCGTGGGGTTGGCGAGGCGGCTGTACGAGTAGCCCGCCCGGGGGTCGCCGACGACGGCGGCCAGGCCCTCGGCGTCAGCCGAGGTGAAGGTCGCCGTCTGGAAGATCGGGACGGAGGTCGGCCGCTGGAGGACCTCCGGGGTCCGCGCGGCGGCCCGAATGGCGCGCGTCGAGTCGCCGAGGCGTGCGCGCGCGGCCGACCGGTCGGGATCGCGGGGGGCGGTCATGGCCCCCGATGCTACACCGGCGGCTCGACCACCTTGGGCCGGGCCGTCCGGCCCTGCCGGCCCTCCTCGGCCATGACCGGGACGCCGCTTCCGCCGGCCCTTGCCTGGGCCGCGGCGGCCTCCTCCGGTGCCCCGACCTCGGATGTCGGACCCGCGACTCGGTTCCGGCCGGCTCGCTTCGAGGCGTACATGGCCCGGTCGGCGCTGATCATGAGGGCGTCGGCCGAGGCACCGTCGCGCGGGAACGCGACGACACCGACCGAGACGGTCGGAGGCTCGACGAGGTCCTCGATGGCCCGACCCGTGACCCCGATTCGGATCTTCTCGGCCAGGACCCAGCCGCCGGTCGGATCGGTCTCCGGGAGGAGTGCCACGAACTCGTCGCCGCCGTAGCGGGCGGCGACGTCGATCCGCCGGATGCCGCCCTGGATCGTGTCGGCGACGGCCCGCAGGGCCGCGTCACCGGCGTGGTGGCCGGCCCGGTCGTTGATCGCCTTGAGCTCGTCGAGGTCGAGCATGAGGAGGCAGAAGCCGCGCCCGGACCGGGCGCTCCGGGCCATCTCCCGCTCGAGGGCGGCGAAGAAGAAGGACCGGTTGAAGAGCCCCGTCAGGGGGTCCACGGCCGAGAGGTGGAGGGCGGCGTCGCGCGAGCGGCGCTGCTCACGGCCGATGACAGAGCCGACGTAGGCGAGGAGGAGCAGGGCGGTCAGATCGATCCCCACCGTCGCCAGCTGGACGGGGGTCGCCGGCCCGCTGCCGAGGCTCGTGGCGACGATATAGCCGATCGCGGCCGCCATCGCCAGGACGAACGTGGCGGTCGGGCGGACGACGAGCGCGGCGGCCCCGACGATGAGCGGGAAGGTGAAGAAGAACGGGCTCTCGTGGCCGCCGGTCAGGAGGACGAGGAGCGTCGCGAACGTCAGGGCGACCGTGCCCTCGAGGATGTACTTGGCCGCTCCGAGGGCGGCCGGCGGCAGGAGGTCGTGGACGAGGAGGACGAAGCCGCCGGCCAGCCCGAGGAGGACGAAGATGGCCGGGGTCGTGGCCGGCCAGAGTCCGCTCGTCCCGACGATGACCGCGGTGGACAGGAGGAAGGCCCAGCTCACGATCCGGACGATCCGGTCGTACGTCGCCCGATCCTCGCCCGGCCGCCCGACGAGGCCGCCGATGAGCGCCGCCTGGTCGATCCGATCGAGCTCGCCGGCATCGTGCTCCGGCTCGCCGACCGACGCGAGCGGGCTTCGTCGGCCGACGAGCGGCGGGATGACGATCGCGCCCATGACCACGACGTTGACCGCGATCAGGGCGGCGATGACGAGCATCACGGCTTCGGAGGGCATGTCTCAGCGGGTCCCGAACTGGTACGTCTGCTTGACCAGGCGCAGATACGTGAACGTCTCGGAATCGCGCACCCCGTCGATGGCCTGGAGCCGGTCGGTCAGGAAGCGGAGGAGGTCCTCGTTGTCCTCGGAGACGGTCTCGATGAGGATGTCGAAGCGGCCGGTCGTGACCACGACGTAGTCGACCTCGGGCAGCTCGGCGAGCGCCTCGGCGACGGCCACGAGGCGACCCGGTTCGCAGCGGATCCCGATCAGGGCCTGCTGGAAGCCGAGCTTGCCCGGATCCGCGACCCCGACGACCTGGAGGATGCCGCGCTCGACGAGCCGGTTCGTGCGGGCGCGGACGGCGGCCTCGGAGACACCCAGCTCGTGGGCGATCTGGGTGAACGGTCGGCGGCCGTCGGCCTGGAGGTGCTCGATGATCCGCTTGTCGAGCGGCGAGAGCTCGTCCTGGCGTCGAGGCCCCGTTCGGCCGTTCGGCATCCTCGTCCTTTCCTCGTCCCGCTCGTCGCGGTCCATGCCGTCCCCTATTCCACCATGTCCGGCGGTCCTGCGATCACGGGCCGCCGCGGTCGAGACGTTCCAGAACGCTCGCGAACGCCTCGATCGATTCGAGGCTGATCGGGTCGAGCACGACCTGGACCTCGGCAAGTCCCTCGCGCGCGTAGGCGCGAAGTTCCTCGGCCATCTCGTCGGGCGTACCGGTCAGGGGCATGAAGCGGGGCTCCGCGTAGGCCCCCTGGACGCGGCCGATGCCGCCGGCGAGCTTCACCTGGACGGCAACGCTCCGCTCGACCGTGGCCGGGTCGCGTCCGACCTCACCGCAGATCCGGTCGACGAGCTCGCGCAGTGACACGACGCCGGCCGGCGAATTTCCCGTGTCGCTGAACCAGACGTTCCAGGCGTCGACGTGGGGCAGCGTGATCCGGAGCATCCGCTCGCCCTTGCTGCCGATGAGGAGCGGCGGCCCGCCGGGCCGCGCGGGCCGTGGCAGGAGCTCGCAGTCGCGGGCCTGGAAGTACTTCCCATCAAAATCGATGGCCCCGTCCCGGAGGAGCGTCCGGATGATCGTGAACGCTTCCTCGAAGCGGTCGACGCGATGGTCGAAGGGGAAGCCGAAGGCCCGGAACTCGGTCTCGTTCCAGCCAGCGCCGAGGCCCAGGACGAGGCGGCCGCCGCTGATCTCGTCGACCGTGGCCGCCATCTTGGCGAGCATCGCCGGGGCGTGGAACGCGGTCGCCGCCACGAGCGGCCCGATCGTGATCCGGGAGGTCTCCGCCGCGATCGCGGCGAGCATCGTCCAGACCTCCCACGGGCCGTGGGTCGAGCCGTCGTCGAAGCGGTACAGCAGATGGTCGCCGAGCCACAGCGAATCGAAGCCGAGCTCCTCGGCCCGGCGCGCCATCGCGATGTACTCCGGCCAGCGGACCTCCCGCTCCACCTCGGGCAGCTGCACGCCCACGCGGAGCGGTCGGCCCCCGATTGCCTCCACCCCGGGAGCGTAGCAGTCGCGGGACACGGCGCGACGATCGTACCCCCGGAGGCCGCAGAATTGGCGGTGCGGCCGGGAACCGATGGATCGGCGCCCGAGCCCATCGAGCATGGCGGTGGCGAACCCGTGGAGCGTCCCCAGCGACTGCGCCGGCTGGTCGAGAGCCTCGCGTTCATCGGTGTCGCGCCGACTGATTCGGACGAGATCCGAGTCCGCAAGGTCAGCCTGACGCTGGCGGCGATCACCGTGACGACGCTGGCCGTGCTCTGGGTCGGGACGTACCTGGCCCTGGGACTGCCGGTCTCGGCGGCGATCCCGTTCAGCTACCAGGTCGTCTCGATCGCGACCCTCGCCTGGTTCGGACGGACGAAAGACTATCGCGTCTTCCGGACCAGCCAGCTCGTCCTGATGCTGCTCCTGCCGTTCCTCCTCCAGTGGAGCCTGGGGGGCTACGTGGCATCCAGCGCGGTCAGCCTGTGGGCGCTCGTCGCCGCTCTCGGGGCGCTCTTCTTCTTCAGCCCCCGCGAGGCGATCCCGTGGTTCGTGGCCTTCATCGCGTTGACGGTCGCGTCGGGCATCGCCGAGCCGCTCGTCTCGCCGCGCGCGGCGGCCATCCCCGGCCCGATCGCGACGGCCTTCTTCGTCCTCAACGTCTCGGGCGTCGCGATCACCTCGTACCTGCTGCTCCAGTACGCGGTTCGCGCCCGCGACGCGGCCATGGCGAGCTCGGAGGCGCTCCTCCTCAACGTCCTGCCGAAATCGATCGCCGAGCGCCTCAAGCGCGAGGCCGGGACGATCGCCGAGAGCCACGAGGAGGTCACCGTCCTGTTTGCCGATGTCGTCGACTTCACGCCGTTCACCCAGCGGACCGCGCCGGAGCGGGTGGTCGGCGTGCTCGACGAGATCTTCAGCGCGTTCGACCGGCTGGCCGAGGCGCACGGCCTCGAGAAGATCAAGACGATCGGCGATGCCTACATGGTCGCCTCCGGCCTGCCCGACCGACGCGAGGACCACGCCGAGGCGGCGGCCGAGATGGCCCTCGAGATGCTGGCCGAGGTCGCCCGGCTGTGCTCGGTCCTGGAGCTCGAGCTCACGATCCGGATCGGGATGGACAGCGGCCCGGTCATCGCCGGGGTCATCGGCCGCCGCAAGTTCATCTACGACCTGTGGGGTGACACGGTGAACACGGCGAGCCGGATGGAATCCCACGGCCTGCCCGGCCGGATCCAGGTCACCCAGGCGACCTACGAACGGCTCCGATCCGCCTATCGCTTCGAGGACCGAGGCGAGGTTGCGATCAAGGGCAAGGGCGCGATGCGGGCCCATCTCCTCCTCGGGCGAGCCGAGGACCGGGCCATGGCGGCCGTCGGTTGACGGTGGGCGGAGGCCCGCGGGCGATCGAGCTCGGGCTGCGGGCCAACCTCGGGCAGTTCACCTTGCTCTTCATCGTCAACGCCCTCGTCGGCGGGATGATCGGGCAGGAGCGGACGGTCCTGCCCCTGCTGGCGCGCGACACGTTCGGCCTCGCCGGGGCAACCTCGGCGCTCACGTTCGTGGCCGCGTTCGGCCTGACGAAGGCGGCGACCAACCTGGTCGCCGGCGCGCTGGCCGATCGATATGGGCGGAAGCGGGTCCTCGTCGCCGGCTGGCTCGTCGGGCTGCCGGTCCCGCTCCTCCTCATCGCGGCGCCGGAGTGGTCGTGGGTCATCGCCGCGAACGTCCTCCTCGGGATCAACCAGGGCCTGACCTGGTCGACCACGGTCATCATGAAGATCGATCTCGTGGGGCCCGTGCGCCGCGGCCTCGCGACGGGCCTCAACGAGGCCGCCGGCTACGGGGCGGTGGCCCTGACTGCCCTGCTGACGGGCTGGCTGGCGGCCGAGGCGGGCCTGCGACCATGGCCATTCCTGGTGGGCCTGGCCTATGCCGTCGTCGGCCTGGCGCTGTCCGTGGGGCTCGTCCGCGAGACGCGGGGGCACGTCGATCACGAGCAGCGCGCCACCCAGGCCGCGCCGACCGACGAACCGGCTACGGGCCCCCGCTGGCGCGAGGTCTTCTGGCGAGCAACGCTCCGCGATCCGACCCTCTCGTCGGCATCGCAGGCGGGCCTGGTGAACAACCTCAACGACGGCATGGCCTGGGGCCTCCTGCCCCTCCACTACGCGGCGGCCGGGCTCTCGATCGCCGAGATCGGGGTCCTTGCGGCGGCCTACCCGGCGGTCTGGGCGGTCGCCCAGATCCCGGCCGGGGCGCTCTCGGACCGGGTGGGCCGGAAGCCGCTGATCGTCGCGGGCATGCTCCTCCAGGCGGCGGCGATCGCCGTCATCGCTGTCGGCGGGTCGTTTACCGTCTGGCTCGCGGCCGCGGGCCTCCTCGGGCTCGGCACCGCGCTCGTCTACCCGACGCTGTTGGCTGCCGTCGCCGACGTCGCCGAACCGTCGTGGCGCGGAGCCGCGATCGGTGTCTATCGCCTCTGGCGCGACCTTGGCTTCGCGGCGGGGGCGATCCTCGCCGGGCTCGTGGCGGATAGCGCCGGGATGCCGGCATCGATCGGCGTCGTCGCCGGCCTCACCGCGGCGTCCGGGTTGATCGTGCTGGTCCGGATGCGCGAGTCCGTCAGAAGGTGATGACCTTGTCGGCCTCGATCGTCCATTCGGCGAGCTGGGTCATCGATGAGCGACTGACGCCGTCGGCGAGATCGGCGTCGGCGTAGCCGCGGGCGTCCATGCACGAGCCGCACGCGCCGATCTGGGCACCGCGCTTCGCCAGGCTCTTCAGCATCCGGCCGATGTTGTAGTAGCCGTCCGGCGTGACCTGGCCGGGCTTCGCGCAGGCGATGGCGTCGGCCATGAGATAGACCCGCACGGACGCGTCGTCGACCGAGGAGATGGCGAGCGCCAGTCGGAGACCGTTGTACGACCGCTCGGTGCCGTAGGGCCCGTCGTTGAGGATGATGAGCGCCTTCATCGGCTGATCGTCGATGCCCGCGTGCGCCGGTTCACGACCCGGACGGCCTGTCCGCCACGGTCCGCAGGTCCCCGATGATGGGGCCACCGGCGCCGGGCGTGGTCGGGGTGGTCGGACTCGAACCGACGATCTCGTGCTCCCAAAGCACGTGCGTTACCAACTACGCCACACCCCGACGATCGTGCGTGAATATCGCACAATACTCGGCCCTACGGTCAGCCCGGCGTCGAGCAGGGGCCTGGCCCCGACCTCGCCCAAGGCCTCCGCGCCCAAATCGCACGTGCAGGCCGAATCACACGTGCTAGGTGCGTAGATCGACGCGGGCTACTCACCCACGGCGTCGAGGACCTCGCGCGCCACGTACAGCTCGCGCTGACCACGGTGCGGGAATGGCTGCAGGATTCCGATGTCTACCAGTCGGTGTATCTGACGACGGGCGTTGTGGTAAGAGACGCCGAGCACCTGCTCAGCCGACCTTATCGTCACGACGGGTTGCTCCACCAATCGTCCCGCCAAGGCCACCGCACCAGCGGGCGCCTTGGCGGCATAGGCTCGGTCCTGCAGCTCCTGCCGCAGGTCCTGGAGTCGCTTGGCACGCTGGGCGGCATCGACTGCCTGCTCCGCGACGCCCAGCAGGAAGAACATGATCCACTCGCGCCACTCACCTCGCTCCGTGACGCCGCGAAGCCGATCGTAGTACTCGCCTCGGTGCGTCTCAAAGTACGCCGACAGATAAAGCAGGGGGATCGGCAGCAGCTTCCAGTACACCAAGAGGAGCGAGATCAGCAGGCGTCCCACCCGGCCGTTTCCATCGTTGAAGGGATGAATCGCCTCGAACTGGTAATGGATAAGGCCCAATCGCACCAGGCGGTGCAGGGTCGAAGTGTCGTCGCGAATGTAGGTCTCGAGATCGCGGAGCGCATCCTGCATCTGAACGACCGGTGGCGGAATGTAGGTGGCGGACTCGAGGGTCGACCCGGTCGGTCCGATGATGTTCTGTGTCGATCGGAACTCGCCAGGTCGGCGATCTCGACCTCGAACGTTCCTCATGAGGTCCCGGTGCAGATCCTCGAGTAGCCGCAGTGTTACGGGGTACTCGTCCGCAACGACCGCGAGACCCCGGTTCAGGGCGTCGACGTAGTTGAGCACCTCGCGCACGTCCCCGTCTCCATTCGCAACTTGAGTGTCTGATCCCAGTCCCGGGAGTGGCATCTGTGCTGCTTCGAAGGCGTAGAGGTCGGCGATCGTTGCCTGCGTTCCTTCAATTCGGGACGAGAGGACGGCCTCACGCCGCAGAAAGGGCTGCAGAAGAAGGTGGGGATTTGCCAGGTTTCGGCCCGTTCCGGCCAGCTCGCCCAGCGATCCGGCAGCATCTGCGAGCCGCGTCGCCATCTCCGAATCGAAATCGACCGTGGGTGGCAGCGGGTCTGGCACCCACGCCTCGTAGTCGTGCCCATCCTGGGACGCTGAGACGAGGCGGCCGGGGCGGCCGCGGGTGTTGCGCATGGCTGGGGTAGTATACACGACGAAGTTACATCCTAGCCGTCGCGATGTAACTTGACCTAGACCCTGTTACGTGGATGTCAATCCACCTGCGGCCATGTACGCGAGCAGGCCGCGAATGCAAGCATCGCGACCAGGCTCGGGCCCCTGCGATCAGCAGCGTCACGAATGTGGGCTCGATCGCTGCCGAGGAGGCCGATCGAGGGCCAGGGGTGTCCAGTTTCGAGTGACGAGCAGCCGTAGGCGTTCCGCTATCGCAGGATAGTCGGCACCTTCTGCGCTAAGCCGCTCGCACGTAAGGCGGCCCGCCCTTCACCGCTTTCGGCCTGGCGGCTCCCAAAGCACGTGCGTTACCAACTACGCCACACCCCGAGGGCCCTGCCCGGGAACCACGCAGCTCCAAGGCGACGCCTGAAGACTAGCCTACTGCGCCCCCTGGCTCCGCCCGTCCGTCGATGGCTGGCGGTGGCCGGAGCCGCGCCGGCGCGTCCGATGGCGGCGGGGAGGGCGCCCCCGCCACGATACCGGCCCAACGGCACTGGCGGGGTCGATCCACCCCGATCGAGGATGGGACACCTGGCGACCGAGCCGGTATCTCTATGCCATGACGAGCCTCGCCCTCGACAGTGCCGCGACCGCGTCCGCCGTGGAGCGCGCCGTCGCGGGCGACGAGCTCGCCTTCGCCCGGATCGTCGGGGCCTACCACCTCGACCTGGTGCGGGTGGCGTTCGTCATCTGCGGTGACGAGGGACTGGCCGAGGACGCCGCGCAGGCGGCCTGGTGGATCGCCTGGCGGAAGCTCTCGTCGCTCCGGGACCCCGACCGCCTCAAGGCCTGGCTCGTCGCGGTCGCCGCGAACGAAGCCCGCAAGCTCGTCCAGCGCGAGCATCGGCAGGCGGTCGTCGAGCTCAAGATCGCGCCCCAACCATCGACGGGGGCCGACTCGTCGCGCGAGATCGACCACGTCGACCTGGCCAATGCGCTCGGCCACCTGAAGCCCGAGGACCGGGTGCTCGTCGCCCTCCGTTACGGGGCCAACCTCGACTCGTTCGAGCTGGCTCCAGCCCTCGGCATCTCCCCGTCGGGGGTCCGGACGCGGCTGTCCCGGTTGCTCGATCGCCTCCGGAAGGAGCTCGGCGATGACTGAGCGCGACGCCTTCGAGATCCGGCTCGCGGCCGCGGTCCACGGCTACGCCGAACGCGTCCGGTCCGACCTCGATCCGGTCGAGCTCGCTCACCGGATCGCCGCCGCGGAACCCCGCAGGCCTGGGCTGTGGGGTGCCTTCGGGTGGCGGCCCGCGGCCATCCCGCGCGTCGCCTGGGCCCTGCTCCTCCTGGCGGCGCTGCTGGTTGCGCTCGCCGGCACGGCGCTCGTCGCGTCGCGCATGCTCGAGATCGTGCCCCGGATCCCTCCCCTCGGCGCAGCGCTGGTGCCGACCGGCATCGAAGTCCTGACCCCCGAGACCGGGGGGTATGCGATGGTGGTCGCGGACGACGACGGCATCCTCTGGGCCCGTGAGCCAAGCGGGCGGCTGGCCCGATTCGATCCCGCGAGCGGCTCCGCGCGGGCCTGGACGATTCGCGACGACGCGGGATTCGGGGTCACCACGTCATCGGGGTTCGACATCCTCCCCGCCGGCGAAGGCGGCGTCTGGCTGGTGGGACAGCGGACGCTGCGCTGGTTCGATGGCACGGACTTCCGCGCCGTGATCGACGCGCCGACCGACATCGGCCTCGCCGTCGAGGCGCCCGATGGCAGCCTGTGGGTGACCACGGAGCCGTGCTGTTTCGGGACGGATGGGGCCGTCCTGCACTGGGATGGATCGTCGTGGACCAGCCTCGCCATCAGTGGCTCGAGCGCGAACGCCACCGTTGGGGCGCTCGCCGTCGATGCGGCCGGACGGCCATGGATCGGCTGGGTCCGGGACCCTGACCCCGCGTCACCGGGGTCCACCTACTCGGGCTCGGTCTGGCGCTGGGAAGGCTCGTCCTGGACGACGTTCGACGGGGATGACGCGGCGGCGCTCGGCGGTGGCGTCTTCACCATCACCCAGCTTCGCGACGGTGCCGTCTGGGTGGCTTCGGCCGCCGGGCTTGCCAGGTTCGACGGGTCGTCCTGGATCGACACCGGTGGGCCGTGGAGCACCTGGGGGGCATCGGTCGCCGATGGGCCGGACGGTACGGTCTGGGTGGCCGTCGGCGATTCCGGGGACGGGGCGGTGACGGTCGCGCACTTCGACGGGCAGTCGTGGGTCTCCTATGGACCCTCGGACGGCCTGCCAGGGCCAAACGCGAGCGGCTACGCCGTCGCGCATGCCGTGCCCACGAACGACGGGGTCTACGTCGGGACCGGCGTCGGCATCTACAGGCTCGCCGATGGCCGCTGGGAGCGGGCATGGCCCACGGATTCCTCCCCGCTGATCGACATCGGCGACGTGCTGGCCGTCTCGCGCGACGAGCTGCTGGCGATCGACCGCGAGGGCGGCCTCTGGCATCTCCAGGGGAGTGCCTGGACTCGGGAATTCTTGGACCCGGGCCATCCCGATGGCGCGGTGACCGCCCTGACGCTCGCACCTGACGGCACCGTGTGGGCGGCCGGGGCGAACGGCGTCGGCTACCGCCGCGACGGGCACTGGACCCTCGCCGCGGCCGGTGCGGCGAGCGCGATCACGGTTGGCCGGAATGGAACGGTGTGGGTCGGCGGCGGTGACGACTGCCGGGTGTGGACGCTGCGGCTCGAGGGCACGACCTGGGTGAGCAGCCCGATCGCCGCCTGCCCGCCCGAGAGCTTCGGGCTGTCAGCGCTGGCCGTCGATGCGAGCGGCGCCCTGTGGGCCGGTACAGCCGCCGGCTGTGCGTGGGGGATGAGCGCCTGCTCGTCCGGCGGGCTGGCGCGCCTGGACGGAGGGACCTGGGAGGCGATCCGTCAGATCGGCGGCTTCGACCTCACCGCCGCCATGATCGTTGGAACAACGCCGACCGGTGACGTGTGGGTCCTCGACGAACCCGGAGCGGCTCCCGGCGCGGCAGGCGAGCCGGCGGGACCAGATGCTCACGTCAGCGCCGGCGCTCTGGGCGCTCATGATCTTCATCGCGCTCGCGATCCCGCTCCTGCTCGCGAAGACGGGCGAGCCGCCGGCACCCGGCAACCTCTACTACTGATGAGAAATGACCGCGTCGGTCAAGCAGCGGCGGCCTCCAGCGTGACGTGATGTCCGAGGCGTTCGAGTTGGGCGACGAGGCGGCGGGTGGCGCGTTCGGGGTCGCGGCGGGTGAAGTAGTCGCCGCCGGCTTCGCGGTAGAGCTCGCCGGTTGTGAGCATGTGCCAGCAGGCGCAGAGGATCGAGTGCTTGACGGCGCCGAGCGCGCGGCCGTGGCCGCGGCGGGGTCGCAGCCGCTGGTACCGGGCGGCGAGGTAGACGTCGTTGGTACGGGTCGCGGCCAGCGCTGCCTCGGTGAGCGCGGTGTCGAGCCACTTGGAGCCGTGGCGGGTCCTGCCGGAGCGGCGTTTGCCGGCGGAGCGATCGTTGCCGGGGCATTGGCCGCCCCAGGAGGCAAGGTGACGCCCGGAAGGGAAACGACTCATGTCGGTGCCGATCTCAGCGATCACCGACTCGGCCGTGCGCCGCTGCACGCCGGGGATCGTGCAGAGCAGCTCAACCGCGCCCGCGAAAGGGGAGAGCTGCTCCTCGATCTCGTCGGAGAGCAGCTGGATCTGCTCGTCGAGGAAGTCGAGGTGGGCGAGGATCGCCGAGACGATCAGCGCGTGCTGCCGGTCGAAACGACCGACGAGCGCTTCCTTGAGCGCCGGGATCTTCGCCCGCAGCTTGCCCTTCGCGAGCTCGGCGAGCACCTGCGGATCGGTGGTGCCCTGCACGAGCGCGTCGAGCATTGCTCGCCCGGATGCGCCGAGGATGTCGGAGGCGACGCAGTCGAGCTTGATGCCGGTGTCCTCGAGGATCTTGTGCAGCCGGTTAGCCTCGCGCTGACGCTCGCCGATCTGCGCCTTGCGGTAGCGGGTCACGTTGCGCAGCGCCCGGATCGGCTTCGGCGGCACGAAACTGCGCCGCAAAAGCCCCGCCTCGAGCAGCTGGCAGAGCCAGGCGGCGTCGGAGACGTCGGTTTTGCGGCCCGGCACCTGCTTGACGTGGCGGGCGTTGACGAGCAGACAGTCGAACTCGTCCTCGAGGATCGCCCAGACCGGCTTCCAGTAGACGCCGGTCGCTTCCATCGCGACCTGGGTCACGCGATGCGCCTTCAGCCAGTCGCGCAGCGACAAAAGCCCCCGCACCGTGGTCGGGAACTCGGCAACCTCCTGCGCCCGCTCACGGCCTCGGCCGGGAACGCGCACGCACGCGGTCACCTGCGTCTTGTGCACGTCCAACCCGGCAGCGCGCTTGACGATCGTCTCCACAGCTGCCTCCTCTCGAACGACGAAACGGCGGTCGTCGCCCGCGGGGCCTCAAAGACAAACGAGTCTGATGGGCGTGCTCTACGGCAACAGTCCGGCGTACCGGGGAGGCTCCAGCGCCATGCTAAAGACGGGCTCACGGGCACCATAGGCAGACGGCGTCAACGAGCGACCCGCCGATCCTCGCTCATTTCATCCGCCCGCGGGTGGCCGCGCGGCGATGGTTGCTAAAGGGGGGTTGCCCAGGCGGTCGTTATCATCGCGGCATCCCGAACCTGAGAGGAACTCGTGGGCGCTCACGCTGCGCCGGTCGAGCGCTCGTCGGCGCCGAAGCTCGAGGAGATGCACAAGCTCAGGAACTCTCTGCGGGCCTCGCGATCAGGCCGTTCTGCTGACCGGCGTCGTGCAGTCTGTGGCGCCTAGCCTGCCCGCCTGGTGGCTCGACGAGGCACTCGCCGCCGAGGGGGACGCACCCGACGCGTCGCCGCTCGAGGGGGACGTCGAGGCCGACGTCGCCATCGTCGGGGGAGGGTACACGGGGCTCTGGACCGCTCTCGCGCTTCGCGAGCGCGAGCCGGGCCTGCGGATCGCCGTGCTCGAGGCCGAGGTCTGCGGCTGGGGCCCGAGCGGGCGGAACGGCGGCTTCCTGCACGGCTACTGGACGCGGCTCGCC
>Ga0209321_10002041_pt1 | contig 13659 bp, 14 predicted proteins | sample Rifsed16ft4_FD_184012 | JGI IMG/M metagenome (GOLD analysis project Ga0209321, IMG submission 184012) | Soil microbial communities from Rifle, Colorado, USA - sediment 16ft 4 - CSP-I_5_4 (version 2) | ecosystem: Environmental > Terrestrial > Deep subsurface > Rock core/Sediment | place: Rifle... | reverse complement strand
ATCAAGAGTGCGGAAGATACTTGATTACAGGAACAGCACTCAGCCCCATTCATTACCTTCTGCTGGTTGCATATTCAAAAACCCGCAAAAAATTTCTGCGGGGAGATTAATTGATGATCTTGGCTTAAAGGGGGTCAGAGTAAGAGGCGCAATGATATCTGAAAAACACGCAAATTTTATTGTTAATATAGGTAATGCTACTGCGAAGGATGTTATTACATTGATGGAATTGGTAAAGGACAAGGTCAAGGAGGAGCGGAATCTCTTTCTTGAGCCTGAAATTGTCATACTTGGAGAAGAATGAAAAACAGCGCATTGAAAAGAAAGAGGATAGGTGTGATTTACGGAGGATCGTCGGCTGAACGCAAGGTTTCTCTGATTACGGGCAGGGCAGTGCTTTCTGCGTTGAAGCGGCTTGGCTATAATGCCGCTGGAATTAACGCCGGGAAAGATCTTCCCTATGTACTGAAAAAGAAAAAAATTGAGGTTGTTTTCAATGCCATGCACGGAGGCTTTGGCGAAAATGGGTGCATTCAGGGAATGCTGGAACTGCTCCGGATACCTTATACCGGCTCGGGTGTTCTATCAAGCAGTCTGGGAATGAACAAGATTGCATCCAAAAAGATCTTTCTGTCATCCGGAATACCTACTCCGGACTTTGTTCTTGTGACCGCCGGAGATGAAATAATGGATCTGAGGTTGGATTATCCGGCAGTTGTTAAACCCGTTAATGAGGGGTCAAGCATAGGTGTCAGTATTGTGAAAGGTCAGGGGAAATTAATGGAAGGGCTGGATAATGCATTCAAATATTCAACCCGGGCAATAGTGGAAAAATATATTGATGGCAAGGAGATTACCGTTGGCATACTTGACAGGGAACCTCTTGGAGCAATGGAGGTTATTCCAAAGGGCGGGTTCCTTGATTACACCACTAAATATACCCCTGGAATGGAGGAATTTATAATGCCGGCGCCTTTAAAAAATGATGCATACGACAAATGCCTGGACATTGCCTTCGCAGCGCACAACGCACTCCATTGCAGCGGTTACAGCCGCGTTGACGCAAGGTTCACGCCCGACGGAAGGATATATATACTTGAGGTTAATACGTTGCCTGGACTTACAGGGCTTAGTTATCTTCCAAAGATTGCCGAATACAGAGGTATAAATTACGAGGGGCTTGTTGAAAGGATACTCCTTTCTGCAGGATTAAAAGGTGAATAAATTATGATCTTCAGAAAGAGAAATAAAAAATTGAAAAAGGATTTTATAAAGCGGAAGATGATTGATTTGTTTCGCGTTTCTCTTCAGATAACCGGCCTCGTTATATTTATTGCATTGATCTGGGGGGCATACACATTTTTTCTTACATCTCCTTATTTTGCCATAAAGAAAATAGAAGTAAGTGGTGTGCGGCAGGTTGATCGGGGCGACATTGAAGAATTTCTTAGCGTAACGGAGGGCAGCAATATATTTACCGCAGATGTTAACGCATTGCGTCAAAAAGTGGAAGCATACCCCTGGATTGATAAAGCAGAAGTGACAAGGATCCTTCCTGATTCCATTCTTGTGGAAATAGAAGAACATGTTCCTGTTGCCCTTGTCAGCCTTCAGGGCGGCCTCTATTTCCTTGATAGTAACGCCAAGGTTTTTAAAAGCGTTGAGTCAGGAGAATTGGTTGATTTTCCGGTTATAACAAGCGGCAATATGAGTCAGTTGAAACTTACCGATATACAAAGAGCTTATGATTTTCTGAAGTTTGTTGCAGAGTTTGACAGTGGATTCGCAGAAACTATTTCGGAACTGAATTTCACATTCCCTCACAGGCTGAATATATATACAAAAGGTTTACAGATTGTAATAAATGACAGCCATCCAATGGAAAGCATGCTTAACATTAAGAGAATCAGGGTATGGGCAAAAAAAATGGGAATTGTTCCTGTATTTATAGACATTGTTTCGGAGCGGAAGGCGGTCGCAAAATTAAGAAAAATTAATAATAACTTTAATATAAATTCTTTGCCTCGTGCGAGGAACGAGAAGGCAGGTGAGATCAATGGCTAAGAAAAGCAATTTAATCGTAGGCCTTGATATTGGTACCACAAAGATCTGTACCATTGTTGGAGAAGAGAAAGACGACGGTGTTGAGATTATCGGGATAGGCTCTTTTGTTTCAAAAGGCTTGCGAAAAGGCGTTGTGATAAACATTGATGCTACCGTTCACTCTATCAAAAAGGCTGTGGAGGAAGCAGAACTTATGGCTGGGTGCGAGATTTACAAGGTTTTTACCGGGATTGCAGGGGGGCATATTAAGGGAATTACGAGCCACGGCGTGGTTGCTGCGAAGGATGGCGAGGTAAAGGAGAGTGATATCAAAAGGGTTGTGGATGCTGCAAGGGCAGTAGCAATACCGCAGGAGCGGGAAGTTATTCATATTCTTCCGCAGGAGTTTATTCTTGATGGCCAGGATGGAATAAGGGAGCCGCTCGGAATGAGCGGCGTAAGGCTTGAGGCAAAGGTGTACATAGTTACTGCAGCTGTGGCATCTGCGGAAAATATAATAAAATGCTGTCACAGGGCGGGATTGAATGTTGCCGATATTGTCCTCCAGCCAATTGCTTCTGCCGAAGCAGTTCTGACTCAGGAAGAAAAGGATCTGGGCGTTGTCCTTCTGGATATAGGCGGAGGCACTACGGATATTGCTATCTACTATCAAGGCGGTGTTAGGCACATTGCTGTGATAGCTATAGGAGGAAACCATGTTACAAATGATATTGCTACCGGGCTAAGGACCCCTGCAAGCGAGGCCGAGAAAATAAAGAAGGAACACGGCACTGCGAGCAGTGAGATAGTGAAAGAAGAGGAAATGATTGAGGTTCAACCGGTTGGAGGGAGGGCGCCGCGGCAGGTATCCAAGACAACGATCACTCAGATTATAGAACCACGCATTGAAGAGATTCTTATGCTTGCGCAGAGGGAGATTGTTAAATCAGGATACGAAAACCTTCTTGCTTCCGGCGCTGTGCTTACCGGCGGGACAGCCCTTCTGAACGGAATCAGCGATGTTGCCGAGGAGATCCTGAATATGCCGGTAAGGTTAGGGACACCTATTAATATTGGCGGACTCGTGGATATTGTGAACAACCCCATGTACGCAACCGGAGTGGGATTGGTATTCTACGGGGTTAAGAACGAGGGCAAAAACGGATTTAACATCCGCGGAAATGAAAATCTATTCAGTAAGATAAAGATAAAAATGAAGGGTTGGTTTAAAGATATTGTTTGAAAAATTTTTTAAATATATATGGAGGTGAAACATGTTTGAATTAGAAGAAGATTTTTTACAATGCGAAAAACTCAAGGTAGTCGGTGTAGGCGGTGCGGGTGGCAATGCAATTGACACAATGATTTCTGCCAGTCTCTCCGGGGTTGAATTTATTGCCGCGAATACCGATCAACAATCTCTCAGAAATAACACTGCACCGCTGAAAGTGCAACTGGGCGTGGAGTCAACAAGAGGTAAAGGCGCAGGGGGCAATCCGGAAATGGGAAAGAAGGCTGCCGAAGAGTCTGCAGAGGCAATAAAAGAGGCGATTGAAGGGAGCGATATGGTCTTTGTAACCGCAGGCATGGGCGGTGGCACCGGGACGGGCGGCGCACCGGTTTTTGCAAATATTGCACGGGAAATGGGCGCTCTTACTGTAGGTGTAGTTACTAAGCCGTTTATCGCTGAAGGCAGGAAGAGGATGTTGCAGGCTGAGGCTGGCATTGAAGAATTGAAAAAGGTGGTTCATACGCTTATCACAATTCCAAACCAGAGATTGCTTACAATTTTTGGAAAGAACACCACCCTCCTGGAGGCTTATAAAAAAGCTGACGAAGTCCTTTTGCACGCAGTCCGCGGTATTTCTGACCTGATTACAAAGCCCGGGCATGTCAATCTTGATTTTGCCGATGTGCGCGCAGTTATGAGTGAAATGGGGATGGCTATGATGGGAATGGGAGCGGCAAGCGGGGAAAATAGGGCATCAGAAGCGGTAAGGAAGGCGATAAACAGCCCGCTGCTTGAGGATATTTCCATTCAGGGCGCAAAGGGCGTGATAGTAAATATAACCACCAATAGGGATTTTAAGACATTTGAACTGGAAGAAATTCTCGGATTGATTCAGAAAGAGGTTGGCAACGACAACTGTCACATCTATCATGGATGGGTCATAGATGATGGATTTGATGATCAGATAAATGTAACGGTTATAGCTGCCGGTTTCGGGGCAGAGGACAGAAAGAGAATCCTTATGCCGGTTTCCAGTGCGCAGCGGGATAATAAGGATATTCCCACTTATATCAGGAAGGGCAAGATAGTAGAGTCAAACCAGCATAACCTTAAGGTTATTACGCTTCCCGATAATGAGGAGGATGAACTTGATATTCCGGCATTTTTAAGGAGGCAGGCAGACTGATTGCTGTTATAAATTAATTCCTCTCTCTCTTTATAAAATGGATCGTTCCGCCATGAGCGATTATCTTGCCGTTTTTGTCAGTTACAGTTGCTTCTGCGATGGCTATGTTTTTCCCCCGGTGTATAATTTTCCCGAGTCCCGTTAGCGTCCCGTCTCTTGCCGGCGCTATGTAACTTGTTTTCAGGTCAACAGTTACAGAAATTTCATCTATTTCCATTTTTGTTACGATGGCAAGACTGCAGGCTGAGTCTATCAGTGATGCAATACCTCCGCCGTGAAGCGTGCCGTAAAGATTTTTGAGATTATCTCCGGATTTCATGATTACTTTTGATGTGCCATCTCCGTATTCAACTAATTCCAGACACATGTGTTTGTAGAACGGCGATGTGTTTACCGCAAATTTGACCGTCTCCATAAATCTTTTTTTCTCTTTTGAATTCATTGTTCCCTCACTTTATTTTTCTGTAGATTACCATCTTTTTTATTGTTTTAACAGATTCATAATTTTTTTCTATAAATTTTACAAGATTGTTTTCAGGGTCTATAAGATCGCCCGCAAGAGGATAATGCGAATTTTCCCCCTGTTCCTTAATAAATCTGTCATATCCATCGTACAGGATGTAGCCAATGTTGTTCTTCTTAATTTCTTCAATTACTTCATCCATCTGCCTGTTTGTGTTATACCCCGGGATAAAACCATCGTATTTCGTAAAATTCTTTTTGCCGGGAAGAAAATAGAAAAAGGTTGACCAGGTATAAATGAATATATTTTCCCCTTTAATCTCATCTTCTATATAAGCAAGGGTATCCCTGTAATATGCATACTCATCAGTATTATTAGTAAAAATAACGCCTCTTTTTGCAATGACAGGGAAAATATATCCTGATGCTTCTTTAATCTTGTTTAAACTGCCCAATAAGCTGTTTGCTATGAATGAAACCGCAATTGCTGCTGCAATGGCGGAAATCACGAGCGAACGCAGATTCTTCTGCTTTGGCTGCAGATAAATATCCTGCAGGCAGAGGGAAAAGAGTATTACGATTGGTTGGAAGACAAAGAGAATGTGGGAGTCGTCGGGGCGGGGAAGGACAGCGAAGACAAATAGCAGAATGGATGTAATGTAATAGAGGAAAAAAGTTCTGTCTGTTTTACCTCTGTCTGTTCCACGGTTTGAGTACAGTGTTCTGAGCAGGGTTAATCCTCCGTGGACGATTACAAACAGCGGGAGATACGCGATAAGTAAAAAATTCCGCGCTTTGAGCAGGTTTTCGGGAAAACCGAATTCCCGGAAAAAATAAGATATATATCGTTTGCTGGAATAGCAATAAGCCGGATATGAATTGAATGGCAGGTATCCCTCATAGACCCAGACGAAGCAATCGTAAAGCATATTTTTTAAGCTGCCGCTGAAGAACAAATATAGGGAAAATGGTATCATTATGCTTGCAAATCCGGCCATCAGCCAAAGACAGGGTTTTATCAAATTTTCTTTGTAATAAAAATAGCTGAAAATAAGGGTTGACAGAATCGCAAGCAACAATAAGGCTCCCTTGTGTTGCAGGGAAATAAATGTCAATCCTGCCAATAAGCCGGAAAAGAATATCATTAATAATGAATTTCTTTCGAAAGAAGAAACGGCTAAATTCACTGCCGCGAGCAAAAACAGGGTGCTGAGCCAATGGTGGGAATAGATCGGGAAAAACGGCATTGAAAACAGAAGGCAGTATGCTGCTGGCATCAGTGCAAAGAGCGGTTTTTCAATTATCCTGCGGCTCAGAATATAAGTCAGGGTTATTATAAGGCTTCCAATGAGAGCAGTGGCGAGGGTGATAATATAATACTTTATCCCGAATATAAAGAAGAGCAGCGCGGCGAGGTACATTGAGCCTGGAGTTATGAACTGAAAAAAATCCCTGTAGGGGACCTGACCGTTCAAAATCCTATCTGCTCCTGCAAGGAGATTAAACTCATCTCCGGTTAATGGGTGCATCCGCTGGAGGAAGAAATAAAATGCAAAACTAATAAGGAATACTAATACAGGTATAACCCTGCCGGGTTTTAAGATCACTTAGCCTCCATTTTTTATAGTTTATTGTTTTTATTTGTTTTTGCAAAAGTTTTTAAGAATAACAGTTTTTCTTGACCTTATTTCAACCATGTGATATCTAATAAATAATGCGTGTTTCTGGTGGTATAGCGCGTGGACGCAGGCTTAAAACACTGAAACACAGAATCCTCAGACCTACTACCGAGAGAGTCCGGCAGGCGATTTTTAACATACTTGGCAGTGAAAGAATAGAAAACAAGGATGTGCTTGACCTGTTTGCGGGCAGTGGTGCGCTGGGAATTGATGCTATAAGCAGGGGTGCGGTCCGCGCGGAATTTGTTGAACAGAACAAAATTATGTGCAATTTGATAAAGAAAAATCTGGCAGAACTAAGGCTGTTGAAATATACTAAAGTGCGGCATGGAGATGTTTTAAAGGAGATTGAAACCATATTGAATGAAGGGAAAAAATTTGGACTGATATTCGCTGATCCGCCATACGGGGAGGGATTTGTGAATAAGGTTTTATCGCAGGTAGCCTCAGGAGATATCTTAGAAAAAGAAGGAGTTTTTGTATTGGAGCATTCCAAGAACGAGATGCCGGAACCAGCGTACGGGAACATTGTTAAAGTATTCTCGCGCAGGTACGGCGATACATTAGTGTCTTTGTTTGCAAGGGGACAGTATGATATCTAACAGAGTGGCAATCTATCCGGGCACATTTGATCCTCCGACATACGGGCATATCAATATTATTGAGAGGGGATTGAATGTTTTTGAAAAAATAATTATCGCTGTGGCAGAGGATAGCGTTAAGGATCCTCTTTTTACTGCAAAAGAGCGTGTTGAAATTATAAAGGAGATATTTCCCGGTAAAAAGAATGTTACAGTGAAAGTATTCAATGGCCTGCTTGTAAATTATGCCCGGAAGGTAAATGCCAAGGTGATTCTCCGGGGACTACGTACTGTTGCTGATTTTGAATATGAACTGCAGATGGCGCTTGCAAACAAAAAACTTGATGGCGAGATAGAAACAGTCTTTATGATGACCGAGGAGTATCTGTCCTATTTCAGCTCTTCGTTGATAAAGGAGATAGCAAAATTGGGCGGAGATCCTGCCGGAATGGTTCCGGAAATTGTCGCCCGCAAGCTTAAAAAGAAAATTCAGGGATAAAATTAAATAGAGGAGGATTAAAATGCCAAAAGGATTATCTAAAAGGGCGGCAAACATTAAACCATCTCCCACGCTTGCAGTTGACGCAAAGGCAAAGGCGCTGAAAGCGCAGGGTGTGGATGTTGTGGGTTTTGGGGCTGGCGAACCGGATTTTGATACGCCGGACAATATAAAAGAGTTCGCTATTAAAGCCATAAGGGACGGTTTTACAAAGTATTGTCCGGTGGATGGAACGCCTGATTTAAAGAAGGCTGTTATTACAAGGATTAATACGGATTATGGTGTGGAATACAAACCTGAAGAAATAATCGTTTCCTGCGGGGGAAAGCATTCACTTTATAATATAGCCCAGGCATTATTTGAAAAGGGAGACGAGATATTAATCCCTTCTCCGTACTGGGTATCCTATCCGGACATTGTGATGCTTGCTGACGCAAAACCTAAGTTTATAAAAACAAAGGAAAGCTCAGGGTTTAAAATAATCCCGGAACAACTTAAGAAAGCGATTAAAAAGAGAACAAGGGCTTTAATTCTCAACAGCCCTTCAAATCCCACAGGCGCCACTTACACCGAAGACGAACTCAAGCCGATTCTTGAAATAGCGTTGAATGCCGATATCTGGATTATTTCCGATGAGATATACGATAAACTTGTCTATGATGGGTTAAAATACAGATCCATTCCATCGTTTGGAGAAGAAGTTAAAAAGAGGACGTTGCTTGTAAACGGAGTATCCAAAGCATACGCAATGACCGGCTGGCGTATAGGTTATACGGCTGGAGATGCAAAGGTCGTTAAGGCAATGGCGAATATCCAGAGTCAGTCCACATCAAATCCCGCTTCAATATCCCTCAAAGCGGCAACAGAGGCATTCATTGGCCCGCAGGATTTCGTGGAGAAAATGCGCATAAAATTTGATGAACGCAGAAAATACATAGTAAAAACCCTCAATTCAATAAAGGGTATATCCTGTTCCATGCCGCCGGGATCCTTCTATGTTTTCCCAAAGATCTCAAGGCTTTTCGGCAAATCATATAACGGAAAGCAAATAGGAAATTCCATGGAGTTGGCGGAATTTCTGCTTGATGTGGCAAAGGTTGCGGTAGTGCCTGGTGCGCCCTTCGGCGATGACAGGTATATGAGGCTTTCCTATGCGACCTCAATGGAGAATATCACGAAAGGGCTGGAGCGAATCAGAGAGACAGTTGATAAACTGAAATAAGTTTTTTCCTCTTGACATTTTTCACAGGTTTTATATATTATTGTAAATGTTTCCCCGCTTGGGCATAACCGGAAATGCAAGAGTAAAAAATCTGATACTCCTTTCGGTTGTTTTAGCAGCAGGATATTTCGGGTTTAAGTTTGTCCCGCATTACATTGATTATTACAGGGTAAGGAATATGTTCGCTGCGGAGGCAAATACTGGCAGGAATATGCCAGTGGAATATATCAAGGGCAATGTGCTTCGGAAGGTTAAAGAGCTTAATCTGCCGGTTCCTGAAGAAAATGTAGTGGTTGAAATGGAGGATAAAACGGTAAGAATCTATGCGAACTATAGTGTTATTGTGGGATTCCTGTTTGGTTATTATACAGAACTGGAGTTTGCACCCTATGTGGAGAAGGATTTCAAATGAATGCAATGCAGAAGGAAAACTTCTAAGCCTTCTCTTATGCCGGGAGAAGGCTTTTTTTTAAATTGAGGAGAATATTATGAATGAAATCTTAAATGCCTCTGAGATGAAAAGGATAATAATGCGTATGTATCACGAATTTGTTGAGGATGTCCAGGATCTAAAAAAAGTATCGCTTATCGGCATCAGGAGCGGGGGAGTTTTCCTTGCGGAGAGATTAAAACAGTATCTTAAGGAATTTGATGATCTGCAAGTGGATATGGGGTTTCTTGATATAACCCTTTACAGGGATGATCTCTCCCGTCTCGGATACCTGCCGACACTCAAAAAAACGGATATTCAGTTTTCCATTGATAACAGGATAATTCTGCTTGTTGATGATGTAATTTATTCCGGAAGGACAATCCGTGCGGCCATGGATGCCCTTATTGACTTTGGCAGGCCTGCGGTGATCAAACTTGCTGTCCTGATAGACAGGGGAGGCAGGGAATTGCCGATCCAGCCCGATTACACAGGAAGGAAAATAACCGCAAAAAAGAATGAGATAATAGATGTGCATTTTAAAGAACAGGGCTACAAGGAGGATTGTGTTGTTTTAAGGAAAAAATGATGGCAAAAACAGTAGATAAAAAGATTCTTCAGGCAAAAAATATTATTGACATTGAAACGATGAATGTTGAAGATATCTCGCTGATTCTTGATACTGCTTTGTCAATGAAAGAGATAATGTCGCGGGATATAAAAAAGGTTCCCGCACTTCGGGGAAAGATGATCGCCAATATGTTCTTTGAGTCGAGCACGAGGACGAGGACATCCTTTGAGATTGCAGCGAAGATGCTTTCCGCGGATACTGTATCCTTTACCGCTTCAGGGAGCAGCATGTCAAAGGGGGAAACGCTGCTTGATACTGTCAGGAATATTATCGCCATGGGGCCCGACCTGCTGGTTATGCGGCACGCTTCCTCCGGAGCGCCATATTTTGTTGCGAAAAATATAAATATTCCGGTAATTAATGCCGGTGACGGAAGGCACGAGCACCCTAGTCAAGCTTTGCTTGATCTCTTCACTGTCCGGGAGAAAAAGGGAAAACTTAAAGGGTTGAAAGTATCTATAGTAGGGGATATCCTGCACAGCAGGGTTGCACGGTCTGATATTTACGCATTCAAGAAGATGGGTGCAAATGTCCGGTTGGTTGGCCCTCCCGCATTTATCCCTGATTATTTCAGGCAATTTGGTGCGGAGATTTTCTATGATATGGAAAAAGGAATCAAGGACGCAGATGTGATAATAATGCTGAGGATTCAGATTGAAAGACAGGGCAAAAACTTTTTCCCTGATATCCGGGAGTATTACGAATTGTACGGACTCAAAGAAAACATTCTTTGTTTTGCCAAGGATGATCTGCTCGTAATGCATCCTGGTCCGCTTAACAGGGGCGTGGAGATTGATTCGGAGGTTGCGGACGGAAAGCATTCTGTGATACTTGACCAGGTTACGAATGGGGTTGCTGTTCGGGCAGCGCTCCTTTATCTATTGCTCGGGAGCAGGACTGATGAAAATATTGATTAAGAACGGACATGTTGTTGACCCTGCCAATGGTATAGAGGGCAAGCGCGATCTGCTTGTGGTTGATGGAATAATTTCCAGGATTGCGGAAACCGGGTCATTAAATTCCAAGGGCGCTGAAACGGTTAATGCAAAGGGTTTGCTTGTGCTCCCCGGATTCATAGATCTTCATTCTCATCTCAGGGAGCCTGGATACGAATACAAGGAGACAATTGAGACTGGCGGAAAATCAGCCGTTGCCGGGGGATTCACATCTATCTGCTGCATGGCAAATACCTCCCCTGTCAATGATAATGCTTCGGTTACCCGATATATAATGGATAAGCAGAAAAAAGCCGGATTTGCAAATGTTTTTCCTGTGGGGGCAATAACCAAGGGCCTGAAGGGGTCAGAACTGTCGGAGATAGGCGGTATGGTAAAGGCTGGGATCGTAGCAATTTCTGATGATGCTGAACCGGTGATGAATAGCCTTGTAATGCGAAGGGCAATGGAGTATTCTAAAATATTCGGTATTCCTCTGTTTTCTCACTGCGAGGATCTGAGTCTTGGCGATGAAGGAGTTATGAACGAAGGGATAATCTCAACCTTGCTCGGGTTAAAAGGAATGACATCCGAGTCTGAATTTAACATGATTCAAAGGGATATAAACCTTGCATGTCTTACAGGAGCGAGACTCCATATTTCCCATGTAAGCACTGCTTCCGGTGTTTCCGCAATCAGGGAAGCGAAAAAAAGAGGGATAAAGGTTACTTCAGAGGTTACACCGCATCACCTTATGCTTACCGAGGATGCTGTCAGAGGCTATGGTACTAATTTCAAAATGAAGCCCCCTCTACGCACAAAACAGGATGTTGAATCATTGGAGGAGGGACTTGCAGATGGGACAATTGACTCTTTTGCTACAGACCACGCTCCACATGCAATAGTGGATAAGCAGGTTGAATTTGACAGGGCATCGTTCGGGATAGTGGGATTTGAAACGGCATTTCCGCTGTTGCTCACCCTGGTTAAAAGGAGGGTTATTACGTTAAATAAATTAATTGAAAAGTTGACGGTGAGTCCCGCAGGAATAATCAGAAAAAACAAGGGAACCCTTTCCTGCGGAGCGGACGCCGATATTGTACTGGCGGATCCTGACAGGGAATATACAATAGATGTAAAAAAGTTTTATTCAAAGGGAACAAATTCGCCCTTTGACGGCTGGAAGGTCAAGGGCAGCATTGAAAGGGTTTTTGTAAGCGGCAGGCTTGTTTTTTCAAGGGGGGGATAAGAGTGTCCAGTAAGGCGATCCTTGCCCTTTCCGACGGGATATATTTTACCGGCAATTCTTTTGGCGCTCCCGGGGTAGCTTCAGGCGAGGTTGTATTTAATACCTCAATGACCGGCTATCAGGAGATTCTGACCGATCCTTCATACAAGGGACAAATTGTAATGATGACATATACTCAGATAGGCAATACAGGCATTAATGATGAGGATATAGAATCGGTTCGCCCGCATCTTGATGGGTTCATTGTGAAGGAATATCAGGAAATACCCTCTAACTGGCGGGCAAAGAAATCCCTTGGTGAATATCTGAAGGCGCACCGGATAGTCGGGATTGAAGGAATTGATACCCGGAATCTCACTCGCCATATCCGTGATAAGGGTGCGCAGATCGGCGTTATTTCAACTGAGCACGATAATCCGAACGAGGTAATTAATCTTGCTAAGAAAGCTCCCGGGTTAATCGGCAGGGATCTTGTAAAGGAAGTTACCTGCAAATCGCCGTATAAATGGGATCAGGGTGCATGGGATATTTTCACTGGATATGGAAAAAGGCAAGCAAGGGCTTCTTGTCCAAAAGTAGTGGCATTTGATCTCGGGATTAAATTTAATATCCTTAGAAATATGGTGGAGAACGGCTTTGATGTTATGGTAGTGCCAGCCGGAACAACGGCAGAGCAGGTCCTTGATAGTAATCCCGACGGCATATTTCTCTCCAATGGGCCGGGTGATCCCGAGGGCGTCCCGCATGTAATTGACGAAGTAAGGAAATTGCTTGGCAGGAAGCCTATCTTCGGTATATGCCTGGGGCATCAGATCCTGGGGTTGGCATTTGGCGGCGGGACATACAAACTTAAATTCGGACACCATGGCGCAAATCATCCAGTGAAGGACATAATTGCGGAGCGAATTGAAATAACAACCCAGAACCACGGTTTTGCTGTTGATAAAGATGGTCTGCCGGACGATATAAAAATTACACACATAAATCTTAACGACCATACAGTTGAAGGTCTTGCGCATAAGGATCTTCCGGTATTTTCTGTCCAGTATCATCCGGAGGCTTCAGGCGGCCCCCATGACGCTCGGCATCTATTTAATAAGTTCCGTATTATGATTGAAGAGGGAATAAGTGGAATTAACGCACTCAGCAAATAGTCATTTTTACGGAGAATTTGAGAAATATTATGAGCGGTTCATTGAGGTTGTCGCATCGTCATTTTCTGACGAATTCGTTCTCAGCGCACGGAATGAGTTCTTTGCCCTTTCCGGGCAGATTACAGAGGAGGATCTTTCTTACGAGCAGAGGCTGGCATGGTTTATGGAATGGTTTATTTTTGATTATTGCAAGGACGGGAGGGTCCCCGGTCGTGTTTTTTTGGAAAAATGCGGAGATCTGTCAGCAGTGGAAAGAGAAATTTACTCAAACTTTATGAATTTTAATAAAGGACTTTTTTTAATTAAGAATAATTATACTGAGAAGATTGCAGTGCGGGAACTGTTTACAAAAAAAGG
>Ga0209321_10002034_pt1 | contig 13688 bp, 13 predicted proteins | sample Rifsed16ft4_FD_184012 | JGI IMG/M metagenome (GOLD analysis project Ga0209321, IMG submission 184012) | Soil microbial communities from Rifle, Colorado, USA - sediment 16ft 4 - CSP-I_5_4 (version 2) | ecosystem: Environmental > Terrestrial > Deep subsurface > Rock core/Sediment | place: Rifle... | reverse complement strand
CGAGCGACGGGCGATTCGACCCGGCGGTCGGCGCCGCGTCCGAGCTGTGGGACGTGCTGAATCGCCACGAGCCGCCCCCGGCGGACCGGGTGCGCCGGCTCGCCGGCCGCGGCTTCTGGCGCAAGGTGGACCTCGGCACACTCGCGGGCGCGAGCGTCGTGCGGTTCGAGGACCCCGACCTGCACCTCGACCTCGGCGGGATCGCGAAGGGCTACGGCATAGACCGCGCCGCGAACGCGCTGCGCGCGCGGGGCATCGAACACGCCATCGTGACGGTGGGAGGCGACCTCTACGCGCTCGGCGGATCACCGGACGGCGGACCCTGGAAGGTCGGCATCCGTGACCCGCACGAACCGCGCTCGCTCGCCGCGACGCTCGACGTGTCGGACCGGGCCGTGGCGACGAGCGGCGACTACGAGCGATTCTTCCGGTGGCGCGGCACGCGGTACCACCACCTGATTGACCCGGCGACGGCGGCGCCGCGCCGCAGCGCATTCCACAGCGTGACCGTGCTCGCCGGCCACTGCATGGACGCCGATGCCGCGGCGACGAGTGTTTTCGGGCTCCCGCGCGAGGCGGCGGTCCGGGTGACGCGCCGGCTGGTGAGTGACGCGGACGTGATTCCGCTGACCTGACTGAGGAGGACGCGATGAAGAGCGCCACGCTGTTCTGCAGCGCCTGCGACCGCCAGGTGCGGGTGATGATCACCGAGGCGCCGCTCCACGACGGGCAGGCCACGCTGCACGACGAGGAAGTCGTCTGCCTCGAGATCGGCGATCGGTGCACCGGGAAGCTCTGCCCGCTCGGCGCCGTCGAGCCGAACGCGATGGTCGCGCGCCTGGTCCGGAACGGGATCCCCACGGAAGGGCTCCATACCGTGCAAGCCGTCTGCCCGACGTGTGGCGCGGAGGCGGAGATGGTGCTCTACGGGGCCGGCCGCGCGGCCTGTACGGTGTGCGGCACGAGCGCGCGCTGGACGCTCGAGCACGCGGAGCCGGATTAACGGCAGACATCAGACATCTGACGTCTGACGTCTGATGTCCGCCGTCTGACGTCCGCTCTTAGAAGATCTTGTCGTCCCTGACGAGGAGCACTCTCGCCCGGCGGGTCACGGTCCCGTTCCGGTAGTCGAACGGCACCTCGATGCGTGCGCCGGAGAACGTGCCGGCGAGGATGGTGAGCCCGCCGCCGCCGCGTTTCGGGTCGGGCACGAAGCGGAGCGCGTTCCCCGCCGCGGACCAGCTGCCGTAGACCGTCATCTTCCGGATCGGATCCTGGCTGAGCCGCTCGCCCTTGGTGGCGAGCGTCTGCCGGTAGCGCAGCGCGGCCCGGAACTCGTGGTTCGGCCGGATGGTGAGGATCAGCTCCTCGAACTCGATGAGGTACTGCACTCCCGTCGAGTCGGTGGCCTTGTCGGCGACGGGCAGCGGCTTGCCGTTGAGGCGCGCGGAGACGTAGCTGGCGATCGCGGGCTCGGCGGGGCGTGGTGCGGCGGCCGCTGGTGACTGGCCGGCCGGCGCGGGGCCGCGCAGCCCGCTGCCGCTCGCCACGATCGCCGCGAGGAGAATCCTGCTCACGCTGGGCATCGGCCTCAAGCTAGAGCGCGAGCGAGGCCCGTTCCAGTCGTCGCTGCCGCGCGTGGTTTCGCTCACGCGTGCGTTCGCGTGGTGACGCGAATTCCGGCGCGGCCGCCATCCTTCTACGGTGCTCGCCGCCGTCCGCTCCGCCGCTGTCCTCGGCATCGAGGCCTATGACGTCACCGTCGAGGTGGACGTCGCGGCCGGGCTCCCGATGTGGACCATCGTCGGCCTGGCGTCGAGCGCGGTGAAGGAGGCGCGCGAACGCGTCACGGCGGCGGTCACCAACTCGGGGTTCGACCTGCCGTCGCGCCGCGTGACCGTGAATCTCTCGCCGGCCGACGTCCGGAAGGACGGGACCGCCTTCGACCTCCCGATCGCGCTCGGCCTGCTCGTCGCCACGGGGCAGCTCGATGCGGCGGCGCTCGCCGGTCTTCTCGTCGCGGGCGAGCTCGGGCTGGACGGCGCCATCCGGCCCATTCGCGGCGCGCTGTCGCTCGCCCGCAGGGCGGCGCGCGGCGCGGCGCGCGCGCTCGTGATCCCCGAGAGCAACGCCGCGGAGGCGGGGCTCGTGACGCAGGCGCGGCTCTCGACCGCGCCGACGCTTCGCGCGCTCGTGGACGCGCTCCGGGCCAACACGCTGCCCCGCGCCGCGCAGGCCCCGGCCCCGATGGCGGCGTTCGACGCGGCGCTCGATTTCGCTGACGTCATCGGCCAGCCGGTCGCCAAGCGCGCGCTCGAGATCGCCGCCGCCGGCGGGCACAATCTCCTGATGGTGGGCCCGCCCGGGGCGGGGAAGACGATGCTCGCGCGGCGACTTCCGGGCATCCTGCCCGCGCTCACGGAGGACGAACTGCTCGAGGTCGTGGCGGTCCACTCGGTGGGCGGACTTCTCCCGCCCGGCACCCTGCCCAGCCTCACGCCACCCTTCCGCGCGCCACACCACACGGTCTCGATGGCCGGGCTCATCGGCGGCGGTCCGGGCCCCCGGCCCGGCGAGGTGAGTCTGGCGCATCGCGGCGTGCTCTTCCTCGACGAAGTGCTGGAGCTGCCGCGGCACGTGCTGGACGCGATGCGGCAGCCGCTCGAGGACGGCCGCGTCGTGATCGCGCGCGCCGCGCACGCGGTGGCGTTCCCCGCGCGCTTTCAGCTCGTGGGCGCGGCGAATCCCTGCCCCTGCGGCAAGGCGGCCGACGCGAACGGCGCCTGCCGCTGCTCCGCCGCCGACATCGAGCGCTATCGCACGCGCCTCTCCGGGCCGCTCGCCGACCGCATTGACCTCCACGTGCACGTGGGCGCGGTCTCGCTCGCCGCGCTCGGCGCGGCGAACGGGGAGGAGTCCTCGGCGGCGGTCCGCGCGCGCGTGGAGGCGGCGCGCGAGCGGCAGCGCGAGCGCTATCTCACCCTGGGCGGCGTGCACGTGAACGCGGAAGCGCCCGGGCGGTGGCTTCTGGCCGAGGGCCGCCTCACCGACGTCGGGCGAGCGCTTCTCGAGCAGGCCGCGACGCGGCTCGGCCTGAGTGCCCGGGGGTTCCACCGCGCGCTGCGCGTCGCGCGCACGATCGCCGATCTGGACGGCGTGGCCGAGGTCGGCGACTCGGCGGTGGCGGAGGCAGTCAGGTACCGAGCGAACCAGGCGAGCGACGTCCGTCGGCCGTCAGACTGACGACGACGCGCCCTTGATCTCGTCAATCACGCGCCGGAGTTCCCGCGTGAGCACGTCCGCAGGGAACGGCTTCTGGACGAATCCGAGGCCGGGCTTGTGCGGCTTGCGTTCCACGATGTCCGGCGGGCCGTATGCCGTCGCGATCACGATCGGCAGCTTGGGCGCGTACGCCGAGAGCATCGTGAGCGTCTCGAGGCCATTGGTCGTCGGCATCGCGAGGTCGAGCGTCACCGCCGTGATCTCGCGCGCACGGTCGGCGAAGATGTGGATCGCCTCGGAGCCGTCGCGCGCCTCGAGCGTCTCGAATCCCGCCCTGCGCAGGAGCCTCACCAGCGCGCGGCGCACGGCTTCGTCGTCGTCCACGACGAGGATCGTCTCGGTCGGTGGCATGACTCGACGCTAGGGTGCGGCGGCGGCCCCCGCAAGGCGGGTGGCCGGCCTGGGTCAGGGCGCGCCGCGGTTCGGCGGCCGGCTCATCCGCCGCTCTCGCTCGAGCGGATACCGTGCTGCGTGTCCGTGGCCGGCGTGCACCCCTCCCCGCCGTTCCGTTCACGCTAGTTTTCTGCACATGCGCGCCGCGCCGCCCGACAAGGAGAACGCTCTCCACGAGTGGTTTCGCACCCGCGGCTCCGCCCTGATCGGCTTCAGTGGCGGCGTGGATTCGGCGTACCTCGCGTGCGTCGCGCGGGACGCCCTCGGGCCGGAGCGCGTGCTCGCGGTGATCGGACGCAGCGCGAGCTACCCGATGGAGCAGTGGACCCGCGCGCGCGAGGTGGCCGACCGCTTCGGGATTCCCGTGCTCGAGCTCGACACCGAGGAGCTGAGCGACCCGCGCTACACCGCGAATCCGGCCGACCGCTGTTACTTCTGCAAGACGGAGCTCTGGTCGAAGCTGGCGCCGCTCGCGCGCGCGCGCGCGCTGGCGGTCGTCGTGGACGGCACGAACGCCGACGACCTCGCCGGCCACCGCCCCGGCCGCCGGGCCGCCGCCGAGCATGGCGTCGCCTCGCCGCTCGCCGAACTCGGCTTCACGAAGGCCGAGATTCGCGAGCGGTCGCGCGCGCGCGGGATCCCGACCTGGTCGGAGCCCTCGTCGCCGTGTCTGTCGTCGCGCATTCCTTGGGGCACGGAGGTGACGCCGCTCCGCCTCGCGAAGGTCGAGGCCGCCGAGCGCGCGCTCCGCTCGCTCGGTGTCACGGGCGACCTCCGCGTGCGCTACTACGGAGAGACGGCGCGCGTGGAGCTGTCGCGCGAAGCGCTCGCGCACTGGCGTACGGAGGCGGGGCGCCGCGCGATCCGTGGCGCGGTCGCCGCGGCCGGGTTCGCGCGCATCGAGCTCGATCTGCGGGGGTACCGCTCCGGCTCGCTCAACGAGCGAAACGAACCGGCGGCCGTTGAAGTATTGGAGGGGGAGCGCACCACCGTCTCGTCTCCCGTCGCCCGGCCGTAGTCATGTTTTCCTGCCTTGGCAAACTCGGCTGCCTCGCGCTCGCGCTGCTCCTCGCCGCGGCGGCGTGGTTCACGCACGACGCCTGGTATCCCGCGTTGCGCGCGCGCCTCGTCGCGCCGCCGCCGCCGGTGGCGGAGGCCGCGTGGGAGCCGCTCACGCCGGCCGCCGCCGCGCGCGGACGCGCCGCCGCGGAGCGACTCTCCGAGCGCAGCGGACCCGTCTACGTGAATGTCGCCGCGGGCGATTTCGCCGCGTTCCTTCTCGACTCCGTGCTCGCCAGCCTGAGCGCGAGCGCCAGCGGCGCCGAGGCGCTGGCGCGCGACGACCGCCTCTACCTCCGCGCCCGGGCGAGCGTGGCGGAGCTGGGCGGCTCGAAGACGCTCGGCCCGCTCAGCGGCGTGATCACCGGCCGGCAAACGCTGACCCTTCGCGGCCGGCTCGAGGTGCTCAGGCCCGGGCGCGCGCAGTTCGTCGTGGACGAGGTTGCCATCGGGGAGCTGCGGCTGCCGTCGGCGGCGATCCCCCGGCTCATCGCGCGCGTCGCGGGCACCGCACGCGACTCGGCGAACGCGCCGGAGGCCGTGCTGGTCAAGGTGCCGCGCACGCTCGCGGACGTGCGGGTCGGGAAGGGCCGCGTCACGCTCTACAAGAACGTGCCGTGAGCCGCCGCATTCTGGTCGTGGACGACGAGCAGGGCATTCGCGCGGCACTCACGCAGCTCCTCGAGTTCGAGGGGTACGAGGTGCGCGGCGCGGCGGGCGGCGCGGAGGGCATCGGGCTCTACGAGCAGTGGCGCCCGGCGCTCGTCTTCCTCGACGTGAAGATGGCCGGCCTCGACGGACTCGAGACGCTCCGGCGGCTGCGCGAGAAGGACCCGGCCGCGATCGTCGTGATGATCAGCGGGCACGCCACCATCCAGAACGCGGTGGAGGCGACGCAGCTCGGCGCGTACGACATCCTCGAGAAACCGCTCGACACCGACCGGATTCTCGTGACATTGCGGAACGCGATCGGGCGGCTCGACCTGGCCGAGGAGAACGCGCGTCTCCGCGCGACGATCGAGTCGCGTTACGAGATCGTGGGCCGGTCGTACGCGGTCCGCGCGCTCATTGACGGGATCGAGAAAGTCGCTGCCACCAACGCCCGGGTGCTCATCTCGGGCGAGAACGGCACCGGGAAGGAACTGGTGGCGCGCGCGCTGCACCGGCGGTCGGCGCGCACGAAGAAGCCGTTCGTCGAGGTGAACTGCGCCGCGATCCCGGGCGAGCTGATCGAGAGCGAGCTCTTCGGCCACATGAAGGGCTCGTTCACCGGCGCGATCGTCGACCGCGCGGGGAAGTTCGAGCAGGCCGACGGGGGCACGCTCTTTCTCGACGAGGTGGGCGACATGTCGCTCGCGGCGCAGGCCAAGGTGCTGCGGGTGCTGCAGGACGGCGAGGTGACGCGCATCGGCGGTTCGAAGTCGCGCCGCGTGGATGTGCGCGTCATCGCCGCGACGAACAAGCGGATCGAGGACGAGATCGCCGCCGGCCGTTTCCGCGAAGACCTCTACTACCGCCTCAACGTCGTGCCGATTCAGGTCCCCCCGCTCCGGGAGCGGCGGGAGGACATCCCGCTCCTCATCGAGCACTTTCTCCGGCTGTTCGCCCGCGACGACAGCGTCGCGCCGCGCGGCGTGGATCAGGGGGCGATCGAACACCTCGCGCAGCTCGACTGGCCGGGCAACGTGCGCGAGCTGCGGAACACGATCGAGCGGCTGCTGATCCTCTCGACGGGCCCGCGGATCGCGCTCTCCGACGTCGAGCGCCTCGTAGGCGCCCGCTCCGCGGCGCCGGGCGGGCTCGGCGGGCTCGAGGAGTCCGGGACGTTCGAGGAGTTCAAGCTCGCGGCCGAGCGCGCGTTCCTCCTCGTCAAACTGCGCCAGCACGACTGGAACGTGGCCGAGACGGCGCGCGTGCTCGCGATGCCGCGGTCGAACCTCTACAAGAAGATCGAGCGCCACCGACTGGCGCGGGAGCACGAATGAGCGGGCGGAACTGGGACGCCGAGCTGAGGAAGATTGACCGGCAACTCGAGTCGGTGTCGGACGAGGCGCTCTTCCCGGCGAAAGCCGCCCGGTCACCCGGCGAACGCGCGGCGGTGGAGGCGGTGCAGCAGACGACGAGCTCGCTCGGCGTCTTCGCCCGCCTCGCGCTCGCTGTGGCGCTCGGTGTGGCGATCGTCTTCTGGCCGTACGGCGCGCGCTGCGGGCTCGGGATGGTCGGCTACCTGGGTGCGGTCGCGACGCTCGTCACCGCCGGCGTCTGGAGCGCGATCTGGACGTGGCGGCACCGCGCGGCCAAGGGGCACACCCTCTCGCTGCTCCTCGTGCTCTGGGGGCTGGTGCTCGCGTCGCTTGACGTGCTCCCGCGCATCGGCTATGCCAGGCCGAGCGCGGATCATCCGGCGCGGTGGACCTGCTCGTGAACCAACGGACCCCTTCGCCTCCTGTGCCCTCGTTGCGGCGCCTTGTCCCTTGTCTTTCTCGCTTGCTCCTTGTCCCTGTAGTTGCTTTAATGAAATGCCTGTGACCCTTGACCCGCTCGACCCTCAGCCGCCGCCCGCACCGGCCCTCGCACCGGCCCTCGCACCGGCGTCCGCTCCGCCGTCCACGCGGGGGCGCCGCGCCGCGCGCACCTTCTTCCGCGCGCTCTTCGAGTGGACGAAGTCGCTTTCGCTCGCGCTCCTCCTCTTCGTGCTCGTCCGCGCGTTCCTGGTCGAGGCGTTCAAGATCCCGAGCAGCAGCATGGAACGCACGCTGCTCGTGGGCGACTTTCTGCTCGTCAACAAGCTCGTCTACGGCGCCGAAGTGCCCTTCACGGGGAAGCGGCTCCCCGCGGTGCGCCGACCCGCGGTCGGCGACGTCATCGTCTTCCAGTGGCCCGACGACCCGACGAAGAACTTCGTCAAGCGCCTCGTCGGCCTGCCCGGAGACACGCTGCAGATGGAGCACGGCGTGCTCGTCCGGAACGGCGCGCCCCAGGACGAGCGGTACGTGACGCACTCCGAGCCCGAGATGGATCCCGCGGGCGAAGAGTTTCGCTGGCAGCGGGAGTATCTCGTGCGCCGCGCGGTGGCGCGCACGGCGTACCGTCCCTCGCGCAACAACTGGGGGCCGCTCGTCGTGCCGGAACGACGCTTCTTCGTGCTCGGCGACAACCGCGACAACTCGCTCGACAGCCGCTACTGGGGCTTCGTGCCCGACTCACTCGTGCGCGGCCGCCCGCTGTTCGTCTACTACAGCTACACGCCGGACAGCACGACGGCGCTCGACTGGATCACGCACATCCGGTGGCGCCGCCTCGGCGAGCGCGTGCACTAGACAGGCCCTGACCTTCCGTCGCGGCCGCGCGCGCCCCACATTCAACTGGCCGGGTGAGTCGAGCGAGCACACCGTCGCAGGGCTTCCGGACGACGCAACATCTCTGTTCGCTGGAGCGGGGCACGCATGGCAGGTCTGCCGCACAAGCGCCACTCGTACGAAGAAGGATCGCTCGACCAATACCTGCGCGACATCAGCCTCTTCCCGCTGATCACGCGAGAGGAGGAGGTCGAGCTGGCGAAGCTGATCCGCGCGAACGACCAGGAGGCGCTCGACACGCTCGTCCGCTCGAACCTCCGCTTCGTCGTCTCCGTCGCGAAGAAGTACCAGAACCAGGGCGTCTCGCTGAGCGACCTCATCAACGAGGGGAACCTCGGCCTCATTCGTGCCGCCCACAAGTTCGATGAGACGAAGGGGATCAAGTTCATCTCGTACGCGGTCTGGTGGATCCGGCAGGCGATCCTCCAGGCGCTGGCGGAGCAGAGCCGCATCGTGCGCGTGCCGCTCAACCGCGCGGGCACCCTCCACCGCATCGGCAAGCGCGCGAGTGCGCTGCTGCAGGAGCTGGGCCGGGAGGCGACGCACGCCGAAATCGCCGAGGGGATGGAGCTGAGCGAGGAGGAGGTCGCGAAGACGATGTCCATCTCGCAGACGCACCTCTCGCTCGACGCGCCGATGTCGCCGGGCGAGGACAACCGGCTCCTCGACTACCTGCCCGACACGATGAACCCGACCCCGGACGAGGAGACCTTCGACAAGGCGCTCACGGAGTCCATTCACGAGGCGCTCGCCGGGCTCAAGGAGCGCGAGGCGAAGATCCTGCGGCTCTACTTCGGGCTCGACGGTGCCGAACCGATGACGCTCGAACAGATCGGCGAGGTGCTCAACATCACGCGGGAGCGGGTGCGGCAGATCAAGGAGAAGGCGCTCTCGCGGCTCCGGCACGTCTCGCGCGCGCGGGCGCTGGAGAGCTACCTCGGCTAGCACGGAGAATGCGGACTGCGGGATGCGGAATGAGCGGCGTGCGGTCCGTTCCACGTCGGACATTCCACATCGGAGCGTCGTGAAGTTCGCCGTCGTCACGCTCGGCTGTGACAAGAACACCGTGGATTCGGAGCGCTACCGCGCCGCGCTGCTCGACCACGGGGCCGAGGAGGTGCGGGACGCGGCGCTGGCCGAACTCGTCGTCGTCAACACCTGCGGCTTCATTGACGCGGCGAAGCGCGAGTCCATTGACGCGATCGTGCAGGCCGCCCGTCTCAAGACCGGCGGTGCCGCGCGGGCGGTGGTCGCCGTCGGCTGTCTGGTCGAGCGCCACAAGGCGGAGCTCGCGGAGGCGCTTCCCGAGGTGGATCTCCTCCTCGGCGCGTCCGAAACGGAGCAGCTCGTGCCGCGGCTCCGTGAGCGCGGGCTGCTCGGCGCGCCCGTCAGCGCGCACCCGGGCGTCCGCGCCTATGCGGGTGACACGCCGCACGTTCGCTATCTGAAGGTCAGCGAAGGGTGCGACCACGGCTGCGCGTTCTGCGCCATTCCGCTGATGCGCGGGCGGCACCGCTCCTTCGCGCTCGAGGAGATCGTGCGCGAGGCGCAGCTCCTCGAGCTGCAGGGCGCGTGCGAGGTGAACCTCGTGGCGCAGGACCTCGCGCACTACGGCCGCGACCTTCCGGGCGGTGCGCGCCTGCCGGAACTGCTCGAGGCGCTCGTGCGCGAGACGACGATCCCGTGGATCCGGAACCTCTATCTCTATTCGGCGGGGATCACGCCCCGCCTCCTCGAGGTCATCGCGCGCGAGCCGCGGATCGTGCGCTACCTCGACATGCCGATCCAGCACGCGTCGGACGCCGTGCTCGAGCGCATGCGACGGCCGGAGCGCCGCCACACGATCCGCGAGACGGTCGCGCGGTTCCGCGACGCCGTGCCCGCGCTCGCCATCCGCACCACCTGCATCGTCGGCTTTCCCGGCGAGACGGATGAGGACTTCGCCCGTCTCCTCGACTTCCTCGAGGAGATGCGTTTCGAGCGCGTCGGCGCGTTCACCTACTCGGCGCAGGAAGGGACGCACGCCGCGCGGCTCGCCGACGACGTCCCGGAGGGCGTGAAGCGGGAGCGCCTCGAGCGGCTCACCGGGCGGCAGCGCGCGATCACCGAGGAGCGGTATGAGACCCGCGTGGGCGAGCGGGTGCGCGCGCTCGTCGAGCGCGCCGCGGGGGCCGCGGGGGCCGCGGTCGGCGACGGGCGGGGCGCCACCGCGCGGCTCCCCTGGCAGGCGGACGACATTGACGGCGTCACGCGCCTGGACGCCGACGCGCCAGCCGGGTCGTTCGTGGAGGTCGAGGTCACCGGCGTGGTGGACGACTACGACTTCGAGGCGCGCGTGCTCGGCGTCGTGGCGCCGCGTCGCGCGCCGACGCCCCTTCCGCGCTCGCGCCACCTCCCGCTCGCCGCGGCCGGGAGTTTCGGCCGGTGAGCGGCGATTCCCCGCTGCGCTCGCTCCACCCGAAGGTCCGCCGCCGCCGTTTGCCGCTCGCCGTACGCTTCACGTCCCTCGCGCGCCTGGCACCGCTCGTCTTGGCGGGGGCATCGTGCGTCACGCAGCGCGTGCGCCAGGACGAGAGCCCGCCGGTGATCGTCGCGGCGCCGTCCCGGGCCGCGGACACGACGAAGCCGCCCGAGCCACCGCCCATCGAGCGCGTTGAGGCGCCGCGCCTTCGCACGGAGGGGATCCGCGACGTGCGTGTGGCGCTCGCCACCGCGGCGCAGGGCGCGGTGCTCACGGCGACGGGGGCGTGGCGACTCTTCGACGCCCACGACGCGGTGCTGGTGCGCGCGCGGGCGTCCGACGCGTGGACCGTGCAGCGCCGGGGCCGCGAGCTGCGCGCGCTGCGCGGGGGGAGCGGAGCGACGCCCTGGACCGAGGGGCAACTGACGCTTCGCGTGGACGGGACCGACGCCTTCGGCGTCTTCGCCGGCCGGCGCTATCGCGGCGCGCTCCGGGTCATCGCGAGCGATTCCGGCATGGTGATCGTCAACGTCGTCCCCGTGGAGGACTACCTGCGCGGCGTGGTGCCGCTCGAGATCGGCGGCCCGCGCGCCCCGAGCGAGCAGGCCGCCGTCGAGGCACAGGCCATCGCGGCGCGGAGCTACGTGCACGTGCGGCTCGCCGCCGTGGACGGGAGCGCGTCGCGCAACGCCAGTTACGATGTCCTGAGCGGTGTCACGGACCAGGTCTACGGCGGTGCGGACGCGGAACGTCCCTTCGCCGACCGCGCGGTGCAGGCGACCGCCGGCCTCGTCCTCAGGTACGGCGGCCGCGTCGTCAACGCGCCCTATTCCGCCTCCTGCGGCGGCCAGACCGCGGAGCCCGACGAGGTATGGCGCACCGACGGCGAGCCCTATCTGCGGCGCGTCAGCGACCGCGTGCCGGGGACGGCGAGCCGCCACTATTGTGACATCGCGCCGCGCTTTGCCTGGACGCGCACGCTGACGGCCGACGACCTCGATGCCGCGGTCCGCTCGTACTTGCGGAGCTACTCGTCCGTGCCGGCCGCCGGGCCCGGCCGGGTACAGGGTGTCGCGATCGAGTCGCGCACACCCAGCGGGCGCGTCGGCCGCCTCCTCATCCGCACGGATCGCGGCGCGTACCAGCTCCGGGGGAACGACATCCGCTACGTGCTGCGCACGCCTGGTGGCGAGATGCTGAACAGCACCTATTTTTCGGTGGAGTCGGAGTCGCGACGTGACGGCTCGCTTGCGCGCGTCGTCGTTCGCGGCAACGGCTACGGTCACGGCGTCGGCCTCTGCCAATGGGGGGCGATCGGCCGCGCGCGCGCCGGCCAGTCGGCGCGGGCGATTCTGGCGACGTATTACCCCGGCACGACGGTCGGGCCGGCGAACTGACCCGCTCGGACGGCGTGCGAGCGTGGGCCACGGCAGCACTCTCAGTCGGAGCGGCAGGTGAGACCGAGTCCCGCGGGCGGCACGTCGCGCCCTCCCATTCGCATCGCCGTCATCGGCCTCGGCGCCATCGCGCAGACGGCGCACCTCCCCGTCCTGGCGAAGATGCGCGGCGTGCAGATCGTCGCCCTCTGTGACAACGACCTCGGGAAGGCCCGGTCTCTCGCGCAGCGCTTCAGCGTCCCCGATACCTTCGGCGACATCGAGGACCTGCTCGAGGGCGAGGCGCTGGACGCGGCCGTCGTGGCGACGCCGAATCACCTGCACGAGCCGCACGCCCTGAGTGCGCTGCGCGCGGGCCTGCACGTGCTCTGCGAGCGCCCGTTCGCGCTCACTTCGCGCGGCGTCGAGCGCATCCTGGCCGCGGCGAAGAAGGCGGACCGCAAGGTGTTCGTGGCCAACAATCACCGGTTCCGGAGCGAGGTGCAGACGCTGCGTGCGTTCATCCAGGGTGGCGAGTTGGGCACGCTGCACTCGGTGCGGGCCGGTGCCTACCGACTGCACTCGACGGTCGTGCCGTGGCGGATGCGGCGCGCCGAGTCGGGCGGCGGTGCCTTCTTCGAGCTGGGCCTGCCGCTCCTCGACCTCGCGGCGTGGCTCGCGAACTTCCCGCAGCCGCTGCGGGTGAGTGCGACGATGGACCGCGCCCGCGGGGCGAACGCCGTCGAGGACGCGCTCTTCGTCTTCGCCGAGTGCGCCGACGGCTTCACGGTCACCCTTGACGTGAATTGGCGCTACGTGGGTGAGGGGGACCGATGGTGGTTCGAGGTGCTCGGCACGCGAGGCAGCGCACGGCTGTCGCCGCTGCGCATCGTGAAGGAGCTGAACGGCATCCCGACCGACGTCTCGCCGAGCGGCGCGTCGCAACGGGAGAGCCCGTTCATCCAGTCGTACCGCGCCGAACTCGCGCACTTCCTCGCCGTGCTGCGTGAAGAAACCCCGTACGTGTCGCCGGACGACCAGCTCCTCGTGTACCGGGGCCTCGAGGGGATCTACAAGGCGGCCGAAGACGGCAAGGAGATCCGCCTGTGAGCTGCCGCGCCCGCGCGCAAGCGATCGGCGTCGGTCTCGCGCCCGGCCTCGCGCAGTGCCTCGCGCAGTGCCTCGCGCAGTGCCTCGCGCAGCGCCTCGCGCAGTGCCTCGCGCCGGGCCTCGCGCTCTGCCTTGCGCTGGGCGCCGGACGGCTCGCCGCTCAGCCGGCCGGTGACTCACTCGTCATCTCCGTCCTGACGATGGGTCCCGGACGCGCGGTGTACGAGCGGTTCGGGCACATCTCGATTCGCGTGCACGACCTGCGTACCGGGATGGACTCGGCGTACAACTGGGGCATGTTCGACTTCAGCCAGCCGCGCTTTCTCCAGCGATTCCTCACGGGAGACACGCGCTACTGGATGGAGGGCTTTCCGACGACCCTGCTCGTGGACGCCTATCGCCGCGACGGACGCTGGGTGGTGGAGCAGGAACTCGCGCTCACGCGCGTGCAGGCGGATTCGCTCTGGCGCTTCATCCGGTGGAACGCGCGCGAGGAGAACCGCTGGTATCGCTACGACTACTATCTCGACAACTGCTCGACGCGCGTTCGAGACGTGCTCGACCTGGTGTTGGGCGGCGCGATCAGGCGCCAGGTCACTGCGCTGGAGCACGGCGTGAGCTTCCGTGGGGAGACGCTGCGGCTCCCCC
>Ga0209321_10002029_pt1 | contig 13703 bp, 13 predicted proteins | sample Rifsed16ft4_FD_184012 | JGI IMG/M metagenome (GOLD analysis project Ga0209321, IMG submission 184012) | Soil microbial communities from Rifle, Colorado, USA - sediment 16ft 4 - CSP-I_5_4 (version 2) | ecosystem: Environmental > Terrestrial > Deep subsurface > Rock core/Sediment | place: Rifle... | reverse complement strand
AAAATAGCCAGTTGATCACGCCAGTGAACATTGATGAGATCGCGAACGTGGAACGGGGAATGTAAATGTGCTGAAACAACCCGCCGCCCCACACCAGGCTGTTCATACAGGCGGTAGTGGTTTGCGAAAAGAAAGTCCAGGCAATTAAGCCGCTGAGCACAAAGGTGGAATAGCTGCCGCTAGTGTCGAAGCGGAAGAGTTGCGAAAACGCGAAGGCCAAAACCAGCATCATCCCAAGTGGGTTTAACATCGTCCAAGCAATGCCCAACACTGAGCGCTTGTAGCGTGTTAAAATATCCCGGCGGGTTAATTGAAATATCAACTCGCGGTATTTCACCGCCTCCTTGAGTTCTTCGATTGCCGGGGATTTACGGGAAGTGCTGTCGTAGATTAATTCGGAAGACGGCATAAAATTACACCATTGCCCTAAGCTGGTCTTTATTTTACTGCTAAACCAAAGCTTTTCCTGCAGAATTAAATTTTGTTTTTAACTCTAGTATTGAATACTAAGTGCAAAACCCTCCAACCCCTCCCTCCATCCTCATCATCACCGGTGCAAAAGGCGACACGCGCCGCTACCGGGCCTTCCACCTGTATCAGCAGTTGCTGCTGGCGGGAATTCCGGCGGCGGTATGCCACATTACCGATGGTCTGTCAGAGGAGCTGGTCCGTCAGTGTAAACTGATCATTTTCCACCGTACTCCATACGACCCGCGCGTCAGCCGGTTGATCCGGTCTGTTCGCAGCCGTAATGGACTTGTACTTGTGGATGCTGATGATCTGATTTTTGACTCATCCGCCTTCCAATGGATCGACAGCCCGGATTTCAAAGACCCGGTGCGCGCAAAGTTGTACCAGGCAGAAATGCAGCGGCAGCAGCAAACATTGTTGCTCAGCGATGGTGCGCTTACCTCCACCGATTATCTGGCGGAGGTTGTCCGAAAAATGGGAAAACCGGCCTGGGTGCATCGCAATGCGGCCAATCTGGAAATGCTCGAGATCTCAAACCGTGCTAAAGGACAAAAACGCCGTCCAGATGGAAAATATGTAATCGGTTATGCCAGCGGTACGCCGACGCATAACCGCGACTTCGCCTTGATCGCTCCGGCACTGATGGAAACGCTTCGCGTGAACCCTATGGCAGAGTTATGGGTAATTGGTCACTTGGATATGGGCGCGGGTTGGCAGCCATTCCATGATCGGGTTCGTACCTTTAAACCAGTGCCCTGGCGCGAACTGCCCTTCTGGCTAGCGCAACTAGATGTAAACCTGGCTCCATTGCTGCTGGATAACCCATTCTCGCAGTCGAAAAGTGAAATCAAGTTTATGGAGGCTGCGCTGGTCGACGTGCCCACTATTGCCAGCCCAACCGACGCTTTCTCATTTGCCATCCAGGATGGCCTAAATGGGTTGCTGGCACACACACTTGAGGATTGGCAGGCTGGACTGCTTGCTTTGACCGACCACACCGCGAGAAGCTTAATGGCTGAACATGCGGCCAGCAGCGCTGTGGTTGAGTACGCTCCCCAGAATCGATCGCGCCAGTTGGTGACGCTGTTGGGCCAGATTTCGAGTTCTTTTAGGCAGGATCATGAGTGGGGAAAGAAAACTAACTTTACTCAAACCTCTTCAAGTTATAATTGGCCTGTTGAATGGGAGACCCAGCCCTCGCTATTAAAGATGGGTTGGTATTCCCTCCAATCGCGGGGAGTTATGACGTTGCTCAAACAGTTGTGGATTACCCTGCGGCGACTTCTCGTTCGTTGGATCCCGTATCGCTAGAGCCTCATGGACTTATCCATTTGTATCGTCTCTTTCAATACCCGGGATTTGCTGCGGGACTGTTTAAATTCGATCTTTTCCAGCTTGACCCAATATTCATATGAAGTAATTGTTGCAGATAATGGTTCTGCCGACGGCAGTTCCGAGATGCTGGCGGCTGAATTCCCACAGGTGCAGGTCATTCAAAACACCTCCAACCTGGGCTATACGGTGCCCATGAATCAGGCCTTACGTGCGGCGGCGGGACGCTATCTGATGCAGCTCAACCCCGACACGGTTCTGACACCCGGGTTGCTGGATTCCCTGCTGGGTTTTATGGAATCCCAGCCTCGGGTTGGCATTTGTACGCCCAAAGTGCTCAACAGCGACGGGACTTTGCAAATGCAGTGCCGCCGTTCTGCCGCGCGTCCGTGGGACGCCATCACCTACATCCTGGGTTTCTCTAAATTATTTCCCAGCAGCCGCTTATTTGGCCGTTATTTGATGGAATATCTGCCGGAAGATCAAATTAATGAGGTAGAGGCGGTTTCCGGGTCGTGCATGCTGATCCGCCGCGGCGTGGTGGACCAAATCGGTTATCTGGATGAGCAATTTTTTGCCTACCAGGAAGATGCCGAGTTCTGTTTCCGGGCGCGCAAGGCAGGCTGGCAGATCTACTATGTTCCAACCGCGCAGCTTACCCATTTTGGCGGCCTGGGCGGGTCGCGCTTTGTGCCGTACCGCGGAATTTACGCCTGGCACCGCTCCTATTATCTCTATTATCGCAAGCACCTGGCGCGCGAATATTTTTTCCTGGTCAATTGGCTGGTTTACCTGGGAATTGGCCTGAAATATCTATTCGCGATGCTGATTAACGCGCTGCGAAAAGAAAAAATCGTCGGGTCGAAAAAACCTTAAACCGGTACCGCCCCCACCTCGGCAGCTGCCAGATCCACCAGCTCATCCAGCCGTGCAGCAACCGCCGGGGTCAATCCGATGTGCGTTTCGATGCTTTCCGGCTGCACGCCGAAGACCACCACACGTTCCGGGTAAATATCTGTTAGACGGGCGGTGAACAGCAGTTCGGGCAGGCCAATTTCATGCGGCGAGGTCTTAAGTGCCAGATAAGCCGGTACCTGATCGCCTTCCAGACGCACGATGCTGCCCGGAGCTTTTCCCAGTTTGGCAGCGTCGATGATGATCAGGTTATCCACGCCTTCCAGGAATTGCAGGAGGTCCAGGCCGCAAGTCCCCCCGTCTACGACCTGGACTCCTGCCGGCAGTGTATACCCGGTTTGTAATTTTTGTATGGCGTGGATACCCACCCCGTCATCCGTGAGGAGCAGGTTGCCAACGCCCAATATCACAGTATTTGTCATCTACCGCTAATCCGCCACGATAACTCTCGTGATTTCGTTTCCTTCCGGGTCGAGCACATGCACCGCGCAGGCCATGCACGGGTCGAAGGAGTGAATGGTGCGTAGAATTTCCACCGGCTGATTCGGGTCAGCCACAGGTGTGCCGACCAGGGCAGCCTCGTAGGCACCTGGCAACCCGTGAGCGTCTCTTGGCGAGCCGTTCCAGGTGGAGGGCACGATGGCCTGATAATTGGCGATCTTGCCGTCTTTGATGTGAATCCAGTGTCCCAGCGCACCGCGCGGAGCTTCTGTCCAACCCCAGCCCATGGATTCAGCCGGCCAGGTGGCAGGCGCCCAGTGGTCATTCTCGTGGATGCGCAGGTCGCCTTTGCCGATGTTGGCTGCCAGTTCGTTGGTCCAGGGAGCCAGCTGCTCAGCCAGCACAATGGTTTCCACACAGCGGGCAGCCACGCGTCCCAGAGTCGAGAACAGCACGGTGGCGGGAGCATTGAGTTTGGTCAAAACTGCATCCACCCAGAATTTCACCCGCTCGTGACCGGAGGCATAGGCAATTAACATGCGCGCCAGAGGCCCGACTTCCATGGCCTTGTCTTCGTAGCGCGGCGCTTTGAGCCAGGAATACTTTCCCTCTACCTCGAGGAATTCGTAGGGCGGCTTGGGACCGGTGTAATTGATGTTCGTCTGGCCTTCAGAGGGGTGCAGACCCTTGCTCTCGTCGTCGTATTTGAACCAGGAATGCGATACGTATTCCGTGATGCTATCGCTGTCCAGCGGATGCACTTTGCTCAAGTCGCGGTCCAGGATGATGCCGCGCGGGAAGAACAGGTCGCCGGCTTTATTTGGATCAGATCCGTCAATCAGCGGGAAGTCGCCGTAGGACATGAAGTTGCCCAGGCCTTCGCCCAGGGTGGTCCAATCCAGGTAGAAAGGCGCCACCGCCAGTACGTCCGGCAGATAGACCTTTTCAACAAAATCCTTGGCTTTAGCGAACAGCGACTGCAAATGGGCGATCTTATCGGCATTGATGGCAGACTGGCTGTTGGGATCCACTGGAATGGACATTCCGCCCACCAGATAGGTTTGCAGGTGCGGATTCTTGGCGCCCAAAATGGCGTGCGCCTTAATCACTTCGCGCTGCCATTCCAGAGCTTCCAGATAGTGCGCCACAGCCATCAAATTGGCTTCCGGCGGCAGCTTATAGGCCGGGTGACCCCAGTAGGCGTTGCCAAACGGTCCTAACTGACCGCTTGAGACATACAGTTTGAGTTTATCCTGCACGCCCTTGAAGTAATCGGCGCTGGATTTGGGCCAGTCCGAAATCGATTGGGCTAAGGCTGAGGTAGCTTCCGGGTCGGCTTCCAATGCGCTGACAATGTCCACCCAGTCCAGCGCATGCAGGTGATAAAAATGGACAACATGATCCTGTACGTATTGAATGGCTTCAATGATGTTGCGGATCAAACGGGCATTTGTAGGGATTTGGATCCCGAGGGCATCTTCGACAGCTCGCACGGAGCTGAGTGCGTGTACAGTCGTTCAAACACCGCAGATGCGCTGCGTAAATGTCCACGCATCGCGTGGATCCCTCCCTTGAAGGATAATTTCGATCCCGCGGAACATGGTGCTGCTGCTCCAGGCTTTGGTCACCACGCCGCCATCCACTTCTACTTCAATGCGCAGGTGGCCTTCAATGCGGGTGATCGGGTCTATTGCAATCTTGGTCATGTGGTCTCTCCTTATTCGAGGATGGAAAAATTACAAGCGTTTGACGGCCTTGGGAGTGGGTTCAGGGAACATCGGCAGGAAGCGCACCGCGGCGTCGAACATGATAAAGCCCAGGCAAGTTAACCCGACCGTCACCGCCAGCTCCTGCCAGGTGGGCAGATAAAATGTGCCGCTCATGAAGATCAAGGCTGCATTGACCCGGTTGAGGATCAAGCCGGCAATCGTGAAAACGGCTGCCCAGGTAATGCCATGCACATCATTGCGGGTGTTCGCATCGCTGAAGAAGAAAATTGGGATCAACACGCCAAAGACCATCTCAACGATAAACATCAAAGCTGGCGCGCCGCCCTGCAACAGATACAAGTATTTGCCGGTGATGAACAATTCAGCCATCCGGACTACAAAATAGCCGCCCAGGATCCAGGGAATGGCTTTCACCAGGCTGGCCAGCATCTTGATCTCAAACGGGTAGCCATAGGTGCGCGAGGAATGGAACGACTCGAACACAACCATGGCCAAACCGGCTGCGATGGCTGTCATATAAAAGTACAGCGGGAAGAGCGGTGAGTAAAACAGCGGGTGAATTTTATCGGGGAGGATGGTGAGCATGGTCCCCAGAGTGGATTGGTGCATGGTGGATAAAGTGACGCCGGCAATGATCAGCGGAATCTGGATGGCGCGGATAATTTTCAGCGGCACCTTCCAGTGCAATGCATCAAATACAACCGGGCTGAACTCCAGCGCCAGGACTGTCAGATACAACATCACGCACCAGCCAATTTCGAACAGCGGTGAATGGATGTTCCAGTAGATGATCAGGTGCCAGATACGCTGCGGCTGCGAAAGATCTACCATCAAGGTCAAGCCGGCCAGGATGTAGCTGATGAAACCGGTCAAAATCGAGGGGCGGGCGATGGGATAGAACTTCTTGAGGTTGAAGATATACACAATGGCTGCCACCGAGAATGCGCCGGCAGCCAATCCGATGCCGCTCATCATGTCGAAACTAATCCACAGACCCCAGGGACGACCGTCACTCAGATTGGTGGTGGCGCCCAGACCAAAAATCCAGCGATAAACCGACACACCCATCCCCAGCGCGCCAAGTACCCATATCAAAATCATGCCCGGACCTAATGGATAGCGGCGTAAACGGATTTCTCCAAGTCGGATGGCCATGTTACGCCTCCTTCCCTTTCAGCGTATCGCTGCCGCCATTGTGGCCATTATCTCCGTTATTTCCATTGCTGCCATTTCCACCGTTTTTATCCTTGCGGTGGGTGCGCAGGTAGATGGCGGTGCTCAGGGTAACCATGACGCCAATGACGCCCAGGGTGCCCTGCATATACGGCCAGGTGATGTCTGGCAATGACACGTCGTTTTGTTCCGGGAAGCCAAGTTTGGTGAAATCCAGGTCGGAGATGTACACCATGGAAGTGCCGCCGGCCTCTTTTTCGCCATATATATGCTGGAAGTAGTTTCCTTCTCCTACCAGACGGGCGCGGGCAGTATCCAGCATGGCTTTACGCGTGCCATAGATCAGGGCGCCGGTCGGGCAAGCCTCGCTGCATTTGGGTTGCTCCCCGTTGGCCTGGAGATCAGCGCAAAAGTCGCATTTCTGGATGAAAGGCAGCGGTTTTTCCCACTCCGTCTTCGGAACGGAGAACGGGCAGGCAGCCATGCAGTAACGGCAGCCGATGCAGCGCTCTCTATGATAGATGACGGGACCACTTTCCAGTTTTTCCAGCGCACCTACTGGACATACCGAGACACAGGCCGGGTGGATGCAGTGCATACACTGGTTTTTGACGAAGGAGTGGCTGTTGTCATCTTTATAGAGCTTAATGATGGTCCAGGTTTTAGAATCCAGATCGTGCGGCATTTCGTACAACCCGGATGTATCCACGACTGGGTCTAGCCCGGAGCGGAGTTTGCACGCCACCTGACAGGCCCGGCAGCCAACGCAAATGGTTGAGTCATACAGCATGGAGCCGGTTTCATCTGTATTTTGCTTGGCACTCACGGCCTTGACTGGAGCGGCTGAGAGGGCCAAGGCTCCCAGGCCGGCTCCGGAAGCTTTTAGAAAATCTCTGCGGTTCATGGGCATGGTGACCTCCCTTAATGGCCCTCGTGGCCTTCTTCAGAAGGTTCTTCCAGGCTGACCTCGGGGGTGACACCCTTGGCTCGCCCGGTAATCACCGTATAGCCGAATGCCAATGCAGCCCCAGCAATCACGCCGACTGCACCGGCTGTTACCGCCGCGCCTTCCGGCGTGACCTGTCCTTTCACCTCGCCGACCTCCGGGTAGGTGATGGGCGGCGTGAAAGCATCGAGCTCGATCGGGACATAAGTATCCTGATCCCAGAAATCGGGTTCGGAACAGCCAATGCATGGGTGACCAGCGCCAATGGGCCAGTTGGTGCCATCGTTGTACTTGATAATAGAACAGTTATGCTTGCTGATCGGGCCCTTGCAGCCCATTTGATACAGACACCAGCCGGCGCGGTGACCGGCATCGCCCCAGGCGCGCACAAACTCGCCAGCATCGAAATGACCGCGGCGCTCGCAGTTGTTGTGAATTAACTGGCCAAAGGCAAATAACGGGCGGTGTAGTGAATCCATCTCTGGCAGGGCGCCAAAGGTGAGGAAGTGAACCACGGTCGCCGTCAGGTTTTGCGGATTCAATGGGCAGCCGGGGATGTTCAAGACCGGCTTGTCAGTGATTAAATCCATGACCGCCACGGCCCCGGTTGGATTGGGTTTGGCCTTTGGAATGCCGCCGAAGGTGGCGCAGTTGCCAACGGCAACCACCGCCAGCGCGTTGGAAGCTGCCTCGCGCAGCAAATCCTCAGAGGAGCGCCCCCCGATGCAGCAATAGACGCCGTTGTCGCCAATGGATGGCGACCCCTCTACCACCAGCAGGTAACCGCCAGCGGCGATGGTTGCGGCTTTGGCTTCCTCGGCTTGCTTGCCGGCAGCGGCCATGATGGTCTCGTGGTAATCCACGGACAGGATATCCAGGATTACCTCGGCAGCAGTGGGGTTGTTCGAACGCAAGAAAGCCTCACTGCAGCCGGCGCAGTCCTGCAGTTCGAGCCAAATCACCGGCACGCGTTTTGGCGCCGTGAGCGCGGCCTCGATCCAGGCTGCCGATTCTTTTGGCAGCGCCAGTGCTCCCGCCATCAAGCTGCAAAACTTGAGGAAGTCGCGCCGAGTCACACCCCGGTTCAACAAAGATTGCTTAATACTAAATTCCTGGAAAGCCATAGACCCCTCCATGAGTTCAGGATAGCGATGAAGCAACGATGATATTCAGTTGAGTGGAAAGACGGGAGTTTGTGAAAAGTGTAACAATAAAGGGTTACTTGGATAAACTTTGTAAGATTAAGATTAGCATAGCATTAAAATCATTACAAGCTATCTTGAGAAACAAATGACATGATTATTATATGACGAATGTCACGCAGGGCAAGTTTATACGTGCAGTAACTCTGATTCTATTAATAGAAGTTGTTGGAATTTGCTTACAAACGGAGTAATGGAAACCAGATACCTTTGACCAACCAGGGCAGTCCAATTATTCGGGTGTGAATTTCAGCAAGCTTATAGTCACCTTTGAGCCGCTGCCCACTTCACTCTCGATCTGAATGCTGCCGCCCTGAGCTTCAGCCAGGGCTTTGGCAATCGGTAAGCCCAGGCCAAAGCCGGGGATGCTGGGATCGGCTTCGCCGCGGTTGAAGCGGTCGTAGATATGCTCCAATTGCTCCGGGGAAATGCCGGGGCCGCTGTCCTGCACGCTCAGTTCGACGTGACCATCGGCGGCGGCTGCGTTTAACGAGACTGGGCCGGAAGTATGCTTCAGCGCATTATCCAGCAGCACCAGCAAAATTTGCTTGATGGCGTCGCGGTCTCCCAGAGCGGTGACGTCTTCGACCGATTCGTGGATCTCGCGCTGCGGGTCGAGCAGACGCACCTGGCGGGTCACTTCGCTGACCAACGGTTGAACTGTTACTGGTTCCTGCTGCAGGTTGCGTCCGGCATCGGCGCGTGCCAGAATCAACAGGTCATTGACCAGACGGATCAACCGATCGCTTTCGCCGACCAGGTCGTTCAAAATGTCAGCGCGCTCCTCGGCTGGCAGCGGCGGCTGGCGGCGCAGCAAATCCAGGTTGCCGCGCACCGTGGTCAGCGGGGTGCGCAGTTCGTGCGAGACGTCCGCCACGAAGTCGCGCTGCATCCCCAGCGCATGATTGACCCGGGCATAAGCTTCCTGCAGGCGCGACAGCATTGAGTTGAAGGTTTTCGCCAGACGGCCTACTTCGTCATTGGGTCCGTTATGGTCCACACGCCGCGTCAGATCGTTCTCGCCGCCGATTTCCTCGGCAGTCTGGGTTATGCGGTTAATGGGCCGTAAAGCTGCGCCGGAAATCACCCAGCCAATCCCAAAAGCCACCAAGGTGGTCAGCACGCTGGAGAATGCCAGGGTGGTGAGCAGCGCCGAAAGTGAACGTTCTCGCTCCGTGAGCGGCCGGGCTACCTGAATAATGAACACCGGGGTGTTGTTGACCGAAACCGGGCTGTTGAGCACCAGCAGGCTTTCCTCTTCGGGTGTAACCACTTCCCACCAAATCTTGCGGTCGTTGACGATCGTCAGCCCTTCTTCGCTGATGGGCAGCGCTTCACCGGACGCATACGGGCTGGCAATCAATGAGCCGTCCATCCGCAGCACCCGAACCATCTCCCGCTCGCGTAAATCTTTAAGCACCTGCTCGCCGGAGAGAATCTCGAATGGGATGGCAGCCTGCGGGTAGGCCCATTCTTCCTTGACCGTGGGGCTCAGATAGGTTCGGAAAATGGACCGCACCAGCATGTCGCTGCTCACGACGATATCTTCCTTGAGCGCATTCATCGTCATCTGGGATTGGATGACATACAAGGTGGCGCCGAAAGCCACCAGGGTCAACGCCAGGATCAAGGAGTAGAGCAGCGTCAGCCGCAGCCGAATCGACATTATTCCACCCTCAAAGCATAGCCGATACCGCGTATCGTATGAATCAGGCGCGGATGACCGCTGGATTCGAGCTTTTTGCGCAGGTAACCGACATACACTTCCAATACGTTCTGCTCGCCGCCAAAATCATAGCCCCAAACGTTGGTCAGAATTTGGGAGCGTTCCAGAACCTGCCGCGGGTGGCGCATAAAGTAGTGCAGCAGGTCGAATTCGGTAGGTGTAAGTTCCAGCGCCGTGCCGCCCAGGCTGGCCTGGTGGGCCAACGGGTCCAGATGCAATCCGGCAAAGGTCACCGGCAGTTTGTTGTCTTTATTTTCGCTGCGGCGCAGCAGGGCGTGGACACGCGCCACCAATTCGGGCGGCGCAAAGGGTTTAATCAGATAGTCGTCGGCGCCGCTTTCCAATCCCTCCACCCGGTTCTCGATGGCGTCGCGGGCGGTCAGCATCAGGATAAAGGCGCGGTTATTTTCAGCGCGCAGCTGGTGCATAACCTCCATCCCGTCCATTTTGGGCATCATCCAGTCCAAAATGATGATTTCAGGGTGGTAGGCGTCCACCTGCTTAAGCGCCTCGAGCCCGTTGGCAGCGGTGACCACCAGCAAGCCTTCATAGGTAAGGGTGCGCTGCAGCATCTTGAGCAGCTTGACATCATCATCAACAATTAAAACAGTCACCATAAACAGTCGATCCCAGACTAACCTTTGCGGGCGTTTATTTCTATCGCTATCATAACGCTTTCGGCTGAGAAATAGCTGTGAAAGACGTTTCACCAGCCTTTAACAGTATTTTAACAGCTTGCTCTTGGTAAATTCTCAGCCTGTTTGGTTATAGTAGCTAAGGATATTTCTCTTCTCCTCCCCATGGAACCGGAGTCGCCAGGGTCTGCTTGCCCTGACGGCTCCGGTTGGGTTTTAACTCGATCTCGCAAATAGAAACAGGAAGAGGGGATTTTCCGTAGATGGATCACGGGGATTCAGTGTTTATAATAAATATTTTTCCCTCCCGCTACAGCAAGGAGAAAATGGTTATGACCGTTATTTTAGAAGTAAACAAACTGGTGAAAAATACGGTCTGGGCCATGCAGGGCATGCTCGACCTGGTATTGCGGCAGCAGGGATTGAGTGCCATACTGCCCGAGGTGGCGGTGCTGCTGGGCTTTGCCGTCGTGTTTTACACGCTCGGGATATTGTGCTTCAGGTACGGATAAGGGCCAATGGCACTTGGCGAGTTTTCTAGCCAGGCCTTTCTCTGCCGTTCACCTTCTGTCGTTGACACTCCTGCCTAACTGCGGTATCCTTACCGCGCGTCCGGGTGGGACCGGCGCGGCAGAATCCGCCGAACCCTGTCAGGTCCGAGAGGAAGCAGCAGTAAGGTGGTCACTCTGGGCGCCGCCGGAAAACCTGCTCGGGCGCACTTTTTATGCCTTTTATCGAAAAATCTCCGCATGACAACCCCTCCTGTCTGTAATTACGAAGGCTCGGATTACCAGCAATCCTTCTGGGATCAGGGCGGCCGCGCCTATGAGGATGCGGTCGAAGCGGTGGCGCTGCGCCGCCTGCTGCCCGATTCCGGGAAGTTGATACTGGAACTGGGGGCAGGTGCTGGGCGCAATACACCGCGTTACCAGACCTTCGAGCGGGTGGTGCTGCTGGATTATTCGCGCACGCAATTAGAGCAGGCACGAGCGCGACTGGGGGACAACGAGCGCTACGTATATGTGGCTGCTGACGTGTACCGCCTGCCGTTTGTCACGGGCCTTTTCGACGCCGCTACCATGATTCGCACGCTGCATCATATGGCCGATGCGCCCAAAGCGCTGGCCCAGGTGCGCGGGGTGCTGCAGCCGGGGGCAGCTTTCATTCTGGAATATGCCAACAAACAAAACCTGAAGGCCGTGCTGCGCTACACGATGGGCCGCCAGAAGTGGAGTCCTTTCACGCACGAGCCGGTGGAATTCGCCGATTTGAACTTTGACTTTCATCCGGCAACTGTGCGCGGCTGGTTGAAGGAGTCGGGTTTCGCGGTGGAGCGCCAGCTGACAGTCAGTCACTTCCGTATGGGGTTTTTCAAAAAGGTGCTGCCGCTCAAGCTGCTGGTGGCGATGGATTCGCTGGCACAGTTGACCGGCGACCTGTGGCAGCTCAGCCCGAGCGTGTTCACAGCCTGCCGCGCATCAACTGAGGGGGAAAAGGCGGCTGAGGGAGCATTTTTCCGCTGCCCGGCCTGCGGTCACGGCCCGCTGGCAGACACCCCGCCAGAGTTGACCTGCCCGCATTGTGGCAAGAAGTACCCCGTAGCGGATGGGATATACGATTTCCGGGTGCAGAGCTAAGCTGTCATTGCGAGGCCTGCTAAGGCCGAAGCAATCTGCATTTGAAATAGCGTGTGCATCTTGTAACTCAGATTGCCACGGTCGCTCCGCTCCCTCGGTCACAGACCGCCCAGTGGGCGCAATGACAAATTAGATTTTCTCAACCACCCAAAAATGCGAGAGGCCGAGCGCGCGCAGGGGCGTGCGTTCCAGCCATTGCAATAAGCGCCGCAAGGCGCTGCCCAGCAGCGGTGAACGGGCGATGATGTTGTCGTAGGCGCCAAAAATGATTTTACGCGAGACGAATTTCACCGGCAGGCCGGCGAACAGGCGCTCCAGGTCGCGGCGGGAATATACCTCAACATGCGGCGCCAGCCTATCCCGCCACTTACGCGGCAGGTAATTGATCAGCGGGATGTTGCCAAAGCGGTATTTACCGCGCCAGTACATGCCGTGCGTCTCGAACGGGTAGCCGCGGTTGGGGCAAAATAGCACCAATCGCCCGCCAGTCGTCAGCGTGCGCACCATCTCGCGGATGGCTGCCTGGTCGTCCTGTACATGCTCCAGCACCTCATGCGACAGGATCAGGTCGAAGGAATCGGCTGGAAACGGCAGAAATTCCCCCGCGCCGCACACCACCCGCGGCGTTTTCTGCCGCGCCTCGACCGTACGCTCATGTTCGATATCCAGACCAATCGCCGGGTTGGCGGACGGCGCAAGCTTCTCCAAATAAGCGCCCAGGCCGCAGCCGTCAACGAACACTTTGCCATTCAGACGCTCGCCGGCAGCTTCGCGAATCATATTCAGGCGGCGCTGCTGACCGGCACGCCAGACGTGCGACGGTTCGCCGCGCTCGGCGGCTTTCTGTAAGTGCAGTTCGTCCAGTTGCATACCGCCCTATTCTACCGTAAAACCCGCGGCCAGCCGCTTTAGTCTGGATTACGCCCCCAGTGGATAGCCATGGTGCCGAACATGCGCCGCTGAAAGCCGACCTCTACGAAACCGGTGCTTCGCAGCGCATCAGCCAGGGTCTCGGCGTCCAGGAAGTTCTCGGTTGAAGTGGGCAGGTAAGTGTAGGCGTCGCTTTGACCAGTGATCAGCGAGCCGAGCAGCGGTATGATAACGCGCATGTGGAACTGAATGAACGGCGTCAAGATAGAGCGCACCGGACGGGTAGTGTCCAGCGAGACCAGCCAGCCGCCAGGTTTTAGGGTGCGGAATTGTTCGCGCAGCGCCAATGGCAGGTCGCTCACATTACGCAGCAAGTAGCCCGAAACTACCGCGTCAAAGCGCTGATCGGCAAATGGCAGCGCCAGGGCGTCTGCCGCGGACCAGTCCGGCGTGGGCGGGGTGTGTTTTTGCCCGACCCGCATCATCCCCAGCGTAAAATCGGCCGCCAGCGCATTGCATTGCGGCTGCTGGCGCAGCGCCTCGCGCGCCAGGTCACCGGTGCCGGCGCCCAGATCCAGCAGCTGCGCACCCGGTTTGAGCTGCGCCCGCCGGATCACCTCACGCC